>FLOH01001104.1_pt1 | contig 44499 bp, 41 predicted proteins | sample 756751 | NCBI WGS metagenome assembly FLOH01 (sample SAMEA4026879, study PRJEB14308) | marine metagenome | biome: coastal water; material: water | depth 74 m
CAGATCGCTCAGAAACTGCTGGTGCTGCTTGGCCTGCTTCTGCTGTGGGCGGATCAGCAGGAAGTAGAAGACTACAAAGATTAAAATCAGTGGGATGAACGAGGCGATTCCTGCCCCGCCACCAGTGCCTGCGGCCGGTCCTGCAGCGTATGCGATTCCTGTCATGGTATTTCCTCCAGAAAATGGGTTGCCGACCCGCGGGTCGATAGTGTTCTTATTGCAACGTGTTATCCCTGTTCATTGGGAATTGAAATGTTAATATTAATCACTCGTTCTCGAGCCTGCCATAAAAATCCGCGCGCCAGGCGGTAAAACAGTCCTCTTCGATGGCTTGACGCATCTCGGCCATGAGATTGAGATAGAAGTGAAGGTTGTGGATAGTATTGAGCTGGTAGCTCAGGATCTCTCGGCATTGGAAGAGATGGCGGAGATAGGCCCGGGAATAGTTGCGGCAGGTGTAACAGCTGCAACGGGAGTCGATTGGCTGGTGGTCTGTGCGGTAGCGGCTGTTTTTGATGATCAGCTTGCCGCTGGAGGTGAACAGGGTCCCATTACGAGCATTGCGGGTGGGCATGACGCAGTCAAACATATCGATGCCTCGCATCACCCCCTCGACCAGATCTTCAGGGGTGCCTACCCCCATGAGATAGCGGGCGTGGTCTGCGGGCATGTGCGGGGTGGTGGCCTCGGTCATGTCGTACATCAGATTTTTTTCTTCGCCAACGCTGAGGCCGCCGATGGCGTAGCCGTCAAAGCCGATATCGATCAGGGCTGCGGCGTGTTCTCGGCGCAGGTCTGTGTGCATCCCGCCCTGGACGATACCGAACAGGAGCTGACCGCTCTCCCGATCCTGAGCAGTGCGGCAGCGCTGGGCCCAGCGGGTGGTGAGATCGGTGCCCTTGATGGTCTCCTCACGGGTGGCTGGGTGAGGGATGCAGGTGTCCAGGCACATCATGATATCTGAACCCAGGGCCTCTTGGACCTGGATTGCAATCTCGGGGCTGAGGAAGAGTTTGGCCCCGTCAATATGAGAGCGGAAGGCGGCACCCTCTTCGGTGATTTTGGCCAGTTCCTTGAGGCTGAAGATCTGAAAGCCGCCACTGTCGGTGAGAATGGGGCGGTCCCAGTTCATGAAACGGTGCAGGCCCCCGAACTCTTTGACCAGCTCATGGCCCGGGCGGATGAACAGGTGGTAGGTGTTGCCCAAGATGACCTGGGCCTGCATGGTCTTGAGATCTTCCGGGGTCACGGCCTTGACTGTGGCCTGGGTGCCCACGGGCATGAAGATCGGCGTTTGAATGGTGCCGTGCAGGGTTTTGACCTGGCCGCGGCGGGCCGCGCAGTCGCTGGCAGTGGAGTGCAGGGTAAAGGGATTGGCAATGGTCATTGTATACTCGTCTCAGGTGGATGAAAAGGACACACTGTACCCGGACAGCCAGATTTTTTCAAGCATGTCCGCTCATCTCCGGCCATGCAGGTTTACCTGCAAGGTAGAGAAATTCTAGGATGGCTCAGCGTGGCAAGATCGACTGGATCCCGGTGCGGGGCCTGGTGGCCCAGAACCGGGCCGACAAGCCAGATTTTCGGACATTTCCCCTCTCGCTGGAGAAACGAGGCGTGGAACCGGAGGGGAATCTCTACGGCACGATAGTCAATGGAGACACCACCAAGACCGTATCAGAAGACGTGGTGTAAAGATACGCTACGCCCTCTGTACTGTGGTCGTAACTATCCAGCTTGATGCCGACAACGAACAAAAACCGTGTGCTGTAACTATTCAGTGTGTTGGCAATGGGGAGGGATGGGGGGTCAGGAGTATGATCCGCGACTGGTCAGTAAGACCAGGGCGCGGATTTCTTTTTCCTGGGCCTCGATGGTGGCCAGTATCCGGAACTGGGACAGGGCCCGGGCCAGGTTGTCGCCGGGTTGCTCGACCTTGAAGTACGTATTACCGCTCAGGTGGTCGCTGAAGAAGCGCAGGCCCAGTTCAAAGGTGATCAGGCGCAGGGCGTCGAAGATGGCCGCCTGCTCCTGACTGCCCAGGAGGTTTCGGGTCTCCTGGAAGTAGCCGTGGAGCAGGGCCTGGCAGCGCTCGAGGCTGAAGATTGGTGTTTGAGTGCCCTCTTTAGTGTCCTGACTGCAGCAGGAACGCAGGCAGTCACCAAGATCAATGATGGTCAGACCCGGGCCCACGGTGTCCAGATCGATGAGGCCCACGGCTCGGCCACTGCTGCGGTCAAACAGGACATTGCCTGCCTTGGGGTCACCGTGCACGCAGCGGACAATAAAAATGCCCTGCCTACGCCCCTGTTCCAAAAGATCGCTCTCAGATCGATGGGCCTCAATCACCCCCCTGCACCACTCAATTGCGGCTTGGTCCTGGTCCTGCTGCTGATCCTGGAGTGGGAGGCGGTCGTAGTCCTCCAGATAGCGAGGCAAGACATGGAAGCCGGGCAGGGTGACCTGGAGCTTGCCCGTGTCCAGATCTGCTGTCAGGCGGTGGAACAGGCCCAGGGCTCGACCTACTTCCAGTGCCTGGCCAGAGGTGGTGACCTGTTCGTGACAGACGCTGTGGCCGATATGATGCAGGGCACGCCAGAAGCGGTCATGGTCATCGCGGAAAAAATCATGGCCGTCTAAGGTGGGCAGCAGGCGACAATGGTCCCAGCGCTGGTCCTGTGACATGTGAGGCAGGTGTGGCATTGGGTTGTCCACAAAATGGCGGTTGAGCTGGGCCAGATTGCTGATGATCAGCTCGGGTTCCCTGAAGACCTGGGTGTTGATCTCCTGGAGGATCAGGGTTCGCCCCCCTTCCTCGACCAGATAGGTGTTGTTGATCAGGCCCAGGCCTAAGGGGCTGACACGGGCCTGGGCTGGCCGGCGGCAGTAGTGCACAAGGGCCCCCCGCAGCCCTGCCTCTCTGCTTAATCCTCCAGTCTTCCTGCCTGAGTCTGCCACTTTACCAGAACCCATGGTGCATCAGATTGGCGAACTGGGCGAACAGGCCGAACCCTTGAGCTGGAAGATCAGGCGCAGGCCTTTGCGGACCCGCTCCGAGAATATCTTGGGGCTGAGGTAGCTGCCCGCCACCCGCTTGTTGATCTCGGCCAGGGTGGGGTAGGGCTGGATGACTCCGGCCAGGGTCGAGAGTTTGACCCCGCCGCCAAGGACTGCTGTCCACTGGCCCAGGAGATCGCCAGCACCAGGCCCCAGGATCTGGACCCCGATTGGCTTCTCGTGTTCGTCCAGCAGCATCTTCAGTTGACCAGTATCACGCCCCTCGCAGACCGCCCGGTCATTGTTTGAAAATTCCTCACGCCAGACCTGGTAGTCGATCCCGGCCGCCTGGGCTCCCTTTTCATTGAGGCCGATGGAGGCCAGCTCCGGCTCGCAGTAGGTACACCAGGGCATCCAGCGGGTGTTTACCTTGCGTGGCAGGTGGAAGATTGCGTTGCTCACCACCACCCCGCCCTCGTGCCCGGCGGCATGGGTGAACTGCAGGCTGCCATTGACATCTCCCGGGGCATAGATGTGTTTCTGGCTGCTCCGCATCCGTGCATCCACGCTGATGCCCTTGGGGCTGTGCTCCACGCCTATGGCGGTGAGGTTGAGACCCTCAATGTTCGGGTTGCGACCCTGGGCCAGGAGTACGGCCTCAGCACTGATGGTCTGGGTCTGGCCCTTGCTCTCGATGATCAGTTCGCTGCCGCCGCTTATCTTGCGTGCCCCTGTGACCGTGGCCTTGAGGATAAAGGTTACCCCTTCCCCGGCCAGAACCTGCATCACCTGGTCGGCCAGGTCCTGGTCCTCCTTACTCAAAATCTGGCCCGATCGTTGGATCACTGTAACTTGGCTGCCCAGTCGGCAGAATGCCTGGGCCATTTCAATGGCGATGGGCCCGCCGCCGAGGATGATCAATGAGCCTGGCAGGCGGTCCAGGGAAAAGATCTCGCGGTTGGTGAGCAGGGGTATATTGCGTAGGCAGTCGATTCGAGGGGGGGAGGCAGATGAGCCGGTGGCGATGACCCAGGATTTGGCCGTATAGCGTTTGTCGTCGACCTCGACCTGGTGCTCATCCATGAAGCGGGCGGGGCCGAATAGAGTTTGTACCCCGAGCCCGCAGAAGCGTTCAACTGAATCATGTTTCTGGATTCTGGCGATCACCTCCTGGATTCGGGCTCGGACGGCGCTGAAATCAACGGGCGGCACTTCAACTTGCGGCAGGCCGAAGCGGCTGCAATCCTTGAGTTGCTGGTAACGTTTGGCCGTGTTGATCAGGGTTTTAGAGGGGACGCAACCAAAGTGGAGGCAGTCTCCCCCAAGTGTCGGTTCACGTTCGATGAGCAGAGTCCTGGCACCGAGCTGTGCTGCACCAGAGGCCACGGTCAGGCCCGCGGCTCCGCCACCGATAATCCCGATATCATAGTCGTAACTGGCCATGTATGCTCCTTTATACGATGTTGCGTCGCTGGCGAACATAGGCGAGCGTTTTTTTGACGGTGATCGGGAAGAGGCCGAGGATGACAAAGGACAAGATGAGTGATGGCGACAGGATTCCGGCCAGGGAATCGAGGCGGCCCAGTTCGCGACCAGCATTGATGTAAACCAGAGTTGCAGGGAGCATCCCCAGTTGGGAGACCCAGTAATAGGTGGTCAGCCGGATCCGACTGAGGCCCATGACCAGGTTGATGATAAAGAAGGGAAAGATCGGTACCAGGCGCAGGCTGAAGAGGTAAAAGCCGCCCTCTTCTTCCATGCCCCGATTGATTGCGGTCAGTCGGTCACCAAATTTTTGCTGGACCCAGTCACGAAGGAGGAAACGGGAGACTGCACAGGCAAGCGTAGCGCCGATGGTTGAGGCAAAGGAGACGAGCAGAGTACCGAGAGTCAGACCAAAGAGGGCCCCGCCGGTGAGTGTCAGGATTACGGCCCCGGGGAGGCTCAAGGCCGTGGCCACGATATAAATTCCCATGTATGCCCCGATCGTGGTCATGGGAGACTCGGCATAAAACTGCGTCAGCCTGGCCCGGCTGTCCTTGAGTTGTTCAAGGGTTAAAAGCTGGTCAAGATCCAGAGTCTTAATCAGGAGGGCCGCAACGATCAGGGCCAGGATGATGATGAGTCTCTTGTTGAATAGATTTTTCATTGTTGCGTGTTATTGCAGGTGTTGTCGGGCCCAGACTGCGGCTCCCATGAGGGCAGCGTCTTGTTTGATGATCAGGTGTACGGGAATAGATCTGAGATAGCCAGCCATTTTTGCCTTATTTTGGAAGGCGGCGAGCAATGGGGCAAAGGAAATGTGGCCGTGCAGTCGCGGCAGGATGCCCCCGCCCAGGAACAGCCCCTGGTCGCAGGCCAGTTTCAGGGCCAGGTTGCCGGCTTCAGCGCCTAAGATCTCGAGGAACAACTCCACGGCCTGTTTGCAGCAGGGACAGCCTGTCAGTGCTCCCTGGACGATCAAAGGGGTTTGATCTGGGGCCTGTTCGATCTCCAGCTGCAGAGCTGGATCGGTCTTTGTCCCCAGTTCCTGGCAGAATTGATAGAGGGTCGGCAGGGCGCGACCGGAACAGACCTGCTCGACGCTCACTGGATTGCCTCCGCGCTGCAGCCAGTGCAGGAGGCGATCCTGGAGATCGGTGCAGGGGGCAAAGCTTGCGTGCCCGCCTTCAGAACCTTGGGCCAGGAAGAGTCCTGCGGCGTCAATGAAAAAGCCCTGCCCCAGCCCGGTACCTGGAGCGATCAATGCCCGAATCTGATGCGGGCCGCTGGTTGGCGGCTCTCCAGGCTGCAGGGTGATTAAATGTCCAGCCGTTAAGTGGGACAGGGATGACGCCAGGGCCGTGAGGTCGTTGATCAGTTCCACACGGTTGGGCCGAAGAACTTGAGCAAGTTTTTGGCCATCAAGCTGCCAGGAGCGGTTGGTCATCATTGCCTGCCCGTCCCGTACGACCGCCGCAACGGCCAGACAGGCCAGTTGTGGCTGGAACCCGCTGGCTGCGATAAAATGGGAAAGCAGGTGTTCAGGGCTGGAAAAATCGTTGTTCGCCAGATGATCCTGGAACAGAGGGGGGGATTGGGGCCTTTGGAGGTCAAAGAGGCCCAGGTCAGTTTTGCTGGCCCCGATATCGGCGGCAAGGAGCAGGGTCATTGGGGATTACTCTGTGGACAGGTCCGGCCCATTGATGGATTTGCATCGGAGAGTTGGGCCGGACCTGTCAGCTTTTGACCTGGAGATTGTCTGCTCTCAGGTCGATTTGTTATACATATGGACGTCCTGCTGTGGATAGGGGAAAGAAATGGCTTCTTCATCAAATGTCAGCTTGATTTGTTCGGTGAGGTCAAAGAGGACATCCCAGTAATCACCAGTCTTGACCCAAGGCTTGATTGCCAGATCCACTGAGGAATCGCCCAGATTGGCTACAACAATGGTTGGCGCCGGATCAGCCAGAATGCGGCTGTCGGCCTTGATAATGGCAGCGAGGGTCTCCTTGGCTTTTTTGATATCATCATCATAGCCGATTCCGATCATCAGATCAACGCGTCTGGTGGGGTTCGCGTTGATGTTGGTGATGGTTGAATTACCGATGGCACCGTTGGGCACGATTTTGCGCTGGTTATCCGGGGTGTTCATGATGGTGTTAAAGATGGTGATCTCTTCAACCTTACCGGTCTCACCTCCAGCAGTGATCACATCCCCGACCTTGAAGGGGCGGAAGAGGATCAGCATGACACCAGAGGCAAAGTTGCCGAGTGAGTCTTTGAGCGCCAGTCCAATGGCCAGGGAGGCGGCACCGATGATGGTCAGAAAGGAGGTGGTGCTGATGCCCAACTGACCGGCAGCGGCCAGGAGTACGGCAACAATCAGGGCGTAGTAGACGATATTCCTGAGGAACTTGACCAGGGTGAGCTCGACTTTTTGTTTTTCAAGGGTGACAGCAAAGAGATCAGTAATTTTCTTGGCCAGCCATTTTCCGATCACAAAGACCAGGATGGCGGAGATGATGTTGATTCCATATGCAACGATCAGGGGCTGCAGATTATTCCAATTCATGTATTCCTCCGATATTGATTGATCTTTGAGTGTGGATGATACTCATTATCCTTTGCTGAGTGTAGGACCTGGAGAGGTTGAATGCAAGTGAATTATTTGCTTTGGAGTTTGATGATAGTGGTTTGCGGGGTAGGTGGGTGTGGTAGTGACGCATATAGGTCGGAGAGAAAAGAGGCTGCTTTCATCTGCAGGTCAGGGGAGAGCAGCAGATCCTGCCCGTTGAGCGTGACCTGGATCTGGGGAGGAGTGAGTGGTGTTTGCTGGCTCAGAAGATGGTTTACAATGAATTGACAGATGGCCTGAATGTCGTCCAACTGGAAACAGGGTAGCCCGGATACTGGCTGATCTGTGGCGATGGCGATCACGCCAGGTACCTGGTCGCGCAGAGGGTTCAGGTCCTGGCCGCGGAAGACCTCGATCTTGGGAATGGTGGGTTCATCCTTGAAGCCTTCGGCAAGAATCAGATCCACCTGGTTCAGGTAACGACGACAGGTCTCCTGGAACGTGAGTCCGTTGTTGTCGCTGAGCATCACCACTTGGTCCGGGGCCACAAAGAGTACCGGGTCAGCCCCGGCCTGCCGGTGCTTGGCCGTGTCTGTGTCGGGCTGGCCAAAGACGATTCCTGAGTCCTTACTGGACTTGATCACCCCGACCTTGAGCCCATCATGTCTGAGTTGGCGAACAACCTGGGAGACCAGGGTCGTCTTGCCGGAATCGTGCCAGCCGATAAAACCGAAGATGGGAGGGATCATTGGCGTTCGTCTGGGGAGTGGCCGTGGTTATGGGGTGGCGTCTCTGCTGTGTCGGCGTTATCGGTCTTGCTGATCTGGCCCAGGCCCAGGCAATGGGGGCAGGGGTCGTTGGAGAGGAAGAAGCGACTTGCCCCCTTGAACAGTGAGACCTCGCCACTGCCTTCACAGATGGGGCAGGGGATGAGCATTTTCTGATCAGGGGTTTTGCTCATGGCCGATCTCAGGGAAGTTGTGGGTCGTCAAGGCAACGGATATTCCAGGCCTCGGTGCGGTTGTTGTCCGGGTTGGTGACGATCTGGAATTCAAAGACGTGATCTGGATTGCGAAACAGGGCATCGCTGCTGACCTCGGCCTTGGAGTGGTGAAAAAAGACCGATTCTGGCACCAGTCCCTCGGGTCCGAACTTGAAATAACGGATGAAGCCGAAGCCGCGCTCACTGTTGTAGTTGATGACAAAGCCGCGCTGCCTGTTTTCGGCGGGGGTGGTGCTGTGGATGGGCAGCAGGCCCGGAACAAGAAAGCCTGAGAGATAGCTGTCAGCCGTTTCTTTCAGTTCCTTGCTGACGTTGTTGAAGGCGATGACCTCCACCCGGCAGCCCATATTCTGCAGGGCCAGGACCAGGCGGATAAAATCACCGTCACCGGTCAGAAGAATGATCCGGTCCAGGTTGCGGGCCTGGAGCAGGGCGTCGATGGCCAGATCCATGTCGGCATTGGCCTTGGTCGTCAGGATACCCTCGTCATCGATGAAGTGTTTGACGTACTTTTTGATAACCTTGAAGCCGCATTGACGGACAATGTGGTGATAGCGGTAAAGCTTCAGCCGGTATTCGCGATCTTCGGCAGTCCGGGCACTGTCTTCGGCCAGATATGAGTTGGCGCGCAGCAGGACGTTTTGTCCATATTTGCCCAACTCGGCCAAAATGTCGTAACGCATGCCGTAGCCACCGCAGAGGCGGATGTTCTCGGCGTCCACATAGATTCCGGTCTTAAGCATTTTGTCTGTGTTGGTTTTGGGTTGTTAGCGGATCAACTTTGCTAAGCGTGTTTCAAGCGAACTTGGCGCATGATTCACTGGAGCGGGGCCAGGAGCAGGGTGTAACCGACAAGGAGGACGCTGGCGTCTGCTCACCCCCCATCGATCTGACCCGCTTTGCCGGAGAAATGGAATGTTCGCCCGATTATTCCCACTCAATGGTAGCCGGTGGCTTGGATGAGATGTCATAGACCACCCGGTTGACGCCGCGTACTTCATTGATGATCCGGCTGGAGATAACCCCTAAGAGGTCGTAGGGCACGCGTGACCAGTCGGCGGTCATGGCATCGCGTGAATCCACGATACGCAGGGCGACGACATTCTCGTAGGTACGGCCATCACCCATGACACCAACGGTCTGGATGGGCAGGAGTACGGCAAAGGACTGCCAGACCTTCCGGTACCAGCCGTTCTTCTTCATCTCGTCGAGGACAATGACATCGGCCTGGCGGATGATGGCCAGTCGTTCTTCGGTGACCTCGCCCATGATACGAATGCCTAGGCCCGGTCCAGGGAAGGGCTGGCGGAAGATGGCCTCTTCGGGCAGACCCAGTTCCAGGCCGAGCTCGCGCACCTCGTCTTTGAACAGTTCGCGCAGGGGCTCGATCAGCTCAAGCTTCATGATCTCCGGCAGACCGCCGACATTATGGTGCGACTTGATCGGGGCCTCGCCACGGAAGGAGACCGATTCGATTACATCGGGGTAGAGGGTGCCCTGGGCCAGATAGTTGACCTCGCCCAGTTTGTGGGCCTCGTCCTCAAAGATCTTGATGAAGCCAAGGCCAATGCGCTTGCGCTTGATCTCCGGGTCGATCACTCCGGCCAGTTCACCGAGAAAGAAGTCTTCGGCATCCACATCGATGACCTTCAGGCTGGTCTTCTCGCGGAAGAAGCGGAGGATGGAGCCGGACTCGCCGGTGCGCATCAGGCCGTTGTTGACGTAGATGCAGGTCAGCTGGTCGCCAATGGCCCGATGAACCAGGGCCGCGGTGACCGAGGAGTCAACGCCGCCGGACAGGGCACAGATCACCTGGCCCAGGCCAACTCGAGCCTGGATGTCGGCCACCGTTGACTCGATGAAGGAGTGCATGGTCCAGCTTGGGCTGCAATCGCAGAGGCCGAAGATGAAGTTCCTCAGGACATCGGTACCAATCAGGGTGTGAACCACCTCCGGGTGGAACTGCACCGCCACAAAGGGCTTCTCGGTATGTCTGAGGGCGGCAAAGGGGGAGTGGGAACTGGTGGCCGTGACTTCAAAGCCTGGGGCCTCTTCAATGCGGTCGCCATGGCTCATCCACACCTGGTGTTTGGCCTCACCGGTTTCAAGGCCTGCGAACAATCCCTTGGTGTAGTTGACCGTCAGATCGGCCTTGCCGAACTCCCGCTTCTCGGCCTGTTCCACCCGGCCACCCAGCTGCTGGATCATGAGCTGGGCCCCGTAGCAGATACCAAGGACGGGCACACCGAGCTCAAGGAGAGCAGGGTCAGAGAGTGGGGCGTCCGCGTCATAAACCGAGGCGGGACCACCGGAAAGGACGATACCCCTGGGGGCAATCTCTTTGATGGCCGCAAGTGAGAGCGTGTAGGGGTGAATCTCGCAGTAGACTTTTTGTTCCCGAATCCGCCTGGCGATGAGCTGGGTGGTCTGAGAACCAAAATCAAGGATGAGGATTGTTTCGTTATGGATGCTCATGGTAATGTCCCGGGGCGTGTGTGATCGAATCGGACTTGTGATTTCAGAATTCCGAAGTTGGTTTAGGCGGTCCGGTAGTTCGGCGCCTCTTTGGTGATGATTACATCGTGGACATGGGATTCACGGAGGCCCGCCGGAGAGATGCGGACGAACCTGGCATTTTCCTGCAGATCCTGGATGGTGGGGGCACCCAGATAGCCCATACCCGAGCGCAGACCGCCCAGGAGCTGGTAGATAACCGTGGAAATTGGGCCGCGGTAGGGGACCTTGCCCTCAATGCCCTCAGGGACAAGTTTGGACTGACTGGAGACCTCGGACTGGAAATACCGGTCAGATGAGCCCTGGCGCATGGCCCCAAGCGAGCCCATGCCGCGGTAGCCCTTATAGGTTCGCCCCTGGTAGAGGAAGGTCTCACCAGGGGTCTCGTCGGTCCCGGCAAAGAGTGAGCCGATCATGATCGCGCTTGCTCCGGCACCAATGGCCTTGGTCACTTCACCGGAATGCTTGATTCCGCCGTCAGCGATGATTGGAATTCCAAGCGGTGCGGCGGCGGCCACACAGTTCTTCAGCGCGGTCATCTGCGGGACCCCAACACCGGCAACAATCCGGGTGGTGCAGATGGAGCCTGGTCCAACCCCGACCTTGACCGCATTGGCCCCGGCCTTGATCAGGGCCAAGGTGCCCTCGTAGGTGGCCACGTTACCAGCAATGATTGACAGTTGGGGAAAGGCGTTTTTGACGCGCGCCACGGCCTGGAGGACTCCCTGAGAGTGACCGTGGGCCGAGTCCATGACCACCACGTCGACTCCGGCCCGGACCAGCATCTCCGCGTGTTCTTCAACCCCTGTGCCCACACCCAGGGCTGCACCCACCAGGAGGCGGCCCAGGCTGTCTTTGGCGGCTAAGGGGTATTTCTTTATTTTTTCCAGATCCTTGATGGTGATCAGGCCGCAGAGTTTACCGTTATCATCCACCACTAGCAGCTTTTCGATCCGGTGCTCGTGGAGCAGGGCCTTGGAGTGGATCATGTCGATCCCGGGTTTGGCGGTGACCAGGTTTTTGCTGGTCATGACATCGCGGACCTTGAGGTTGGGGTCTGAGACAAAGCGCAGGTCGCGATTGGTGACGATGCCCACCAGCTTGCCTTCGCGCAGGACCGGCAGGCCAGAAATCTTGTACTGGGCCATGATCGCTTCGACTTCGCCCACAGACTGCTCTTCGAGGACGGTCACCGGGTCAATGATCATCCCGGACTCGGACTTCTTGACCCGCTCAACCTCTCTGGCCTGGCTCTTGACTGACATGTTCTTGTGGATGATGCCAATACCACCTTCCCGGGCCATGGCAATGGCGGTCCGATGCTCGGTGACCGTATCCATGGCCGCAGAAACCAGAGGGGCGTTGAGGTTGATGGTATCGGTCAGACGGGTGGCCAGGGAGACCTCGTTGGGCAGGACTGCCGAGGCGGCTGGAACCAGGAGAAGGTCATCAAAGGTGAGGGCGAGTTCGATGTCATCGTGTAACATTGTGATTCCTCGTGTGGGATACAGGCAGGTGTTGCTTGTGGTTGAAGGCGGAACACTGGACCCCTCGGGGATTTGGCGTGGACCACCTATTTCTTATTGTAGCATTTCACGGTAAAAGCTCAACCGTTTTCCTCGCCTGGTCCTCGACCTGCTGGGTCATGAAAGCGCTTGTTTTAACCGGCTTTTTATGATTTACTGGAAGAAAAGGAAAATAAAAACATGCTGCTCGAGATCAATCCCCAAAACCCCCAGCCACGCCTGATTAAGCAGGTGACCGATGCCCTGCGTTCCGGGGCCGTGATCTGTTATCCCACGGACAGTGGCTACGGGATGGGCTGTGATCTGTTTAATCCCAAGGCAATTAAGCGTATTGCCCAGATTAAAAAAAGGCCGAATCAGAAGCCATTTACCTTCCTCTGTTCCAGCCTGAAAAATATCAGCGAGTATGCCCATGTCTCAAACACGGCCTACCGCCTGATGAAAAAATGTCTGCCCGGGCCCTACACCTTTGTCTTACCGGGAACCAAACTGGTGCCCAAGGCCATGGCCAGTAAACAGAAGACAGTGGGTATCCGTGTGCCAGCCGATCCCATCTGCCAACTTCTCCTCCCTGCCCTGGGCAATCCTCTGATCAATACCAGTATTCCGGTGCAGGAGGGCAGTGATCCGCTCTTTGACCCCTATGATGTGGATCTGGCCTTTGGCAAGTTGGTGGATCTGGTCATTGACGGCGGTCCCATGTGGCCTAACCAATCATCGATGATCGATCTGACCGATGACGTGCCCCTGATCCTGCGCGAGGGGCAGGGCGACACCACTCTCTTTCGCTGATCCGTTCTGGATCAGCTGGCTTTTTCTACTCTTCGATCAATGATTCTTTGACCGATTTGCTCATGGTGAAGTGCACGGTCTTGCGTTCGGGAATGTGCATTACCTTACCGGTCTTGGGGTTTTTGGTGGATCTGGCCTTGCGTTTGCGCAGAGAAAAGCTGCCAAATCCGCGCAGCTCAATCCGCCGCTCCTCTTCCAGGGCCTTGCTCATTGTCTCGAGCATGATCTCCAGGGCTGTACCCACATCTTGTTTGGTCAGCGACAGGTCATCTGCGACCTGATCGATTAATTGTTTTTTCAGCATATCGTTTAACTGTAGCTCCTGCTGCCGCGTGTAAGAGTTAATAAAAAAAGGTTGTTCGGGTAGCGGACTGCCCGAACAACCTTTTTTGTTTTAATGCTGGAACAGACGATTAGTCGTTCTTGTCTTCGTTGGCTGCGGCCTTGAGCAGGTCGCCGAAGGTGGAGGGCGCAGAGCTCTCCTTCTTCTGGACATATTCTGCACTCGGTGCTACTCCGCCTTCGCCGTCGTCCTCAAGGGTCTTGATGGACAGGCCGATCTTGCGGTCGGGGGCAGAGACGTTGATAACGATGGCCTTGATGGTATCACCCACCTGGTACATTCCAACTGGAGTCTTGATCTTCTCTTTGCTGATTTCAGACACATGCACCAGGCCTTCAATTCCTTCCTCGAGCTGAACAAAGATGCCGAAGTCGGTGATGTTGGTGATGGTGCCTTCAATAACGGTCCCAGAGGGGTAGTTATTGTAAGCGGCCTGCCATGGATCTGGCTCAAGTTGCTTGATACCCAGGGAGAAGCGCTCATGCTCTTTGTCGATCTTGAGAACAACGGCCTGGATGGTCTGGCCCTTGGCGTATTTTTCAGAAGGATGCTTGATGCGCTCGGTCCAGGAGAGGTCAGAGACATGAATCAGGCCGTCGATGCCCTCTTCTATACCGATGAAGATACCGAAATCGGTGATGTTCTTGACCTTGCCTTCGATGATAGAACCAACCGGGTAGGTCTCGGTGACCAGGTCCCAGGGGTTGGGCAGGAGCTGCTTCATGCCAAGAGAGATGCGCTTGGTCTCAGGCTCAATGTTCAGGACCATGATCTCGACTTCATCGCCAACGGCAACCATCTTGGAGGGATGACGCGGCTTTTTGGACCAGGTCATCTCAGAGACATGGATCAACCCTTCAACGCCCTCTTCCAGCTCGACAAAGACGCCGTAGTCGGTGATGGAAACCACCTTGCCCATGGTCTTCTCGCCCACGGGGAACTTATCGGTAACCGTGGCCCAGGGATCAGACTTGAGCTGCTTGACGCCGAGGGAGACGCGATCATTGTCCTTGTCATACTTGAGGACCTTGACTTCAAGCTCCTGGCCGACCTTGTACAGCTTGGCCGGATGGGAGACACGGCCCCAGGAGAGGTCGGTGATATGACAGAGACCGTCCATGCCGCCCATGTCGATGAACAGACCGTAGTCGGTGATATTGGTGATTGCACCGGTGATGATCTGTCCCTCTTCGAGGAGATCGCGCATCTTCTCGCGGAGCTTGTTGCGCTCTCCTTCGAGGATTGCCCGGCGGGAGATCACCACGTTGTTGCGTTTGCGGTTGAACTTGAGGATCTGGAAGTCCAGGGTCTGGCCGATGAGGGCGTCGAGGTCCTTGACCGGGCGCAGATCGATCTGCGAATAGGGCAGGAAGGCTGGAACACCAACATTGACGGACATGCCGCCCTTGACCCGGTTGTCGATGATACCCGAGATGGTGCCGTCTTCTTCCTGGATTCTGGCGATCTCTTCCCAGACCTTGATGGCAATAGCTTTTTCCCGTGACAGCAGGAGGCCGCCTTCGTCCTTGCGGCGTTCAACAAAGACCTCAAAGGTGTCACCCACCTTGATTTCTTCGCCTTCATTCATCAGGAATTCGGATTTGGCAATGTAGCTCTCAGCCTTGTCTCCGACGTCAACGAGTACGTAGTCATCTACGGTACCGATGATGGTGCCGATGGCCACATCTCCGACGCGAACGACTGCACTGTTTTCTTCCATTTCAAAGAGTTCGGCAAAGCTGAGCTCTTCGTTGTTGTCTTGATTAGTTTGGAGGGTTTCCTCTGTCATGGGCTTCGCTCATCTGGCAGCCTTGGATAACTGCCTGGTAAAGGTTTGTCTTGACTGGCTTCAGGGCCAGCATGGGTTAGGAAAACTGTATTTTATAGCAAAGGCGGCAATGAAAGACAAGAAATTCCTGCCCTGGTCTGAAAAAAAACCGTAGGGTCAGGGCGCTGGACGCTCATCTCCGTCTTTCAGACCTGATGCTGACTCGCTGCTGGCGCCCATCAGCGGGGAAAGGCGTCGGCCACACCCCCATCTACGGGCAGGGTCGCGCCAGTGGTTGGCGTGAGGCCAGTGGCGAAAAAGACGACTGCATTGCCCACATGGTCGGCGGTGACTTCTGCCTTGAGCAGGTTTCTTTGGCGGTAGTAATCGCGTAAGCCTTCGGGGTCGAGCTTGCGGGAGCGCATCCGGTCTGGTCCGACCACGTCCCAGAGGCCTGAGGAGATGTCATGGTCACTGAAGATGGCATCGGCGTTGATCATGTTGACCCGAACCCCGATTGCGGCCAGTTCCAGGGCTGCGATCTTGCCCAGTTGATGGGCCCCGGCCTTGGAGGCCGAGTAGGCACCAAAGGCGGCGCCCGGGGCAAAGACGTTCTTGGAGCTGTTGATGATGATCTGGCCACTCTTCAGACCAGTTGCATGCTGACGGCGAAAGACTGGCTCGGCCGCCTTAATCACCCGGAAGACCCCCAGGAGGTTGACGTCAATGGCCCTGCGAAAATCACTTTCGTCAAGGTCGGCCAGAGGTGCCACATGAGCGATCCCGGCATTGGGGACCAGGATGTCCAGGCCCCCACAGTCGCAGATGATTTGCTGAAGCCCCTGTTTGACCGATTCGGCATCTGTGACATCCATGGTTAAGGGGGTGATCAGGGCCGCCTTGAACTCCTGGCCCAGGAGGGCGCAGACCCGGTCGAGCCGTTCCGGATTCAGGTCGGCCAGATAGAGCCTGGCCCCGGACGCGAGGAGTTGGCGGCCGATGCCGCAGGCAATGGCACCGCCACCACCAGTGACCAGGGCTGTGTGTCCGGCCAGGGGGGGCGGCTGTTTCTTGCCCAGTTTGGCCTGCTCCAGGTTCCAGTACTCCATGTCGAAGAGAGCCCCGTCGTCCAGTTCGCGGTAGGGTCCCACGGCAACCCCCAGGGTCTTGGCCCTGATGGTGTGCTCAGCAATGTCCGCTGCGATACTGGCCTGGGCCTGGCTGATCCCGGCCGTGATCAGTCCCAGGCCAGGGATCAGAATGACTCGGGGTTTGCGATCCAGTTCCGTGCGCTGCAGCTTGCGGCTCTCCACCTGTGTCTGGAAATAGTCGTGGTAGGTCTTTTCGTAGGCGGCCATGCCCGTCTGGATGGCCTGGCTCATCTGGGTTTCGTCCAGGTCGGTCAGGTTCAGCCACAGGGGGCGGTTTTTGGTTCTGATCACATGATCCGGGGTTAGGACACCGCTGGTGAATTGGTCTTGGGCCCCATCTGCGGCCAGGGCCGAGAGGATTTCATCATTGCTGCGCCATTCCAAGATAAACGGTGGGGCGTTGTCCCGGGCCAGGCTCCCGCGCAGGAGCGGGAGGGCAATTTCGGGCGGGACAGAGGGAACTTGGCGGCGGAGGACCTTTGTTGTCTTCAGACAACTGTCCAGATAGTCTTCGGCGAGACTGACTGTGGCTATCATTTGGTCGTAGGCCGCAGAGGCGGTCTCACCAAAGGTGAAGATTCCGTGGTGGAGGAGGACAATACTGGTGGCATCGGGCTGTTGTTCATAGCAGTCAGCCATGGCCTGGGCCAGTGGGAAACCGGGCATGATCCAACCGAGGATAGCGGTCTTGGGGCCCAGAACCTCGCGCAGTCTGTCCTCAGGATCAGAGAGGTTGGTCAGGGTGACGATGGCATCGGCATGGGTGTGGTCGATGAACTTCTGCGGCAGGAAGGCATGGACCAGGGTCTCGATGGAAGGATTGGGGCTGCCACTGTCCTGCAGGTGGGTGCGGAATTGATTGACCATCTCCTCGTCACTGAGGCCTTTCAGGGCCCTGAGGCGACGCAGGTAGTTCAGATCAAGGGCCGGAAAGCCCTGGGGCTCGATGGTGGCCAGGTCCCAGCCGCTGCCCTTGATGTACAGGACTTCCAGCTGGTCACCCAGCAGGGTGGTGATCGTGGTCTTAGCCGAGGTGTTGCCGCCGCCGTGCAGGACCAGACTGGCTTCACGTCCGATCAGCCTGGAGGTGTAGGTGCGCAGGCAGAGGTCCGGGTTGAGGTGGGGGTGGCTGGCGATGAAGGCCTCGGCTTCCCGGGCGGAATAGCGATTGATCATAGTTGCTCAGCGGTTGATGTCGGCGTTCAATTCTTCCAGCAGCGGGTCGAACAGTTCGTGGTACTGGTGGAGTCCCATGTGGAGAACGGTCTTGGCTATCACCAGCTCCTGCTCGTTTAAGACTAGATTGGCAGACAGGCTCAGGGCCTGAAGGTTGTAGAGGGTTTTGAGCTCGGGGCCGATAAGGACGTAGAAGATGCTCCGCCTCCGGTTCATGTTCAGGTTGAGCATGAATTCGTGGAATGTGGAGTCGGCAAGATCCTCCCCTTCCCGGCGGGAGTGGAGGACGATCACGGCGTAGTTGCCAGAACGCATGCGCTCCAGGGCCTCGCTGGCCGAGACGGGGAAGAAGGGCAGAAAACCCAGTTCGTCAAGGGCCGTAGCCAGGGTGGCTCGGGCCTGGGAATCCCGCATCAGGATCAGGGCCTGGGGCTGGGCCTCACTGTCCTCCATGCCCCCGTGGAGTTGGGCCCCCAGCCAGTTCAGGTCCGGGGGCTCGGGTGGGCTGACCTGACGCGCAACCTGATTCGCTATGCTCTCTGTCTTTACCGCTGCCTCAGTTACTGTCGCACCCTGGGGGCTCGGTGCTGCACCGGGTTGCGCAACGAGGAGATCCCGGCCCAGGTTGATGACCTGACCGCAGTGGGGACACTTGAGGCGCAGGGTCTGTCCCGGGTTCAGTTGTTCCAGGCCCGCCAGAAGTTTGTCGCTGCCCTTGAGGCTTTTTTGGCAATGGTTGCAGGTGATGATCATGACTGTTTCCTTGTCCAGGGATCGTCTTGTTTCTCTTCTTCCATGCTCAGGTCTGTGAGGGTCGAGGTGCTCTCACCCTGTCTGGCCTTGCTCTGGTCGATGCCGCGGGCAATCTCATTGCGGTGTGAGCCGTAGGAGAGGGCGGTTTCTTTACTGATCAGGCCCTGGCCGTAGAGCTCGAGGATGTGCTGGTCAAAGGTACGCATGTCTTTGGCCGAGCCCTCCTGGATGACGTTGTGATAGTTTTTGTTCTCGTCCTCGTCCTCGCCGTTGAGAATCAGATCCTGGATGCGCAGAGAGTTATAGAGGATCTCCATGGCCGCCACCCGGCCACCGCCGATCTTGGGGAGCAGGCGTTGGGCCACGATCCAGCGGATCGAACCCGCCAGCCGGTTGCGGATCTGAGCCTCATCCTCCTGCTCAAACATGCCGAGGATACGGCTGATGGTCTGGCCCGCGTCAATGGTGTGCAGGGTGGAGAGGACCAGGTGGCCGGTCTCGGCCGCCGTCAGGACGATCTCCAGGGTTTCGCGGTCGCGTATCTCGCCCACCAGGATGACCTTGGGGGCCTGGCGCAGGGCAGCGCGCAGGCCTGTGGGAAAGTCGCTGAAGTCGTTGCCCAGTTCGCGCTGGTTGACAGTCGCCTGGATGTGCGGGTGCACATATTCAATGGGGTCTTCAAGGGTGAGCACATGCACTGTCTGTTCCTGGTTGATCTTGTGCAGCAGGGCGGCCAGAGACGTGGACTTACCACTGCCGGTGGCACCGGTGAACAGGATCAGGCCGTTGTGTTCCCCTGCCATCTTTTGAAAGCAGGCAGGGAAGTTCTTCTCCTCGATGGAGGGGATGGAGGTCTCGAGCCGACGGAGGATGGTGGTCAGATAGCCCTGCTGGCTGAAGATGTTGACCCGGAAGCGGATGCCGTCATCCAGGGCATAGGAGAGGTCGCAGGAGCCGTTACGGATCAGATCGCGGAGCAGGTGGCGGTTGCCGTTGATCAGATTGAGGGCAAAGACCTCGGTCTGGAAGGGGGTCAGTTTACTGATCTCAGGCTCGGTGGTCACCGGTTTCAGTTGCCCGTCCGTTTCCACCTGCAGGGTTCGGCCCACAGTGATGTTCAGATCTGAGACTGAGTCATGGGCCGCGAGCATGACCCTGATCCAATAGTCGATTTCCGCTTGTTTCATAATTCTCCCCTGGAAAAAAGGTGTCTTGCTCTCTATTTTCTGAGTATATTGCTCTACAACAGGTAATAAATCCAATCTTTTTCTGCTGTCAATGCGAATCGGCAGTAGTTATGAACCGTCCCTGGTGTGATCCGGGGCCATGTACAAGGAGCTGAAAGATGTCCATCCCATTACGCAGTGCCACGACCACCCAGGGCCGGAGAATGGCCGGAGCCCGCAGTCTGTGGCGGGCCAACGGCATGACCGAAGAGCAGTTTGGCCGGCCGGTGATCGCCATAGTCAATTCATTTACCCAGTTTGTCCCTGGCCATGTCCATCTCCACGAGGTGGGCCAGCGCATCAAAAAACAGATTGCAGAGCTTGGCTGTTTTGCGGCCGAGTTTGATACTATTGCCATTGATGACGGCATTGCCATGGGCCATGCGGGTATGCTCTACTCCCTGCCTTCGCGTGAGTTGATCGCCGACAGCGTCGAGTATATGTGCAACGCCCATACCGTGGATGCCATGATCTGCATCAGTAACTGCGACAAGATCACCCCGGGCATGCTCATGGGTGCCATGCGTCTCAATATCCCCACCGTCTTTGTCTCGGGTGGCCCCATGGAGGCCGGGGTCGATGGCGACAAACGCTATGACCTGGTGGATGCCATGGTCATGGCCGCAGATGACGGGGTGAGTGACGAGGAGATCGATCGGGTTGAGCGCTGCGCCTGCCCCACCTGCGGTTCCTGCTCCGGTATGTTCACTGCCAATTCCATGAACTGCCTCAACGAGGCCTTGGGAATGGCCTTTCCAGGGAACGGCACCCTGGTGGCTACCCACAGCCGCCGCCTGTCCCTCTTTGATCAGGCGGCCAGCCGCATCGTTGAGATGGCCGAGTCCTGGTATGGTCGTGAAGACGCCTCGGTTCTGCCCCGGAACATCGCCACCCGCGCGGCCTTCATGAACGCCATGACCTTAGATATTGCCATGGGCGGCTCCACCAACACGGTCCTCCATCTCCTGGCCATTGCCCATGCTGCAGAAGTTGATTTCACCATGGACGACATTGATCAGCTGTCGCGTAAGATCCCGAACCTGTGCAAGGTGGCGCCCTCCTCTCATTACCATATGGAGGATGTCAACCGGGCCGGTGGAATCATGGCCATTTTGGGTGAACTGGATCGGGCCGGTCTGCTGGACACCTCGGTCAGTCGCATGGATAGCCCGAGCCTGGCTGCGACCCTGGATTCCTGGGATCTTGCCCGGCCCACGGCCACAGCCGAGGCCCTGGCCCTTTATCTCAGTGCCCCGGCCTCTGCTGGTCGCAATCTGGTCATGGGCTCCCAGAACAGCATGTACAAAGAGGCCGATCTTGACCGGGCCCAGGGCTGTATTCGTGATCTTGCGCATGCCTATAGTCTGGATGGTGGTCTGGCCGTACTCTTTGGTAATATCGCCGAAAAAGGCTGTATCGTCAAGACCGCCGGGGTGGATCCGTCAATCTTTCGCTTCCAGGGGCGGGCCCGGGTCTATTCCTCACAGGATGCGGCCTGTGAGGCCATCCTTGAGGGGACGGTCGAGGCCGGGGACGTAGTTGTGATTCGTTATGAGGGACCCAAGGGTGGCCCGGGTATGCAGGAGATGCTCTATCCTACCTCCTATCTCAAATCTGTGCACCTGGGTGCGGCCTGCGCCCTGCTCACTGATGGCCGTTTCTCCGGTGGGACTTCAGGCCTGTCCATCGGCCATGTCTCGCCAGAGGCCGCGGCCGGTGGGGCCATTGCTCTGGTGGAGGATGGAGATCTGATAGCGATTGACATCCCGGCCCGCTCCATCAATGTCCAGGTCAGTGTTGAGGAGTTAGCTGTTCGGCGGCAAAGGGAAGAGGCCAAGGGCGCCCTGGCCTTCCGGCCCGTTGATCGTGAGCGTGTGGTCTCAACAGCACTCAGGGCCTATGCCCTGCTGGCGGCCTCGGCCGATCAGGGTGCGGTCCGGATTGTACCCGAGGGTTGATGATGGTGAATGCAGTTGCCTTGAATGACTGGAATTGCTGGCACTTGCTGGCACTTGCTGACGGCAACTGTTTTTTCCAGCACGAGGTCTGCCTATCCTTGACAGGGAGCAGGTGCTCCGGTTAGTTTCATATTTTGGAAAAATTGGTCTATTCTATAAATATTTACAGACGAGGCGGACGATGAGCAAGAATCAGCTGATGTTTTTTATGGTAATCCTGACCCTGTTTGGCGCCATCTGGGGATCAGTGCGTGATAAGCAGGTTAAAACCTTGACTCGTGAGATGGCCGTCCTCCAGGAGCAGTTGCCCGTGGACGGCGGTGAGATCAGTGCAGGCGCAGCCGAACTGCAGGTGCAACTGGCTGCAACTGAGGCGGAGATTGCCCGGCTCCAGGAACAACTGGTCATCGGAACTCCGGATGGCGTGTCAGCAGGATCGGCAGAGCTTGCCGCGTGCACCAGTCGCTCCCAGAAACTCCAGGATGCCCTGGCCGTTGCCCAGGAAAAGGCTGAGCAGTTGGCTGCGGTCGAGGGCAAGCTCGCCTCTCTGGAGGGCATGAAGAGTAAGATGGCCAATACCGTGGACTCTTACAGCGCCCAGGCCCAGGGATTTTCGGAGGAGGTGGAAAAAAACGCCATCCATATTGAAGCCCTGGAAAAAGCCCTGGCCAACAAGAACCGGACCCTGGGGGCCTGTAACGAGGACTTGAAACGAGCGCGTCTGAACATGGATGTCCTGCTCTCTCAGATCGCGGCCCAGCAGGAGAGCCTCAGGATTCTTGAGGAGTCACGGCAGTAGTAGAGCAAACCGGGCAGAGCGATTTGTACCTTTTTGCGCCCTGTGAGAGCGCTGTCTGGGATCGTGGGGTCCTGGGCAGCGCTTTTTTGCTCCTGGCCATCGCGGTTTTTATTACGGGCCTATTTTCTTTGGACCCGTAGCCTGTAACCCGTAGCCTGCTGGCAGACCTTGGTTTTGCAGGGCCTTGAAAAAGGCCAGTGCCAAAGGAGACAGGGGCTGGTTTCTGCGGCTTACCAGATAGAAGGGGCGGACCATTTCCACACCCTTGATGGCAACCACGGCCAGGGTTCCGTGTGTCACATCGTCGGCCACGGCCCGGGCCGAGAGGATGGAGATCCCTATGTTGGCCTTGATGGATTGGCGCACTGCCTCGGTGGTGCCCATCTCGGCCACCACTGGCAGCTGTTCCGGGTTGATGTGGTGTTTCTTGAGCAGTTGACTGAGGACATGCCGGGTACCCGATGACGGATCCCGCTGGATGAATGGTTCCTGCTGCAGTTCGCGCAGCTCCACCTCTGCCCGTCCGGCCCAGGGGTGGTCCGTGGACACGGCCAGGACCAGCTGATCCTGGAACAGCTGCTGCCAGTGCAGCCCAGGTTCCGGCCATCTGGCGCCGATGATGCCCAGTTCCAGATCACCGGCCAGGATCTCCTTGGCAATGGTCTTGGAGCCGGTGATGCGCAGGTTGATGGTGATGTCAGGGAATTGTTGCTTGAAGCGGGCGATCTCCTGGGGCAGGATGTAGGCCCCGGGGATGGTTCCTGCCCCGATCTGCAGATGTCCGGCCAGCCTGCCGGAATACTGTTCCAGGGCCTGGACGGCCTCCTGCTCCAGGCGGATGATCTTGCTGCCGTAGGAGGCCAGGATCTGTCCAGCCTCTGTGGGGCGGATTTCCCGGCCCAGGCGGTTGAGCAGGGGCTGGCCGCATTCCTCCTCCAGGGCCCGGACATGTTCGCTGATCGTGGGCTGCGACAGGAACAGGGCCTGGGCGGCGCGGGTAAAGCTTTTGAGTTCGATGACCTTGCAGAGGACTTTGAGTTTGTGGAGATCCATGATTGTCCTGTCTGGGAAAGGGTGAGTGGTGTTGGCCGGGAGACTGATCTGAGCAGGTCTGGGAAGACATGGCTCAATTGAGCATAGCATTTGTTCCGACGATGTTGAAGAGTTTACTATCGGAATTGCCTATTTGACTGATCGGGTTGCTGCTGGTATTGAATCAGCGTAACTGTTCAGCTGCACTCCATCTTCGCCCATTTCGACCTGCTCGCATAGCACAAGTATGCTTCGCACGCCTAAATGAACGAATATGAAGCACACCAGAACAGTTACAGTACGGAGATAAGGGTAATTCGCAGCCTACACTTCCAAGTAACAAAACATTAAATACTTGTAAAAATGTAGTAAAATAAACAGGATAAGTAAAGAGCGCCAACCCCGTCATTCCGGCATGTTTTAAGCCGGAATCCAGGAACAAGCCACATCTTCTGGATTCCGGATCAAGCCCGGAAAGACTTCGGAGCCTTTTGTTGCTGTGAAAATAAATGCCGGGGTCCCCCGGTTGCTTTGCTGAATAGTTACGAATCAGCCTGGGCTGTTCGGTTCTGGGGCGGCTGAGGGAAGTAGGTCTCGAGTGGACGGAAATACTCATTGTGAGGGGATCCGCTTGCAAGGTATGCAAGAAGATACTGGGAATATATGAAAGGTGAGAGAGTGATGGAGACCATTGATTGCCGGGGACTGAACTGTCCCGAGCCGGTATTGAAGGCCAAGGCTGCCCTGGAGCAGGGGTTGCTTCAATTTGCGGTCCTGGTGGATAACCAGGCCTCCCATGATAATGTCCTGCGTTTTGCCCGCAGTCGTGGCTGTGCAGTGGAGAGTGAGCGGCGAAAGACTGACTTTGAGGTCCGTTTGTCCGTCTCTGGGCAGGACACGGCTGTGGATTCAGCGTTTAGCGAGGCTGATTACCCCTGTGAACTCCCCAGTGATAAAAAGATCGTCTATGTGATCTCAGCCGACTCCATGGGCCGTGGCAGTGACGAGCTGGGCTGGGCCTTGCTCCAGACCTATGTGAGCACCATTGCCCAGCTCTCCCCGTTGCCTTGGCGTATTTTGTTCTATAATGGTGGGGTCAAGCTGGTCTCCACCCCGGGTAAGGCCCTGGAGGCCTTGCAGAAATTATCAGATCATGGCGTTGAGATTTTGTCCTGTGGCACCTGCCTGGAATTTTTTCACCTGGAAAAAGACCTGCAGGTGGGCCAGATTACCAATATGTACGATATCCTTGAAAGTATGACGCGGGCTGATAAGCTGGTCAGTCCTTATTGAGCCACTTCTTACTGCTGCGTCACTCCTTATTGAGATGAAAGAAATTATCCCCGAGCAACTGGTGTCGACCATGGCGACCGACTGTGTGGAATGCGGTCTCTGTGCCAGGGACTGCGCCTTCCTCCAGGAAAAAGGTTCGCCCAAGGTCATTGCCTCAGCCTGGCTGGAGCAGGGACCAGATCCGCTCCTGCCCTATGAGTGCAGTCTCTGTCGTCTGTGTACAGCGGTCTGCCCCAAGGACCTGGATCCTTCGGCTATGTTTCTGGCCCTGCGCCGCGAGCTGACCGCAGCAGGCCAGGGTCGCTTTCCCGAGCATCAGGCCATGAAACGCTACGAGGCCCTGGGTCGTTCGTCCTGGTTTTCCTGGTATTCCCTGCCCGAGGGTTGTGATACCGTCCTCTTTCCCGGTTGCGCCTTCAGTGGCAGTCGTCCCCGCATTGTGGAGCAGTTGTTCACCTTTCTCCAGGGGGTCATTCCAAACCTGGGGCTGGTCCTTGACTGTTGCAGCAAACCCTCGCACGACCTCGGTCATCAGCAGGACTTTGAGCAGGCCTTTCATGAGATGCGCCAAATCTTGTTTGCACGGGGCGTGCGTCGGGTAATTGTGCTCTGCCCCAACTGTGACCGGGTGTGGCGTGAATATGGCCAGAGCGTGGACTGTGTGAATGTCTACGAGATCCTGGCCCGATCCTGGCCCACGGCGCCGCAGCCCCCTGCCCGTAAACAGGTGGTGATCCATGACAGTTGCGCCCTCCGCTTTGATGGGCAGCTTCAGACCAATATCCGCAGCCTGCTGGAACAATCAGGCTGTACGGTCCTGGGTGCTGGGGGTGGGAAAAAAACCTTCTGCTGCGGTGAGGGTGGCTCTGTCCCCTTTCTTCGTCCGGATCTGGCTGAACAATGGTCCTGCAAAGCGGTAGCGAATGTTCACGCCAACCCTGAGGCCACCTCTTGCGTCACCTATTGTGCCGGTTGCGTCAACTTTCTTGGGCGCAAGGTGCCGACCAGTCATGTCCTGGACCTGCTTTTCAGCCCAGGCAGCACCAGCGCTGGCCGCCCGGTCAAGGCCCCGCGTACCTATTGGAACCGCTATTGCCTCAAACGCATGTTTCTCCGTCGCCTGAAAGGCGGTCAGCGCGGCACCCGGCAACAACTGGCGGCCCTGCGCTGATCATTCATTCCATTTCTTTTCTTTTCATTTTGTCCCGGAGGGGGATATACTTACAGAGTGGTGGAAGCGGCGGCGCTGCTCCGGTTGAACAGTGCTGTTTACTCATTTAAACATGGAGGGCTGTAGATGAAGAACTGGATGCGATCATTGTTTGGCACCATGGTCTTGACCCTGTTGCTGATGGCGGTAGGCCCGGCAGAGATGAGCGCCGGTTGGCTGGATCAGGGAAAGTCGATCTTGGGGACGGTGACCGGTGGCAGTAAGACCACTGCCCCTGCTGCAGTCCTGAGCAACACCGATATTTCTCAAGGCTTTCAGGAGGCCCTGCGCATCGGTTCTGAAAATGTAGTTGGTCAGCTGGGTCAGAATGATGGCTTTAACGCAGATCCAGCCATTCGTATCCCCCTGCCTGACAGTCTCAAGCGGGTGCGAACCTCCCCTTTGTCCCGGATGTCAAGGCCGACCTCACCAAACACGTGACCGACAAGGGCCTGGAGGGCCTTTTCTATTACCTGGCCCAGGAAGAGGCGGCTATCCGCAGCGATCCAGTAAAACAGACCACGGAACTGCTCAAGCGGGTCTTTGGCCAGTGAGCAATTGTCATCCTGCGGTGCCCACGGCCTGAAATCGACTGCTGGGCGCCGTGCAGATTGGACATTCTTCCGGCGCTTCAACGCCTTCCCTGATAAAGCCACAGAACCGGCAGACCTGAAAACAGGCCGGCTCTGTGGCCTGTCTCTTTTCAAGCTTCCTTTGCAGGCTGAGAAAAATCCGTCCCACTCGTTCTGATTGTGAAAAGGCGCTGTGCATGGCGCGCTCGCCGTGTTCCTCGGCCTGAACTGCTGCTGCGCTGTAGTCATTGATCAGCGCTGGGACTTCTTCGGCAAAGCAGGTCTGCTGGTTTTCTTCGCTGGAACCGGTCTGGCCCCTGAGCTGGATGAGCAGGCGCCTGGCCTGGGCCGCCTCAGACTGGCTCATGGCCTCATAGAGGGTCGCCATGGCCGGATCGCCGCTCTGCCTGGCCCTGAGAGCATAGATGGCCTTGCGGGCGGTCCCGCGTGAGGCCTTGAGAAACAGCTCTTCGAGGTGTTGACTGACAATGGGGTTCATGGCGCTGGGGCTCCTGCTGGTGGATAATATCTTGGATTAGAGCGACCGTGTGCAACTTATCTTTTACACTTTTTCAGGAATTGATTAAGATTGCCTGATGATATCATTTGCACAACAAGAGTTCAACCGGGTCTGGTCATGCTGATTAATGTGAGATTCAGGTCCGGCGCGGCCTCATTTATCCGCTGCTGCCTGCTGGCGTTCATCGTCTGCCTGTTACGGCCGGTACTGGCAACGGCGACGCATCACGACGCGAGCTTTACCCAGACCGTGGATATCCTGCGTCAGGTTCCGTGCATGGATGAGGAAAGGGTGGTCTATTACCAGGGTGTGCTCCGGGCCTTGAACTACACCAAACTCCGTGCCTTCCGGGTTTTTTGCCGTCTGCCCGGGGTGGAGGCCCAAGGGGCCATTGACAGCCTGCAGCGCCTGGTTTTTGCCCGAATAAGCTATGAGCATCTCCTGATCCTTGAGGCCTTTGCCGAACTCCCGGGTGCAGATAGTGGACAAAGCTGGCAGCTCCTGGCCAAGCTTGAGCGCCTTGATTATGTCTCGGGCCGAGCTGTTCTCTCTCTGATCCAGGTTGAGACCATCAGTACGGCTGAAGTCCTCGATTTTGTGCAGCGGATCGAGGTCCTCAATGAGCCTGCCAAGTGGGCCATGAAGGCCTTTTTTGAGCTTCCAGGTCAGGATGGACCGGCCCTGCGTGCTGGTCTGCGTCTGGTTGAGCTGCTGCGGGATCGCCAGTCCTGGGCCGTGGAGGCCCTGTGTCAGGTTGCGGGGATGGACGCCAGCCAGGCCTTGGACGGTATGGCCCTTGTGGTCAAGCTTTCAGATACCGATGCCTGGAACGGTCGTGCCCTGTTCCGGCAGCCGGGAATGAACGCGCCCCTGGCCGGTTCCTGGCTCAAACATTACTTTGCCCTGCCCCTGCCCGGCGAGGAGGTCCGTTACTTTCGCCTGGAACCGGTTGAACGTTCTCTGCTCCTTGACTCCTTTTCCGCCGCTGCAGATTATCAGATCTGGAAGATCAATAACCTACACGCCGTCACGGATATCCTTGGACAGGAGATTTCGGCCGCAAGCCTTGCCAGGTATCATGCCCGGGGCCTGACCTTGCTCTTCCGCCGTCTTGACCATGTGGTTCAGGAACGTTTTTCGGGTGAGTTTCAGGAGCATCTGCGTCAGGGTAATCGCAACGCTGCCGTCGAGGTCTTGCGGCGGGCCACTGCCGTTGCCCGAGTGCAGGTGGCCCACGACAGCAGCAGCGCCAACATCTACATCCTCCTTGCTCGGGGCAGTGAGCTGTACGACTCATCGTTTCGAGGCATCTTTGCCCCGGTGCTCCTGGAGCGGATCGCAGCCGAATTTGACTCTAACCTGCTCAGCTTTCTGCTGGCCGTTGATCCCGAGAACCGCTATGTCTCAGATTTTATTATCGGCCTAGCCCAGAAGGGCAAGTTGACCGATTTTTTCCCCACTGCCTCCGAAGAGCAGCAGCGGGTCCTGGATCTGGTCACTGAGTCGGCCTTTCAGGACGAGAACAGCCTGATCCTCTTTTCTGCCACCTTCATGAAACTCCTGGAGACCATAGAGCTGCCCAGCCGGAGTTATCTCATTGGTCAGATGCTCGAGGCCGTGCGGCGCCAAGATACTCTGTTTTCCACGCAGCTGCGGGTCATCCTCCAGTATTATCTGGTCGAGTATCCTGACCTGATCAGCCATGTGGACCAGATCAGGATCAAACTGATGATGTATACCCAGGGCGAGATCTCACTGGAAAGCTATAATCGACCGCCCTTTGGCCAGTGGAAGGAAGACGGCCGGCTGAGTAGTCTGTCCGTCTTTCACACCGATGACGACGGGAGCAGCTCCTATGCCTCCAATGCTCGGACCCTGCTGAACAGCGGCTACCGCCCTCGACTGTCCACGGATTATACCCTCCCAACCCGGTCCATTCCGCCCGATCTGGATTATGCTGCCCAGCTGATTGAGCAGGTGGTGACGAGCCCGAGCCGGGCCCTGCCCCGTCTGTTTAACTTTCAGCGGCGCCAACCCATCCTGGTCGACTGGGTCAAAGAGTTGAACGGGATTGAGATCGTCCATTCGGTCTTTGTCTACCAGGGTGCTCAGCGGCAACAGGAGCTGTTTGCCCAGTTCCTGAAGGGGGGGCATGAGATGTTTGCCCAGCGCGGCCACAGCTATTGGCGCAAGGAGCAGTTGATTGATCCTCTGCTGGAGCTGATCAAGAAGGGGATCATCAGTGAGAATGATCTGACTCGCAAGCAGCGCTTCATGAGCATTGGCTCCTGCGGCGGGATTCTTGCCTATTCTGAGCTGGCCAAATTGTTTCGCAACCACGTGGATATCCTGGCCACAGTTGGCACGGGCAAGGCGGTCATTAATAACCCCTACAATAAGCTCCTGTTTGAGGTGATCGCCCAGAACGGTGCTGATCTGACCTGGAAAGATGTAGAGCAGCAGGCGTCCGGGATCTTCCGGCGCGGCCTGGGTGAGGACTATCTCCAGCCAGGTTCCCTGCCCGCCATCCTCCATAAGATGATGGATCAAAGACAATTCGAGAAATTCGAACATGGCGATAATTAAACGGAGTGAACTGACGGCAGGACTGGTGGAGTTTGCCCGGGAAGGCGGGCCGCAGCTCTTTCTTTTTTTCGGTGAGCGCTATCTCTGTCGTGAGGCCGCAGACCAGCTTGAGGCAGAGCTGATTCGCCAGCAGGGGGGGATGGTCCACGCGGTCGATGGCGACCAGGAGGATCCGCTGCGCACCTTGGGGCGGCTCAAGACCTTCAGTCTGTTACCTGGGGCGCAGGTCTATCGAGTCATTGACAGTCGTCTGTTCCAATCCAAGGTCACGGCCAAGAGTCTGTGGGACAAGGCCGAAAAGGCCCAGGCGGCTGGGCGTTCAGGCCCGGCCCAGCGCCAGCTCCTGCATCTGGCCGCAGTGGCCAGCCTGGGCCAGGAAGAACAGTTGGGTCCCCTGACCTCGGCTCAGTGGCAGGATCTGTTCGGCTTTCCCCGGCCCAGTGGTGATCTGACCTGGGCCGATGAGCTGCTGGCCGCAGCTGGACCACAGCAGGCTGGGGGCAGTGATCTGGCCGCCGTGAATGACCGGTATCTTGCGGCATTTCAGCAGGGCTGGCCTGCCGGTAATATTCTTATCCTGATTGCTGAGGATGTGGACAAGCGACTGCAGCTCTTTAAGGGCCTCAAAGAGTACGGCCTGGCCGTGGACTGCTCTGTGGCCTCGGGGGGTGGGGCTGCGGCCCGCCGTGATCAGGATGCGGTGCTCAAGGAGATGGTGGCCAGGACCCTGGCCTCCCATGAGAAAAGAATGGCCCCCGGGGTCCTGGATCGGCTGCTGGAACGGGTCGGATTTCACCCCGTGGCCGTGGTCATGGAGGTGGAGAAGCTGGCCCTCTCGGTCGACGATCGACCGCAGATCACGGCGGCCGATCTTGAGGCGATGGTGGGTCGTACCCGCGAGGATGCCCTCTATGAGCTGACCGAGGCCTTTGGGAGTGGCCAGCTGGGGCAGACCCTGGTCATCTGCCGTCGTCTGCTGGAGAACGGTGTCCATGCCCTGGCCATTCTGGCAACACTCCGTAATTATCTCCGTCGGTTTCTGATCATTCGCGGGCTGCAGCTCCAGCCGCAGCCCACCTGGCGATCGGGGATGCAGGCTCGCCAGTTTCAGGATCAGTATCTTCCGGCCCTCAAGGAGCAGGGCGAGTGGGCAGACCTGTTGAAGGGGCACCCCTATGCCTTGTTTATGAGTTTCAGCAAGGCCGAAAGTTTTTCCTGTACTCGACTCAAGGGGAGTTTGGCCAGACTCCTGGCCGCCGAGTACAGGCTGAAAGGTGGGCCCTTTGATCAGGGGCTGATCCTGGATGAGCTTTTTGTTGTACTCCTGGCCACTGGCCGGGATTGATCTTGTCAGCGGCAGAATCGTTGTTAAGGTAGAAACATGATCCAAGAAGAAAAGTGAAAAGAGAAGATGAGCGCTACAAACGGTAATCACAAAGAAGAACTGGCAGTCCGTGAGGACCTGGAGCTGCGTGAACCTTCGCTTTATAAGGTCCTGCTGCACAACGACGACTATACCTCCATGGATTTTGTGATCTCGATCCTTGAGCATGTCTTTCATAAGTCCATGCCCGAGGCGACCAAGATTATGCTCAATGTTCATCAGGAGGGGGTTGGGGTGGCCGGGGTCTATACTTGTGAGATCTGCGAGACCAAGATTGCCATGGTCGAGAAACTGGCCCATAAAAATGAGTTTCCCCTCCGCTGTACCATGGAAAAAATCTGAATCAGACGTAACTGCTCAGCTGCACTCCATCTTCGCCCATTTCGACCTGCTCGCATAGCACAAGTATGCTTCGCAGGCCGAAATGAACGAATATGAAGCACATCTGAGCAGTTACAGTACGGAGAAAAGGGTAACTTGCAGATTCTACTGGATAAGTTACAATCAGACCTGATAAGGAAGGATAATGCTGACGAAACCATTGGAAATAGCTCTGATTATGGCCATCCGCGAGGCCAAGAGGCACCATCACGAATACGTGACCGTTGAGCACATGCTTTATGGTCTCCTCCATGACGATTTGGCCACCCATATCATTCAAGGCTGTGGTGGCTCCATTGATGGTCTGAAAGAGCGCCTGGAAAGCTTTTTTGCCGGTGAACTGCCCGCATTTCAGAAAAACGATCAGGCAGAGCCAGCCCAGACCGTGGCCTTCAACCGCGTTTTGCAGCGGGCCGTGGCCCATGTCCAGAGCTGTGGCAAAAAGGAAGTGGACAGCTCTGATGTCCTGGTTGCCATCTTTGGCGAGGCCGACTCCCACGCCGTTTTCTTTCTCGGCAGCGAGGGCGTCGGGCGCATGGTCGTGGTCGAGTATATCTCCCACGAACTGCCGGCCGGGCAGGAAGGTGAGTCCCAGCCCCTGCCGCCGCCCATGGCCCCGCCCGGGGCTGGCAAGAAGAGTGACGAGAAGATCCTGGAAGAGTTCACGGTCAATCTGACCGAGAGTGCCGCCCTGGGTGAGCTTGACCCCCTGATCGGTCGCGGCCCTGAGCTGGCGCGGATGATGCAAGTCCTTTGTCGGCGCAAGAAGAATAACCCCCTGCTGGTGGGTGAGCCGGGAGTGGGCAAGACCGCCATTGCCGAAGGGTTGGCCGCACGTATCTATGACGACAGCGTCGCCCGGATCGAGGGGAAGAAGAGTTCAATCCCGGATCTCTTGCAGGATGCGCCCATCTATCTCCTGGACATGGGCAACCTGGTGGCCGGCACCAAGTACCGGGGCGATTTTGAAAAGCGGCTCAAGGGGGTTATTGCTGCCGTGGAGCGTCAGGAGAGGGCCATCCTCTTTATCGATGAGCTGCACACCATTGTCGGGGCCGGGGCCACCAGTGGCGGTTCCATGGATGCCTCCAACCTGCTCAAGCCAGCCCTTCAGTCCGGGACCCTGCGCTGTATCGGTTCCACCACCTATGAGGAATACAAAAATCATAGTAACTGTTCAGCGAAATTAAATGTTCAAGGTGACGTTTTGTCCTTGACAGGGTTTTGCTCTCGTTTTTTCAAAAACACCATCGGCTCTCCAACCTGCCATATTGCTAACGAGTGGGGGCTAGATTTCCAGTTAGAGGGCGTATAATAATACGACTATGGGGCATCGCAGTCTTTTTTTTCAAAACTCTTAGAAAGAGCCACAGAGACAAAAAATCCGTTTTCAAAACCTATGGTATAGTAGTTAAAGCAAGAAACAAAGGCTATTAACCATAGGGGTCGGGATGACAATCGATAATATTGATATAGACGCTACCATCAAAAGGGTGGAAGGTCTTATTAAGGAAGACAAAGACTTGTCTCCCGGCACAAAGTCACTATTGGAGATTTTGGTTTTAATAATCACACTGATGGCGAATCGCCTTAATTTGAACAGCAAGAATAGCAGTAAGCCGCCATCAAGCGATCCAAACCGAGAGAAAACGAGCAAAAGTAAAAGTGGCAAAAAGCCAGGAGGTCAAAAGGGCCATGTCGGCAAGACCCTTGAGAAAGTTGACACCCCAGATAAAGTGAAGGTGATCAAGGTTGATCGAGCCAGTTTGCCTCCTGGGAAATACAAGGAACTTCACTATGAGTCTCGGCAAGTTTTTGACATTGATATCTCACGAGTTGTGACGGAGTATCAGGTTCAGGTGCTTGAGGATGAAAATGGGAAGCGTTTTACCGCGCCATTTCCGCAAGGAGTAACGAAGGCTGTTCAGTACGGAACAGGCCTGAAGGCACATTCTGTATATTTGTCACAATTTCAGCTGATCCCGTACGATAGGATAAAGGATTATTTTGCTGATCAGCTTGGAATCCCAGTAAGTGTAGGCTCTGTTTTCAATTTCAACAAGGAGGCTTTTGGCTTACTGGATGGTTTTGATGATCTTGTTAAAAACAAGTTGGCCAGTTCCGCTCTATTGCACTCGGACGAAACAGGGATCAATGTCAACGGCAAGAGATTTTGGCTTCATTCAGCATCAAACCTTTCTTGGACATATTTTGCTTCTCATGAAAAACGCGGCACAGAAGCGATGAATGCGATAGGTATCCTACCATTGTTCAAAGGTATCCTCTGCCATGACCATTGGAAGCCGTATTATAAGTATGATTGCACCCATGCCTTATGCAACGCACATCATATACGAGAATTGACAAGGGCTTGGGAGCAAGATGGACAACAATGGGCCAAAAGGTTGCAAGCCCTGCTCGAAGAAATAAATAGGGCCATAAATGATGCCGGTGGCCTATTGAGTAGCATCGAGTCAGAGAAATATCGGCAAGAATATCGATCAATTCTAAAAGAAGCAGAAAAAGAAAGTCCTCCCCCGGATGAAGCCAACAGAAAAGGAAAAAGGGGCAGATTAAAAAGAACAAAATCTCGGAATCTTCTCGAACGGCTCCGAAAATACGAAGAAGACGTCCTGAGATTCATGGGTAATGAAATCGTGCCATTTACCAACAACCTTGGTGAAAACGATATCAGGATGACAAAAGTTCAACAGAAGATATCTGGCTGCTTTCGTTCAAGAGAAGGCGCTGAATTCTTCTGTCGTATTCGCAGTTATATATCGTCTTGCCGTAAGCAGGATATCAGCTCAACTGCGGCCTTGGACTTGTTGTTCCATGGTGAACTGCCAGATTTTGTCAATTAAATTTGGCGCAAAAAAAATTACGCTGAATAATTACGTATATGGATGAAAACATTTGAAAGTCAAAAGAAAAGCTAAATTACAACCCACTTGTTGCCGGGAGTAAGGAGAAGGTACCTTTTGAGACAAGTTTGTGTCCGACAGGGCGGGCTTGACCACCTGTGGCTGGCTGGGTACTCATGGCCACTCCCGAGTACTGTGTTTGGTTATAATATCCAACAATGACAACTACCAACAGGATTCTTGCGGAGTTAACGACGGTTCTTTCTTTGGGTGGTTTTGCCGGCCGTCGAGCGGCCTTCCTTGCTGCGTCTGCCTTTGTTCTCCGACTGATTATCTGCTCGACTGGGCTCAAACACTCGTGGCTTTTTGTGCTTACTGGGCTTCAGGCCCTGGGGTTGATGCCCCTCAGCGCTCTCAGCAGATCGTTGCCCGTCTTGGTGCTCTACCTTGATTCTCTTGGGTTTTTTAGGTCTTTTGGGGCGCAGGTCCAAGCGTGATGCTGGGACATCATTCACCGGTTCAAAACCATGGACATACCTGCGATCGAGTATTTCTCCAATCAGGTTTTCAATGTCGGACAGTTGCGCGAATTCATCACTACTGACCAGGGAGATTGCCTGACCACTGGATCCTGCCCGTCCCGTGCGGCCAATGCGGTGCACATAGTCTTCGCAGACATTGGGGAGATCAAAATTGACCACCTGCGGCAGCTGATCAATATCCAGACCACGTGCGGCAATATCCGTTGCCACCAGCACCCGAACCTCGCCGGCCTTAAAATCGGCCAGGGCCTTGGTGCGTGCCCCCTGGCTCTTATTGCCATGGATAGCCGTTGCTTGAATGCCTTTGGCCTCCAAATGACGGGTTAATTTATTGGCCCCATGCTTGGTTCTGCTGAATACCAGGATCTGCTCCCACTTGTTGTCCAGGATAAGGTGGGTGAGCAGGGCCGATTTCTGTTTTTTATCCACCGGACAAAGCCATTGCTCTACAGATTTGACTGCGGTATTGCGTGGGCTGACCGAGATCTCAACCGGGTTCTTGACCAGCCCCTTGGCAAGGCTTCTGATTTCATCAGAAAAAGTTGCTGAGAACATCAGGGTCTGGCGTCTTCTGGGTAACAGCGCCATAATCTTACGAATATCGTGGATAAAACCCATGTCCAGCATGCGATCGGCCTCATCCAGGACCAGCACTTCCAGTTGATTAAACTTCACCGCATTTTGGTTACAGAGATCCAGCAGGCGTCCAGGGGTGGCCACCAGTACATCAACTCCCCTGCGCAGGGTCATCATCTGCGGATTGATCTTGACCCCGCCAAAAACCACAGCAGAGGACAGACGCATGTTTTTACCATATGTGGCCACACTCTCCTGTACCTGGGCCGCCAGTTCGCGGGTGGGCGTTAATACCAGGGCCCGCACCTGATTGGGTTGAGGTCGCGGGCCCTTGGCCAGCATATGCAAGATCGGGAGGGCAAAGCCTGCCGTTTTCCCTGTACCCGTTTGGGCGGCGGCCATAACATCCTTGCCAGCCAGGACCGCCGGTATGGCCTGGGCCTGAATGGGCGTCAGGGTGTCATAGCCCTGGGCGCTTACAGCTTCAAGAAGAGGGGCGGAGAGGCCCAAAGCGGCAAAGCTCATAGTGTGATCTCGTGTCATTGATTGTTATGGCCTGAACCGCTTTGTCGTTGCCAGGGTATTTTCCCTGGGTGATCCTTGCGGTCAGGCGCAGGTGTGTGGATTTTGAAGTGTACGTTGTGAAATAGACGGGGCTTCACGGGAGCTTCATTATACACCGGAAAGGAATTTTTTAAATGTTGAAAAAAAACTCAGGAATTAAGTTCTGCATGACCTGTGCGATAGACTATTCGACCACTCACCATTGACTTTAGACCGGAATCTGGTGCAAACTGAGAAATGAACATGTGAGTTATTCTCTTCAGGAACCTGGGGTGCCGCCATGATTTTCAAGGTTTTTCGAGTCAGTGAAATGGAAACTCTCTTTGATCTGTTGTCCGTCAATCGCATTATCGGACCGGTGGAAAAGGGGCGTGATGTGGCGGGTAGGCCCCTGTACGATTTTGATTTGGTCTATGATTTTAAAGATCTGAAGATCGATTACTCGCAGACCATCCATTCTGCCAAAAATTACGTCATCCCCTATCGCGAGAACCTCTGTACCTTCACCTTTGCCGATGACGACTGGCAGAAAGATGTCAATTTCGGCGTGGACCAGGCCCACGTCTTTTTCGGGCTCCATCCCTGTGATATTAATGCCTTGAATAAGTTGGACAAGGTGCTCATGGGAAACACCTATCCCAATCCGTTCTACGGGGCGAAACGATCCAACATGTTTATCGTGGGCCACTCTTGCCTCCCTATCCCCTCCTGCTTTTGCCATTCAATGGGCGCCGATTCGGTCTTGAGCGGCTTTGACCTCTTTCTCACCCGCATGGGAGATGAATACTTTGTTGAAGTCCAGTCGGCTCGGGCCTATCATCTTCTTGAGAATATAGAGACCAGAGAGGTGACCCATGAGGACCACCTGCGCTTTAAACAGACCACTGCCGAGAAAAGGCGTTTATTTACCAGCGAGGTTGACACCTCTGACCTCACCAAGATTCTCGACATGGAATTTGAATCGGAGGTCTGGGAGGATTGGGGCGACAAGTGTCTCTCCTGCGGAACCTGTGCCAATGTCTGTCCCACCTGTTATTGCTATGGGGTAGAGGAAGAGGTCAATATGGATTTCAGCCATGCCCGTAAGGTGAAACAACTCTACTCCTGTAACCTCCTGGATTTTGCCGCAGTGGCCGGGGGCTATAACTTCAGGCCCGAGAGTTCTACCAGGCTGAAATACCGCTATTATCACAAACATCGTGGTTTTGTGGAGGCCTATGAAGAATCCCTCTGCGTTGGCTGCGGCCGCTGTGGAAACGCCTGTTTGTCTGATATTACCGTCCCGGAAGTGATTGCCAGTGTGCGGGGAGGAGACAAGTAATGGAACACAAACTGCAATTTGTCGATCTGGCCACCAGCCACTCCAAAAAAAGCAAGCAGCCTGGGATTGAGCATTTTGAGTACTCCTATAAGGCCGAAATAACCAACCTCTATCCCCTCACTAAGACAGAAAAATTGTATCAAATTCAGATCATTGATCCTGAAGAACGGATCAAGTTCACATTTAAACCGGGTCAGTTTGTCATGTTGGAGATCCCCGGGATTGGCGAGGCGCCTTTTTCCATTTCATCATCCCCCATTCGCCATGGCGACCTTGAACTCTGCATCCGGGGAGTCGGCAAGATGAGCAATTTCCTCAACCGGGTCAAGAGGGGGACTAAGGTGGGGATCAGTGGCCCTTTTGGTACCCATTTCCCGGTGGAGGAGATGGTCGGCAACGATATTCTGCTCATAGCCGGGGGCTTAGGTATTGTGCCCCTGCGTTCTCCGATCATGTCAGTTCTTGAAAATCGCAGCCGTTACGGCCGGGTCGATATTATCTACGGGGCCCGTAATCCCCAGGAACTGCTCTTCACCTATCAATATGAGATGTGGAGGCAGTTTGATATTAACCTGGATATCATTGTGGATCATCCAGATGAACAGTGGACTGGACCGGTTGGCCTGATCACTGAAGTTTTACAAACCAGGATAGATGCAGGCAAGGCAGATGATTTCAAGAAAAAGACCAGCGCCATTGTCTGCGGGCCGCCGGTTATGTTCAAATTTGTCTGCGAGATGTTGACCAAGGCCGGTCTGCCCATGGAAAAAATGTTTGTTTCCCTGGAGCGTCGTATGCACTGCGGTCGAGGTCAATGCTGCCGCTGCAATATTGGCTCTACCTACACCTGTATTGAGGGACCGGTTTTTGATTACTGGTCGGTGTTGAATCTCAAAGAGGCTATCTGATTGAATCTGGCAGGATCTGAATAGAGGGAAGTAATGAAGAGTGAACGGACGTTTCTCGGGGTTCCCCTTGTCAAACCAAGGGTCGGTTTCTTTGATCTCAGTTCCTGCGAAGGCTGTCAGTTGCAGCTGCTCAACAATGAGGCCAGCCTCCTCGATTTCCTCGATCTGGTCGAGATCGTCAATTTTAGGGAGGGGATGAAGGAGAGGTCGGATGAGTATGACATCGCCTTTGTGGAAGGATCAGTGACCAGGGCAGACGAGGTCGAGAGCTTACAGGTGATTCGCCGGAATGCCGGGGTGGTGGTGGCCTTGGGAAGTTGCGCCTGCTTTGGTGGGGTCAATCAGCTGAAAAACCGCTTCAATGACCTGGAATGGGTAAAAAAAGAGGTCTATGGCGACTTTCCCATTGCAAGCCAAGAGGCCCAGGCAATCAGCGCCTTTATCCAGGTGGATCTTGAAATTTATGGCTGTCCCATCAAAAAAGAAGAGGTGGAAAAAATAGTGACCAAGTTGGTCCTTGGGCAGGAGATCACCCATCCTAACTATCCGGTCTGTATGGAATGCAAGGCCAATGAAAATATCTGTCTCTTTGATCTGGGCGAGCCCTGCCTGGGTCCGGTGACCAGGGCTGGCTGCGACTCCTGGTGTCCGTCAAACCGCATGGGCTGCTGGGGCTGCCGAGGCCCGGCCCCGGCCGCGAATGTGAAACAACTGGAAGAGATCGTCAGAGAAAAAAACATTCCCCTGGAAAGACTCCTCGACCGGCTCGAGTGTTTTGGCGGATTTGCTGCTGCTGCCCGGGAGATGCGCAAGACCATGGAGGAGAACCAGTGAAGGTCAACTGCAATGTAGACATCAGGCATCTGACCAGGGTTGAGGGCCACGGTAACATCCAGATCCAGATCAAGGATGGCCAGGTCCGCAAGGCCAACTGGGAGGTGGTGGAAACCCCTCGCTTCTTTGAGGCCCTGCTGGTGGGGAAATTGTATGAAAATGCCCCCTATATCTGCGGCCGGATTTGCGGGATCTGCTCCATTGGCCACACCCTAGCCTCCATCCGCGCCATTGAAAACGGCTTTGGCTTCACCCCTTCCGCGCAAACCAGTACCCTGCGTCTTTTGTTAAAACATATGGAGACCCTGCAGTCGCATATTCTCCACCTCTATTTCCTGGTGGCCCCTGATTTTCTCGGGGTGGGCAGTGTTCTGCCCCTGAGGGAGACGCACCCGCAGGTGGTCCAGGCGGCCCTGCGCCTGAAACAGCTGGCCAATGATATGTGTGATGAGGTGGGTGGGCGCAGGCTCCATCCAACGCGGACCGTCGTTGGTGGCTTCACCATGCTGCCCGACAAATATCGCCTGAGGGGCTTACAGCAGCGATTGAGAGACTCGCTGGCCGATCTTACCGCCTCGGCCGATCTCTTTGCCACCTTTGTCATCCCGACCTTTGAGCGGCAGACCGAATTTGTCTCCTTGCAAGGGGAGGGCGATTACCCCTTTATTGGTGGGGGACTGGTGTCAAGCGATGGGGTGATCCGGGAAGAGCATGAGTATGGGGCCATGTCCAACGAGTATCTGGCAGACTGGTCTACTTCAAAACTCAGCCGTCTGTCCCGTAAGTCATTGGCGGTTGGTGCCCTGGCCAGGTTGAATAATAATTTTGCCGGGCTCTCCCCGCTGGCCCGGGAAATTTCCGGAAAACTTGGTCTCACTCCGGTCAATCATAATCCCTTTATGAATAATATTGCCCAGTTGGTGGAATGTGTCCAGGTGGTTGTCCAGTCCATTGAGATAATCGAGACTCTGCTTGAGAACCCATGGCAGGAACCCAGACAGGCGGTGGAGGCCAGAGAGGGAAGAGGGGTGGGGGCAGTGGAGGTTCCCAGGGGAATTTTATATCATTGCCTGGATTTTGATGGTCAGGGGCGGATTAAAAAAGCAGACTGCGTCATCCCCACCAGCCAGAATCACGCCAATATCCATCATGATATTGAGGCGTTGGCAGAATGGTGCGTGGAGCAGGGAAAGAACGACCAGGAAATCGAGTTGCTGGCTGAGATGCTGGTTCGGGCCTATGACCCCTGTATCTCCTGTTCAGTGCATTGATGTAGTCTTTTGGCAAGACATACCTTTCTAGCCCCCGTTCGGGGATAAGTGCCTTATGGATTCCCTTCAAAAAAACAAGAAAACAATCTGTAAGGCATTAAAAAGTCCCCAAGGCAGACCAGAGGACACCGGCGGCAATGGCTGAGCCGATTACCCCGGCCACGTTGGGGGCCATGGCGTGCATGAGCAGGAAGTTGGTGGGGTCTGACTTGAGTCCTACCATGTGAACCACCCGGGCTGAATCAGGTACTGCCGAAACACCGGCCGCACCCAGCAGGGGATTGATCTTATCCTTGAGAAAGAGGTTCATGAATTTGGCAAAGAGGATCCCGCCCATGGTGGCGATGACGAATGCGCCAGCGCCCAGTCCAAAGATCAGGAGCGATTCAGGGGTGAGAAAGGTCTGGGCCTGAGTCGAGGCCCCCACTGAAAAGCCGAGGAGGATGGTGACCGTGTCGATCAGGCCATTACGGGCGGTGTTGGCCAGTCGCTCGGTGACCATGGACTCTTTGAGCAGGTTGCCGAAGAAGAGCATGCCCAACAGGGTCATGGAGCCTGGGGCGAGCAGGGCGCAGATCAAAAAGGCGACGATGGGGAAGATAATCTTCTCCCGCTTGGAGACCAGGCGGGGCGCCTTCATGCGGATACGCCGTTCGGCCTTGGTGGTCAGCAGATACATGACCGGCGGCTGGATCACCGGCACCAGGGCCATGTACGAGTAGGCGGCAATGGCGATGGGGCCAAGGAGATCAGGGGCCAGCATGGAGGAGAGGAAGATGGCCGTGGGCCCGTCTGCTCCGCCAATGATGCTGATGGCTGCGGCATCGGTGTTGGAAAAACCCAGGAACAGCGCGCCGAGAAAAGTGAGGAAGACACCAATCTGGGCCGCAGCCCCGAGCAGGGTCAGCTTGGGATTGGAGAGCAGGGTCGAGAAATCGGTCATGGCCCCGATGCCCAGGAAGATCAGGGGGGGGTAGATGCCCTTCATGACCCCCATATATATGTACGAAAAGACCGACCCTTCGGCATAGACCGAGAGCGGCATGCCGGGGATGGGCGGGATGTTGCCCACCACCATGCCAAAGCCAATGGGCACCAGGAGCAGGGGCTCATAGTCCTTGGTCACGGCCAGGTAGATAAAGAGCACTCCCATCAGGATCATGACCATATTGGTCCATTCCAGGTGGTAGAATCCGGAGTTGTGCAGAAAACTGATGTAGTCCACGTCCTTTCTCCCCTAACTCAAGAGCAGCAGGATCTGACCCTGGGCAACCACGTCACCTTCGGCCACCATGATCTCGCTGACGGTCCCGGAGACAGAGGCGGTGATCACGTTTTCCAGTTTCATGGCCTCGAGGATCAGGAGCTTTTGCCCTTTTTTGACCTGGTCACCTCGGCTCACATGGAGGGCGATAATCTGGCCCGGCATGGGCGTGACGATTGTTTCGCCTGTGTCGGCTCCAGATCTTGCTGCGGGTGCTGCTGCTGCTGCTGCGGCGGAGGCTTGAGCAGTTTGGCTGGTTCCAGTGATCCCGGTGGTGCCAGGGGGAACTTGTCCCGCTTGGGCAGAGGCCTTGGCGTGCGGATCAAGGCCGACATTTTCAATGGCATCGATCCCAACCACGTGTTCGGTGCCGTTGACTTCGGCCACGACCCGGTCATCATGGACTTCGAGGATGCGAACCGTGTAGGGCTTTTTGTTGATGGTGAGCTGGTATTGTTTCATCCCTGCCTCCATGGGCTGGATTGTGTTTTTCGTTGGGCCAGGGTGTGCATGCGTTTGGCGACCAGCCACGGAGATTCAAGATCACCATGGCTCTTCCAGGTCAGCCGTTCGTTTTCATCGGGGAAGTTGCTCTGCAGGTGCAGGGCCGTGGCAATGGCCAGCAGGATCTCTGGCCCATGATCAACTGCGGCTGTTGCTGCTGGCACCGTTGTCTGCCTGGGCCGGGCCCGAAACAGGTGCAGGAGCTTGGGCAGAAGCATGATGTAGAGGCCAATAATCAGCAGACCGCAAAAGACCAGGCCCATGCCAAACAGGGAAAAGATCAGGGCATTGAAGCCTGGCTGGTTGAGGTTGGCCAAGCCTGTCTGAAGGAAATTCATAACAGTCGCTCCGGCTCTACAGCGGTATGTTGCCGTGTTTTTTCATGGGGTTGGAGTCATGCTTGTTGCGCAGCATCTCCAGCGACTTGATGATCCGAAAACGGGTCCGGGCCGGTTCAATGATGTCATCCACATACCCGCGTTGTGCCGCCACATAGGGGTTGGCCACGGTGTTCTGGTATTCAAGCTCTTTTCCCTGAAGGAAGGCTGCCGGGTCATCCTGGAGCCGTGACTCGCGGCCATACAGGATTTCGACTGCGCCCTTGGCACCCATGACCGCGATCTCGGCACAGGGCCAGGCAAAGTTGATATCGCCGCGCAGGTGTTTGGATGACATGACACAGTAGGCGCCGCCATAGGCCTTTCGGGTAATGACCGTGACCTTGGGGATGGTGGCCTCGGCATAGGCGAACAGGAGTTTGGCCCCGTGACGGATGGCCCCGCCATATTCCTGAACAGTGCCGGGCAGAAAGCCGGGGACATCCACAAAGGTGACCACCGGGATATTGAAGCAGTCGCAGAAGCGGACAAAACGGGCGGCCTTGATCGAGGAATTGATGTCCAGGACCCCGGAGAGTGAGGCTGGCTGATTGGCGACAATACCAACACTGCGCCCGTTATAGCGGGCATAGCCAATGAGGATGTTGGGGGCGAAGTTGGGTTTGATCTCAAAGAAATCGCGGTCATCAACGGTCTGGAGGATGAGCTCCTTCATGTCGTAGGCCTTATGCGAATCAGTCGGGATGATCGAATTGAGCTCTTCGGCGCGTCGCTCTGGCGGGTCGAGCGTGGGGATGACGGCCGGGGCCTCGGCGTTGTTCTGGGGCAGGAAGGAGAGCAGCCGCTTCACATAGAGGACGGCCTCGACCCCAGATTCCGCAGCATAATCGGCCACCCCGCTCCTGGAGGCGTGCATGTCAGCCCCACCCAGTTCCTCGACCGTGACATCCTCGTGGGTCACGGATTTAACCACCTTGGGCCCGGTCAGGAACATGTACGAGAAGGTCCGGACCATGACGATGAAGTCGGTGAGCGCCGGTGAGTAGACCGCGCCGCCGGCACAGGGGCCAAAGATGGCCGAGAGCTGTGGGACTACACCCGAGGCCTTGACATTGCGCAGGAAGATATCGGAATAGCCGGCCAGGCTCTCGATGCCCTCCTGAATCCGGGCACCACCTGAGTCGTTGAGACCGATGATCGGGGCGCCGTTCTTGATGGCCAGGTCCATGACCTTGCAGATCTTCTCGGCCATGGTCTCGGAGAGTGAGCCACCGAGGATGGTCGGGTCCTGGGCATAGACGTAGACCAGGCGGCCCTCTACGGTGCCATAGCCCGTGACCACACCGTCTCCTGGATAGACCTTGTCTGCCATGCCAAAGTCGTGGCTGCGATGGGTCTTGAACATGTCGAATTCTTCAAAAGAACCGGGGTCCAGGAGGAGGTCAATCCGTTCGCGGGCGGTCATCCGTCCCTGGCTGTGGATCTTGTCGATGCGCTTTTGGCCGCCACCCAGGCGGGCCTCTTCGCGCAGTTTCATCAGATGGTCAAGGGGGTTATTCATGAGGCTTCTCCGCTACAGAGTTCGGTGAGTACGCCGTGGCTGGACTTGGGGTGGAGAAAGGCGATCTGTTTGCCACCGGCCCCGCTGATCGGGGTCTCGTGGATCAGTTTGCAGCCAGCCTCACGGGCCTGGTTCATCTGGCCCTCAAGGTCGTCGCAGGCATAGGCCACATGGTGGATTCCTTCGCCTCGCGTGGCCAGAAATTTGGCCACCGCACTCTCGGGGCTGGTGGGTTCCAGCAATTCGATATGGGTATCGCCCACGGTGAAAAAGGCGGTCCGCACCTGCTGGCTGGCCACCTCTTCCTCATGTTCGCAGACCAGGCCCAAGACCTGCTCATAAAAGAGCCTGGCCTCGGCAATGGAGTGGACTGCTATTCCTAAGTGATCGATTTTTTTTAACATGGCGCAATAGAACCTGCCCTTTGGCAGGAGTCAATGTTTGATGGTGTTGTACGGGCCAGATCTGTCTCGTTGTGGTATTTTTTGCGCGTCTTGCTCTTGATGATTTCGTAGAGAGTCAGTTTTGTTGTCATTCCCGCGTAGGCGGGAATCCAGAACAAGGTATGATGCTTAGTGATGTAATTTTTGATCCCCGTCATTCCCGTATAGGTGTCTAGGTAAGAGGTAAGCGTAGACTCCGATCCAGAATGTTGCTGTCCCTGATTGAGAAGTGAGCTGTTTAGTCTCTGTATTCGCCAAAGACATCGCGCAGCACCCGGCAGATTTCACCCAGGGATGCATAGGCCCGGACTGCGGCCAGGATCGGTTCCATGAGGTTGGCCGTGTCCGACTGGGCAGCGGTCCTGAGTTCGCTCAGCAGGCGCTCCACCTCTGCATTGTCGCGTCCGGCCCGGATCTTGGCCAGTCGTCCCACCTGTTCCTCTTCCACGGCTGGATCGACCCGATGCA
>FLOH01001105.1_pt1 | contig 44488 bp, 33 predicted proteins | sample 756751 | NCBI WGS metagenome assembly FLOH01 (sample SAMEA4026879, study PRJEB14308) | marine metagenome | biome: coastal water; material: water | depth 74 m
TAAAAAGTTGTCAGCAACGGCGAGGAAAATTTCTGCCGCCACTCCCCTCTCACTTCGAGGAGGAGGAGAGGAAAAAGCAAAGATTTCGACATTGATTAGTGAATTCGATCGAGTTCTTGGTGGTGGGATAGTGGAAGGAAGCCTCACACTGCTCTCTGGGGAGCCCGGAATTGGGAAGTCGACACTTACTCTTCAAATGGCCGGCAACCTCGCTAAGGATGGCAAAGTATTGATCGTGTCGGGAGAAGAATCAATAGATCAAATAGGAAGAAGAGCCATGCGACTAAAAATAGATGAAAAGACCCTAACTGCACTAAACGAGTTAAATTTAGAAACCATCCTAGAAACAATTAAAACCGAGACACCAAAATTTGTGATTATAGATTCTATCCAAGTCATTTCTAGCCTTGATATACCCTCCTCTGCGGGATCCATTACCCAAGTTCGATATTGCACTGAAAGACTCATGGAACACGCCAAAAAAACCGGGACCTCCATAATGCTAATTGGACATGTCACAAAAGACGGTAATTTGGCAGGACCACGAGTTCTTGAGCACCTTGTTGACACCGTTCTCCATCTTGAAGGAGATCGATATCACCAGTTTCGTTTGCTAAAAACCTTCAAAAATCGCTTCGGATCCTGCAGCGAAGTAGGGATTTTTGAGATGACCGACAAAGGAATGGTCGAAATCAAAAATCCCTCCGAACACCTACTAGAAGGGCGCAAACAAAATGCAATCGGATCAACAATCACGGTTTCGATGGAAGGAACTCGCCCACTTCTTGTGGAAGTGCAGGCATTGACCTCAACCAGTCCATTTGGATATCCAAAGCGGACCGCAAATGGGTTCGATTTGAATAGATTACAGATTTTGATTGCAGTACTGGAAAAACACGGAAGACTAAACCTGCAAAATCAAGATGTTTTTGTAAATGTAGTAGGCGGAATTCGCCTCTCTGAACCTGCCAGCGACCTTGCAGTACTTATGGCAATAGCCTCTTCACTACTCAAAAAACCAATCTCTGCCGATTGCGCAATTTTTGGAGAAGTAGGTTTATCGGGAGAATTACGCAAAGTATCACACAGCGAGAAGCGCGAACAAGAAGCCAAAAAACTTGGAATAGGAAAAATTGTTTCCTCAAATACGCTAAAAGAAATTGGAGCAGCGTTACTGACACTTAATGAAAAACATAAAAGTGAAAAAACATCAAAACCACTTTCACAAGCCAACAAAAAGGTGAAAATCCCCGGGGATTTTTAAATCATCCTCAAAAAGAAATGCTCAGCATTCTCAGTCGACATACGTTCAATATCTTTCAATGGAAGATTTTTTATTTCAGCAATTTTCCCTGCAACCTCTGCAACATAAGAAGGTTCATTCCGTTGACCACGGTATTTCTGAGGAGATAAGTATGGGCAATCGGTCTCAACCATAAAAGATTCCATGGGGCACTCCTTCACAACCTCCACTAAATCCGCTGCACTTGGATATGTAATAATCCCAGTGAAAGAAGTCATATATCCTGCATACCAAAGTTTTCGTGCAAATTTAACATCACTACCATAACAGTGAAAAACCACCTGAACATCGTAATCTTTCAAAATTTTGAGACAATCTTCATCCGCATCACGATTATGAACAACCACAGGTAATTTAACCGCCTGAGCAAGCTCTAACTGCAGCCGAAAGCCTTTTTCTTGATCCTTCTTTTCAACCTCTGCCTTAACATAATCCAATCCACACTCCCCAATCGCTACAATTTTTTCATTACCTTTGACCAATTCTTCCCATTCCTGCATAAGCTTTTCCGTAGCATCTAGGGCATCGTAAGGGTGAAGACCAAGAGTTGCATAAAGCTCCACACCAGATTCTCCAGCCACACCGTTGTCATCCTTCCCTCCTGCCATCTCAACCGACTGCTCAGACGATTTCAGGTCACAACCGATATTAATAATTCTATCAACACCAGCACTCTTCGCACGCTCCAAAACACCAGGGACAGAGCCCTTAAACTGGTCAAACATAAGATGTGCATGTGTGTCGATAAGCATGAATCAACTTTACATGCACCCCCTTCAGGTGTAAACTTAAAAAGAATTCAAAAGACATTATGAATAGTAAAATCACAAATCAGGCAGCATCTTGGACACCTGAAAACAGCAATACATTTGCTGGATTTTACTTTGCATACTTTTATGCATAGCATGAGGTCTTAGAATTCACGTCTAACAGGCCTCACGCAAAGCGTAGAGGTCATTTTTGTATATCATTAACCCCCAAAAAATGTTAGAAAAAAAGGGAGTCGAAAAATCATTTATCACATGTGAGAACTTTAGGCACTTAGCCTATCGAAGCTAAATTTACAGTTAATACTAATAACCACTCGAAAATGATCATAGTAATGAAGGCCGGCGCACCGCAACAGCAAAGCGCCCATATTATACAGGAGCTAGAAGCTAAGGGTCTCAAACCAATGCCTTTATACGGAGTAGAACGCACCGTAATCGCAGTAATCGGCGAAGAGCGCGAACTCAACATTGGACATCTTGAATCACAACCCGGAGTAGACAAGGTGATGAGAGTTGTGGAGCCATACAAGCTTGTTTCAAAAAACACAAAAAAGGAACCTACCATCATCGAAGTCAATGGCGTCAAAATTGGTGACAGCAAAACTGTTGCCATGATGGCGGGGCCATGTTCGGTGGAATCCGAAGAACAGATGGATGAAGTGGCCGGAGCTTTAGCTAAAATGGGAGTAAAAATCCTTCGTGGAGGAGCGTTCAAACCGCGAACAGGTCCATACGCTTTCCAAGGACTCAAACAAGAAGGATTAGACATCCTAAGATCCGTTGCAGACCGACATGGAATGGCAGTAATTACAGAAGTCGTAGACATTCGTGACCTAGATGCAATATGCCAGAAAACCGACATTATTCAAGTCGGAGCAAGAAACATGCAGAATTTTGAGCTCTTAAAGGAGCTTGGAACTGCTGGCATTCCAGTTTTGCTAAAACGTGGACTCTCAGCAACAATTGAAGAATTTCTTCTAGCCGCTGAGTACATCCTTGCACACGGAAATCCGAATGTGATTTTGTGCGAACGAGGAATTAGAACTTTCGAAAAAGAAACCAGAAATACCCTTGCTCTTGCAACTGTTCCACTAGTTAAGGAATCAACACATCTACCAATTATTGTTGATCCAAGTCATGGAACAGGAAAAAAATCGCTTATTGAACCAATGTCAAAGGCTTCAATCGCAGCTGGCGCAGATGGCTTAATCATCGAGGTTCACCCAAATCCTGCAGATGCTCTTTCTGACGCACAACAACAGTTCACTCCTGAAGAATTTGAAGTTGTAATGAAAAATCTGGAACCAATCGCAACTGCAGTCGGAAGAAAGATTGCCTAAATCCTCTAACCTCTGAAAAATGCCAAAAGTATCAACTAAGCTACCAAGGAAGCCACGAGAGCAATACAAGATCTACATCCAAAAACAATGCACAAAAGAGATTCCGAAATATCTGAAAAAGATGAAAATCGGGAAAAAGTACGCAATAATTACCGATTCAATTGTAAAAAAATTGTTTGGGAAATACTTGCTCAGCGAGTTAAAGAAAAGTGGTATAGAAGCCGAACTAATCGAGTTCCCAAAAGGAGAACTTTCAAAAAGGCTCTCCACAGTTGAAATTTTGGCAGAGAAATTATTAAAAAAAGGATTTGATCGCCACGACGCAATTATCGCCCTTGGAGGCGGCGTCGTTGGTGATCTTGCAGGATTCCTTGCATCAATTTACATGCGAGGAATTCCGTACATCCAAGTTCCAACAACTATCCTTGCCATGGTTGATAGTGCGATAGGAGGAAAAACAGGAGTGGACCTAAAGGGAGGAAAAAACCTACTAGGCACAGTGGCACAACCTGCAGGAGTGTTCATCGATTTAGATTTCTTAAAAGGATTACCGGACAAACAGGTAAAAAGCGGACTTGCAGAGGTTATAAAATACGGAGTAATAAAGGACAAAAAGCTATTCACCTTCCTTGAGGAAAATATGGAAAAAGTGCTTGAGAAGGATGAAAAGGCATTGGAATTCATTGTAAAAAGATCAATTGCAGTTAAAACCAAGATAGTAGAAAAGGATGAAAGAGAAAATAAAGGACTTCGTATAGTCTTTAACTATGGACACACATACGGCCATGCAATAGAGAAGAAATCAGGATACAAACTCCTTCACGGGTATGCGATATCAATCGGAATGATAATAGCAAATCAAATGGCAGTAAAAGAAGGAAAACTAAAAAAAGAGGATGCAAAAAGAATTAGCAAACTCATAAAGCTAGCAGGATTACCAACAGTCACAATTAATAAGCCTACACTTCAAGATCTTCTAGCAGACAAAAAGAAGAGTGGAGACTGTGTGCAAATGGTCTTCCCTTCAAAGATAGGAAAAACTTATACCAAACTCATAGAATGCAAATAACAGTACCAGGCTCAAAAAGCCTTACAAATCGGGCCCTTATTTTGGCGGCACTAAGCGGGAATAAAACCGTGATTGAAAATGCTGTTTTTTGTGAAGATACAGAAGCGATGATTAAAGGACTGGAAAAACTGGCAAACAGGCCTGGTAACGACAAGAAACAACTCAAACTAAACACTGGAAATGCAGGAACCACAACCCGCTTCCTAACTGCACTCTGCACACTAACAGGCAAAGAAGAAATAATTGAAGGAAGCAAGAGAATGAATGAGCGACCGATAAAAGAATTGACCAAAGCGCTCAACAACCTAGGAGCAAAAATAACAACCACAAAAGGCTGCCCACCCGTTAAAATTGGGAAGAAGATTCCGGACGGAGGGCGGGTACAAGTTCCCGGTAATATTAGCAGTCAATTCCTTTCCGCCCTACTCATGATCGCACCATTTTTAAAGAAGAAAACAACAATAAGCCTTGAACAAAATCTTTGTTCAAAGCCTTACGTAAACATGACTATCAAAACAATGAAAGAGTTCGGCCTCACCGTAAAGAACAATAAATTTGCACAATTCCAAGTGGAGCCTCAAGCACCCACACCACCAACAAAATTCACAGTAGAATCCGACGCTTCGTCCGCCTCCTACACAGGAGCATTCGCGGCACTTCACAACAAAACAACAACACTTAACAACATCCATAAAAACTCACTTCAAGGCGACATAGCATTCCTCAAGTATCTTAAAAAGATGGGATGTACCACCACCGAAACATCAAAAGGAACCAAAATCAAAGGCCCTAAAACGCTCAAGCCCCTCGGCACAATCGACATGAATGCAACACCCGACCTAGTCCAAACATTTGCAGTACTTGCAATGTTTACACCCGGCCGCACCACAATAAAAAACATCGCCAACCTGCGCATAAAAGAAACAGATCGCCTAAGTGCCCTCGAAAAAGAGATCAAAAAATTTGGCATCGAAGTATCAACGACGGCAAATTCAATAACAATTATAGGCAACCCCAACCATCTCAAAACCCTAGCCAAATCAACAAAAACCCCAATAACAATCAAGACCTACAACGACCACCGAATGGCCATGAGTTTTGCCATTCTATCCCCCCTAATCCCAATCAACATTCAAAACCCTTCCTGCGTAAAAAAATCCTATCCAACATTCTGGGACGATCTAAAAACCATTAGCAAAAACACTTAAATGAAAGCCAACACAACAGTACGAAAACTAGCGATATTCAACAGCATCATAAAAATGCTTCTACTCTCCCTATCATTCTTCATGGGAGTATTCCTCAAAAGCATCGGCCTATCCGGAGCAGAAATCGGGATGGTATTTGCAATCTCAATGCTCGCATCAATAATAACCATTCTTCCATCTGGATTCACCAACGACCGCATAAAATCGCGCACACTAATAACAATTGCGCTACTTTTCATTGCCTCTCACTATTTTGGAGTATCCTTCATACGCCAATTTCCAGCGCTCGTAATAATCTTCCTAATAGGAGGGATTGGAAGCACAATCTACTCAACATCAATCGACAGCTTTTTCTACAAGTCGTCAGGAGGAAAGGATAACCACAAAAACATAGGAACATTCCTAACCCTCAACTTCTTACTTGAAGGCCTCGGAATCGCCCTTGCTGGATACCTTCTAGAAATGAACATCAGTTTTGAGATCATGTTCATGGTAGTCTCAGCAGCATTCTTGTTCATGGCAGTAATAAGCCACTTCATCCTCCCTTCAACCATAACAGCAAAATTTGAATTAATAGAATACAAAGCAGACTTTTTCCGACCAAAAGTCACCTTCTTCCTTATAATAATGTTCCTATTCTCAATCCACTTCGGGGCAGAGAACACAACTTACGGACTCTTTGTAAAGGAAACCCTCGGCCTCTCCCCTTTCCACATGGGCCTCTACATGGGAAGCGCAATTTGTTCAATGGCCCTAACCATCTGGGTAATCTCAAAAAGATTCCAAAAAATGAAACCAAGAAACCTACTACTCATCGGACTTTTCTTAAGCGGAGTCTTCCATATCCTTATGACAGTACGAAATCCAGTATACTCAGCAATATTCCGCACAATTCATGAGGTAGGAGATGCAAGCATGTTCTTCTTCATCTATTACGGAGTCTCAAAAATGTTCGACAAAAAAAGAGTAGGAGGAAACACCGGAATTGTTACGTTCACAACTGCAATTGGAGCATCTCTCGGAGCAATGATCTCCGGACCAATGGGAGAACACTTTGGATACGACAAACCACTGATTTTCACAGGAATAACCACACTCATCGCCCTATTCCTTGCCCTACAATTCATTCATCACTTTGACCACGAATCATGAAAATAATACTAACAGGCCTTCGCGGCAGCGGCAAAACCAAAATCGGACGACTTCTAGCAGAAAAACTTAATCTGGATTTCATCGACCTAGACGAAGAAATCACAAAGAAAGCAGGAAAATCCATCCCCGAAATAATCAAAGAGGCAGGATGGCCACTATTCCGAAAACTAGAGCACAACGCCGTCCTAACAACAGAGTCCCTAAACAACATAGTAATCTCCCCAGGCGGAGGAGCAATAACCTTCCCCGAAAATGCAGAAATCCTAAAACAGAACTCAACAGTAATCTACCTTCACGTCTCTCCCGAAATCTGCGCAAACCGAATCGCAAACAGCACCTCACGCCCACCTCTCACAGACGCCACAACACTCCTAGAAGAAATGCACCAACTCTACCTCGATCGCGATTCCAGATACAGGAAAACCGCTGACATCATCTTTGAACGGTCAGACGACAAGGAAGCAGATGCAGAAAACTTGGCAAAAGAAATTAATTGCCTTCAGCCTCAATCCTAATCATCGATCCAACACAAATACCCTTTTTGAGTTTTAGAAGCTTGTTACCAGCACCTCCGTGGGCTGCTTCCACCTCTTCGCCTTCCATATCAAAGATTTTCGCAACCTTTACCTCAAATTGATCAGTAGGAGTCATAACCTCTACCTTCGCACCCTTCCCCAAACGATTCCGGATTTCAACCTCATACAAACCACCCTCTCGAACAGCTTTCACAACACCAATAAAAAGATGTGTCTGTAGTGGAGCATTTTTCTCGTAATACACATCTCCTCCTTTTCCAGGGAAACCATTCAAAAATCCAGGAATGAATCCCCTATTTGCAGATTTCTCAACCTCGGCAATCAAAGATTTATCAAATTTCTTTCCTGCCATCATATCATCAATCGCCTTTCTATAAGCCTTTACCACAGTTGCAAGATAATACTCAGTCTTATTTCGTCCCTCTACCTTGAAGCTACAAATTCCTGCATCCATCAAATCCTTCAAATATGGCAAAGTGCACATATCCTTAGAATTCATAATATAAGTTCCATGCTCATCCTCCTCTGCATCCATCAATTCACCAGGCCGCTTCTCCTCCTCCAAAACCTTATATTTCCATCGACAACTGTGCGCACAAATCCCCTGATTACTATCACGCCCAGTCATATAATTTGAAAGAAGGCATCGTCCACTATAAGCCATACAAATCGCTCCATGAACGAAGAATTCCAACTCAACATTAGGCACTTTTTCATGAATCTCTTTAATTTCACTAAGCATAAGTTCTCTTGGAAGGATGATACGATCAGCGCCCTGTTTATGCCAAAAATCGACTGCGCGATAGTTTAGAATATTCGCTTGAACCGACATATGAATCACCGCTTCAGGGTAATGTTCCTTAATCAATTCCATTACTCCAGGATCCGCTACAATTATTGCATCTGGTTTAATCTTATCTCTAACAAACTTGATGTGCTTGATAAATGCATCCACCTTATTTCCTCTAGGATAGATATTCATTGTCACATAAAAGGTCTTCCCAGCCTTCCGGATCATCTCAATTCCCTCCATTAATCCATCCTGAGTAAAATTATTTATACGGCTCCGCATACTAAAACTAGGCATTCCCAAGTAAAAAGCATCAGCTCCATACTGAAGCCCGATCTTAAGCTTCTCCAAATTTCCTGCGGGAACAAGAAGCTCGGGACTCTGTTTTTGTGTATTCTTGGTTTTCTTCATTTGTTTCCTAAAAAAGCCCATCTAATATAGAATAGCGCTTGCTAAATTACAACACGCGATGAAAACAAACTTTTTAATTATAGGATCAGGAATCTCCGGCCTTAACTTCGCTCTTCACGCAGCAAAGAAGGGAAAAGTTACAATAGTTACAAAAAAGAAAATCATCGACTCTAACACAAACTTCGCACAGGGAGGAATCGCAGCAGTATTGGACAAAACCGACAACGCCGCAAAACACATACAGGACACTCTTGAAACCGGCGGCTATCACAACAACAAAAAGGCAGTCAAATTCATGGTAGATAATTCCGCAGAAGCAATCTACCGACTAATAGACCTTGGAGTTGAATTTGAGAAAGAGAATGGAGAACTTTGCCTGACTCAAGAAGGTGGTCACAACAAGCGAAGAATCGCATTCGTTGGGGACTACACAGGAAGAGAGATAGAAAGAATTCTAGTAGAACGAGTAAAGGAACATCTAAACATAACAATTCTAGAAGACGCATTCGCATTAAACCTAATCACTAAAAGAAAAACCTGTTACGGTGCCCAAATAATCAAAGACGACAAAATCGAAAACATTTTTGCGGATCAAACCATTGTAGCAACAGGAGGAATTGGCCAACTTTTCGCAAGCACAACAAATCCATCAATCGCAACAGGAGACGGAATAGCGATGGCAGTAAGTGCAGGATGCAAAACCGCAGACATGGAATTCATTCAATTTCACCCCACAGCCCTCGCAAAAAACCTATCACCAAAATTCCTAATCTCAGAGACAGTTAGAGGAGAAGGCGCAAAACTAATAAACAGCAAGGGAGAAAGATTCATGAAAGATCTTCACCCCCTCGGAGATCTAGCCCCACGCGACATAATCGCACGCGAAATATATAGAGAAATGAAGGATGGCCCAGCCTACATCGATATTTCTCACAAAAAACGCGACTACCTTAAAAAACGATTTCCACAAATATATGCAAAACTAAAAAAATATGGCTTTGACATGGCGCATGACCACATCCCCGTAACCCCAGCCGCCCACTACCTATGCGGAGGAGTCAAAACAGACTTAAAAGGTCAAACCTGCATCCGCCGCCTCTTCGCATTCGGAGAAGTAACCTGCACAGGAGTCCATGGAGCAAACCGCCTTGCCTCAAACTCATTACTCGAAGCACTTGTTTTCAGTAACCAAGTCGCAGCTAATCTAAAACACTACCCAGCACCAAAACTAAAATTCCCAACTCCAAAACTCCTGCCAAAAACATCCCCACAAACAAAACGGGCACGCATTCTACAATCCCAAATTCGAAAACTAATGTGGCAACACGCCGGAATAATCCGCAATCGCCAAAACATAAAAACCGAGGCCATCCCTCAACTAAAACAAATCCTCAAAGAACTCTCCACAATCAAAGGAACTAACCAAGTAGTTGCCGAAACCTTCAACATGACCTCAACCGGCCTCCTAATCCTCCAAGCCGCAGCCAAAAGAAGCAAATCCCTAGGATGCCATTTTGTGTAACATACAGAGCTCTTAAGCTTCTCTCCTTACCTGTCCCTCAGGTGGCTTATTAGGATCAAATCCAAGAGATCTAGCTAAATGATCAGTTGTCTCCTTCAATATAATCGCCAACTCAGCATCATGACGACTTCCTCCAATATGCTCCGCAACTCTACCTACTTTATGTTCATGCCAAGCCATTTCGCTTGCCCAAGTAAAAGCCTCCATAAAAACATGATGATCTATTCCATATGGAGCCTCAAATATTCTGCCTAATGCCTCCTCAACCCCACGCCAATTATGATCCATAGAAACCAACCCCTTTGATACTATCTCCTGAAATATCAAAACTTTAGCAGCAAACAATTGCTTACTCCTCTTAAACTCATCAGCTGTACCTTCCTGATCCGCTGTCCATTCAGACCCCTTTAATTCATCATCAGTCCATTCACGTCCAAGCTCCTCATCACTAGGAGCACCCTCACTACTTCTTCTTACACTAAATGGCAACTTATTATCATTAAGACTCATAATATTATAATTAAAATACAGGAGAGGATAATCTCAAAAAAGTATCAAAAAGTCAAACCGCTTTCCAAAGCCAAAAAGTACACTAAAATCCCCGGGGATTTTTACTAACAATCACCCTATTGAAAAAACAACCCATCTTATGCTAAAACATAAATGAAATAATCATCAAACATGTCAAGAACCACACTTAAAAATCTAGTCTGGAAAGAAGGAAAACACTATGTTGCCAGATGTTTAAACGTGGAAGTTTCTAGTTTTGGGCAAACTAGGAAAGAAGCACTTGCTAACCTTGACGAAGCTATTGATCTTTACTTCGAAGACGCAAAATAACCTATGATCGCAGACATTAAATATCCTAAAATTACACAGCATCTGATCCATGCTTAAACTTTTTCATCAAAAGATATTATTAGAACCCTGGAAAAACTAGGATTTATTTTTGTATCACAAAAAGGAAGCCATGGAAAATATCGCAAAACTGGGAACCCAACACTAACAGCAATCATCCCCATGAATAGACATGAAATTCCAAATGGAACATTTCATTCAATCCTTAGACAATCAAATATTTCCGAGAAAGAATTTAAAAAAGCAAAGTCAAATTGAAACCAAAACCAAGCCAAAATCCCCGGGGATTTTTTTCACCAAACACACCCCTCTACCCCTGCAAATTCTCCAGCTTCTTTTCTTGGTCAGCGATTCCTAGTTTTTCAACGATGTCGTCGATATCGCCATCGAGAATTCCTGGAAGGTTGCTCCAGTTTTCGTGGATGCGATGGTCGGTGACACGGTCTTGAGGATAATTATAAGTGCGGATTTTTTCACTACGATCACCAGTACCTATTTGGTCTGATCTTTCCTCCCCACGCTCTTCACGCAAACGCGCTTCTTCAGCATCATAAAGCCGTGCACGAAGCACATTCATAGCCTTTAGTTTGTTCTTTAACTGAGATTTTTCATCCTGACAAGTAACTACAAGACCTGTAGGAATATATGTAATTCGAACCGCAGAGTCAGTTGTATTAACACTTTGCCCTCCAGGCCCACTAGATCTAAAAACATCAAATTTAAGGTCTTGCTCACGTATTTCGATATCAACCTCCTCAGCCTCCGCTAAAACAGCTACAGATGCAGTTGAGGTATGAACACGCCCCTGGCTTTCAGTAACAGGAATACGCTGAACTCGATGCACACCACTTTCATATTTCATCGTTCCGTAAGCATTTTCTCCACGAACTGCAAAAATCACCTCTTTTATGCAACCTGGATTACCCTCACTTTTTTCAATTAACTCAGTCTTAAACCCATTATTTTCAGCATATTTCAAATACATTCTAAGAAGTTCAGCCGCAAATAACGCAGCTTCATCTCCTCCAGCTCCAGCACGAATTTCAATAATACAGTCTTTTGCATCATTTGGATCCTTTGGAATTAATTCGACCTTCACCCGCTCATCAAGCTCCGGAAGCGCTTTATTAGCCTCATCAAATTCAACTTTCGCAAGTTCTTTCATCTCAGGATCAGTTTCGTTCGCCAACATCTCCTCAGCCTCCTTTTTAGTATTCAAAACATTGCGATACTCTTCACAAAGCTTCGCCGCAGACTCAAGCTGTTTATATCTTCGAGATAGAGTTCGATACTGAGACTGATCCGCAATCACCTCAGGATCAGCAAGCTTATCTTGAAGTTCAATATATTCTTTTTCTAATTTTTCGAGCTTTTCAAGCATGCTAAGACGTTACTATAAATATTCTATCTATACCAGCTAAATCTTTTTCGATCGAATAGTGATCAAAATAGTTGCTCAACAATCCCTCCATATCTTCTGTTTGAGCAAATCCAAATTCCCCCAAAAGCAGCTTAAACTTAACGTTTTTATCAGTAATTTGTTGAAACATTTTTTTATACAACTCAAGTCCATTATCTCCTCCAAACAGAGCGACATTTGGCTCAAATTCTTCCGCCTCCCGAGAAACAAATCTATTTTTCACCTCACCAATATATGGCAGATTTGCAACAATCACATCAAATTCTCCCCCATCATCCACCCCCTCTAGCAGATCAGACTGGTAGATTTGAACAACATGCTCCAATCCATGCTGATCACGATTCAACTTTGCAACCTCAAGGGCTTCTTCAGAAACATCAACCGCCTCAAACATAGCTATCTGCCCTCCATCATCAAGAAAAGTTTTAGCTATAGAAACAGAGATATTACCACTTCCTGTACCAACATCTATCAACCTAAACCCCGAAGACCCCAAAGACCGCCCCTCACGTAAAAACTCAAGAACCTTCTCTACCAACATCTCAGTTTCGGGACGAGGAATCAAAACCCTATTATCAACAAAAAAATCCAAACCATAAAACTCCTTCTGATTTGTAATATGCTCAACAGGCTCACCATTACGAACCCGCTGCACATAAGCAAAAAACATAATTTCATCAACCTCGTCGACCTCCTCATCAGGGTTCATGATCAAGTACTCCTTCTCCACTCCAAGTACTAAACAAAGCAAAATCTCACACTCAAGCAGTGCTGTGTCCTTTGGACCAAGAAGAGCAGTCCCATTTTTTAAGAGCTCTCTTATATTCACGCGCCATATTTTAGTAGAATCTATTCTTTTCTTTGATTGAACGGTAGTGCTCTCTCATAATCGCAGAAGCTCTAGTTTGTACTTTTGTAAGATCTTTCTTATGATATCTTTCCTTTCGAACTTTAAGTACCTTTCGGCTTCCTTGTACCTTTTTATTGAAACGAGCAATAGCCCTTTCATTAGATTCTTTATCGTTTTTCCAGATTGTTACTTTCATATTTTATTCACCCCCTTTTCTTTCAATTAAATTATATATCTAGGTTCTTTACCTTTTTAGCATAGGCCTGAATGAACTTCTTTCTAGGCATTACCTCGGACCCCATCAATGTATCAAACACTTGATCTGCACGCTCCGCATCTTCAATAGAAACGCGTAGCATAGAACGATTTTTCGGATTCATAGTTGTCTCCCATAACTGATCAGGATTCATTTCTCCAAGACCTTTATATCGTTGGATAGAATATTTAGCATCCTTTTTCAAACCTTTCAACACTTTTTCCTTTTCCTCCTCTGTATATGCATACTCAGATTTCTTCCCAACAGCAATTTTATATAGAGGTGGCTGAGCAATATAGATGTAACCGTCCTCAACCAATTGTTTAAAATATCTATAGAATAATGTAAGAATTAGAGTTCGAATATGCGCTCCATCAACATCCGCATCCGTCATTATTACAACTTTATGATATCGAAGTTTTTCTACATCAAATGATTCCCCGATTCCGACTCCAAGCGCGATAACCAAGTTCTTAACCTCATTATTAGCAAGAATTCTATCAAGACGAGCCTGTTCTACATTAAGGATTTTTCCACGAAGAGGTAAAATTGCCTGGATTTCACGATCACGACCCTGTTTCGCTGAACCTCCCGCTGAATCTCCCTCCACTATGTATAATTCTGAAACAGATGGATCTTTACTCGAACAATCCGCAAGCTTTCCAGGAAGTGTCATTCCCTCAAGAGCACCTTTTCGAATTACAGTGTCGCGCGCAGCGCGTGCGGCGAGCCTAGCGCGAGCCGCCAACAAACACTTACCAATAATTGCACGAGCTCCTGCAGGATTTTCTTCCATGTACTCAGCCAACGCTTCTCCAAAAACAGATTCTACAGCCGTTCTCATTTCAGCATTTCCAAGTTTTGATTTAGTTTGTCCCTCAAACTGAGGATCCCCCAATTTAACAGAAACGACTGCAGTTAGCCCTTCACGGACATCTTCAGCAGTTAGATTCAAATCTTTTTCTTTAAGGATATCTTGAGCTCTCGCATAATTATTAATCGTTCGTGTAAGAGCTGCCTTAAATCCAGTTAAGTGCATTCCTCCCTCAGTAGTATGGATATTGTTCGCAAAAGTATAAATTGTCTCCTGAAAAGAATTGTTATATTGAAGAGCAACCTCAATAAGGCCTTCATCAACATTCCTCTCTGTATAAACAACCTCTCCAACAGTATCTTTATTTTTATTTAAATGTTGAACATAGGACTTAATTCCTCCTTCAAAATAGAACTTATATTTACCATGCATATCCAATCTCTCATCAACAATACTAATTTCCACCCCTTTTGTAAGATAAGCCTGTTGTCGTAATCTGTTTATGATAGTTTGAAAATCAAACTCAATAACCTCAAAAATCTCACTATCTGGATAAAAAGTAATTTTGGTTCCTCTTAAATCAGTATCACCAATAACTTTAAGCGCATCACCTGCATCACCACGCTTATATTCTTGCATATAAATTTTCCCATCTCTATAAACCTCTGCAATTGTCCTCACAGAAAGTGCATTAACTACACTCACACCAACTCCATGAAGACCTCCAGAAACTTTATAACCACCATCTCCAAACTTTCCTCCAGCATGCAAAACCGTCATAACAGTTTCAAGTGCTGACTTTCCAGTCTTTTTATGTTTATCTACAGGAATTCCACGTCCATTATCCACAACACTAACTCCTCCATCTTCCTGAATAACAACTTCAACTTTATTACAAAAACCGGCCATAGCCTCATCAATAGCATTATCAACAATCTCCCAAATTAAATGATGTAGACCAGAAATATCTGTTGTACCAATATACATTCCAGGCCTTTTTCGAACGGCAGAAAGCCCTTCTAAAACCTGGATCTGATCCGCACTATAGTCCTGAACTCCTTTATCAACCATAAAAATCCGTAAAATTTTACGGAACGACATTATCACAGGAAGATATAATTGCCAATGCAAAAATTATCTTATCAACGCCTGACTTTCCCCCTTAGTCGCCTCAGCTTCAATAAGATTTTTTACATCTGAAAGCGAATATTTTCCATCCAACACCACCGGAGTATCTTCAATAATAAGGAAAAGATTTGTAGCCTTCTCACCACTCATCAAGAAATCAAAGGAAACCTTAACATCCTCAAACCCCTCAACGTAAGCATCTTTTACTGTATAAACCGCATTCAACGAATCCAAAACCGATACATTTTCCATATCAACAATAAATCCCTCATCAGAAACTTTTTCAGTAATATAAATCCTTGCCAACCTTTCCGCATACCTCTCACTCAAAACATCTTCGTCCTCAATTACATAATTTCCCTCTTTCGCAAGCTTAGTAAATTTTTCTACAAGAAGTGCATGAAGTCCATTTAAATTAACCGGTACCTCAGAAATCAACTCTCCATAAGTATAAACTTCCTTCACAGATCCTTTATCGCGATCATAAACCGCCTCAAATGGATAACCTCCAATAACGGCTTGAACTGTGACATATCTCTGCTCAGCGGATTTAATTTCCCCAACTTCCACCTCGGTCACATCATCGTTTTCATGCAATGCATCCTCAACCTCTTCCTTCACATCCTTAATAGTAAGAGTTTCCACAGGGTCTCCAAAAACATCTTCCTGAAGCTTCTGAATACTTGAAATAATTTTTTTATCCTGAAGATAAACCTCATATCTCTCCTTGTGCGTCTTTCCATAAGCTTTTGAACTATTGTATTCATTACTACTCAAATATCCCCAAAAATCATCAATATCTTTAAGTTGAGTCTTGAATAAGCCAATCACAGCAACCCCTTTATCAGTTCCCGGCATTAAATCTTCACTTTCATCAAGAAGCCGGAAAAGAACATCCTTCGCATCATCAACAGTAATATGCATTTCCTCATCAAAGAAAAACGACATCAGTCTCTTCGAAAAATTTATTTTATTGCTAATAAGATCCTGAGCAAACTCATCCTTAAGCTGTCCCTCAAAAATCAAATCCAAGAGCTCATGCTCAAGAACATCCTTAATTGCAAAGAATTCATCGGAATAAAAAGTTGGATACCTAAGAAAAAGATTATCAAAAAGTTGATTCTGATAACCTATATACTGAAGATATTTATCTTCATCGGTAAAAGAACCAAATGTATTATCAAGATAAGAGGCATAGTGCTTTTCAAGCGTTAACTCAGCCATTGTTTTGCTGACATCCATCGACTCATATGTGTCAGACCAATGAAGGTCTGTTACTCGAGTGATATCGGTTTTTTTGAGCTCATCCAATAACTTCTCATATACCTTGTACTGCTTATCTCCCGGATAAAATCCTTTCAAAAGATTAAGATAAGAATCGAATTTAGACTTAAACTCATCACTTTGATGAACCTCCGGTGGCAATAATGAAAGAGACGCAACGAAATTATTGTAACTAGACTGCATATCTTCAAGTGCCGAGGAAGATGCATAGTAAATTGCATCATCAAGATAATTAAACAAATGAGCAGAAAGGACCTCCTGCCTTTTTTCAGGAATAAAAGTCAAATACTCCTCCGCCCAAAACAAAAGCCTGGAAACAGGTGAATTTGGAACAATATTTCCTCTCGAAAGAATTTCGGACGACAAGTCCTGTTTGTTTTTTTCAATATATGATCGATCCTTATTAAGCTGAACCTTAACCCAATCTGAATCCTTTTCAGACTGAGAAATCGCGGAATATTTAAACTCCTTAACAAGCTTAGAATATAAAAGTGGAGCAATTTTATTTGTAACTTTACTCATCGGAACAGTAACTCGAGAATTTTGAGGAACAAGCAAAGTATTCATAAAAAGATCACTATACTCGTCCAAATAATCTGTAGCCAAAATACCATCCTCCAAAAACCCTATATATACGTCTCCACGATGAACCGAAAGCTGAAGACGCGCATCACTATATTCAAGATCAAAAGCAGCATCATCTGGAATCAAAACAATTTTTCCAAGAACAAAGTTGGTCTTTGCATTAGAAATTGAAAGATTTGTCCAAAATTTCCCACTATTCACAGTGAAAAGATAAGTATCATCCTCCGCGTCCTTTACAGTAACATCCTGAGTAATTTTATAAGTTTCCTCATCTGCAAAACGCATAACTCCATTTTGTGGAATTATGTTTTGGACCTCGGGAGCAAAATCAAGACTAACCCCTTTCTCGACAGAGTCTGTAGCATCCGCAACAGAAGTCTGCTCAAAAACAAAATTCCCAGCAACAATAGACAAGGCAACAACCACAAAAAATGATGATTTAAGAATTTTCCCTAAGCCCTTAAGACGATTCGTGACTTTTGGCTTAGAAATAGGACTTACAGTAGGCTTTTCAGCCACCTGCTCTCCCCCACCCTCTGGTTTTATTGAATCTTCGCTCATAATTACACAATTAATCTTCAGATTATAGCATAAAAAAGCGCTTTTTTCAATGGTGATAACTGTCATAAGTCCTAGTAGACCCCGTATATGACACCCTACTGGGATTTTTCCCCAGTAGACCCCTCTATTTCGCCTCTACTGGTATAGGGACGATAAATCTGCATATAGAAAAAGCTCTCTGTGAAGAAAACGTTAGAAAACAATTTAGGAAACCTCCTTGGGAAGAAGGGTGGGGCCGCCGTAGCGGCCCCACCCCCTCCCCTGTTCAGCATCAGGCGAGACCACCCTTCAGCTTCTTCCGAGACCACGCGATCGTAAGCCCCAACGCTGCCACAAGCAGCGGAAGCGCCGCCAGCATGAACATCCCGCTGAACGGAACGCCAGCTTCAGGACTCTCCCCCTTCAACAACGCACCAAGCAGAGGCGCACCCACGCGAACGAGGTTCAACACAAGCATCACTACCTGGAAGAACACCGCCGCGGAGATCATACGCACCTGCATGGAAGCGAAGCGGAAGAACTGGAGCTTCGCTACCATCATCACGCCCTCAGCGAAGGCGATCAGTGCGGTCAGCAGAAGCACGGACGAGAAGACGGTCCACTCCCCCGAGGACGCCCCGAGCAGCAGGTAGGAACCCGCCACAAACATGAGCGCCCAGATCAGGAAGTACTTGCCGAAACGAATCGTCAGGAACCCAGCCACGAAGATACCGGCCAGGTTGACGAGGTCCGAAACTGCAAGCACGTTGGAGGCCGCCTCCCTACCGTGTCCATAGGTCTCGAGCCACGGAAAGAGAAGATTCATGTTGAGCCGTAATCCCAGCTCAATCAGAACCGCCAGCGACACGAACCACAACACCGGACCGAACGAGAACTTGCGCCGGATCAGGTCATCGCCCTTCACCACGCTATCGCCTACGAATGTCAGGTGCTTCTTGATGATTTGGTAGGCCACACCACCGAAGAGCAACATCAGGATGCCGCCCCCGAGGATAATGACACCGTACATCATAGGGCTGTTAATAAAACGAACGGAGTACTGCCCCAAGAGCACTCCGATCCCAAGCGGTCCCCACATGACCATCTCTGCCATTCCCCGGCGCTTATCGCCGACGACATCGAATGCGAGGTTATCGCACACGACATCCATCGAAGCAAGCCCGAAGTTGCAAAGGATCGCCAGCAGCAAGAACGCGATCGGGGGCATACGAATACCCCAAATCAACGTCACGCTACCAGTCCACCCCAGCAGGAAGAGAACAGCCAGCACGACGATCGAGACCCACGCGAGAGTCATCGACCACCAGAACCACGACAGCACCGACTCCCGGTTCTTCTTCATCAGCTTGGCCAGAGCCGGCTTGATCAGCCAGCTCAACCCACCGAGGAAGTAGAAGGTACCGAGGGACAAGACCCCCAGCCCCATAATCCGGTTGAAGGTAAATGCCGTAGCGGAGTAAGGGCTCACGAGGAGCCCAACCGCAATACCCTGCACCAGATACACGAACACCATGAACGTGTACTTGGTGCGCTCGCCAAGGCTCGCTCGCTTCTCCATCTCAAATCCCTCCACGGTTTCGAATAGTTTTCTATTTTCTTCACAGAGAGCGGACCCGCCCTCCATGTTTTCACATGTAAAGACGAAAAACTACACCCACAAGGTGTGTCACTCGCCATAATCAGGACAGATCACTCTCCGCGAAATAATCAATATGTCAAAGAACAAAAGGAAAAAGGACCAAATTGTACATCTTCGAATGACAAATGTAAATAATATTGCAAAGCTATTTCATGTGTGGAATAATTCGTCTCCTAACATTATATTCTAGCCCTACTATTATATGAGTCCAGATGATACAAATAAAAACGACCGAGCTGACACAACAGTTGATCTTCTTAGAACCCGCGAAACTGAACCATCAGGAAGAAAACCCGGAGCAACAGAAGACATAGCCACCCGCCAAGTCGACACCCTCCAACAAGCAAGCGAAGAGGTGCTTAGTATCGCAGACATTCCTTACGACTTCCAAGCAAGCGTTTTTGCAGGATTTAATACAGCAGCAGGAATCAAAGGAAAATCTGAAGGGCCAGGACCATTTCCAATTTTTACAATTACTTACAAACAACAAGACAGAGAAAGACTCTTAACTCTACTACAAAAATCAGATCTAGTTCGTCCACTTGGCTCAAACCCAGGAATATCAACACCTGACGACGAAGTTATTACAGACGCCTTTCTGGTAATATCCCCTTCAAGTGCTCGACACATTGAGGCAATGGCAATGAAAGTTGAACCAAGAATTGATCTTACAATCGACGTTCCAAGAGATTTCTCAAATCTAATAAAACTTGGACGCTCAATATTCGCCTTCAATCCAAACTTATACAATCCTCACAATCAAGATCTAGAGACAGGAAAAACAACTCTTAACACAAGAGACAAATCAATCCATGGAAGACTTGATCAAATTGAAAGACCACAATTTAGAGCAAATAAAAATATTACAAAAAAAGGACTCATAAGAGCGAAAGAAGACATGAAGTTTGCAGCAGAAGAAATAAAAGAACTTCCAAAAGGACCATGCAGAGGAATGACAATAGTAACCGCAGGGCTTAGCGGAATAAAACAACAAGAGATAGTAAATTATCTCCACGCAACCTCCATAAACACTAAATATCACATTACAAAAGACAATCTAGGAAACATTGTAATTCTTGGATTTGGACAAAGAGCAGGAGGATCACTTGGAGAACACGCAATAAAGCTGAAAGAAATGAATCCGAATCTCTCAATAATCATGTTCTCAACAGAAATCCTAGAAACCGGAGAAGACAAACTTAAATTAAAACAATACCTCCCCTACGACGAAATTCCTGCAATTGGAGAAGGAATATACTTCATGGCGAGAGACGCAAAAGCATATCTTTCTCGTGACATCACAGACCTAAAAATTGAATCAAGAAAGGGAATTTCAACAAAAAACCTCACCCCAGTGGATATCGAAGTCCTTGACGTTGCAGGAGGACGAGATCCTCACGGACCAAGAGAAACCATAGGATATGAAAATGAAAGAAGAACAATAAGAAATGTCCTAAGACCACAAGATACAACTCAAACAACAAAATACCTTATAGTAGAAGGAGTTGCCGGTTCAGGAAAATCAAGATTGATTAGAGAAGCAATAGCAAACAACCCTAATGTTTTCTATGTAAGATTAGACGATTCGGAAATAAACAATCAGGGGAAATCTCTTCTTAGAATCACGGAAAGAATTGCCGAACAAGCAGCAAAAACATTCCCACAAGACACAGACCACGTCGGACTTCGCCAAATCATCAACCCACTTCTTGATTTCTGTAAAAAAACAGAGACAGAAAAACTTTCATTAATTCACAAACCAAAATCAAGAAAAAAAATTGAAGAACTATGTGTTGATGCTCTAGAAGTCGTAAACAGAGTCGCTGATAGAACAGACACACAAAGACCTGTCTTCTACCTCGATGACTATCACTTCGCAGACAGATTATCCCTACTTTCCATTTTCAGAATGGCAAGTATGTTCAACAGCAGAATAAAAAATGGAGATCCGCTATTTATTCTTGCAAGAAGACCAGAGGAGTCAGAAAGAGTTAAACACGAAGCAGAAACACATTATATTGGACTACTTCAAAAACATTTCGGTCCAAATGCCGCAGTAAGAGTTTCACTGCAAGACGAGACAGGAAAACCAAAAGTAGACTTTTCAGATGATGACACAACATACAACTATGTGTGGCATTCACTAGATGAAACCAAACCAGAAGGAGGCGTAAAATCAAAACTTGTCCTTGTGGGAGATTGGTACACAGAGCTTGGAAAACTAGCAAATACAGGTCTAGAAATGAACGCAGGTATCCAAATTCTAAAACCACACATCCTTGTTGACTCTGCCAATGGTCAAATTGGACTCGCCAACGATGGATTAAAAGAACTTGGAGAAATGATAAAAAGTGGAGATCTTGGAAAATATCTAGAAGCAAGAGTACATGGAGAGGTAATGACAAAAGATATGAGAGAATTCCTTGAATACCTAGCGCTTACCGGAGATTCAATCTCAATTGAAAAACTTGCCTTATTCTTCCAAAAAACTCACCCAGAAATGAAAGTTTCACCGCAATACCTCAAAGACAAATACTTCATTACTGTTACACCAGACCCTCTTGCTGCCGTACGAGGAGAAAGAGCAACACAAAATTTCGCAACATTCTTCCATCCATCAACAGGGGAAACAATTAGACAAGAAATGTCTCCAGCACAAATGGAAAGAAAATCATTTGCACTATATAAAGCATTTCAACGAGAACTCCCAAAAGAAACCCTAAGAGCTCTACTTGGGCATATGACCTACAACGCAAAAGTAGACAACCAATCTGTCTGGGGAAAATACACCGAAATAACTGCTCAAACTCTTGAAGAGGCCCGTTCACAACAAAACTTTGAACAGGGCTACGAAGTTGCATTCGAAACCCTAGAAGGACTAGATATCGAAAATCCAAACACAACAATCGGAAGAGCCCTTAAGTGGCTAAACCAAAAAGATAGTTTCACAAAAGTTGAGAAAGAATCCTTCCGCCATGTTGCAGACATCATAATGAATTGTCTCGACGAGATAATCGCCAGCGGATTCTACAAAGGTAAATTCGCCGACGTAGAACTTGCGATGGAATTAATTAAAAAAGCTGAAAAGGCTAAACCATCAAAATCAGATGAAGCAGTGCCAATGACCGAAATGGGAATTCCACAAACAGACGACTATGAGCTAGATATGGGTGCTAAAAAGGAAGTTCCCGAAAGATTCGCCCCAATCGACGCAAAAAAAGCAATGGCAGGACCATCAGATAATCTTAAACAAAGATACATTCATGCATTCAATGCTGTATATGCAAGCGCTGCAGATGTAATGGGAGATTCTCCACAAGTTGTAAAACTTAGACAAATGTACGGAGAGATCGAGCACCTAGCAATGCATGAAATATCTCTTTCCCCAGAAGAAAAATTCATTCTACTACTACAATTAACCTACCGAACTCAAGGTGGTGCAGCATGTCAAAAACTACTAGAAGACAACGAGAACAAAGAGGTTCTTTCCAGCATTAACGAACGTCCTGCAGAAGGAGAACTACCATCAAAAGAATCAATCGTTCTTAGAAGATTCCTATGTAGAACAAAGCTTGAAGAAATAAGAGGATTCCTCGGCAAAGGTAAAAGAATCGATGAAGACACATACTTTGGATGTCCTGAACAACTTGGAGAGGAATACACAAGAAAACTTTTTGAACTTAACGATGAGGTAGACTTACTTCTCAGCGATGTAAGTAAAGTACCAACAGCACTAAGTATCATTGATGAAGTTGCACTTACAGAAATCAAAGGACAAATAATCGCAACACTTCTTCAATTTGAAAAGGCAGAAAAAATATTTGGACAAGAATGGCTTACAGCAAGCCAAGTCGGATCAGCACAAGAAGCTGCAAGAGCAGCCCACTTATTATCAGAGGCATATATTACATCAGCGCTAATCGGCTCAATTGATCAACCTCCAAAAAGAATAGAAGTTAATCGAAAAAGAGAACAAGATGATGATGAAATAGGATTAGGAGATCTAGCCAAATCAGCAGGTAGATCAATAGTTAAAAAGCTAAAAAGAATTACTGGTACAGACGAGAAAGAAACAATATCTCCAGAAAAACCAACAGAATACAGATACATTGCTGGAAAAGTTATACCTAACAGAAATGCAACAATTAACAAGAGAATGGTAGATCAAGCCATTTCAGTAATCATGAATGAAGGAATGAATGCCACAAAAAGACTAGATCCAATGAACCCACAACAATCCTACATGAGAGCAAAACTTGTAAGATGCATAGCCCTAAAGCTTTATCCCCTCGCTGCCGAAATGAAAGACTCAACAGATGCAAGAAAACAAGAAATTCTCACCGAGGCGGCTGAAGCAGTTAAAATTGGACTAATGGCAAACAAAGAATTCCATGAGTATATTAGAACAACACTAAAAAACATCCCTGAACAATACAGAGGAGGAGTAAAAGAGGAAATTTCTGGATACTACACTCCATACGCAAGACTTATGATGAAACTCGCAAGAGAAATTGGAGTATTCCCATTAAGAGGAAAAGAACCGAACATGGCACAATATGAGTTCCTAAGTGATGCTGCAGCAAGAAGCGGAGGAGCATTTAGAGAAAAAGCCCTAGATACAACAATTGAATGTCTAGGCGAACATGATAGAAAAAAAGAAGGACTAGCAGCATAAAATAAAACAATAAAAGGAGGCCAAAACCACAAGGTTAAGCCTCCTTTTTATTTATCTATTTTTCTAATGTTCAACTAAGAAGACTCTTCTTAGTATCCACCTCCACCACCCCACTGAACAGTAGATAGGTCCAGAGTAGAAGTATCCAAAAGTACAGGCTCCTCAAAAGTAGTTGAAGGAACTCTTACTGAAGGGACATACCTTAAAGTAGAAGTTTCATAGTCAGCAGGAACTAGAACTCTGTAGAAGAATACTAGACCAACAACTATGGCACCAGTTAGTACTCCAAGCCAGAATACAACTAATGGGTGTACACCATTTTTTTCAGCCATTTTTGTTTTTGTTAAATAATAAATAGCTATCACACAATATAACTATACCACCTTTTTCTTCATTAGTCAACGCCCCCAAACCCTCAAATCTTTCCTAATCCACGCTTTTCCCCTATCATTGAGCCCACAAATAACCCCTTCCAATGAAAAAAATTACAATATTCGCATTTTCACTACTTATAGCAATACTCTATCCGCTTCAAGCACTCGCTTTTTACACAGATGTTCCCTCTTCAAGCAAATACTATGAGGAGATAAAAACCCTATACGATTCATCTCTACTCCCAGAATACGAGGACAACAGCTTTCAACCGTCAAAAAAACTCACCACAAACGATTTATACGACCTCATCCTCTACTACGGAAATAGTAAAAATGACACGAACAAAGAACTAACATTCATCCCAAACGATAAATTAACCACAAAACACCGCACACTCTCCACAATGTTCAAGTTTTTCGGCATTGGAACAGATTATTTCTTCAACGAAAACAGTTTCCCCTTCAAAGACCTAGACCCAAACACAGAAACAGCCGCCATTGCCATGAAAGCCGCTGAGATCGGTATTATAGAGGATTCCTCCCCCGCCTTCTTCAAAATGGCAAAACGCCTCACAAGAGCAGATTTAGCACACTACCTATACCTAATAAACAACTACACCCCCTCAGTTAAACTAGAAATAGATTTTTCCCAAACTGATGACGAAAACCTAGAAATCTTCCTAGATGCATACGAAAGACTAACAACAGACTTCCTTTACAAAGACCAAGTAAGTGATGAAGAATTAATTTACGGTGCAATCAAGGGAATGGCAGAAAAATCAGGAGATATTTATACTAATTTCATGGATCCCGAAGAAGGAAAAGAATTTCTCGACTCCCTCTCGGGAAGCGTTGAAGGAATAGGAGTTTCCGTGGAACAAATGGAAAACGGATACATCGAAGTCATTACACCATTAAAAGGATCCCCAGCCGAGAAAGCAGGCGTACTTGCTGGTGACGTAATCAAAGAAGTTGACGGAGAAAGCATTCTAAACATGTCGATAGAAAAAGCGATCACATTAATTAAAGGAGAGAAAGGAACAAAAGTAAAAATAAAGGTCCAAAGAGGAACAAAACACCTAACCTTCACAATAACTCGAGCAGAAATTGACTACGACACAGTAGAGGCAAAATTACTCGAAAAAAATGGCAAAAAAATCGGCTACATTGAGGTAATTATCTTCGGAGACAACTCTTACACCGAATTTACGAATAAAACCCAAGAAATGATAGATGCGGGCGCAGAAGGCCTTATAATAGACGTAAGAAACAACCCAGGTGGATACATGGATAGCGCAATGGGCATCTTTGGCCTATTTACAGACACAACAAAAACCGTACTAAAACTTGTCGATGCAGACGGGTTCACTATATCAGAAAAAATCTCAGGAACAGGAGAGCTAAAAGGAATCAAAACAGTCGTCCTAATTAATGGATCTTCCGCATCAGCATCAGAGATTTTCGCAGGAGCACTTAAAGACTACAAACTAGCAACAATAATTGGAGAAACCTCATTCGGAAAAGGATCTGTTCAAAAACTCGCGGAATATAAAGATAAATCAATCCTCAAATACACAACATCAAAATGGCTAACTCCACTTGGAACAGACATCGACACAGAGGGAATTACACCAAACAAAATAGTAAAAAACACACTTAACCAGGACAATCAACTAAACACTGCACTCGCAGAGTTTTAAGCCTCAGATTTGTCCTCATTCATCTCTCTCTCATACTCATCTCTTTCGCGAAGAAGTTCTTCCGGATTTGTAGTCACGATCTTGTCCTCGGTATATGAAGCGATAATCTGAATCGCTACGTGCTTCATTCCTGCAAAGAAAAGCCCCTGTCCAATTCCACTATTAAGCAGAACATATTTCTCTCCCTCGGTAAGATTAAAGATTTTTGCAAGAGTATCAACAGCACTTGGAGCCTGCTTCAGCAATAATTGCATTGATGAATTGGTCACAATTGGACGCCCATAATCACTCTTAATAAAGTCCTCAACATCCTGAGTAATTGTAGAAACCCCCAAATAGTATTTTCGTGCACGCTTCACAAGTCCAAACAAGAATTTCGCACTATCCTCATGCTGCATCATTGACCAGGCCTCATCCACAACAAGAATACGTTTTTTAAGGTCACTCCTTACCCTACTCCAGATATAATTTAAGATAATATACATCGCAATAGGACGCAGTGCATCCTCCAAATCACGAATACAGAAGATCATAAGTCCACTTGAAAGATCCACATTCGTAGGCTTGTTAAATATCCCCGCATAGGTACCTGTTGTAAATTTCGACAACCTTTGCTCGAGAGAACTAGCTCCTTCCATTGAAGCCAAAACCTGCTGAAGGTCCTCCATGGTTGGAGGCTCATAAGTTGAAGGATCGGCAACATCCATTGTTATTCCTTTAAGACCATAAACGTCTATAAGTCCTTGATCCAAAACACTCTCCTCCTCAGGAGTCATTGCCCCAAGCATAAGCTTAAGCAGCCCCTGTAGAGTAATAATATTAGACCTCAATATATCGCCAGGCTGAACATCCTCCCCCTTAAGTGGAGCAGGAAGATCAAAAGGATTAATACGTCTATCACTATTCAAACTCATTTTTAAATATGTTCCACCAACTGTATTTGCTAGCGCCTCATACTCATTCTCAGGATCGATTACAATCACATCCGTTCCCATCATCATCAAGCGCAAAATCTCAAGCTTCACCGCATAAGATTTACCTGCACCAGACTTCGCAAACACAACACTATTCGCATTCTCTAAGGCAAAACGATCAAAGATAACCAAACTATCATTATGTCGATTAATCCCATACAAAATCCCCTTATCAGAAGTTAAATCAGAAGAAGTAAAAGGGAAAGCGGTTGATAAAGGGCCTGTGTTCATATTACGAATTGTGTAAAGTTCATCAAGACACATCGGCAAAGTTGAATTTAACCCATGCTCAGCCTGTAAACTTGACCTCTTAACCATAACAAGTTTCCCCGCAAGCAAACTCTCAAGCTGCTTAGAAATCTTCTCAAGCTTTTTCTCACTCTCTGCATAGAGAGTGAAATAAAGAGCAAATTGAAAGAATTTTTCCTGCCCACGCTGTATCTCAGTTCTTAGCTGTTCCGCATCCTCAAGAGCAGTTTCAAGCGCAGGATCACGCACCTGCCCCTTCTCTGCACCAATCCTTATACTAGAGTTCATCTGTGCAACTTTTTTCTTAAGTGTCTTCATTATCTCTCCCGAATTAATTGGATAAATAAACTGAGAAATATCCATCGAAACATCAAAATTTATCACCGGCGCAAGCCAGTTAACATCCAAATATCTTGGGTAAGAATAAACATAAAAAGTCTTACAATACATTCCATCAATATGAATAGAATCATAACTAATCTCCATTGAAGACGGAGAAATAAGATCTTTAATTGAAACTATCCCCTCTTGGAAAATCTTTTCAGCCTCGATATATCTTTTTCGCTCTAAATTATCCACTTTAGAACTTGAAGGCTTAGCACCTTTAGCATCCGCTCCCTTAGCATCAGCCTTCGCAGCACCTCCTTCAACCTTCGCAGCATGATCTTCCTTTGAAACAACAAATAAAGCCTTTAACTTATCAAAAATTGACGCCTTTTTAGCTGCAACACCCTCAACAGGCTTACTTTTCCCATCAACAACTGCAGCCAAGTCATTTTCTTTAATTTTTCTTTTATCTTCTGCAACCATTTCGCCTTTTATATCAGAAAGCTTTCTTCCGGTTTTAGGATCATAACCAGCCGCAAGAAGTTTTTTTGCAGCCTCATCATCAGCTTTTTTAACTACATCCATTGAAGGCTTAATTTGAACCACAGATGAAGGATCTATTCCTAAATCAGCATCAGATGGCTTTTCAGCACGAAGATTAACAGGCACCCCCTCAGAAATTCTCCCATCTTTCGCGCTATCAGAAGCTTCCTTCAACCAACCAGGAGTATCCTCCTCTCCGCCATCCCGATTAAACACTGTCGGAGAAGTCTCAACTTCCTCCGTTTCGTGCTCAATAAGCTGAGAAATTTTAGAAATTTCCTCGTCTTCATTCACGATTTGAGCTGTTTGGTTTTGGTTTGGATCCATATTATTCTTTCAAAATTCCTATTATTTTATCAGAAAATGGCTATTTTTACAAGTAACAAGTCCCAATTTGATTAGATATATTACAAATATTCTGATAATATCCAGCGTGGTAAAATCTAAAAGAAATTAACCCTTTAAATAGTGACTGATAAAGACAAAAACCCTGAATCTGAAGAAACACCAGAAGAGACTCCTGAAGAAACACCAGAAGCAGGAGAAGAAAACCTAGAACTTTTTGAGGAATCTAAAGAAAATAGCGCAGCAATTAAGGTAAACATCTCCGACGAAATGGAAGGGTCATACCTTGAATATGCGATGAGTGTTATCGTTTCACGTGCACTTCCAGATGTAAGAGACGGACTAAAACCCGTTCATAGAAGAATTTTATACGCAATGAACGACATAGGACTGCGGTCCAGCGGTGGATTTAGAAAATCTGCGGCGGTTGTCGGAGAAGTTTTGGCTAAATACCATCCACATGGAGATAGTGCAGTTTACGACTCAATGGTACGTATGGCCCAGGACTTTGCAATGAGATATCGCCTGGTACGTGGACAGGGAAACTTCGGATCTATCGACGGAGACTCTGCGGCTGCAATGCGTTATACAGAGGCAAAATTAGAGAAAATTTCCGACGAAATACTAACAGATATCGATAAAGAAACCGTAAGCTGGAAGGATAACTACGATGGAAGACATAAGGAACCAACAGTTCTTCCAACAAAGCTCCCACAACTACTTTTAAACGGAACAACAGGTATTGCTGTTGGAATGGCGACTTCAATCCCACCACACAACCTTGGAGAGCTAATTGACGGGATCATGCATCTTTCCAACAATCCTGACGTTACAATAGAAGAGCTTATGGAATTCATTAAAGGCCCAGACTTCCCAACAGGAGGGCTCATTTACTGTACTGAAGACATAAAAACAGCATACCAAACAGGACGAGGAGGAATGGTAACTCGCGCAAAAACTGAAATCACAGAAAGAAAAGGAGGAAAATTCGCAATTATTGTCACAGAAGTTCCATATCAAGTAAACAAAGCAAATCTTGTAAGTAAAATTGCAGATCTTGTAAGAGATAAAAAAATTGTTGGAATCACAGACATCCGAGACGAATCAAATAAAGATGGAATTAGAGTCGTAATTGAATTGAAAAAGGACACCTATCCAAAGAAAATTCTGAACCAACTATTCAAATACACACAATTACAAACTTCATTCAACATGAACATGATCGCTCTTGTTGATGAAATCCAGCCTCACCTACTTGATCTTAAACAAGTACTTGAGCACTTTATCAATCACAGAAAGACAGTAATAACACGAAGAACTGAATATGAACTCAAGATTGCAAAGGCACGAGCACATATCTTAGAAGGATTAAAGATCGCCCTCGACAACATAGATGCTGTAATTGCAACAATAAGAAAGTCCGACACAAAAGAAATAGCTCTCGAACAGTTAATGAAGAACTTTTCGCTCACTGACGAGCAAGGTAAAGCCATTCTTGAAATGAGACTACAAACCTTAGCAGGGCTTGAAAGAAAGAAAATTGAAGACGAACTTGCCGAAAAACTTCTATTAATCAGCAATTTAGAAGCGATTCTTGCAGACACTCAAAAAGTTCTACAAATTATGCAGGAAGAACTTGCAGAGATAAAAGAAAAATACGCAGATGAACGAAAAACCGAAATAATTCCAAATGCGGTTAACGCAATCTCTCAAAAAGACACAATTCCAAATGAAGAGATGATAGTGATGCTAAGCAAAGAAAACTATATAAAGAGACTAAGCACATCTTCATTCAAAGCTCAGCACAGAGGAGGAAAAGGAGTTATTGGAGGAACAACAAAAGATGATGATGAAATAAGACTAATCAGATTCGCACACAATCACGATGAACTTCTTTATTTCACAAACAAAGGACGCGTATTCAAACTCCCTGTTTACGAAATCCCTCAAGCTTCAAAGCAAGCAAAAGGACAGGCAATGGTAAACCTTCTTCAACTTGGAGAAGATGAAGTTGTAACTGCAATCCTAAATGCAAAAGAAAGCTTCACTGGAGAAAGTTTGATAATGGCAACAATAAAAGGAACCATAAAAAAGACACCAGTCGCAGACTTCAAAACCGTTAGAAAAAGCGGTCTCATAGCCATAAAACTACGAGATGGAGACTCTCTTGAATGGGTACGACAAGTATCAGCAGATCAAGAAGTAATGATTGTAACACGCGATGGAAAAAGCATCCGATTCAACGAAAAAGAATCACGATCCATGGGAAGATCTTCAATTGGAGTAAGAGGAATTAAACTAAAACCTGGAGATAAAGTTGTAGAAATGGACGTAATTCACAAACCTGAAACCGCAGAAATTCTTGTAATTATGGAAAATGGTCTCGGAAAAATGACAAAAATCCAAAGCTACAGAATCCAATCACGCGGAGGATCAGGAGTAAAAACCGCAAATGTAACAGACAAAACAGGAAAAGTAATTGGAGCAAAAGTTATTGAAGAATTCACAGATGCCGATATATTAATGATATCAAAAGCTGGACAAGTTATTCGTTTAAATACAAAAGCCATCCCATCACAGGGAAGAGCAACTCAGGGTGTATACTTAATGCGCATGAAACCATCTGACAAGGTAGCCTCAATGTCTCTTATAAAGATTGTTGAGACCCCACCTCTTACAGAAGAAGAGGAAAAAGCGCTAAAAGCAGAAGAAGCATCCAAGAAAAATGTTCAACAAGAGCTTGTTAAATAACCCAAGCTAACCCAAATTCACATGAAAAAAACAATTACAATTCTGTCGTGTTTGGCGTTCATTCTCCCAATTACAATGCAAATTGCATTAGCGGGAGACATAGGAGACTTAAGAATAACCCCAGATAGCGTAAAATTTTCCACAGATTATTTTCTGGAAGGAAGAGCTATAAGGATATATGCAACAGTCGCAAATACAAGCGATAAAGACCTGCTTGGAGTTGTTAGATTCTCAGATAATGACAATCAAATTGGAGGAGATCAGGCGATATCTGTATATGCAGGAAGCACTGATGGCGTTTTTATAGATTGGGCTCCAGGAAATGGAAGTCACACAATGAAAGTTCAGATAATTCCTTGGAACACAGAAACCGATGATCCAACAAACAATGTTATAACAAAGAGCATTTTTGTAATTCAAGACACAGATCGAGACGGAATCCCAAATGATCAAGATGAAGACGACGACAACGATGGATTTTTGGACACAGAAGACCTATATCCTCTTGATCCAAACGAACACATAGACTCTGATGGAGACGGAATCGGTGACACCGCAGACACAGATGACGACAATGATGGTGTTCCCGATGAATTCGACGATCTTCCAACCGATCCAGAAGAAACATTAGACACAGATGGAGATGGAATCGGAAATATTGCAGATGAAGATGATGATGGAGATGGAATATCAGACAATGATGAAGAAAACCAAAACACAAATCCCCTCTCAAACGATTCTGACTCAGACTCCGTTGATGATAAAAATGACCCCTTCCCACTAGATCCAAATGAATGGATAGACACAGATGGCGATAATATTGGAAACAACACAGACACAGACGATGATAATGATGGTTTCATTGATGAAGAAGACGAATTTCCCCTAAACAAAGGACCTGTAATTCAACTAAGCCAAGAGGACTTTACAGCAGGATACCTAGAAGAATACACATTAGACGCCTCAGGATCATACGACGAGGATGGAGAAATTGTCACATACCTATGGAACATTGATGGTGAAACATTCGAAGGAAATTCAATCACTCACAGATTTAAAAGACTCGGTGAGCATGATGTAAAATTAACGGTTATCGATAACAATGGAGAATCCAGGACAATAGACCTACAAGCCAGCGTTGTTAATGTAAGATTATATAGACAATTAGGCATAAGTTTGGCCGCAATTTTCCTTGCATTGGTAATATTTTTCAAGTATATTGCTGGGGCTAAAAATCCACAGAATACCAAGAAAAGCAAGTAAATAAGCCAAAAAACATGAAAAAAGACACACATCCTACCTATAAAGACACCACCTTCACATGCGCTTGTGGAGCCGTTTTCACAGCAGGATCAACAATTTCAGACGACGAGTTTAAGACGGAAATCTGCTCAAAATGTCATCCATTCTACACAGGTAAACAAAAACTTGTAGATACATCTGGACGTGTTGATAAATTCGTAGCTAAGATGAAAAAAGCTCAAGCATTAAAGGATAAAGATGTTAAAGAAGTAGAAGAGGAAGAAACTACTGAAGTTGCTGAAGAGATTAAGGAAGAGACCCCTGAGGTTATTGAAGAGACTCCAGAGGAGACTCCAGAGGAAGCTCCTGAAGTTGCTGAAGAGACTCCTGAAGCGACAGAAGAAGTTAAAGAAGAAGAGAAATAATACTTATTCAATCTTTGAAAATCCCGCCCCTGGCGGGATTTTCTTGTATCTAAACAAAAAAACTCTATACTAAAAATCACTAAGAATAATATTTTTTTATGTCTGGAAACACCTACGGAAAATCATTCAGAGTTACAACATGGGGAGAGTCCCACGGTAAAGCCATCGGAGCTGTAATTGATGGCTGTCCTGCAGGATTAAGCCTATCCGAAACTGATATACAACAAGAGGTAGATCGCAGAAAACCAGCAGCAAAATCACAAGTTTCAACCACTCGCCGTGAAAAAGACAAGGTTGAAATCCTTTCAGGTGTATTCGAAGGAAAAACTCTCGGAACACCCATCTCGGTAATGATCTACAACGAAGACAAACGATCAAAAGACTATGATAAAATCAAAAATCTATATCGTCCAGGACACGCAGACATAACATACGACATGAAATACGGCTTCCGTGATTATCGAGGAGGAGGAAGATCTTCTGGAAGAGAAACCGCCGCAAGAGTAATCGCTGGTGCAATAGCCAAAAAAATCCTGAAAAAACAAGGAACAAAGATATTTGGACACACAATTCAGGTCGGAGATATTGTCAGTGAAAAATTCGTAGCCTCACAGATAGAAAAAAATGAAATACGCTGCGCCGACAAGGGTGCAGCAGCAGAAATGCTAAAATTAATAAAGAGCGTTCGTTCAGGCGAAGGAGATTCTCTCGGAGCAATCATAGAAATCATCATAAAGAACCCGCCAAAAGGCCTTGGAGAACCCGTTTTTAACAAACTAGACGCCGAGCTTGCAAAAGCAATGATGTCTATTGGAGCCATAAAAGGGGTTGAAATTGGAGCAGGATTTGCATGCGCAATGATGAGAGGAAGCGAATGCAACGACGAAATCGTAAGCGAAAAAGGAAAAATAAAATTTGCATCAAATAATCACGGCGGGATCCTAGGTGGCATATCAACCGGTGAAGACATCATCCTAACACTTGCCATAAAGCCCGTTCCCAGCATCAGCATCCCCCAAAAAACAATTTCTAACAAAGGGAAAAACACTGAAATTTGCACCCTCGGCCGTCACGACACATGCCTAGCACCAAGAATCATCCCCGTAGCTGAAGCAATGGCCGCTATTGTAGTAGCTGACGCACTTAACTAAAACCACAAAAAAACTCTCACATTGACAAAAATAGCCTTTTTTGCTATGATTAAGAACTAATTAACTATGAAAAAAATGGCTGAAATGCCAACACCAGACGCCGACCCAACACCAGCACCAGAAGCACCCAAAACCCCTGAAAAAGGCGGTAGCAAAGGTGATAAAGCAAAAGCTATCGCAAAATCAACTAAAGAAAAAGTGGGGAAAGTTCAAAATGGCATAGATTCTGGAGGGAAAAAAATGAAAGACTCAGGAAAAGGCATAGATGATTTTGCCAAAAAAAATCTAAGATATGGGAAAGATGGCGAACCTGCTGAGTCATATTTTGGTAAAGACAAACTTCCAATCGCTATAGCTAAAACTGTTAAAGATGACGTTATTGATGTTCTTGATGGAACAGTAATGACAGTGCCAAGAAGATACATGGAGCTTGCTAGTGTCGCAGGTGGAGCAATAAGTAATGCAGCAGGTCTAGCATTTACACCTATAATTCACCCCCTAAAAGCCCTAAACCCAATGAATCTACCCAAACTTGGGAAAAAACTGGCTAGAACTGGAACACTTGCTGTGCGTGGAATTGACGCATCTGTGGGAGTAGTAACTCGAACACTTCGAGAAGTGGGAAACAGAGCAATCAGAAGACCTCTAGAAAGACTTGAGGGGCCTGGCCTTGTAGGAAGAACCATCGGAAAAATACTAGCAAAAACAGGACGAGCAGTAGGTGCAGTTACAGGATTTGCAGCAAATCAACAGGATAAAGTTGGAGATAAAATCAAGGAATGGGATGAAAAACTTTCTGATAACGCGGTAACCTAGTTTTCCTTCTGAAAAAAGATTAGCCATGTTAAAGTAGACAGGCATTTTTGAGATACATATGTTTGATTTTAAAATTAAAAAGAAAGCTAAAACTGGCAAAGCCCGATCAGGAGAATTCACAACTCCTCATGGAGTAATCAGAACCCCTGTATTCATGCCTGTTGGGACCAAAGCAAGCGTGAAAACCCTTTCACAAGAGGATTTAGAACTACTCGACGCAGATATAATTTTGGCGAACACCTACCATTTATTCCTACGACCCGGAGAAAAACTAATAAAGAAAATGGGAGGACTACATAAGTGGATGAATTGGAAGAAACCAATCCTTACAGACTCAGGAGGATTTCAAGTTTTCTCCCTCGCACAAGAAAAACCCTTTGCAGGAGATAAAAACATAAAGACAACAGTAAAAATAGACAACAACGGCGTAGAATTTAAATCTCACTTGGACGGAATTCTTCACTATCTCACCCCAGAAAGAGCTACAAAAATTCAACATGACTTAGGCGCAGATATAATTATGGCGTTTGATGAGTGCGCTCCAAAAGAGAGCACCAAAGATTACTTTGAAGCTGCCATGGAGCGCACCCATTCCTGGCTCCTTAAATGCAAAACAGAACACGAAAAGCTTTCAAAAAAACAAACACATAAACAAGCACTTTTCGGCATAGTACAGGGAGGAATGCACAAATCTCTTCGTAAGACTTCAGCACAATTCGTCGATTCACTAGACCTTCCAGGAAACGCAATCGGAGGCCTATCAGTCGGAGAATCTAAAGAAAAGATGCTAGAAATGATTGAAGCTACAGTCCCCTATCTTTCAGAAAACAAACCACGCTACCTAATGGGAGTTGGAACCCCAGAAGACCTCCTAGAATGCGTCAACAGAGGAATAGACATGTTCGACTGCGTCCACCCCACTAGGATGGCACGACATGGGGCCTTTTGGACCAACGGTGGCCGATTTAGCATAACAAACAAACAATTCGAGACAGATAAATCCCCACTTCAAAAAAACTGCACCTGCCAAACATGTAAAAATTATTCTCGCAGCTACATCAGACACCTCCTAACCGAAAAAGAAATCCTCGGCCTTCGACTAATATCTATCCACAACCTACACTTTTTGTTAAACTTGATGGCGCAGATACGAGAAAAAATCGAAAAAGGAACATTCACGACATTCAAACGTAACTTCCTCAAAAAATTTAAGTCAAAGAATCCAAAAATTTAATCAAGAAATAATGATCGCACACCTACGAGGAGAAGTTCTAAAAAAGACAGACAAATCAATAATTATCGACACAGGGAACGTTGGATACTTGGTATCTGTAAGCGCTCCAATCCTATCAGCCATCGAAGAAAAACAAGCAATAGAACTCTTCATCCACAGCCACATTAAAGAAGATTCTTTCGACCTATATGGATTCAACACCATGAGCGAACTTTCATTTTTCAAAAAGCTTCTAACCATTAACGGTGTCGGACCAAAAGTTGCCCTAGAAATAATGGCTGTTTCAATGGAAAAGATTTCCTCAGCAATCTTAAATGAAGACGAAGCCCTAATCTGCAGCATTCCAGGTATTGGGAAAAAGACTGCAAAAAGAATAATAATGGAACTAAAAGACAAAATTGAAGTAACTGAAGATCATGAATCTTACACTCCAGTAAACGAAAATACACATTCCGAGGCAATCGACGCACTAATCAAACTCGGATACAAACGACATCAGGTAATAAACACCATAAAGAACGCTCCGGAAGAAGTTATTGAAGCAGAAGAAATCATCCGATACTTCCTCAAAAACGCCTAATGAAACCTCAAAACCTCCTCATAACAAACAAGTCAAACATCGCTTACTTATCAAGCTTTACGGGATCTGCAGGATTCATGCTAATTACAAAATCCACAAAATACCTCTTCACAGATTTTCGATATATTGAACGAGCAAAGGGAAGCATTAAAAAAGGAATCGAAATCATCGACATAACCAAAATGTGGAAAAACCCCAAAATTCTAAAAGAAAATTGGCTGCATATCCTAAAGAAACACCGCATCAAGCAACTAGGGATAGAAGAATCCGATCTCACCATTACAAAATTCAAAAAATTCAAAAAGATCTCCCCTAAAATTAAGTTCACAGACATCTCGGGAACCATAGAATCACAACGCGAAATCAAGACTCCAGCAGAAATTAAACTCACAAAACAAAGCCAAAAAATTAATGAAAAAGTCTTCACTCAGATCAAAAAATTTGTTCACACTCACTTGGCACAACCAAGGCTAAAACGCCCACCTTTAACTGAACTTGATTTAGCCTTCGCAATCAAACAACTCGGCAACAAATATGGTGCTGAAGATGTATCTTTCCCCCCAATCGTAGCCTTTGGAAAAAACTCTGCCCTCCCCCACCACGAACCAGGAAAAACCAAGCTAAAAAAGGGAGACCTCATACTCATCGACATGGGAATGAAGTACAAAGGATACTGCTCTGACATGACCCGAATAATTTTCACCGACAAACCAACAGAAAAGCAAAAAGAAATCTACAACCTTGTCCTACACGCCCAAACAGAGGCAATAAAACAAATAAAATCAGGAATAACAGGAAAAAAGGCAGACGAACTATCCAGGAAAATCATTGAGGAAGCAGGATACGGAGAAGAATACGGCCACGCTGGCGGCCACGGAATCGGCCTCGACATCCACGAAATCCCCTCCCTCTCAGACACCTACACAAAAAAACTCCACCCAAACTCAATAATCACCGTCGAACCCGGCATCTACCTCCCCGGCCACTTCGGCATCCGCATCGAAGACATGCTCCTCGTGACCAAAAACGGCAACAAAAACCTTACTAAGCTTCCGAAGTAAAGTGCGGCGCTACCTCCTGCAAAAAAGCCCTAACCTCCATTGGATCAGAGTGCTCTCCACTTCGCATATATGCGCCTCCATGGATCAAAAACTTAACATCTTTAAACTCTTCACCCTCTCCACTCTCAGCTACCACCACTTTTCCCCACGCATTTGGCTCCCATCTTAACCTCCAACCATTAACACTAAACTGATTATCAGCTAAAAACCTAGAATCAATCTCTCTGAGAACACTATGCTCATCCATTGTTAATTTTTCCTTCTCTCCCACAGTCATCATTATCTTAAGCCAAGCAACATCACGATGAGACAAGCCTTTAACACAAACATAACCCTGTGGCTCCGAAAACCCAAAACTAAATTTACACTCCTGAGCCTGACCATTCTGTCCAACAGTCCAAACAGCACATTGAGTTATGCCGCCTTCTTGAGAATGACGATTATAAACATGCACCTCATATTGATTCTCTAAAAAATGAATCCTTCCAGCATTCGAAACATTACATGCACGAAAGGCATTTAATTCTTCCCTGTTGAAAGCCTGAAATCCAGCATCTTGCTCAGCTCGCTCTGTAACCTCAGAAGAAGGCACAAGCCCCTCATCCTCCTCAAAAACCTCATAACCTAAAAGAAAAGCATGCAAAAAATTCTCATCACCACCAATACGTAAAGGCTTATAACTAGATTCATTCCCTTCACCAACTGAACAAGAAACAAAAATTGCATCCACCACATCCTTCGAATTATGAGTAACCATAATTGTAGCTCCCCTTTCATCTGCGCAAACTGTAATACTATAATTACGCCCTTCATACTTTACATGTCTCAATATTCCAATAGCCTTCATTCTCTGTGCTTCAAGCGGAGTTAACGGAGATAACTGCGAATCTGAACCTTCTGAGTGTCTTTCCATATAAGTATATTAAAAATATTAGTTCGAATTTTAAGCCACATCCACCCCCCTTGTCAACCCTTCCTGCTCCACTTATTCCTCCATTTCGCCTAAACTCTTCTCGTTATTTAAAATTCCATATGTGCGGAATATTCGCCTATCACGGACACAGACAAAACGCTGCAGAAATAGTGGTTGAAGGGCTTAAGATTCTTGAGTATCGGGGATATGATTCTTGGGGAGTTGCCTACAAAACTGCAGATGACATCGTAATTCACAAAGAAGTTGGAAAGATAAGTGAATTTGACCCAAAAAAAGCCGGATTCGACAAATCAGGAAGAACATCTATCGGAGAAATTGAGGAGAAAAACATAGCAATCGGACACACAAGATGGGCAACACACGGAGGAGTTACAGAGCATAACGCTCATCCACATTTTGCAAAAGACAAAGAAATAGTGCTTGTTCACAACGGAATTTTTGAAAACTATTCAGACATAAAAACATGGCTTGAGAAAAAAGGACACAAATTTGTTTCCAAAACAGATACTGAGGTGATTGCACACCTAATTCATCACCACAACGAAACTCACGACTTTATTGACAGTGTAAAATTAGCGATTAAAGAGATTGAAGGAAGATACGCAATCACAGTAATCAACAAAAAAGACAACAAGATAATAGCGGTAAGAAAAGGATCTCCACTCATAATTGGAGTTGGAGAGGCAACTGGAGAGTACTTCGTAGCATCAGACATTCCCGCATTCCTTGCCTACACAAACAAGGTCAACTACCTGGATGACAACCAGATGGCAATAATAGAAGAAGATAAAATAGAATTTTTTGACACAGAAAAGAATGAAGAGATAGAAAAAAGACTCATAACAATAGATTGGGATATTGAAAGTGCAGAAAAAGGAGATCACGCACATTTCATGATAAAAGAAATTCTTGAACAAAAAGACACTCTCCATAGAGCGATAAACCAAGACACAGCCAACATTGTAGAACTTGCAGAGCAAATCAAAAATGCATACGGAACATTTCTTATCGGATGTGGTACTGCAGGAAAAGTTTGTATGGTTGCAGAATACTTATTTGCACATGTGGCTAAGCGCCACGTAAATGTAACATTTGGATCTGAATTCAATCACTATAAACATTTTATAAAAGATCGAAGTCTCATGATTGCAGTTTCGCAAAGTGGCGAGACGGCAGATACACTCGAAGCAATCGAAATAGCAAAAGCAAAAGGTGCAAAAGTTGCATCTATTATAAATGTGGAGACTTCAACAATGGCACGACTTTCAGACTTCGTACTCCCAGTAAAAGCTGGACCAGAAAAAGCCGTTGCATCAACAAAAGTAACTACATCTCAAATAGCAATCCTCACCCTACTCGCTTATGCGCTCGCAGATAAAATTGAAGAAGGAAAACAGCTACTAATAAACACAGCAAGTCAGATAAACGACATGATTAATCCACGTTACGAAGAACACATCCACACACTTGCAGAAAAAATATACAACTCAGAAAGTATGTATATTATCGGTAAGGATATGAATTACCCGATTGCACTCGAAGCAGCAATCAAGCTTCAAGAGGTGTCTTATATCCATGCGGAAGGGTTCGCCGGAGGCGAACTTAAACACGGACCAATCGCACTTATATCAAAAGGAACCCCAGTTATTGCGATGGTAGCAAATGACGACTACAAACAAGAAATCCTATCAAATGCAATGGAGATCAAATCACGTGGAGGATACATAATAGGAGTCAGCCCAGAAAACTCAGAAATCTTCGACTACTGGATCAGAGTTCCAGATGCAGGAAATGCATCGCCAATAGTAAATATAATTCCAATCCAAATTCTCTCATATCACCTAGCCTTACTACGAGAGAACAACCCAGACATGCCACGAAACCTAGCAAAAAGTGTGACTGTAAAATAAAACTACCAATCAAACACAACTTCAAGAGTCCCTGACCCTCCTCGGTCAGTTCGACCTTCATATACCCTAGATACAAAAGATTTTGTTTGAAGATACTTTTTTAAAAATGGCTTAATAACTGGCATACCTTTTTTTGAATGCAGCCCTTTACCAGTTATAAAAAGAACTTTTGTAAATTCCCTCTCTTCACATTCCTCCAAAAAACCATCTGCAAGGGATTGCATATTATCCTTTGTAAGTGGCCCTCTCCCATGAAAATCAAATTCAGCCTGAGGCTTACTCAAATTATCAAACTTATTTAGCTTCTGTTTTTTCTCTTTCTTTTTTTTACCCATAAAATTTGTTTGACTGTCTCGCTCTATAACAAAATAAATGCTATACTTAAACGAGACATAATACAAAACAAATGTTAAAAAACACAAAAATTGTCGCAACACTTGGACCAGCTTCTGATGAATACACTACTCTAAAAAAGATGGTACAAGCAGGTATGAATGTTGCACGCTTAAATTTTTCACACGGTACTTACGAACATCACGAAAAAATCCTCAAAAATGTCCGTAAAGTCTCAAAAGACCTAGGTGTTCCAATTACAATCCTACAAGACCTACAAGGACCAAAAATTCGAGTGGGTAAATTGGAAGAGCCAATCAAACTTAAAAAAAGAGAAATTATACTTCTATGTACAAATAAAAAAAATAGTGGTCAAAAGTTGCCGTCGACGGCAATATCAAAAGATAATCACAACACTTGTATACCTGTACAATACAAGCCTCTTCCAAAAGAAGTTAGTAAAGGAACAACGATTTATATAAATGATGGACTTATCGAGCTAAAAGTTCTCAAAACAAACAAAAAAGACCGCATAGAATGTAAAGTAGTAAGTGGAGGAGTAGTTAGCTCACATAAAGGTATGAATATAGTTGGCGGAAAAATCGCAGCAAGCACTATCACAGCAAAGGATAAAAGAGATCTCGCATGGGGAATCAAAAACAAAGTAGATTACGTCGCGCTTTCATTTGTGAAAAATGCTGCAGATATGAAAAATCTCAAAAAACGTTTAGAAGGAACTGGAATAAAAACTATTTCAAAAATTGAAAGAGTAGAAGCAGTACAAGAAGGAATGCTTGAAGAGATAATAAAAGCTTCTGATGCCGTTATGGTAGCAAGAGGTGATCTCGGAGTTGAGATGCGACCAGAGTATGTTCCACTTCTACAAAAAAGAATAATACACATATCAAACATACATGCACGCCCTGTTATAACAGCAACCCAAATGCTTCAATCTATGATTGATAATCCAACTCCAACTAGAGCTGAGGTTTCAGACATAGCAAATGCAATTTTAGATCACACAGATGCAGTAATGCTTTCAAACGAAACATCTGTAGGTAAATACCCTGTTAAAGCTGTGCAAATGATGAAACGAATAGCACACGTAGTTGAAGATGAAATGAAAAAATATCCACTATTTGTACCAAGTAAACTCAAAGACATGCCAATCGGATGTGCAAATGCTTATGCAGGAGTAAAAATGGCCTACGACATGGAGGCTCATGTGATTGTAGTTATAAGTGAAACTGGAGAGAGTGCACTTGAAGTTGCAAAATATAGACCTGCAAAATGCAATTTAGTTTTTACAAAATCGGAAAAAACACAAGCCCAGCTGGCACTTGTGTGGGGTGTCAATCGCATCTTCTGTACAAAAAATTTCGACAAGATAACTACACAAGAAATTATCCAAATTCTAAAGAAAGAAAAACTCACTCGTAAAGGATGTGAAGTCGTAATAATTGATGCTAGAGAAAAATCTAGAAAAATAGAATCAATAACTCTCTAAAGATATGTCAAAATGGCATACAAATTTGAGGAAGTTTTTTCTAAGAATACGTAATCATCACATCTAAGCTCTTCTCAACAGATTACTATTTATACTTCCACACTTTCTGATTCACCACATGCACTACATCGTGGTGTGATTTACACAATGGAATCAAAAACCTCGGATCATTGTTCCCTGTTATTGCAAATGGCAATGTGTGGTGAACATGTTCCCTATCCCGCTCACAGTTCGGCACCGCACATTTTGTTCCAAATTCTTTTTCCAGCACTCGCTGAATTCGTACATTTCTATATCTACCCGGCTTTAATTTACCTCCTTCTTCCCTATCACTTTCCCCAACCCGTTTTTTCTCCACTTCCAACTTTGCAATCTCCGCTTTTTCTTGAGTAATTTCCTCATTTCTCTTTTTCAATCCCATTCTCACAATTTCATCGATATCAATTCCTTTTTCTTGAAGTTCTAGGAGGTGGTTTAAGGTATCTTCAGAAAGCTTAAGTTTTTTCTTTTTATCATCATTTAACTTCTCACTCAACAACTTATCAAAGCGCCTCCGCTCCGCTTCGGCGCCCTGCCCGGGCAGAGATTTTACTTCGATTTGCCCCTCAAATAAGCCATTTTGATTCTCAAAGTCGATACTGTTTTTACATGAGTCACCATAGTTAACCCCACTATTCTTATTTTGGAACCGTCTTACATCTTTTACCAGTACATCCAAACTGGATTTCGATAATCTTCGCGCACTTTCAACCAAGACTTCTTCATTTTCTACAGTCGCTACAGAAACCACTCTAGCTAGTTTGTTGATACTCACCTTCCCCTCGACCAATACTTTCCTCAATTCCGGCTTATCAGAAAATCGTTTCTCCAAGTTCAACGCCAACCGTATTTGAGCCTCACTCAATCCAGCTATCCTTTTTCCAAATTCAAAAATCGATCCAAATCCTTTTTTCTCATATAGTCGACGACGGTTTACTTCAGGCAAAAGTCCAATGAATTTTTGTCTCCAAAGTAAGGTTTGAGTTCCATATTTTCGGCATAGGGCATAGAGTTTTTTGTCAGAGTGCTGATCCGTACATATCGATGTTTTTACATCAGTATTACCATGATGTACAGTGGTAATCTTGACATTCTTGCGCATTGTTTCCATGTTCAATCTCTTTAAAAGTATAAGTGCTTAAGTTTAGCATGGGGAAGCCAAAAATACGAGGCTCAAACAGCAAAAAAGCGTCTCTGGGAAGTAATTTTAACGTGACAATCGATGTGAATATTGTGCGGTGAGTGTTGACTCACCTTGTGGTAAGTGTATACTACAAAATGTCTGTTTAATCGAAAGGCAAAGTGCAGATATAAATCGTCAAACAACACTTCATCATGATTATTCTCGGCCTTGACCCAGGTACTGCAATCACCGGTTTTTCACTTTTAGAGAAAACTTCGAGAACCGTAAGGCTTATTGATTATGGATGTATAAGGACAGGTAGCAAGCAGCCCCATCATGAGCGGTTAAATGAAATTGCGGAAGACCTAAACGGCCTTATCAAAAAATACAAACCAGACATCTGTGTGATCGAAAAACTTTTCTTTTCAACAAATGTAAAAACGGCCATGTCTGTGTCTGAAGTACGAGGAGTATTACTCCAACATGCTTCTGCAGCAGGGCTCCAAATCCACGAATACACTCCAAACGAAATCAAAAGTACCGTGACAGGTGATGGGAAAGCGGATAAACTCCAAGTACAGAAAATGGTGAAAACCATTCTCAATTTAGAAAAAATACCAAAACCTGATGATGCTGCAGATGCAATTGCCATCGGGCTTTGCCACTGCCAACATATCAAAAACTTCTCATGCAAGCGTA
>FLOH01001106.1_pt1 | contig 44488 bp, 68 predicted proteins | sample 756751 | NCBI WGS metagenome assembly FLOH01 (sample SAMEA4026879, study PRJEB14308) | marine metagenome | biome: coastal water; material: water | depth 74 m
ATAGACATTAGAGTCGGTTGCTCCTATATCTGCCCATCCGTCCATATGATCAAAGTTAGCATAGGAAAAAGGCCCAGACTCAGCATTCGTATTTTGTGTTTCCAGCCTGTTTTGCCCGGTTAAACGGCTAAAGAGAGACCACCCAGAAGCATTATTAACCTCTTTTCTAAGTGCCATATCAACAATGCCACTTGAGGAAGTAAAGGAGGGCGGAGTGGATGTTGCATCTGTCTGAGTATCCACATCAAACACCTCCGTCCCACTCGTCGGCGCTCTCATCGGGCCACGGCGGATGGCGATGTAGATGAAATTTGCGGAAGATGCTTGGCTGTCCGCTATAAAACCTGTTGCTGTCGGCGCACCCCAGTCTGAACCTGCGCCCTCTGCGGCAGATGAGTTTGGGAAAAGCGGAGCATCACTTGAAGCAGGGATAGCGAAACCACGCATTGTGTCTATAATTTTCCAGTCTTGAACGTTATCTGAACGCTTCGCCAAAATCCACTGAGGCTCCCATCCAAGATTAACAGTGGCAGCCCCACTGCCATCAGTCGTGAAACCCCCACACGCAATCAAACCATCTGAGCCATCACCAGACGGGCCGAGGGGATCGTGGGCGAAGAGGTAGGCGACGTAGGTGCCACCAGAGGCGTTGACCCAAATCTGATCACCGACAGTGAAAGTGCTGTCTGTGGGAGCAGTATCAAACCAAATAGAGGCGAGGTCACTTGTTGCGTCAGTCGTGTTTAGCGTTAGGTAATCAGTCTCAGGTGCGGCGGTATTGCCCCTGTGGTAAACGACCCAGTTAGACGTAGTGTCAGTGCGCTTGATAATAATACTGCCGACAGTTGTCCCTAAGTTGTGAGATATGGAACGACCAGCAACCGAGTCCCCCGTATAAGTCACCACATCGAAAAACCGAGGGGCTTTTCGGAAGGTCCATGAGACGGTAGTGTCACCTGCTCTGTTGTTTGTTTGAGCATCAGATTTTAGGCTAAAACCATCTGAATTAAACCCACCATTTACTAGAGAGCCACCGCCACCAGAAAGAGCGTCTGTTCTTGGACTAGCCAAGTATTTTGCTGCCCCACCCTCTGTTTCTGTATCAAAAAGCTCGTGGTCCCCATAGGTATAAGAGCCACCAGTGCTTCTGCCTTTTAACCAAACCAAACCACCCTCACCAGCAAGGTCAATCCCGTTGGTGATCGTCAGGGCTGCACTTGTGCCAGTGTACAGGTAAGTCGAGAACACGTCTTCAATCAACGGCTTTTGGTTCCCGGCGGTAGGCCACAGCCCCGCCTTCACGTAGGTGAAAGCCTCCTGCAGAGACCACGTGCCGCTGGCGGCGTCGTCTTCAAACGAGCCGCTTGGTTCGACAGGCGTCGAGGAGATGATGTTCGCGGGAAAGCGTTTATCGGACATTAGGATAGTCCTCCGTGGCCGTTGGAAGCAGCAGAAGGCGCGTAAGTTGCATAGGACAAGTCACCAAAGTCTGTAGCGTTACCAAGACTTGTGACTGTGACGTAGTCCATAACATTGTTGAAACTAGCAGCCTGACTTTGCCCGGAGATAAACATTGCGCGATCACCGCCTGTCATACTAGCGCCATAGTTTCGAGCAAGAGACAAATCGCCAAAATCGACTGAGTTGCCCGTGGTAGCAATAGTGATGTACTGGATTACGTTAGACTTAGTCCAGACAGGCTCTTGCAGAAATCCAGACCACACACCTCTGGTGCTGTTTGAGGACGCCTTGAGACCTCCAGAGTTAAAACTCCCTGAAAAGTCAATGTCGCCAAAATCTATCGCGTTCCCGGTAGAGGCGATTGTGACATATTGTATAACATTAGCGGTGTTGTTTCCAGCTACTTGAATACCCCGAGTAGGAGAGGCTAACGCCCCGCCGTCATACTCTGTTCCTAACATGTCACCGAAATCAGTGGCGTTACCCGTGGTGGCAATTGTGACATATTGAATGGTGTTGGTAACCGTGCCAACCCCATCGCGCCCGCCCCAAAAAATCCCGCGCGTTGAACTGGAGCATGCCACCCCGTATCTGGTTGTGGTCAAAAGATCGCCAAAATCAGTGGCATTACCCGTGGAGGAAATTGTGACATAGTCCATCGTATTAACATCCGAGTCGGCAGAACCCGTTGTCTGCCCCCCGCCTCGGATAGCCCGTGTCCCCGACGAACACGCACCGCTTTGAAACACATTTGTAGTCAAGTCACCGAAATCGGTAGCGTTTCCAGTGGAGGAGATCGTCACTCGGCTTATGTTGTTAACTGGCCCCGTCGCAGTAGAACCGCCGAAGATAAGGCCTGTTGGAAGCGATGGCGTCACACTGCCGCTTGGGCCGCCCGCCGGGCCATACTGCACACCATTGGTCGCCCGCACCGTGAAGGTGTAAGCGGTGCCGTTTGAAAGACCAGTGACAGTAATCGGAGAGGACGCACCAGTCTCGGTGATTGCACCGGGGTCAGAGGTCACACGGTATTGCGTAATGCCCGGAGGCACACCCGTAAAGGACGGCGCTGTGAAACTCACGGTCGCTTGCGTGTCGCCAGCCGAAGCACTCACACCTGTCGGCGCACCGGGGGCCATGGGCCAGTTCTGCGAACCAATCGCCTGATACTGCTCCGACAGGCTCCAAACCCCTTGAAAATTGGGCATTAGGATAGTCCTCCGTGGGCGTTGGAACCTGCCATGAATGCATCGCTGGTCGTTCCTGTAAGGTCACCAAAGTCAGTTGCATTCCCAGTAGTCGCGATAGTCACCGAAACAACCGTAACGCCACCTTGCATAAACGTGCCAGTAGTTTCAGAAGAAGCGCCGCGCACATTAAGGCCTGAGATACTAATCAAATCACCAAAGTCTGTCGCATTGCCAGTGGAGGCAATCGTAACATAGTCAATAACATTTAGATTTGTGTAATCAGGATTGCCAGTATTACCGCCTGCGGTGAGCCCCCGCGTGGAGGAAGAACACCCTCCTGCGTTGTAACGAGTGTTAGTGTTGTCACCGAAGTCTGTGGCGTTTCCTGTGGATGCAATCGTAACATAGTCCATTGTGTTTACTTGATCGCTGTACCGATCAGTACCTGTCGAGCGCACCCCGCGCGTTGGGCTACCAAAACCTGTCGGCGTCTGAACGTGCTGTGTAAGGTCTCCAAAATCCTGAGCGTTCCCAGTTGTAGCAAACGTGATGTAATCAATGATGTCGTAGAACTGATACCAAGGATCGCCCTGAGATGGGCCTTCCGCACCGCCAACACAGCCTCTTGTGGAACTACCAAACTGTGCGCCGAACTGCCTGCTATACGTTGCGTCACCAAAGTCAGTGGCATTACCTGCTGAGGTGGGATTTACGTAATCCAAAATATTAAAAAAGACCGTCCCAGCGTCCCTGCCGCAAGAAAAGACCGTCCTTGTGGCCGAAGACATTACGTTGCCGCTGTTTCTAGCTACTGTCAGGTCACCAAAGTCTGAAGCATTTCCTGCGCTGTTCAAAGAGTATCGGTCTATGTTTACGGTACCTGTCCCAAAACCCGCCACCATTGCCCAAGCCGCCTCAACCGGCGTAACCCCCGCACTCGCATCACTAGGGCTAGACCACCCAAACGCATTGAGCGCCCAGACACGGAACGTGTAGGGCGTGCCATTGGTCAGACCAGACACGGTGATGGGCGATGCCGAGCCGGTTGCGCCGATGCCGTCATCGGAGGTGGCGACATACCCGGTTACAGCAGAGCCGCCTACGTCAGACGGAGCAGTGAAGCTAACATCTACCTGCTCGTCTCCAGCCGCGCCGGAAACACTTGTCGGTTCATCAGGAGCGTTCAGGCCATCCTGATTGATGAACCCGCCTACACGTTTCGACATAGCGGGCTCCTATCAGCTGATCTCTTCGTAGGAGACCAACACTTTGAGGTCGTTTGCAGTGCCGGCAGTCGCACCAATCGAGCGGTCTTCCTCAAGGTAGATCGAAGTGTTCTTGTCGATCACCACGAGCGACGCATCTGCAGGGACGCTGATCGTGCTTACGATCTCGGTCGCCGTGCCGCCGATGTCGTCTTCGCTGTAGTAGCTGATCGTGATGTCGGCAGCGTTCGTGCCGTCCACGTTCGAGACCACCAGCGAGTTGATCTTGAAGACCTTGCCGCTGGCACCGGTGTTGCTCACCACTGCGGTTGCAGAGGTGGTTGTCAGGCTGACCACGGCGGACTTGCCGGTGATCGTGGTGACGTTAACGATATTCGGGGCTGCCATCTATCTTCTCCTCAGCCGAAAACGATGGCCATTGCGATGGCCTTACCAGTTGAAATGCCAGCACTGCCGAAGCTGATTGTGCCGGAGCCGTTTGTAACCAGAGCCTCGCCGCTCGAACCGTCGACCGTCGGCAGCGTAAACGCAGTGACGAAGGCTTGCAAGTTTGAGTCGTAGGCCAGAACGTTTGTGCCAATGGCCAAGCCCAGATTAGTGCGGGCCGTGCCTGCATCGGCAACGTCAGACAGGTTGTTAGCGGCAAGAAGCACACCAGACAGATCTGTCGCCAAGCTGATGACGTTCGCGCTTGCGCCGCCACCATCCGCATAAACAATGTCCGTTGCGCCGTCGGCAATCGTCACATTCGTGCCAGAGCCTTGCGTCAGGATAACGCTTTCGCCAGAGCTGTTAACGACGAAGTACTGCTTGGCTTGGTCGTTGGGCGAGATCGTCACCGTGTTGGTGCCGCTTGGTGTGCCGCCAAAAACCAGAACCTTGTACTGTCCGTCCGAAAGCGCACCATCCGTCGTTGTGAGCGTGTGCGTGGTTCCGGAAAGCGTGATCGAACCGACGCCGTTGGTCAGGCGGTCGATGATCTCCAAGTTCGTATTCGTGGTATCGCCCCACGTACCGGACTGCTCACCATTGGCGATGAGCTCGATGCCGGTGTTAATTGTGTATGTGCTGGCCATCGAGTGTTCCTAGACCCCTGTCACGGTTGGATTTGAGTATAGCTTGTTGTGGTCGTTGGCACAATGGGCGTCCAGTCTGTCGTGGGATCTGGAACAATGCGGCCCCAGACCAACACGCCCCATGGGCTGACCAAGCAATCTGCAGAGACACCCGTTACGAGCACATCGATCCCTGTTCCTCCGGTGACAGTAACAGAGCCGACGCTTCCTGTCAGCCCAAAACCATTGACCGGAATACGCTGGTTGACCTGCGTGGTAACCGAGCCGACCTGACCGGTTGCCTCAAGCGGCAGCGTAACAGGCTGGCTCCATGCACCCTGACCCCACGTGCCGCGGCCCCAGCCCTCAAAGAAGACCAGCGCGTCCTGACGGATCGAGGTAACAAGGCCGTCGGCCGCAACCCCAACAGGGGACACAACAGCAATGCCTGTCGCGGTGACAGTGCCAACACCGCCTGTGGCGGCAAGCCCAGTGACGGGAGCATCGGCGGCGCCCGTCGCAGTAACGGACTCCACGGCGCTCGTGCTTTCAACGCCGGTAACCGAAACGTTTACACCGGAGCCTTCTCCAATGGTGACGCCTTCAACCGCGGTTGTCGCTTCAACGCCGGTTACAACGGCGGCGACGAGAGCGCGGAAGGTGACATCACCAACAGACGCTGTTGCAGCAAGACCCGAAACCGTGGCGTCTGCGCCGGCGGCGACCGTGACAGTGCCAACAGAGGCCGATGCATCAAGCCCTGTCACCGGGACATCTGCGGTGCCGGTTGTCGTGACCGTGCCCACAGCGCCAGTTGCCGCGAGACCGACGATCGTCGGCGCGACATTAATCTGGACCGTGACGCCCTCAACAGAAGCTGTCGCCGAAAGGCCTGTTACTGTGAGCGTCGAATCACCGACAACAGTAACACTTCCCGGTGAGGCAGTGGCAGAGAGGCCAGTAACCGTTACCGGTACAGCCTCGCTCCACGCGCCTTCAGACCATGTGCCTCGGCTCCAGCCTGTGATGTTCGCCATGGCCGGTCACCCCGCTTGCGTCAGGCAATGCGGATGATGGCCGTCGAAGCATCCGCGGTGGGGAACACGATCTGGAAGTCACCTGCCGTCGACGTCTTGTCGGTGCCGAAATCCAACACGACAACGCTCGGGTCACCGGCAGCAGTGTCGTTGTAGATCAACGCGCCGCGAGCCGTGATGGTGGCCGAGGTGAATGTCAGGTCGTCAAAGTCGGTGAACGCCGTCGTGCTGCTCGTCGTGGGCGTGACATTGGTCAACGCACCGCCGCCTGCCGCGTACGAACCCGAGTTACCAACTTCGTTGGTCACGGTGTACGCGGTGGTCGCAGCAGTGAACGAAGCACTGTTGGTGTACAGCGCCAGCTTAAAGGTGTCACCCGTCGAGGTGGTGAAGTTGTGGACGCCCTGCAGGATCTCCTGCTTGAACGACGTGCACATGAAGTTGCCGGTGAAGGCCATGTCGGAGTCTCCTTATAAGTTCGGCCAACTCAGGATGGCCTGCGTCTGTCAGTGCATTATACACTGTTGTGCGGTCGCTGCGAATAGCCTGCCGCAAATAGAATGCGACAACCTTTTCGATGTGCTTGGAAAAAGCACGAGCTTGATCCCGCAGGCCCGGATGAGCCGTGTCGGAAACAGAGATGATCTTGGCCACGCACTGCTCGGCCAGCTCGTCAGGCGTAAAGCCGCGGTTCTCAGTGGTGCGAACACCGACCACAGGCTGGTCTTTGGGGACGGAGAAGTCGAGCTGGAACATTACTGCTTGGGCCTTATAACTTGGCCAGTGCGATACTGGTCGGTGGTTTCCTTCGCTTCGCCCAGCAACTTGATGCCGACGATCGATTCCTGCAAGCGCTTTTCGTACTGCGCCAGCACGTCGGGCTCACCCTTCATGTAGATATACGCTTCGATGAGCGATCCGTAAAGCATAGCCATCGGGGCGTTGGTGCTGAGCCATGTCGTGCCGGAGTCAGCCAGTTCGGTGATGCTCTGCGGCCGATACAGGTAATGCAGCTCCATTGTATATACGGCGTCTGGTGTCGGGACCAACAAGAAGTACTCGACATCGAACTGCCCGTAGTACCGCGGCTCGCCTTGCGTCGAAGGCGTGGGCGTGAACTCTTGCAGGAACGAGATGTCTTTGAAGTCCAAGAACTCCTTGGAGCCGTTTGCACCTGTGCGGAAGCTGAGCGAGTACGGCGCCAAGAAGTCAGCAGGCACAGCGAGGTACGGGTTGCCGATATCCGTGAACGCAGTGGCGTTCTTACGGAACAGGCTCAGCTGCACCTGCTTCAGGATGCGCTCTTCTGCCTGCTGAATGAACAGCGGGAGGTTGTTCACGAAGGACGTTTCGTCGTTCTCCGTGTAATCCTGAATCGCCTGCTTCAGCTGTCCATACGTAAAGATCATGTCGTCACCACCGTAACTTGGCCCACGCTGCCGATCATGCGCGGCCGCTGGAGATTGGGCGCCTCAACCGTCGGGACGCCGACGTAAACCTGCAATGCTTCGGGCTGATCTGGGCGCGGGTTGCGCAGTGCTTGCGGGTCAGGACCGGGCCGAGGCGGGTAAAGCTGCGGGTGCTTGGTCTCGAACTCGTCCTTGCCGACAAGCGCGCCCGTCCACTCCTTGCGCATGTCGCGCAAGCGGTAGCGGAAACCGGAACGATCCGAAATGCCGTATGAGTTTTTGCCGGACGCGAATGACATCAGACCCTCAGATAACGAATGCTCGGACGCAGCATAAGCGGGACACGCCCCTCGTCCTCATTGGCGGCGCGCTGAAACTCTTCTTCGTAGATCGTTTTCATCATCTGCACACGCTCAGGGGCTCGCTTGACGGCGAGGTAGTAGGCCAGTCCAGCAACCATGCACGGGTAGAACCGGAAGGGAATCCCCGTCGTGTTGGTCAACGTGTCCACGTCCTCGATCCGGCGCACATAATAGTACACCAGCTGGTCCGTTGAGTTCTCCGGCGTCTGCCACAGGTTAATAACCGGGGCGATCTGCCGGTCGAAGTAGAACTGCGACGGGCGCCCTTGATCTGTCTTGTTCGGAAAGTCGAGATAGTCGGAGCGGCTGATGCGCTCCATCTCAAGATCTACTCCATCACGGCGCAGCGCCATGTCCAAGATGTCTACGACATCGGTGCCAAGCGTGTACTCAGACACGCCTTGCGTCACGGTGAGCGTGTCTTCCGTCACGGTCCAGAGATTCAGCCCACGGTTTGCCCATTCGGCAAACATCAGGTTCATCGAGCGACGAGCCGTCTTGGCATCGTAGCCCGTCCGCATCTCCAGACCGATGCGCTCGTAGGCCTCTTCGATTGCTTCCGCGACGTCGAGGTTGAAGTCTCGAGAACCTGAAGTGGTCATTTTTTCTTCGCCGTTTTGGCCGATTCGCGGAACGCCTTAGCAGTTGGCGCCCCCTTTGAACCGGGCTTGCGCATCTTTTCACCAGAGCCAGCGGCAATGCGCTTTTTCTTGGCATGGATGTTGGCATAGAGACCGGGACGCTTAGCCATTACTTCATCTTTCCCATAGCCATCTGCTTGCGGGGGCTACACATCGATTGATCAACGGTAGCCTTAACCGTGCCACCACCTACAAAGCCGGCTTTAACCTTGCCGCCCTTCATCATACCCTTGGGTTTGCATCCAGCCATCGGAACCTCCGTTATCTGCTTGGCCATATTAGCACGGTTCATTTTCACTGCCCCACGTTGTTCTTGACGTAGAAGCCAACTGCGCCGGCGATGAACGTCAGAATGGCGACGGTCGCGACCTTGACGACGGTAGACCAGATAGCCTTCTTCGTGTCACGCCACGAGGTCAGCAGATTGCGGATCTCCTCGAGATCCTTTTCTGCGTTCTTGTCGTGCAGCCCAAGTTCTTCAAGGGCAGCGCGGGCGCCCTTCTTGGCCGCACGGTCGAGCATAGCCTCAAACTCTTCGGGGGTCATGTTAACGTTTCCCATGTCAGCATTTCCACTTCTTCAAGGCTAGAGCTTTTCGAGTCGGACGACCTTTCTCGTCCTTCATTGGTCCGGGCATCCCGCCCATCCGAGCGCAGAAGCTTTTCTTGCGGCCTGCGTCCTTTTTGTTCTTCGGGTTCGGAGCCGGCGGTTTGAGGTTCATGCCCTGCTTTTTGGCAGAAGCCCGGCCCTTGGCGTTCAAGCCCCCAGAAGGGTCCTTGCCCTCTTTGCGCTGCCATGCTGGGGACTTGGCCATCGCACCACTCCGTTACGAGAACATTGCGGTAAAACTTGAAAAGACAGTTGTTCCTGCCGTGTAGGGCAGGAAGATACCGCTTTCAAACAAAATGCCCTCGTTCGGAATAAAGAAATCGCGGTCGCTGTTTGCCGAAGCGATTGTGGGAACCGTTAGATGCGCCGTAGCCGTGGCGCTGCCGTTACGGAAAGACAGCGTGCCGGCGGTGCCCGAGTGTACGAGAAACACGCTACGGAGGCGAGCACGCCCCCCGAAAACGACATCGATAGCGTCGTTCGACATGCCCACGGTGATAGCACCAGCCGTATCATCGTCCACTGTCACTTGCGTAACCGTGCGGAAGTACAGCGTTCCGGTTACGGTCGTGGCGGGGCCTTCGATCGTTTCCGTTTGTGCATTCCCGTTCACGTCTGTTCCGATCACCGTAAAAGTTCGACCACTATCGTCAGAGGCCGAAGTAATTGTGATGAAGCGGGCAGCGGTGAACGTGGCAATACCGCCCGAGGACAGGGCGCCATTGATCGTCAGATCTTGCACGCCACCCGCCGCTGGAGTCTGCGACTGGCAGACCCCATCAGCATCGGCAGCGGTGGTGTCGGCCGCGATATACTTAGCCTTTACGTCAGAACCGGCCATGTCTTTCCCCTTATGCGATGGTTGCGATCGGGCTCGAAAGGGCTTCTGCCTTCCAAGTCGAGTTGGTGCCATCGTCCGAAATGCAGGTCAGTTTCACGCGGCTGTTGACCACGGTCGAGTTGGCCAGCGTCAGCGTGTCGCCAGCAACGTCGCTTGCGGGGTTTGCTGCCACACCGCCGAGCAGTGTCAACGCGCCGAAGAAGTTCGACACACCAGCGCCGGGGAGCACGAAGGTTACCGTTGTGCCTGCACCAACGGCAGTCGTAACGATGAACTCGTAGGTCGTGCCAACGTTTGCAGTGGTGAGCGCAGGCATGTTGACGACGATGTCGCCGGTGCCGTCGATCCCGAAGATCGTGCCGGACTGAGCCGTGGTCAGCGTGGTCGTGACGGCTGCGCCAGTGTTCAGCGTGTCGTTGTCGACCGAAACGCGGAAGTTGGGACGGGTGTCGTAAGTCGCATCAACCGTGATCGCACCGGTGGTGCCGTTCTTGGTAACGGACTGAAAGCCGTTTTCGGAACGTACTGGTCCCGAGAAAGTCGTGTTAGCCATGAGGATCTCCTGTCGTGGCAAATGTCAGCGGCACAATACCGCTGTCAGGGATGCGCAAAGGATACAGGAGCCATGCACAAAAAGAAAGGGGCGATCCGAAGACCGCCCCAGTCCAAACTTCCGGTAAATATCAGGCGCCTGCGCCCGAAGTACCGAACACGCAACGAGCGTCGGAGAAACCGAAGCTGTAACGCTCACGCGCCTTGAAGCGCATGTTGCCCGTGTCGAAGTCCGCTTCCATGCCGGTCGAGAGCGGGGTGCGCTCGAAGTGGATGAAGCCGCGGGGGGCGTCCGTCTTGATGAAGAATGCGTCGGGGTCGGTCAGGAAGTCGTTGACCACATAACCTTCCGGGAGCATGCCCATCGAACGGAGAGCGTTAACGTCGTTGTCTGCAGTGCCAACGCGCAGGTTGGAGACCATCAGGCGCTCTGCGATGAACTGCAGTTGGCGCGGAACGATGAGCTTCATCCCACGGAGGGCGACCTTCAGGCCACGCTCGTCCACGAAGCCTGCGATCGAGATGAGAGCATCTTCGAGCGAGGTTTCGTTCAGGTCAGCATCGGTCGTCGGCTTGTTAGCAAACGTACCGCCGCTGGTCAGCGGGTGGTTGGTGGCGCAGAGTGCGACACCGTCGCCGCCGGCCGTTGCACCGCCGGTGAACGCGTTGTTCAGAACGGCAGCAGCTTTGACCTGCTTGGTGTGAGCCATCGAGCGGGCGAGGGCACGGGTGTAACGGCTGCCAAGGCGGTCGTACAGGTTGTCCTCGATTGCTTCCTCGGTGATCGAGAAGGCAAGCGCAATGGTCTCGTGGTTGTACCGAGCGGTGTATGCTTCGTTCGCGTCGTCGAAGTTGACGGCGGAACCTTCCGACTTGGTCGGTGCCGCGCCGAAGCCCGACAGCATAACCTCTTCCTCGAATGCACGATCCGAGGACTCGGTGGTGTAGATTTCAGCATGCTGGTTTTCGTAACGAGCATACTCCATACCGAAGAGGGCGTTAAGACCCGGCTCCAGTTCTTTCGCTAGTTGTGCGCGAGAGATAGCCATGTTTCAGCCCTCCTTAGACGCCGGTCGTCGAAACAGTGCCACCAGCAATTGCGCCGTTCGGCGAATTGAAGTGGTTGTTCAGGCGAACGATGACGGGGATACCAGCAACAGTGAAGTCGGCGTTCTCGGGATCCTCTTGGATGCCCATGATACGCAGGTTCAGAGTGTTGGTGGTGGCGATGGTGTTCAGGTCGAGCGTAGCCGACGAGATACCAGTGGTTGCAACACCCGACGTAGCCGAAGCAAAGTTGGCGTTGGCAAAGATTGCCGCGCGAACTTCTGCTTCGGTGTCCGCCGCGGCAACAACGTTCGAAGTCGCAATTACGAACAGCTGTGCGGGATCGTCGTAGACGAATGCCTTCACAGGGAAGTTCGTATCTGCGCCCGAACCGGGCCACTGATTCGAGAACACTTTTTTACCGGTGGTCGAGGAAACGTACTCGCAGCCCCAGAACACGCCAAGAAGACCCACCGTGCCACCAGCTGCAGCGCCGACGACGTCGATGACGCCTGCGGCCAGCGGGATAACGGGAGTGCCCTGATAGATCGCGTTCGTGTTGCCTGCGGCAATACGGTACTCGGATGCACCGGTGCTGTTGGCATTCTGACCCATCTTCGCGATGGGACGAAGGCCGAATGCGCCATTTGTATTGGCCATTGGTCAGCTCCTTTGGTTGCGGTTATTCGGAGTCGCGAGCGCGGCCTCCGAAGGATACACGACTTTGCCGATTAGCGGAAATCGGCATCGAAGGATGTTGGTCCTTCATCAAGTCCTGATCGACAGCCTGCATCTGTTCGCGGGTCCGGAGCCCGTAGTACGCGGATCTTTCTTGAGCAGTTTCGACAGGGATGCGGCACAGCATCAGACCACCTTGTCCGATGACCCCGGCATACTTGCCCTCGTCGATGACGGGAGCTTGGTAGTCCGGGTATTCGTCCGCTCGGACGGGTTCCCATCCTTCACGCAGCTTGGAGAAGACGTTGGTCTTATCCTCTTCGCCACGCATAGCGACTCGAATCCAGCGGTGCACATAGCCTTCTGGGGCCTGTGGTGAGTCAAGGCGACTGGGCGGTGCCCAAGGTTTGCGGCGCGCGGTTGCTTCACGCGTTTCAGTAGACCGGGGTGTGCGAGTGTTATCAGCCATCAGATCAATCCTTTACGTACTTTGCGTATTCCTCGAGAGGAACGTTCAGCTTTTTCGCAATGGCGATCTGCGACGGTGATAGCTTCACGGTCCTGCGCCCCTGTTTTGTGCTGCGGGATGCTGAAGAGCCAGCGGGTGCGACCTGACTTTTCCCCGAAGATTTCGACGCTTGGAACTTGTGCGGAAACTCCGTACGCATTCTGCGATCGATCTCACTATAGTATTCATCGCTCTGCGGGTCAAAACCTTCTTCTTCGACCAGCTTACGGTGAACACCAAACGCGGCGTAGGTCATGACTTCGTCCTGACCGAACCAATCGTTCTTCTCCGCCCAGCTCTGAGCCTTGGGATCAACCTGTGGCTGTTGTGCAACAGCTTGTTGCTGAGGGGCAGCATATTGCTGCTGCGGCGGTGCCGCAGTTGTTTGAACCCGCTCATCGGCGCGGCTCTTGGCCAAGTCATAACGCTGCTTGTCCGTGGTAGCACGGGCGAGCGCTTCTTGGGCCTCGATCATTTTGTCCGTGTCGCCAGCCTCGTAAGCATCCTTGTACGCGCGGCGGGCGGCGGTAACCTGTGCTTCGATACGGGCGCCGTACTCATTCAAGTACCCGCTATCAAGCTGCTTGAGGCGACCTTCGAGCTGCTGCTTTTCCTGCAGCAGTTGCTGTGCAAGACGGACAGCCTCTTGGCGGTCACGCTCCTCTTTCCGATATTTCTCGGTCAGACGGGAGATGCGCTTCTGCACACCCTTGCTGTAGCTTTCGAGTTCGCCTTCATCGGAGTCGTCGGCCTCAGCCTTGGAAACCTTTTCTTCGGGCTCTGACTCACTCTCATCACCTTCCTGTTCGATGATGATTTCGTCTTCGATGTCGTCGTCCTGTCGGTCAGACATGAACCTTCTCCTTAAACGCTTTTGATGTCAGTGGGTTCAAGCACAGTGGCGATCACTTCGTCATCATTGATGACCCGGATCTCACCGCCGTCGATCTTGAACCTCGAACCCGCATAGCGGCCGATGCAAACCCAATCGCCCTGCTTGCACCATGGCTCGCAGTCAGGCCCAAACTTGTTGGGGTCCTTGTAGGCAAGAGGGCCGACGCGCAGCACATAGGCTACGACCGTGGCCACCGTCTCCCGGTCCCGAACCTCGTCCGGAATGTACAGGCCACCCTTCGTCTGCTGCGCAGTCTGATAGGGCATGACCAGAACACGCCAGCCCGTCGGTTGGGGCAGGCGTTCCAGAAGTGGTTTTTCTAGGAGGGAGGGGTCGAGTACGCGACTGGTTTCGTCAACGTATGCTTTGTCGAGAGAAGGTTCCGCGCTGTCACCGTCCGCGGCTTTGGCCTTGGCAGCTTTCTCAGCGTTTATTTTCTGCGCGACGTGATCGGGAAGATAGAGTGTCTTCGTCATAATCGTCGTGGTTCTCCAGCAGGGCGCGCATTTCATCAGCCGCGTAAGAGAGGCCCCGTAGCTCCCCTACAAGCTTCTTGTACTCTTCCCAGTTGGGAAGACCGTCAGCGGCGAGGACTTCTTTGATATCGTCCTCGCGCTGGCGAAGTACCCGATACACATGTTGCGCAAAAGCCACTACATCCATCAGAGGATCTCGTTGTAGTCGTCTTCTATTTCACTTGTGATCGGGCCACCTGTAGCCCATTTATCACACGTGTAATCGGAAGAACACACAAATTTCAAGAGTTGGCAGTAACCCAGATCGCCCGACTCATCGCCGATGCACTCGAGGACATCCTCAGTCTGGTTGTATGCGGCACAATTACCACACACCTCAAACATGCGGAACGCGCCGCTGTCGGCCGGGTCGCGGTAGTTCGCAGCCTCGATGGCCTTTTCCTTGTTCCGAGCGTTTAACTCAGGATCTTTGGTGGGCAGCGGGCAGTTGCGGCCGTCGTCGCCGTTGGACATCACGTCGACTGGGGTCATCTCCCCGAAGACAATCGTAATTGCGGGCATCAGAACACTCCTCGAAATGCTTGGGGACGGGCAATCGGGCTGAACGATTTGATCATCCCGCCGCCTGCCTTGCGTTGTTTGCCGGCGCGCTCTAGCGCAATGGCGATAGCCTGCTTCTGCGGAAAGCCCTCATCCCGCAGCTGCGAGATGTTGGACGACACCGTCTTCTGCGAAGAACCCTTCTTGAGCGGCATCACTGGCCTCCCGTGTTGCGCGCCATCGCCATCGCCATCTGTGCGGCAATGCGCTCGCGGTTGACCGTGTTGCGGTCGTCGGCGATTTCTTCTTGCATCTCGAGGCGAGCTGCTTCGCCCGCGGCCTTCTGCTGGAGCTTAGCTTGATCGAGGACCAGCTTGGCCTGATCGATCTGGCCGTCCTGCATAAGCTTCTGCTGATCGAGCTGCAGTTCTGTCTGGCGGATCTGCACCAGCGGGTCGGCCATCGGATCAGGCTGCGGCGGGACAAGCTCGGGAACGAGCTTTTCAAGGATCTGCTGTTGCAGAAGTGCGGCGTAATCGGCGGAGTGCTTCGGATCCTGCAGCGCCATCTGCACCTGTTGGATCTGCTGCTGTGCACTCGCAGCATCGATTGCACCTGTTTGTACGGCGAGCTGCACCTGTTGGATCAATTCTTGCGACTGCTGCATCATCTGCATGCGAGCCATCAGAGCAACGTGCTCCATGATGTGGGCCACGATCGCGATGACGGCATGCGGTGTCGCCTGCACCAGCGGCATCCGGTAGAACGCGACGTGCGTCTGAATATGCGCTTCGTGGTTCTGGTCGGGGAATGCCTGCAGCGGAGTGCCAACGAGGGCGCGGCCGTTCTCCATTGCGGGATCCATGGGCTGCGGCTGTTGCGGCGGGGGCAGGATCTCGTCGATGTTCTGCACCTCGAGCGCCTGATACATCCGGCGGTACGCGGCATGCAGGTTGTGCATCTGCGGATTGGTCTGCGCCAGCTTGAGCTGCTCCTGCGCCAAAGCCACGCGCTGCGCCATCGAAAAGATGTTCGGATCGCTGACCGGCAGAATGTCCACGCGGCCGTCGAAGTCTTGCTGCTTGAGCTGCTGACCTTGGCCCTCGAGTTCATACGGATACACCGGCGGCATGTTCTCGGAGATGATCCGCGCAAGGATGCGGAACTCCTGCTTTTGCCCGTAATGCAGGCGCTTGTGGATCGCCGACAGCACCTTCATCCCGCGCTCGAGCAGAGCGACGGTTGTACCGACAGGCTGTTCCTGACCCATGTTCTGGGCCTGCATGTCTGCCACCGAGATGAAGCGGCGACCGCCCTCGACCAGTGCACCGAGCAGCTGACCAAGCGTGGCCGACGGCTCTTTGTACGGCAGCGGAATAATCGCATCGCGGATGTTGCCACCCGGCGCATCGATGTCGCGGAACTCACCCGGCTGCAGCGGCTCGTCGCTGTTTGCAACGCGCATGCCGCGCGCCTTGAAACCAGCCGGTAGGTTCGACAGCGTACCAGCATCGATGAGTTGGCGCAGGATGCTGGTCGCCGCGCGACCCAGCCCGCCGATCATGTGGGTCAGGCCGAAGCCGTAGAACCCAAGACCCGGCAGGAATTTGTAATGAACAAAGTACTGGATCGCCGCACGGGTCGGATCACCCTCGGCATAGTTTCTGCGAATGGCCAAGATCTCGTTGCTGGCCTTGTCGACGGTGACAATGTACGGCAGCTTGATGCCTGTCGGCTCGCCGTCCATGCCCATGTCCTCGAAGCCGTCGAGGTCCAGCTCAACATGCATCTCGAGCAGAGTGCGGACATCGTCTGTGTACGAAGAACGCGAGGTGCCCTGCAGCTCGTCGACCTTCTTCTTGACCTCATTGCTCTCCTCGTCGGAGCCACTGGTCAACTCTACGTCGCGGTAGAACCCCGAAACTTGGAGCTTGCGCACCTCGTTGTCGGTCATCTTCAGAACATGCGTGATCCGCGGTGTGCTGATCAAGTCAGTTGCCGAGTACGGAATCACGACGTCCTGCGCCGGGATAAACTTGGACACCGGCCGTTGCTTGGTGGTGTCGAAGTAGACCTTCTTAAAGGTCGAGCCTGACAGCGGGAGATAGAACAGCATCTGATCCGTATCCGGATCGTACTCCTCCATTTTGTCCATGATCAGGTAGTTCATGTAATCCTTGACGCGCTGGGCCTGCTCGGTCCGCTCGGCTGTGTACGCGCCGATGACCTGCGTCTTGACCGGGCCGCCGGAAGGAAGCAGCTCCTTATACGCCTGCGCTTGGAACTGGGTCACGCTTTCCGCGATGAGCGGATGAGTCACGCCAGATGCGCCCTCGAACGGAGTGCTGCGCTCTTCGGACTGAACGCCCAGCAGATCTAGGCCCTTGGTGTAGGTTTCTTCCCAGTCCTGACGGGAGGCGAGGTCGTCCTCGTAGGCGCCGACCAGATCGCTTGCGATGTCGCCAAGCGTGTCGTCTTCCAGAAACTCCGCAAGATTTGCGTCGAATGGGATCAGTTCCTCCGCAGACATGGCCTCCATGCCCGCGAGCGCCTCGATCAGCGCACCGCCGTCTGGCATCTCGGTAATCTGAGCGCCGCCCGCAAAGTCTTCGGGCATGTTGACAGGAATATCTACGCTGGCCTCGTCCATTGGACCAGCGGGGCCCATGCCGCGCTCTACCATGTTGCCGAACGGCTGTGGGGGTAGCGCCATCAGTAGTACTCCCGTTTACGAGGCACCTGATCTGCGAAATCAAGCTGCTCCTCGTCGTGTATCGTGACGAATCCGCCTTGACGGAAACGTATCAAAGCCAAGGTCATGCTATCACAAAAGTCGTCATGATCGCCATTCGGAAACGACGTGACCTCTTCGATGACCTCTTCGGCAAACCTCTTGTCCTCGGGAGCCCATACCAAGCCGGCCTCAAACAGCGGGGATACCATATGCATTCTTGTTGTCTTATCTACACCACCGCCGCCCGCGCGTCTACCGGGCGAGAAGCCCAGCGCCGGGATGCCCCGTGCCCGTAGCTCGTCAATCAGAGGTTTACCCGTGGCCTTCGCTTCGACGATGACCATGTCCGGTTCCCAGTATTGGTGCTCCTCGAAGGCGACCTCCTTGAGCTCCGGAAAGTTCCACCGGCCACGTTGGGCGTCCAGCAGAATGATGTTGTCCCTCGTTCCCTCGTCCGGCTCGAATATCCCCCATGTCGTGATGGCGGAGTAGTCGGCCGTTTCCTTTTTCGAGAACGCCGTATCGTATGCTTGGATGATGTACTTGAGCGGCGGGATCTTTTCCTTCTCCCACCGGCGCCACCATTCTTTCCGCACGATCGCCGAACCTTCGCTCGTCGGCTGCTGCTGCCACTGCGCGGCCCACTTGCCGAGCGGCAGCGACGCCTTGATCGAGAGCAGCGCATCCTTTTCCCAGAACTCCGGCCAGAGCGGCCGCCCCGACGGCAGCAGCGCCGGGAACTCCACGACCTCCCACTGGTCCGACATGCTGTCGCTTGACTGCGCTGCCAGCAGGCGGCCAGTCAGGTCCTTCTTCCCCCAGCGCGTCATAACGAGAATGATCGCACCACCCGGCTGCAGACGCTGGCGAGGACCAGAGGTGTACCACTCGTAGGCGTGGTCGAACGCCGTTTCGCTTAGCGCGTCCTGTTCCGAGTGAGGGTCGTCAATGATAAACAGGTCCGCGCCGCGACCTGTAACTGCAGCGCCCACACCAGCAGCAAAGTATTCGCCACCCTTGTCAGTCCCCCATTTGCCCGCACCCTTGTTGTCCTCCTTCAGGTTCGTCGTCGGAAAGATTTCCTTGTACGCCGGATCGTCGATCAGATCGCGGACCTTCCGGCCAAACCGCACGGCCAGTTCGGTGTTGTGCGTTGCCTGAATGATCTTGAGCTTTGGGTTGCGCCCCAGAAACCACGCGGGCATCAGGAACGATGCGAACTCCGACTTCGCGTGACGCGGAGGCATGTTGATAATCAACCGCTTCAGCTCCCCGCGCGCCACGCGCTCGAGCTTTTCGGCGATGATCCGGTGATGCTCGCCCTCGATAAAATTTTCGTACACGTGATGCGCAAAGGTCATGAAGCTGTCGGTCGCCTTTTCACGCACCTCGAGCTTCTTCTTGGCCTCCGTGAGCGCCAAGATCTCCTTCAGCACCTCGTCCGGTAACGTGTCGAGATTAGCTAAATTAGCCATTCAGACGTGCCCTGTAGTTTCCGCCAACATGCTCAAACCCAAGTCGCTGCAGAAGCTCGCCCGTCCGGTCCGCAGCGATGTTGGTCGTCACGCCCATATATAGCTCCGAAGCATTATTTTCTTTCGCCCAGCTACGAAAGGCTTTCAGGAGTTTGATCGCGGTCCTCGAACCTCGGTACTCGGGTTTGACATACCAGACGAAGTCGCTCGCCAGTGCGCCCTGACTGAAGAAGTATGGGCTGATACTCCCCGCGATCATCCCGACCGCTTCGCCTTCGTCCGTGTACGCCAGCAGACCGAAGCCGTTGGGGTTGTTGATGACCATGCCAAGGATGGAATTGGCTGCCTGCGCAATGTCAAAGGGGACCGCTGCGTAGTCCCCTTCCTGTTGCATGGCGATACCGAGCCGCAAGATATCCTGCAGCCGTTCTACTTCGAAGGGTTCATATTTCATCAAACCAAACTGGCGATACCGAGCCGCTGCAGCGCCTGTGCGCCACTACCCCCTCTTCCACGAAGAATGCCCGGAGGGTCGAACCGATACCGCGGTGCCTGTGCTAGTTGCGCTAGATCCAGATACTGCAACGCATCTGGCAGGCGGTCAAGGAAAGACTCGTCGGCTAGTTGTTCTGCATCTGTGGCCTGCGTGGGAGCGGCGCCTTCAAGCTCAGCAACACGCGCGGCGAGCTCGGCATCGCTCATCGGAGCCTCAGCAGGCGGCGGCGGACTCGGAAGGGGCTCTTCCAGAACCTCTCTCCCTGCAATCAGGGTTTCCGCGGCGGTTTCCGTAACAGGCGAAGTCACTTCCGCACCCGACATCAGCTCAGCCGGGGCGTACTCGATCCTGCCGTCGGGGAAACGCAGCATCAGCATGTCCCGACCGTCGCGGGTGACCCGTCCAAGGACCATAGGCCGAGACAGGTCTACAACATCCTGCTGCGTTGCGAGTGCGTCGACATCGGGTTCCATGCGTCAGTCCTCAGAACGTACCGCTGAACTTCGTGCCAGAGATCTGAGCGCGGCTGCCGGTGACCATGCCACCCGCCTTGAAGCCCTGCTCCATCTGGCGGCGCGACGGCCCTTCATCCTGACGGTTGTACATCTCATTGAGATCGCGCAGGCGCCGCTCGTCCATGCGATCCAGTGCGTCGTCAGGACGAGTAACAGGGCGCATGGATTCTTCGGGAGCGCGGGTCGGGCGGGGCGTCGGGCGCGGTGAAAAGTCCTCCCCAACGATTGCGGGGCGCATTCCCTGCGGCGGACGATTCATGCGCGAAGTAGCGTTAGAACGGCGCGCAAAGTCCGCGGCGGTATCCTGAGTGCGAGATTTCTTCATGGGCATGGCCTAAGCTCCAAGGTTCAAAAGTTTCCGGAAAAGTTCTTACCCGAGATCTGCACGGGGCGAGTGCCGCGGACCATGCCGCCGTTTTCAAAACCGCGGGGGCGGCTCAAGCTATCCGTCATCTGGCGCTCAAGGTCAGCAGCCTCGGCACGTATCTTGGGCTGGTTGCGCTCAAAAGCACGGCGATCCCGCCCCTCCATAAGTTTTGAAGCCAAAAACCGGATAGGCGTCTGCGCCTCCGAGAAAGTCACACCCGACGGACCTTCTTCCGAATACCGACGTCTTGCATCAGCTCTACGAGCAAGATCCATCTGGCTGTCACGTGGCTCGCGGTTTTTCTTGGCCATGGTCATAGCTCCAAGGTTCGAGGTTCACGGAACTCTAACAGCTATTCATCATTTCCTCAATCGTCCTTCTCTGATTCGCCTCGTTGAACTCCGACGGCGCTATCCGTGTCGTCAACGCCACAATACCCTCAGACGGACGCATGAGCAGCAGCTCCCTGTCCAATGCTACAAAGCAGTGCCAATCGGCGTCAGAGTTCTGCGTCCTGTAGCTGTAGTACTGGGTAGACCGGACGTTGCTCTGCGCAGGTGCTGTGCAGGCTTTGACTTGGACGGTGACTATCGAACCTTGGACCTTGCACCAAAGGTCAGCACCCGCCCGATCGACGTGATGCACCTCGACACCATGGGTCTCAAGGATGTAGGCGGCCAGAAATTCTCCTGCCCGCCCAATGTCTGTCCTGCTCCGGCCCACAAGATAACCTCAAAGAGGTGCTGTTGCGCGGACCCTACCACAAGTTGTTTTACAACAAAAGGTTGCGGTACTGCTCGACGAGCTGGCGCTCTTCCTCGAGGTCCGCCACATCCCGCTTACGCTCAGCCAGCAGCCGGCGCAGCGCCTTTGTGTCCCACCCCTTTGCCTTGGCCACCGTCATCAGATCCTTCTGGTCCCGCCGCAGATCAGCAACCTGCGCGTCGAGGCTCTCATACTCCTCGACCATCTGACGGAGCTCCTTGGCCCCCGAATCTTCGGCCTTCTGGTTGTGCTTCCGGAAGTCCTTGTTAGCAATATGCAGCATCACGTCCTCCTTGTTTGCTGCATATTGCTAACAAGGGGGTTGTGTTGGGTCAACAAGAAAGACTACCTCGAAAGCCTTTCAAGCCTATTTTGTAGATCTGCACGAACCCGGTCTCTTCCTTCCGCAATAATCTTGCGGCGTGAGGCTTCATCGGTGACACCGCTCAACGCGTTTACCGTCTCGTCTATAATGCCCTGAGAGTTGCTAACGGTGCGGTTGAGCGCCCGAAAATAGCTGTAGGGATCTACTCCGTCTATTGTCGGCTCGCTAAGATCTATGTTGAAACGATCCTGCATATAGTTTCGAAGGTCATCCTCAGACCCAAGCTTAGTTAGTTCATCCCACTCAATAGGGCGGCTCTCCTGACGAAGTGTTTCCATCGGCGTCGTGGCCCCACGCTCGGCCATCGACATCTCCCGGCGAGAAGCCGTCAGACGAGCAAGGGCCTCTCCGGGGTCCATGTGATACAGGGAATATGAGGGATCCTGAGTTTGAAACCCGCGCGACACCCCTTCGCGGCCGTAAAGCGTTTCTGTTAGAGACCGGTAAGGAACTTTCGCAGCCTCTTCTGCCATTCCTATGCGGCCAATTAGCGGGTCCACAATTTGCTGGTAGGCCAAAAATGCATCTGGACCTTGTTCGGCGAAGTAGGACTCCAGATTGTCCAACCGAGCAGTAAGATTTTCGGACTCAGCAATGGCATCGTTTTGGTATTGGCTGGTGCGGTTTTCTAGCCTTGCTATGTAGTCTCGAAGCGTGTCTGAGTTTGCACCTTTTGGAAGCTCCCCCGTTACGCCGGCGACGCCGTGCTGTGTCTCATGCAGCAACACCTCAGCCTGAGACTGGGGTTGATTTCTGTAGCGGCTAGAAACCTGAGCAACGCCGGCTGTCGAGCTGCTCGCAGGCGGATAGTATCGACCTCCAACACCTGACGGCAAACTCGCCGCCATCTGCGCGTTGATATCTCCGGTTCTCGGAAAATCCTGATACAGCTGAGGATGTGTCATCACGTCAACCAAAGGTGTCGACAGGACCCCCGCCGCCGCCGGCTGCTCATCAAGCAGGCGCCGTGACTCACCCATAAGCAGTGCCCGCTCTTCCGGGTCGGTAGCCTGCAGAGCCTGATCTATCAGCGCCTGCGCGCGTTCCTGTGCCAAAGACTGGGTCAGTGCCTCGGCATCTGGCATCTCGTAAAACGGCCGCCCATCCGGAAGGACCGTAGCAGGAGCATCCGGAAACTCCTCCGCCGTTGTGCGCCAAATGTCTTCAGGCGACAGCCCCTGATCTCGAAGCGCCTCTGCGCGGTCCATTGCGCGATCGGCATACTCGTTCGTTGTGCCACGGCCCCCAAACATCCGGGCAACAGTGGGGTCAAAACGAGCCCCGGCCGCAGGCAACGCCAAAATCCCCGCAAGCTCAAATGTCTCAAACGGAGACAGCTCGCCACGAACACCACGTTCGATGTCACCGTAAAGTCCCGTGACCATGTCGCCAGCCACACCGAGAGGGTCTTCGCGCACAGCGTCAAAAAAGGTCCCAACGCTTTGACCGATGCGCTCCCCCTGCGTCTCCACGCCGTCGTCAAAGCCGATAAGGTTGTCGCCGAGGCGCGTAAAAAACGGGCGGTCGTCACGCTGGTAACCCCGGCTCGGATCAGAATACTGCGCAATCAACGCATCTCGCTGTTCACCAGCAAGACCCAACTCGTCCAGAGCGGCGGCGAAGGCGGCGGGTTCCAGATCGAGAATGTTCATGAGTCAAGGTCCGAGGTTCACGGTCCGCGGAACGATATCACGGCCCGTACAGGAAATAAACCAGCGGCAGCCAGAGCAGATTGCGAAGGATCAAGGTCCGTGGACCTCGGACCGGGGCGGGCTGCTCTGGGATGTCGTCGCCGGTGATCATCAGTCCAACCGCTCGAAGTGAGGGCAATCCAGAAACGGCCGTTTTCCTTGGCTACGGCGCAGGTCGATGTACTCGTTCATCAGCGCCTCGGCCGTTCCGTTCCAACCCGTCAGAGGCTTGTGCCACGCTGCGCCCCAGCGAAGGTTGATGCCCACCTTTTCTCCGCCCTCGCGCATCGCATCTGCAATCTCATCGTAAAGATTGAGTTCCCAAGACCCCCTCCCGGAAATGTAGGCCATAAGGTCGACCGCATCTCCAGTCAGGTGCTTGCTGTTCATGGTCTTGCTGGCGCCCTTGGCAACCAGAGCCTTCTGCTCTTCGACCGTCCGAAGCCCGCAGATTACGCCGAAGTCGATTTTTGATACGCCAATGGCGTAGTGCACGACTTCCTGCAGGCGCTCGTCCACACCTTTGAGATTGTTCAGGCTGCGCTGTGAGAGTTTGAAGGTCATCTGTTTCTCCTAAACGGCGCCATCAAGGCGCGTCCTATAGCTTGCCCCATCTGTGTGGGCGTTGGCAACAGCCAGCCAATAAGCGCAACAAGCAGCACCCACGGCGGGATGTCCTGATTATTCACGGTCAGGGTCTCAACAGGCCCCGCCTCGAGGTCAGTTTGTATCACATCTCGGCCCGCTTCGATACGCTCTTCAAACCCAACCGCCGTCTGACGGTTCTCCTTGCCAGCCTGTACGTTGGCCGCGACGTTCGGGCCCCCACCACCCAGAAGTCCGAGGGGCAAGGACCCACAGCCGCTCAACAGAAGCAGAAGGAAGACCAGCAGCAGGAGGGGAACTAGCGGTCGCATTCGTAGTCCTCGTCCCGTGTTTTAGGCGCGGGCGGAGGAGGTGGGTTGCCCGTGTTGGCAAAGCCGAAGTAGGCGCCGACCAAAGCACTCAACGATCCGTACATCATCATCAGCACGGCGTCCGCCTGTGCCATGCGCGCAGGATCGAGGATCACGGCCCCCGTGCAGACAATCATCATGCCCAAAGCCGCCCACGCCATCCGGCGGCGGTTGGACTGGTAGGTCTTCTTGTCCGGGATGAACTCGTTCATTGCTGCGATGCCCACAGAAGATAAGCCAAAAGTGCCAAGCCAGCGATGCCGGCGGCGAGGACAAGCGTTACGATGGTTATCGTAATCAACATCTCCTTGATCTCAGCTTTGCGGTGGTCCGTCGCCTGCTTGCGCTTGCGCACGGCGGCCTCAATACGGAGCAACTCCTCCCACCCTGACTGACCGTAAGAGTACTGGATGTATGTCTTTAGTTCAGCGCGCTGACTTTCGATCTTCTTTTTGGCCGCAAAGATCTCGATGGCTTCAGCTTGGACATTGGAGCCTGCACGCCACCACACTGGGGCCTCGGCTTTCTTGGCCAGATACTCGATGTCTGAGATGGCACCAGCCCACGTAGCAAGCTGGCCGCCCATGTCCTGCAGCTCGCGGCCGATCTCGATGCCCTTTTTCAGGGCGTTGTACGCGGCGGACGCCGTGGCGATGACGGTAATTGGATCAAGCATCGCGGTAGGTCCTCGGGCAGCGGTAGTCGTAATCGACACGATAGATGATATCATACCAGCCGTGGGTTTTCCTCCCACAATCGTAGTGGCAATTCTTATAGAGCCAGCTGCCATAGCCGTTCACGAAAAGATGACCGACGGTAACCAGCACAAGCGCGCACATCTATGCATCGCCTTTTATCGCCTCGGGGGCAGTCACGGCGATGCTGGTGCTGCGAACCTCTGCGCCTGTCCAAGTTTCACCGCAGTCGGGGCAGTTCCCATCTGGGTAACTTGCGATCTCTTCGGGCGTATCCACCGCGTTGCCACAGCTGACACAATGGACTGTATCAGAACTTGTTGCGGGTTTCCAGCGCGAGCCGTCAGGCATTGTTATTACTGTCATGGCGTACTCACTGTGACTGAGCCAACCTGTCCAGCGGCACTTGAACCTCTGACGTGTGGCGTATCAATTAGCGTGATCTTAACAAACCCGCCCTGTTGGAACAATGCGCCTGTTTCAAGGCCCACATCATCCGTTTGCAGGTTGGTTAAAACCATAAATGTGTTGCGGCCCTGTCCGGGATTTTGGATCTGCTCAAGATACGTAGAAAACGACCGCACGATCTCGGCAAAGTAGCCGCGGTCGTAGTTAGGTGGTGGAACCGGAAAGAACGGGCGGACAAGATTCCGGGACATTAGCGCATCCCATCAGGCTGCAGGTCGTACCGCAGGCTACCCAAGCGCCACGCAACGCCCGTCTCGTCCGACTCTACAACGACACTAAACTGCCGCCCGCGCAGGCGCAGGTGGATTTGGTCAGTGGTCGGACCCACAGCACTCGTGGTCGTGGACAAGAACGACGCATTGGTGGAGTTGCGAACGCGCGTTGTGATATCAAGACCGGGCACAGGCGCTGACGAGTTGCGGAAGTTTACGTCCGGCAGCAACCGGCGGACAAAAGTAAACTGCTGCCCGTCGCCCAGATCCATCGGGCTCGACGAAACAAAAGCCGCAATGGCAGACGCAGGCGACGTGCTGCCGTCGTCAAAGCCAAACTCATGGTTGTACAGGTAGTGGTCAGGCGCTGCCGCAATCGGGAACTCCTCAATGCCGCGGTCCAGCCATGCCGTCCGTGCCAGCGTCCCGTAATACCACGCCTGCTCCATGTAGTTGTAGACGACGTAGCGGTCGTTTTCTGTGCTCGCCGCCGACGGGTAGAACCACCAGATTTCGCTATTTTCGCTATTTAGCCCCGCCGTCACCTTTTCCATCTGCGCAAGGTTCATGTCCTCAAACACGTAATCGCGGACCGTGCAGGGCAGGCGTTGCACCGCGCCGTTGTAGACGTAGAACTCCGACAGCCCCATCCAATACACTTGATCGTCCACAGCCATCGCCGTCAGCGGGCCGCCAATCGTGATGTTTTCAGAAATGAGCTGCACACCAAAAGTGAACGGCGGACCAAGATACTGCATCGCATAAAGCGACGTATCGGTGAAAACCAGAATTTGCTGACGCGTCTCGGCGGCCGTAATGATTTGCGAGCCGGAGCCCAAGCGCAAGTCACCCGCCGTGTTCGTGGCGGTCGCAGCCCAATCGGTCAGGCTCTCTTGGCTTGAGAACCGGATGAGCAGGGGATCTTGCACACCGGGGGAGGCTTCCGAGTCGCAGCCAAACGCCAAGATGTGGCGATCGCGGTCCGATACCATGACCTGCTTGGCAATCGTCGGCGTCGAGCTTGCGCCGCCTAGCGAAGACAAAGCAACGCCCCGGGCCGTGGTCCCCGAACTCTTGTCCCAGTAGAATATCCCGCCGTCCCGCACGTTGTAGAGCAGGTCCTCGCCAAAGTTATCGTGGCTCCAAATCCGCAGCTGCGATCCAGAAACCAACAGGCTTGCGCCCGAGCCCCATGTGCTGCGGCCCCACGTGCCCGCGCCCCAGCCGTTGCCGGTAATCGTCGTATCAAGGCCCGTGTTGATCTGATACGCGCCCACAACGCTTGCGCCGCCGGTGCCCGAGTCGCTGCTGTCCGCAAAGACAGGCGTCGGGGCCAAGCCACCAGACGTCGTGATGCTCGGTATGCTGGCCACGGCCCGCGCTTCGATCAAATAGCTGTCGACGTCGACGATGCTGACGATCTGGTATTCTTGGTTCAGGATCGCGGCGGTGATCTGCGAGCCGAGGCTCACGGCGCCAGAAAAGGTCACGAAGTCGTTGTCCAGCGCACCGTGGCCTGTGTCGCTTACCGTCAGCGTTGCGCAGTCGACGGCCGCCGCCGATAGATGCGCGGCAGGGATGGTCCCGTTCACGCCCCGCGTGACGCCTTCCAAATCGTTGCCCGTTACCGTGGCGTAGCGTATCTGCTCGCTGCCGATCTGGATTAGCCCCGACGGCGGGAAGCCGGTCGAGCTGGTCAGCGGAATAATTGTTTGCACCGCGCTGATGCCCGCGGACAGCGTGTTGGCCGCCGCAACAAAGGTCACGTCGCCCGCAGCGGTCGTATCGCGGATGGGCGTAATGTCGGAATACCCGCCGCCCTCGTTGATGTAGTATTTCAGGTGGGTGCCGACACCCAAGTACCGGCTGCCGTCAAGCGCGACCCAAGGGTGCAGCGCGCGGCATGTGCCCAGAAAGGTGGTGGCGGACAGCCGAAGCCATCCGCCAATTTTTTCAGGAAACCCATAGCGGAACCTGACCTTGTCGCAGTCAAACCACCCACCCTCGTTCGAGTAGGACGTGATTTCCCGGTTGATGCCGGGGCGAAACTGCAACTTGGTCAGCGGCATCCACGTGGCTCCTCATACGTAGCAAGACCTTACATCAGGTCTTACGCCCACGGAAGCCCTGCTTCGCTGGTCGGGTTCTTCTGCGCGTCGATCTGAGCGGCCAAGTTGGCCTCGGTCTCGTCCTTATCAACGCTGCCCCAGACCCAGCCCAGCACCTCTGCTTCGGTGACGTCGGCATAAGGCACAAAGCCGGGTGCCGCAGGATCGGGGTTGAAGCCGCACGACCCATAGGCCGATGCGCTGTAGTCGCCATCAACGGCCGACACACGCCAGTGGGCTACAGTAATACCGCCCGTGGCAACTTCGTGTTCGCAATTCGCGATGGACCAGTCGTAAGTAATAGCCATTATTCAGTCTCCGTTTCAGTAGCCAAAGAGGCGGTCAGCATCTGCATAAAGGCGTTGCGACCAACTTGTAGCTGATCGAGGTTAAACTGCGCACAGCCGATCTTGCGGTCCAAATCAGCGATGTGGTTAATCAAAACCTTCTGCTGATCCGTAAGCTGGTCTTCAGTGTAGTCGTTGCCGTCAATCGTGATGGTGCGTGTTTTTTTCTCGGCCATCGTGATCTCCTTTCGTGGTTATGGTTACGACCAAGGGGTGCCAGAGGACTGGCTGTTTGCGCGGTCGATCTGACCCTGCACCTTGGCGGTGCGGTTGGCCTCAATGCGGGCTTTGGCCTCTGCCGGGGTTTCGTCGCCCTCGACAAGGCTGGCATAAACCCAATCAAGCACGTCGGCTTCGGTCAGGTCCGCATAGGGGATGTAGGTCGGGCTGGCCGGATCAGGCTCACAACGGAGCTTGCCGCCTTCGGTCGCCGTGTAGGACGGCGTACCACCGCTTGCCGCGACACAGGACCAATAGACGAGGACGACACCGCCGTCCGCATCGTTGTGCGTCATGTTGTTGACGCTCCAAGTGCAAGTAATAGCCATTGACGTTTTTCCTTTATGGCTGGGGTTAAGCGTTCTCAAGCGCCGCGATGCGGGCTTCGAGTGTTTCGATTTTGGCAATCGCCTCTTGCAGGGCGGCGGTCAGCACGGAAACTACATGTCTGGGGTCGACTTGTTGGTAAACAGGTTTGCCTTGCGCGTTTACCTCGTCTTTTGTGCCAGTGGCCGCATCTGGGATTACCGATTGAAGCTCATGAGCGATAAAACCCTCAGAGCTGATACCGCTAGAAATCCAATCAAACGTAACGGGGTTTAAGGCTTTGACCCTGTCAATAGCACCCGTCATCGGTTGGACGTTTGTTTTTAAGCGATAGTCTGACGTGCCGCCGTAGGTCATTACAGACCCGTTTGAAGTGATGTCTCCAAGCCGCGTCCCCGTCTCACCAAAACTTATAAAGTAGCGCGTTCCAGACCCGACATCGTTTTGCAGCCCCAAAAACACCCCAGCTTTGTCATATTGAAACATGGGGCCGTTTGTCGCAACGTTGCTGTTTACAAAAAAGTTAGCGACTACCGTAGTATCTGCAAAAGTTTTGGAGGCCCCCGGCGCGGAGTCCGCAATGCCCACGGAATTGGTTCCCGCATCTACAAACAGCGCATGGGTTTGGCTGTCACTCTCGACGCGGAAGTCGGCGTCGGCTCCGTCCTCGTTGAACGTGGCGGCGAGCTTGTGGATCAGCGTGCCCGATGCGTCGATGCGGGCGCGTTCGGTGTTGTCTGTAAGAAAGGCTAAGTAACCTGCGCCAGTAGTGCCTAACTGAAACCCACTAGTAGTAGCAGAGAAAACATTGGTAAAATCAGTGCCAGTAAATGTTAGCTCGTCAATGGCATTTTGGTTTGGTACCTCGATGCCACCCGATGAGGTGATGCGCATACGCTCGACGGGCGAAGTGCTTGCCGATGGTGTTGTGTAAAAAAGAACATTTGCTGGAGTGCTTGTTGAAGTCCAAGTTCCAGCGCCCTCGGCTTGTATTCTTGCCCCGGTTTGAACCGTAGTGCCTGTTGAATATCCTTGAAAATTAATGATACCAACGCCTGCGCTTGAACTTAAAATGCCCCGTCTAATTAAATCTATCTGCCCGACTGTGGCAATGGCATCCCCAGAAACAGTTAGGTTGCCAGAAGCAACTTCCAGCTTAGACGCAGGACTACTCGTCCCAATCCCCACATTATTGCTGGCCGCATCAACAAAAAACGCATGCGTATCTGTGTCGCTCTCGACGCGGAAATCCCTGTCAGCGCCCTGCTCGTTGAACGTCGAACCCACGCTTTCGTCGTACACGAAGCTGGGGTTGCCAGAGGTGTCGTAGAAGGAGATGTCGCCGTCGTAGGATATTTTTAATCTCTCTAGCGGTGTTGACCCCGCAGTAGTCCGTAAGGATAACTCACCAAAGTTACCCCCCGTTCTATCCGCAGATATAATCCCCGTGGCAGTGGCAAACTCGAATGTAAGGGCGTTTTGAGCATTGGCCGTAATACTGTCACCATCAATAGCAACACCATTAGCCGTGACAGTGCCATCCACATTCAGACTTGTGCCAAACTGACCAGCCGTCCCACCGATAGCCGCAGGGGTAGAGCCGCCGATCACGGTGCCGTCGATTGTGCCGCCGTCAATATCCACCTTCGAGATGTCCACCTCGCCCGTGCCGTTAGGCGTCAGTGCGATGTTCCCATCCGTATTCGTCGAAATGATCGAGTTGCCATTGATATTCAGGTTGTCGACATCCAAATCGCCAACCACGTTCACCGAACCGGTCATCGTCATCGTGGTCGTGTCAATCGTCACCGCGGTCGACGCATTGATGTCCAGCGTCGGCGCGACAATCTCAAGCTCCACATCAGCCGCAATATCCAACTGGCCGTCCACGGACGAGCTAATCTTGAGCGCCGTATCGCGGAATTGCACTTCATCCGTCGTCGTCATCTGGATGTTGTTGCCGCCCGACGTATTGCCGTTGGCCAGAATCTCGGACAGCTCGTTGTTCGCACCGACCTGCGCATCAACATAAGCCTTGATCGACTGCTGCGTGGCCAAAGCCGTCGCGCTGTCAGAGGCCATGTTGTCTTCGTCGAGGATCGCCGTCACAGAAACAGCGCCCAAGCGCAGGCTGTCGAAGAACGCGTTGTTGAAGACGTTCGCAGCAACGGCACCCGCGCCGCCGCCGTTGAAGAACACAACCGCCGTCGTGCCCGCAGGCACCTCGTAATCGTTCGACGCGTTGTACGTGCCTTGGAACAGCGTGATCGCACGGCCGCCCGACAGGTTGTTGCGGATGTAGACGATCTTCTCTGCGTCGTTGGGCGTCAGCTGCACAAAGGCCGTCGCGCCAAGATCGCCGCCGTCATCAAAGATGATCAAGCGATTGCGGCCGTTCGACGCCGACCCGTCGCTGATGGCCAGCGCATTGGGCGAGCCAGAGCTGCCCGCCGAAGCGAGCGTGATCGTGACCTGACCATCAAGCGCCGTGTCGATCAGGGCAAGGTTGACGTTCGTCGTATCGCCCCACGTGCCCGACTGTTCGCCGGTTGCAATGAGTTCGATCCCGTTGTTCAGGGTGTACGTGCTAGGCATGGGTTAAATCCTTATGCTGCGGTGCGGGTCCACCCGGGGCTCTGAGACACCGTCTCCTCGCTCCATGCGGGGGATTGCATGGGTTGTTCCGGAGTGTAACCCGGATTTTGATTTGGGACAATTCCTCCCCACGTCGGGCTTTGAACAGGAATGTCCGGCTGATAGCCCGGGTTTTGCCCGGGAATAATGCGTCCCCAGACGAGGACTTGGCCGACCGCGCTGGTCATGCCAAAGCCAGTAAGGACCACGTTTGCGTCTGCGGAGGTGCCAACAGTGCCAACAGCACTCACGGCCAGCAAGCTGCCGACCAAAACGTCGGCGTTGGCCTGCGCCACAACAGTGCCAACAGCGCCCGTGGCCTCAAGGCCGGTGACGGGGACATTCGCATCGGCCTCAACGGTGACAGATCCAACCTGCCCGGTGCCCGTAACGCCCGTGACATTCACGTTGGCGGCAGCATCGACGGTCACACTGCCGACAAAGCCTGTTGCCGACACTCCCGTCACATCAACGTTGGCCTCGGCAATCACCGTCACGCCGCCAACAGCACCGGTCATTTCTAGACCAGTCACTGGTACGTTTGCGTCCGCCTCAACCGTAACCGCGCCAATCTGCCCGGTGCCAAAGACGCCGGTCACAAGCACGTTGGCCTCGGCAACAATCGTTACCGAGCCTACTTGGCCCGACGCCCCGGCATTTGTGATCGAGCCCTCACCAAAAGCAAGCTCGCCCCACGTGCCGCGGCCCCATCCAGTGAAGGGGACGACGGCATCGGTCATGTCAGGCGATCCGGACTATGGCGTTCGAAGCGTCGGCAGTTGGGAAGATAATCGTGAAGTCCCCAGCCGTGGAGGTCTTGTCCGCGCCAAAGTCCAACACCGCCACCGCAGGGTCGCCCGCTGCCGTGTCGTTGTAAATCAACGCACCACGTGCCGTGATCGTCGCGGCCGAGAAGGTGAAGTCCGCGAAGTCCAAGAACGCCGTCGTGCCGCTCGATGTCGGCTCGATGTTGGTCAAGGTGCCGCCGCCAGCCGTGTAGCCCGCCCCAACGACCTCGTTGGTCGCCGTGTAGGCAGTGGTCGCAGCCGTGAACGACGCGCTGTTGTCATACAACGCGATCTTGAACGTGTCTCCGCCAGAGGCAGAAAAATTATGCACAGCCTTCAGGAGTTCGACCTTGAAGGAGGTGCAAAGGAAGTTGCCCGTGAAAGCCATGTGTCGGTCTCCTTATGTGCGTTGGATTTGGAGCTTGCCGTAACGATACTCGTCGATTGGCTCTTGCGCCTCACCCAGATTCTTCATGCGCGCAAGGCTTTCGGCAAAGCGCGTGTTGTAAACATTGAGCAAGTCAGGCTCGCCCTTCATGTAAGTATACGCTTCAATCAGCGATCCGTATAGCAGTGTGATCTCGGCGTTCTCACTCAGCCACGTCGTGCCCGCGTCAGAGCCCGCCGTCAGGCTGGCCGGGCGGTACAAATAGTGGATGTCCACGACATAGCCCGCATCAGGCGTCGGGGCCAAAATAAAGTTGTCGACGTCAAACTGCGCATAATACTTCGGCACCCCCGTGACAGAAGCATCGGGGTTGTATGTCTGCACAAAGTCCAAGTTCTTGAACTCCAAGAACTGAATGTCGCTGCTGCCGTCCGTCAGACTCAAAGAAAACGGCGCCAAGAAATCCGACGGCGCCGCCAGATACTTGTTGCCGGTCGACATGTTGCCAAACTGGTTTTTCTGAAACAGGTTCAGCCGCACGCTCTTTAGAATGCGCTCTTCGGCCAAGCGGATAAACAAAGGGATGTTGTTGACGAAGCTCGCTTCGTCGTTCTCGGTGTAGTCCTGCACCGCCTGCTTGAGCTGGCCATACGTCATCGTCATGTGATCACCACCGTGACTTGCCCGACCTGCGTAAACGCCTGCGCCGGTCGAAGATTAGGGGCCTCCACCAAGGGAACCCCCACAAAAACGTCCAAAGGTTCGACCCGATCCGGCCGCGGATCGCGAAGCGCCTGCGGGTCAACCACCTTGCGGCGAGGCTCCAACTGGGGGTGCTTTGGCTCCCACTCGTCAAAGCCCACAAGAGCCCCCGTCCATTCTTTCTTCATTCGCGACAAGGGGTAACGGACCCCCGATCGGTCCGATATGCCGTAAGCATTTTTACCAGAAGCAAATTTGGCCATCAGTGATACCCTACAAACGGCTGGATTTGCAAGGAAGCTCTGTCGCGGTCCTCAGACATCGCGCGCTCCATCTCTTCCTCATAAACCGCCTTCAAAAGCTGCGTCCGCTGGGGCGAGCGCTTCAGTGAAATGTAATAAGCCAACCCCGCGGCCAACGCTGGATAGAACCGGAAGGGCATGTCCAGCGTATTGGACGGAGTCGCCGCGTCGTCCATTCGCACAAGACGATCCAAGATGATTATATCCGTATCGTTTTCCGGCGTCGGCCAGAGCAAAAGGACAGGGTCGATACTGCGCGCCACAAAAAACTGGGACGGGCGCCCCGTCGTCGACTTGTTGGGCGTATTCAAATCCGTATCGCGGCTCACGCGCGCCATTGCATAATCCGTGCCAGTCCGACGGACAACCGCGGACAGCACGTCGATCGTGTCCGTGCCCAAGGCGTACTCGCGCGTGCCCGTGACCAAAGGCACCGTCGTGCGCTGGATGGTCCACTGGTTCAAACCCCTGTTGGCCCACTCCGCCAACATAAGATTCAAAGACCGCTTGGCCGTCTTTAGGTCATACCCCGTCCGAACCTCCAAGCCACAACGCTCAAAGGCTTCTTCGATGTACTCCGTGACGTCCAATTCAAACGTCTTGGTCCCAGACAGTGCCATGGCTTACTTCCTGTGTTTCGCCGTCTTCTTAGCGATCCTCTTTGGTTGTGCCTTAACAATTCCGCCCTTCTTCATGCCGGTTGCGCGTCTAAGCTCAACCGCTTTCATGGCCTCGGTTGGAACAATTTGATCAAAAACGTTAAGCTCGCGGATGTCGCGGGGTGGACCCGCGTGCAGCATATATTCCCGCAGCGCTTTGGTCCCCATGGTTCTAACCATGTTTTCAAACTCTGCTCTAGATAGGCGTTCTTTGGGACGCCCGCCTACCATCGGCAGCTTGTATGGTTTTTCCGTAGCAGCCTTTTTTTTCTCAGCCATTTAGGACCTCTCCTTCGCCGTCTTCTTGGCGATCTTCTTTGGTTGTGCCACAAATTGCTTGCCTTTGCGAGTCCCTTCGCGCTTCGCGCGCGAGGTTGCTGCATATTCGGCCGCGGACAACGAATCACGGGCTTTCTTCGGCAGATACCGCTCGCCCGTGGCCTTGGGGCCTTGGGTGGACGGTTTCCCCGATTTGGTGCCCCAATCCTCGTCGCCCCATTTCTTGAGACTTTTCTGGGGGGCTTTCATCGGTAACCGCCCCCCTTGGCCTTGTATTCCTTAGCCAACATCTGGGCTTTGCGCGCGGACCATTGGCCGGGCGCTCCACCCTTGCCGCTCGCTTTGATCTTTTCAAAAAGACCCTTGCGCATCGTCGGCTTGGTATAGTTGCCCGCCTCGTTTACTCTCGATTTGGGCTTGGATTTAGCAGGGGCCTTGGCCACTACATAAAGTCCTTCTTCACCATGCCGCCGCCGCGCATCTTTTTGACTTTGCCGCCCTTGGCCATTTTCGTGACCATACCGCCGCCGCGCAGCTTCACCGCAGGCTTCATCTTCTTGTCGCCATCTTTGCCCATGGCCATTTTCTTACGAGGACTCATTGCCATTCTTCAGTCTCCTGTACAGGGTTTCGCGCTTTTCAAACAAATCCGCCGCGTCATACTCGGCCAGATAGGACTCATAATAGCCCATTTTTTTTAGCTTGTCCGCAGCTTCTTGCACCTTGCTCAGACGCTGCACAAAAGTCAGGCTATACGGTGTGTTAACGTGGGGAACAAACTCCCCGTCGTCCAAAAAATCATTCGCGTCGTCGTCAGGGTGAAAGCCCATGAGCCACAGATCGCGGTCCCCGAATACCCCGTTGGATATCGCTTGGTTCATGTTTTCCAAGAACTCGTGGAAATCGTCGGAGGATTGTCGTGTATTTTGATCCACGATCAAAACAAGGTCGAGCGCATCGCTGAACTCGGACAGGATGTTGAACAGGCACTGGTTTCCGCCGTAGCGGAAGACTATCGCAACGCGGTTCTCGTGCCACGCCTTTTTTGCATAAGGGCACGGAGGAAGGCCATTGAAGAATGGGCTGACTTTTTCAAGCGCATATGACGACCACGCTCGTATCTCTGCCACGATATCACGTTCGTCTGGGCTGTAAAAATTGACTGCAGACACTTGCCATGCTCCCTCAACACTTCCAACGTTTCAACGACAGGGCCTTGCGCGTAGGCTTGCCCTTGTCGTCTTTCATTGGACCGGGCATCCCGCCCATTCTTGCGCAAAAGCTTTTCTTGCGGCCGGCGTCCTTTTTGGTCTTTGGATTCGGCGCAGGTGGCTTGAGGTTCATGCCCTCACGTTTTGCCGAAGCGCGGCCCTTTGCGTTTAGGCCGCCCTTCGGGCTTTTTCCTTCCTTGCGCTGCCACGCCGGGGACTTGGCCACCGTACCGCTCCGTTACGAGAACATTGCGGTAAAACTTGAAAAAACAGTTGTTCCTGCCGTGTATGGCAGGAAAATACCGTTTTCAAACAAAATGCCCTCGTCCGGAATAAAGAAATCGCGGTCGCTGTTTGCAGACGCAATCGTGGGAACGGTCAAATAGGCTTCTGCCGTGGCGCTTCCGTTGCGGAAAGACAGCGTGCCGGCGGTGCCCGAGTGTACGAGAAACACGCTGCGAAGCCGCGCGCGACCCGCAAAAACGACGTCTAGAGCATTATTGGCCATGCCCACAGTGATAGCACCGGCGGTGTCGTCGTCTACCGTCACCTGCGTGACCGTGCGGAAATACGACGTTCCGGTCACGGTTGTAGCCGGTCCCGCAATCGTTTCCGTTTGCACAGCGCCGTTCACGTCCGTGCCCGTCACCGTAAATGTCCGAGCGCTGTCGTCCGCGGCCGAAGCAATCGTGATGAAGCGGGCAGCGGTGAACGTGGCAACACCGCCCGAAGACAGGGCGCCATTAATCGTTAAATCTTGATCACCGCCTGCCGCAGGGGTCTGCGACGTGCAGACCCCGTCCGCGTCAGCGGCGGTTGTGTCGGCCACGATAAACTTGGCTTTTACGTCAGAACCGGCCATTGCTTACTCCTTTATGTCGCCGCGCAACACCATTGCCTTGTATTCTGCACTGCCCACAGGGGGCAGAGCAGGGGCAGCGTCGGCCGTTTTTACCGGCTTGGAAGCAGCCGTGCTTTTTTTGGCTTCAGCCATGTCCTGCCCCTTACCGAGATTGCGCAGCAAACAGGTAGTCAAGGGTCATCGACTTTGTGCCTGTAGCCGACCCGGAAAGCTCCATTGCGCCAATGGCAAGGTTTTCATCATCCGGGATGTTCGTGGTATGGGTAGCCACCAAATTGCGGTTGACAAAGAACTCGACCGCGCCGGCGCTTTTGACATGAAAGCCAAGCGTAACGTAAGTCCCACTGACAATATCCACGCCAGAATCGGTTGAAGTTTCCGTTCCGTTTTTTTCCGTTTTGCAGAGGATATTGCTGTCCCCATCGTTAATTTGAAAAACGATGCGGTCTGCAGCAGCAAGCATGGCTTCCGGATTCGTGGCAAAGTTGACGGTAAGACCAACACACACGTCCATCGCGTTGCCTTCGGCGTCCGTGATAAACAGCTTGGTCTCGAACCAAACGTCACGGTCCGCTGCTACCGCGAAAATCTCGTTGCCTTGAATCGACGCGCCATCGTTGTCTGTTGTGGCCTCAGATGTCAAAACCACTACACCGCCCAAAACATCCGCGCCGATCGCAACGGTCGCGTTAGTGTCCTTGAGTTCGGTCCAGTCGTTGGTTTTGTCGATAGCAATACCCGTAAAGTCGTCCATATAAACGACGTAGTCGGGGTTGTTTGAGACCGGAAGGTCCGCAAACCACTTGCGCTGGCCGTCTTTGCCAGCAAAGAGCACTGGGCCCGTGAAATGTACAGTCATTGCATTACCTCATGCACAAGGGTTGGCCGTACAGTCTGTGCATCGTCAGGGCAGGCGCCTGTCTGCACGGCTTGAAAGTCCTGCAATGCACCGACTGTAGCATGCAGCAAAACAAAAAGAAAGGCCCGCCGAAGCGGGCCTTTCCGATAGTCGCCAAAAAGGCTTACGCGCCTTCAGAGCCGAACACCGCGCGCCAATCGCTTACCCCGAAAGAATATCTTTCGCGTGCTTTGAAGCGCATGTTGTCGGTGTCAAAGTCGCCTTCCATCGCAGTCCGGATCGGGCTACGCTGGAACATTTTGAAGCCGTTGGGGGCGTCCGTCTTGATGAAGAACGCATCGGTGTCTGTCAGGAAGTGGTTTACCACCGCCCCGTCAGGCAACATGCCCATGGACTTCATGGCGTTCACGTCGTTGTCGGCCGATCCCGAACGGAGGTTCGAGTTGATAACTCGCTCTGCGATGAACTGCAGCTCCTTTGGAATAATCAGTTTCATGCCGCGAACGGCAATCTTCAGACCACGCTCGTCCGTAAACCCTGCGATGTCGATGAGCATCTGCTCCAACGACGTTTCGTTCAGGTCTGCGGCCACAGCAAGCTGGTTGCTGCGGTTGCCCGACAGAGTCGGGTGCGAGCTTGAACATAGCGCGGCACCGTCCCCAATGGGGCTGGAAGTGCTGAACGCGTTGTTCAGGATAGCGGCAGCTTTAATCTGCTTCGTCTGCGACATAGACCGCGCCAGTGCGCGGGTGTAGCGCGCAGCGAGACGATCATACAGGTTGTCTTCGATTGCTTCAGCAGTGATCGAGAACGCCAAGGCGATGGTTTCGTGTGTATAACGCGCAGTGTAAGTTTCCTGTGCATCGTCAAACGAAATTGCGCCGCCTTCCGACTTAACGGGGGCTGTTCCAAAACCACCGAGCATAACTTCCTCTTCAAACGCTCGGTCCGAAGACTCCTCGTCGAAGATTTCAGCATGCTCGTTTTCGTAGCGATCGTATTCCAAGCCGAACAGCGCTTTGAGGCCCGGTTCAAGCTCTTTCGCTAATTGTGCGCGAGAGATAGCCATGTGTCAGCCCTCCTTATACGCCCGTCGAATCCGCAGTGGTCTGCGAATCAAAACGACGGGTTGCTGCGTTGAAATGAGCGTTGATCCGAACCAGCAGGTGCGCGCCAGCTGCGGCGTAGTCGCTGTTGGCTTCGTCGTCGACGAGACCCACGATACGCAGAGGCAGGGTTGCAGTGGTGGCGATAGAAGAAACGCTCAGCTGCGAGTTGGAGCGACCGACTGCGGTCACACCAGTGCGGGCCGAAGTTCCCAGCGACGCGTTGGCAAACACGCCTGCCAAAGCAGTGGCGCGATTTGTCAAAGTAGCGTCGGCAGCAACGACGAACAGCTGGTCAGGGTTGTCCGCGACAAAGGCTTTCACGGGGTAGTTCGTGTCAACAGACACGGCCGCTGAGCCAGGCCAGTAGTTAAGCCACACGGGCTTTTTCTGGACGCTGTCGTGGTATTGAATGCCCATCAGGACGCCAAGTGCGGCGGTTGTGCCGCCATCCGTAGCGCCAGCTTGGTCAATTACGCCTGCCGCAGCAGGGGTAACAAGACTATACTGGAAAATTGCGTTGGAGTTATCCGACGCAATTTCATACTCAGTGACACCAGTGCTGTTTACACTAGAGCCGACAAGCCCGACAGGACGAAGGCCAAAGGCAGTTTCGGCGTTTGCCATAACTTTTCTCCGTCATAGGGGGCCACGCTTATTTGCGCGGGCCGCCAAAGGTTACACGAGATTGACGATCGGGTCGTGTGATCGTCATGGTGGAGTGTGAGTTCTCGCGCATCATGTCGTGATCCACTGCAGCCATCTGGTCAGCGTTCCGTAATCGGAAATACTCTGACCGCTCGGCCACGGTTTCCATCGGAATGCGTGCGAGAAGTAAGCCGCCTACACCAAAAACGCCCTCATATTTCCCTGAATCAATTACCGGCGACTCAAAGTCAGGATACTCGTCCTGACGGACAAGTTCGTAACCTTCTCGGACACGGGCAGAAATGTTTTTGCGGTCATCAAAACCACGAACTTCTGCGCGAATCCACCGTTGCTTATACCCATCGGGCGCAGGGGGAGCGTCTAGCATCGACGGGGGAGCCCAAGGTCTGCGAACAGCCTCTTTTTCCCGTGTCTTATTTGCGCGAGGGGCGCGGTCAATGCCGGCGTAACGATCGTTCTTCGTTTCTTCAGTCATGTTCCTAGTCCTTCACGTATCTTGCATAGTGGTCAAGCGGCACACCCAGTTTTTTGGCGATGGCGACTTGGGTCGGGGTGAGACGAACCTTCGCATTAGCACCGCGTCCAGTTATTTGACTTGAGCGGGACACACCTGCTACCGTCTGGACGGGACGGCGGCTGGAACCCGAATCGTTTGCAGGGGTTGACGCAAACTCTTGTGGAAAGCGTTTGCGGAGCCTCTGATCGAGCTCACTATAGTACTCATCCGCCTGCGGGTCAAACCCTTCCTCTTCAATGAGCTTTTTGTGTATCCCAAACGCGGCAAACGTCATGGCCTCGTCTTGGCCAAACCACGTATTCCTCTCCGCCCAAGTCTCTGCTTTGGGGTCAGGGCGGATAATTTGCTGCTGTTGCGGCTGCTGCTGAGGGGTATACTGCTGCTGAGGAGCATATTGCTCTTGCTGCGCGGCCTGCGCTTCACGCATCTCTTGGCCACGTTTCGCTTCGCGGTACTTTTCTGCAGCGGCGTAGAGATGGTTTAGCTTACGCTGGTTTTCGATGACACCGTCAGAATCACCGATCTCAACGGCCCGCTTCAAAGCCCCTTCTGCGGTCTTTGTCTCAATATCAAGGCGGCCGCCGTATTCGTGCAGATACCCTGTATCGAGCTGTTTCATCCGCGCTTGAAGGCTTTGCGCCTCCTGCGTGACCTGCTGGGCGTAGCGGATAGCCTCTTGCTCGCGTCGCTCAGCGTCGCGCATTTTCTTGGTCAGGCGGTTAATGCGCTTTTGCGCAGCGCCTTGATAATCCTCTTGCTCGTTAGAGGAGTCCGCGTCAGAGCCCGAAGCGTCGTCAGAAAAAGACTCAACTTCTACCTCTACGCCCGCGCCCTCTTCCTCACCGACGTCGATGTCGGCATCGTCGGACTCTATCGAAAAAGACTTTTTTGATTCAGCCATCGTACTGTTCCCCTTACAGGCTTAAAATATCTTCAGGATCGCCAATTACGGCAAGAATCTCGTCGTCGTTCAAGATGCGGACTTCGCCGCCATCCAGCCGAAACCGAGAGCCGGCGTATCGGGCAAAGATCACCCAATCGCCCGTCTTGCACCAAGGTCCTGCAGGGAATTTATTTTCATCCCCATAGCACAACGGCCCTTGCTTCAAGACGTAGCCAACAACAGTGCTGATCTGCCCTTCTTCCACAATTTTGTCAGGAAGATGGAGGCCGCCAGCCGTCTTGCTTTTGCCGCGGTACGGCAAAATAAGCATGCGCCACCCCGTAGGGTCGGGCATTCGATCCAAAAGAGATTGATCCGCTTTGGTCGGGTCCAAGACCCGCTCTTCTGCGGGGACATACATCGCCGCCATAGCCGCCTGCGCGGCCGAAATGTTGACGGTGGATGAGACTGATTCAGTCATTTTTAAGCTCCTGTTTATCTAGCAGGCCCGAGAGTTCCTGAGCTACGAAGTTTAGGGCGTTTAATTCGCCCATGCAAAGCTGATACTGCTCCATTGTTCGGATACCGTTGTTTTCAAGGGCATCCAAAACCATTGTGCGCCGCTCCTTAATGGAACGCTGCACGAATTGTGCTATGTAGAGTTCTTCCATGCGAGATTATATAGCATGTCGTATATGCGGTGACCAGTAGTTTTAGGCCGACCGCTTACGCGATTTCAAAATGAGGCCCGTCAATAAATGGCCGCTTGCCTTCGCTACGGCGCAGGTCCACATATGCGTTCATCGCGTCTTCCATCGTACCGTCCCAGTCGCGGATGTCGTTGATGTGCCATGCGGCGCCCCAGCGCAGAACAGCGCCAGTCTCCACAGCGGCTTCCTGCATGGCGTCAGCGATATCGTCGTAAAGATTCAGCTCCCACGATCCGCGGCTGCCGATATAGGCCATTAGGTCAACAGCCTTGCCGTCCAAGTGCTTGGAGCGCATGGTTTTGCTTGCACCTTTGTCAACAAGAACCCGTTGCTCCTCCATCGTGCGCAAACCACAGATCACACCGAAGTCGGTCTTCGTGTTCAGGATCGCCAGTTTTACCGTAGCGACCAGTTGTTCGTCGACGCCCTGCAGCATGCTCAGGCTGCGGTCTGAAAGTCTAAAGCTCATGTGATTTTCTCCGAGGTGTTGCTGGCGCCGAAGTAGAAGCTGATGACAGCAGAAGCGCTACCGCCCAGCCAGCCCACGGCAACATTGATGAGGCCAAGATCGGCACCGTGGTCGATGAATGTCACTGCCCCGACGTAGCCGAAGAACGCAAGCAGCGTCCCCACAGCGAGGACGGTAGGTGTCATATCTTTGACACTGGCGTGACGGCGGCGTGCGCTATCGCGGTCAGAAGCAGCGATCTTCACCAAGTCCACGTCCAGTTGTTTCATGCTGACCTTAAAGTCAGCCTCAACCTTCTTGATGTCGGCGAGCTGGCTTGGACTCGCGTTTGTCACCGCAGCCTCGACAGCATCCATGGTAGACTCTGGAAGCCCTAGCTTGTCGGCTACCATTTTGAGCGCCATGCCGCCTAGCGGGCCGCCCATGGCCGTTGCGAGTGTGGGAGCCACTGCTCCGAGGATTGCCGTAAGATTCTTCATTGTTGTAGTCCTTTCAGGTACATTGCAAAAAAGTACAGCAGCCCGCCGCCTATGCCGACAGTAACAAAAAGACTGGCTCCAAGGAACACTTTTGCAAAAAAGGCTTGTTGCTGCTCTATCGCAGCCTGCCTTTGCTTGCGTAGTAGGCCCTCAGTACGGAGTATCTCTTCCCACGTCCCGATCCCATAGGTCATCGACACCCAAATTTTCAAATCGTATCGCTGCTGCTCAAGCTGCTTGCGGGCCAGCACTGCTTGCGTAGCAATTGCTTCAATGTTGTCAGAGCCGGTCAGAAGCCGTGTAATAACACTTGGATTTTTTGTAGTCTTTTCGATTGCTGCAATCTGAGCAGACGCACCCATCCACTTCTGGATGTCGCCGTGCATAGATTCAATATCCCGCCCAATCTCAAACCCTCGCTTGAGCATCGAGAACGCTTTAGTGGCGGCGCCGATCGCTAAGGTGACTGAAGCGGGGTCCATCGTCTCACCCTTTACGCTCCATGAGCCGATCCAGCTTTTGGTCCAGTTGTTCTAGACGTTGAATAACGCGGTTGATATCCGCGTGAACCTCTGCTTTGGTAACGTAGTCCCGAGCCACTTCTTCGCGCGTGCGATTTAAAAGAATGTTAAGGCGCTGCTGCTCTGCCCACATGGTTTTGGCAAACCAGCTGACCAGCGCCAAAACGCCAGTCAGCGCAACATTCCAAAGCATTAGGTCCAAGGGTCTACTCCGCCGTAAACTGGCCGCCACGCAACGCGGCGCCCATGCCACGCTTTGTGCCTGTCGTAGAAATGCCCTTCGCCGTATTCGGCGTCGCGACGTCTTCAAAGCTGCCGAAGGGGATGCTGCCCTGACCGTCAATTACTGCTTTTTTAGAAGCCGCCGGAACCTTGCCTGGGGCCGAGCCCATGTATTTTACTTTGCCGTCCATCACTGTCTCCTCTGGTTTGCCATCTGCATCTGCGCCGCAAGCCGCATGCGCTCACGCTCCGCGGTCGCCTGCAACTTTATCATCGTAAGCTCGCGTGTCTGCTGAGCGCGCTGCGCCTGCTCTTGCGCGCGCTGCTCTGCTTTTTGCTGGGCCAAGGTCAATTCGCCTTGATCAATCTGGATTTGGGCCTGATCCTTCTGCGCGCGCATCTGGAGTTCCTGCTCTTTGAGCGCGATCAACGGATCGGGAGCGCCAGCCTCGCCTGTGATCTGGGCGTTCAGTTCGCGCAGAGCCTGCAGGTCCTCGGCAATCTGCTGCGCAATCAAGCCCTGTATCTGAACATCCATTTCAGGCGTAGTCTCTTGTCCCTGCAGCATTTGACCAACCTGCTCCATGACTGTCTGTACGGCTTTCAAGCGTACATGGTCCATTACGTGCTTTTGCAGAGCAACCCCAATCATCGGCGCCTGTGCCACAAGTCCCGACGCGCCAAATATCAAGTGAGCCAAGACGTGCGCGTCGTGGTTTTGCCCTTCAAACGCCTGCAACTGAACTTGGTTTAGGGCGTCGACGTTTTCTGTTGCAGGGTCTTTTGGCGCGGCCTCTTCCTCTTCTTGAGGCTTAAGAACTTTGTCGATGTCCCGCACACCCAGCGCTTCATACATCCGATGAAGCGCCTCGTACATGTCGTGCATTTCCGGCGCCTGCGTCGCCAACTGCAGCTGCGCTTGGGCCAAAGCAATACGTTGCGCTTGGCTAAAAATGTTGGGGTCCGAAACAGGGATGACGTCCACGCGATCGTCGAAGTCCTGCGCCATGACCGTCTGGTCCGCGCCGGCAACAGTGTAAGGGTACTCCTGCGGCAGCGACTCTTTCATCACGCGCGCCAGAAGTTTGAACTCCCGCCGCATCGCGTAGTGCATCCGCTTGTGCACCGCGCTCATTACCCGCGCGCCCTGCTCCATCATAGCAATCGTCGTACCGACAGCCGCCTGATCGTTTCCGTCGCCTACGCGCATGTCAGTGATGGTCGCGAATCGCTGACCGGCCTGCACCACAAAGCCCAAAAGATTGAACAGGGTAGCGTCCGGCCCTTTGAAAGGCAGCGGCATCAACGAATCGCGGATCGCGCCGCCAGGGCTGTCGACATCGCGGAATTCGCCAGGCTGCAAAGGCTCGTCGTTGTCTCGAATCCGCAGGCCGCGGGCCTTGAACCCCGCCGGAAGGTTTGACAACGTGCCGGCGTCAATCAGTTGCCGCAGCGCCGCTGTCGCCGTGCGCGACAACCCGCCAATCGTGTGGATCAGGCCAAGGCCGTAAAATCCAAAGCCCGGCAAGAACTTGTAATGGACGAAATACCCTATCTTGCGCCGCTTGGGGTCATCTTCGCGATAATTGCGGCGGATCGACAAAACATCGCCCGTATCTTCGCAAATCGTGACAATATAGGGCAGGCGAATGCCCGTTTCTTCGCCGTCTTCATCAACGTCCTCGTACCCCTGCAGGTCCAAATCAACGTGGAATTCAAGCAAAGTGACGTCGTAGTCAATCATCGACGCCGAAGCACCCGAGATTTTGTCCTCTACCTCGGCAATATCATCCTGCTTGGCAGTAGACGGGTGCAGCGCAATGTCCCGATAAAAGCCAAAAACCTGCATTTTGCGGACATCGTTCCACGGCATGCGGATAACTTGCGCCACAAAGGGCGAAGTCTCCAAATCTGCAGCGTCGTAGGGCACAACGAGGTTTT
>FLOH01001107.1_pt1 | contig 44468 bp, 40 predicted proteins | sample 756751 | NCBI WGS metagenome assembly FLOH01 (sample SAMEA4026879, study PRJEB14308) | marine metagenome | biome: coastal water; material: water | depth 74 m
TGAAAGGCCAGATGGCCATGAACATCCACGCACCGATTTTTAATTTTGACAACACATATGCGCGCGATCTTGATGGGTTTTATGAGCCTTGGCAGGGCGAAAAAGCACCGTCGCCGCAGATTGTGCTGTTTAACGATGGTCTGGCCGCACAATTGGGGTTGGACGCGTCGGCGTTCGCGGGTTCTTCAGGCGCTGCCATACTTGCGGGCAGCGTTATACCAGATGGTGCCAACCCATTGGCGCAGGCCTATGCCGGGCATCAGTTTGGCGGATTTTCAGATAAACTCGGCGATGGTCGCGCGTTATTGCTTGGTGAAATTATCGATCGCACCGGTCAACGGCGTGACTTGCAATTGAAAGGATCCGGGCGCACGCCGTTTTCGCGGGGTGGCGATGGCAAGGCTGTGCTGGGGCCCGTACTGCGTGAATATGTGATGGGCGAGGCGATGTATGCGTTGGGCATTCCAACGACCCGCGCTTTGGCCGCAGTGACAACCGGCGAAAGTATCATGCGTGACGCGCCCCAACCTGGGGCGGTATTGGCACGCGTGGCCGCCAGCCACCTGCGTGTCGGAACGTTTCAGTATTTCGCGGCGCGCGGTGAACACGATAAGGTCGCGCAATTGGCGGACTATGCGATTGCGCGCCACTACCCCGAACTGGCCAAGCGCGACGATAAATATCTGGCGTTTTTGGTGGCCGTGATCGATGCACAGGTCGAACTGATGGCGCATTGGATGCAGGTTGGGTTTGTGCATGGTGTGATGAATACCGATAATGTCGCGATTTCGGGCGAGACGATCGACTACGGGCCATGCGCATTTATTGACACTTATGATCCGAAAACCGTGTTCAGCTCGATCGACAGACACGGGCGCTACGCGTTTGCAAACCAGCCGGTCATCACCCAGTGGAACATGGCGCGATTTGCCGAAACGCTGTTGCAAATGATTGATCCAAGTGACTCGGATAATGCCGTGCGATTGGCAACTAACGAAATTAATCTGGTGCCATCTAAATATATGAGGGTCTGGCTTGCGGGTATGCGATCTAAGATCGGACTGATCAGCACCGAAACAGGTGACGCAGATCTGGTAGGCGGGATGTATTCGGCGATCGAGGCGCCGGGTATTGATCACACGATTTTCTTTCGACATCTCGGCGCGGCGGCGGGCGGGTCAACAGAATTGCTGCGCGCGCTGTTTGCAGACGCCACGAAAATTGATGAATGGCTATCGCTATGGCAGGACCGATTGTTGCGTGATCCGCAAACCGCGCCTGAACGCGCGGCCGCGATGGGGCGCAAAAACCCGGTTTACATTCCGCGCAACCACATGGTCGAACAGGCACTTGGTGCCGCGTCCGACCGGAACGATCTGGAACCGATTCGCCGATTACTGGAAGCAGTGTCTGATCCATTCAACAAGCGCGGTGGATTCGAAGAATTCGAAGGTCCGGCACCCGCCAGCTTTGGCACTTACACCACGTTTTGCGGAACCTGATGATTTCCTGAAGCCGAACTTAGGCGCAACAATCTAACGGATTTTGTACGCGCCGAAGTGAAAATTCCCGCGAGACGTAAATTTTTTCGTTCGGTTGCGAACATTTGACCTTCGTTTGCGACTGCGGACTGGGCCAATTGGTCATCTTTGAAACAAATGGTTGATATGACTGTCAAACTTTGCTTGTCTGTGCCGACGGGAAAAGCCGGAAATGGCTTTGCAAACTTTTTGGGGGTCTGGCTTGTCAAAAGCAGAAAACAACGATGCGTTCGTTGAATTTGTTTGAGTGCAAAGAAGTTATGACGGCGAAACGCTCGTCGTCAAAGATCTAAATCTTAAAATCGGCAAGGGTGAATTCGTAACAATGCTGGGCCCGTCGGGATCTGGCAAGACGACTTGCCTGATGATGCTGGCTGGATTTGAAACCGCTACAAACGGCGAAATTCGTTTAGGTGGCGAAGAAATCAACAATATTCCGCCCCACAAACGCGGCATCGGGATGGTGTTTCAAAATTACGCGCTGTTTCCGCATATGACGGTCGGTGAAAATCTGTCGTTCCCGCTGGAAGTGCGCAGAATGGGCAAAGATGAACGCGAGGTAAAAGTAAAACGCGCGTTGGATATGGTTCAGATGGGCGCGTTTATCAATCGTCGTCCCGCACAATTGTCGGGTGGGCAGCAGCAGCGGATCGCACTGGCCCGCGCTTTGGTTTTTGACCCGAAATTGGTGTTGATGGACGAACCGCTTGGCGCGCTGGACAAACAACTGCGCGAACATATGCAGTATGAAATCAAGCATTTGCATGAAAGCCTTGGTATTACAGTGGTCTACGTGACCCATGACCAATCCGAGGCACTGACGATGTCTGACCGCGTCGCTGTGTTCAATGACGGGGTCATTCAGCAATTGGCGTCACCCGAAGATTTGTACGAACGCCCGGAAAACAGCTTTGTTGCGCAGTTTATTGGCGAAAATAACAAGCTTAGCGGCACGGTCGAAAAACGTGACGGCGACACCGCCACGGTTCGCTTGGCAAGTGGGGCGTCTTTTAGCGCGCAGGCGGTAAATTGCGGCGATGTCGGTTCCGAAACGCTGGTGTCGATCCGGCCTGAAAGGGTCGATATAATGGGTGCCACCAGCGAAAACACGACCGACGCAAAAGTGCTGGAACTGATTTATCTGGGTGACCACATACGTTGCCGTCTGGATGTACACGGGAACAACGAATTTGTGGTCAAAGTGGCGAATGCTGCGGGCCATAAACATCTTGTCGTTGGCGAAATGACCAAGATCACTTGGGCCACGCAGGATGCGCGGGCACTGAATGTGCTTTAGCAATACCATGGCGGGGCAGGAGAACCTGCGCCGGCTAAATAATAATGAAACGAAACCGGGAGAACTAAAATGAAGAAGACACTTATCCTGACAACGGCGCTGGTTGGCTTTGCTGCCGCTGCGACCGCGCAGGAACTTACAATCATGTCTTGGGGCGGCGCCTATACCAAGTCGCAAGTCGAACTTATCACAAGCCGTTCACTGCTGCGACGGGCATCAAGATCAATTCCGTCGACAGCGACAATCCAGCGACGCCAATTAAGGCGCAGGTCGAAGCGGGCAACGTCACCGTTGACGTGGCCGACATCGAATTTTCCGACGCCATTCGTCTGTGTGACGAAGGTTTGTTGGAAGAAATCGACCTGTTGTCTTTGCCAGACGCACCAGACGGCACACCGGCCAGCGAAGACTTTGTTGACGGCGCTCTAAGCGATTGTGCGGTTGCAAACATCGTTTGGTCCACCGTGATGGCCTATAACAGTTCGACCGTCAGCGGAACGCCGACGTCGATCGCGGACTTCTTTGACACAACAACTTACCCGGGCAAGCGCGGTCTGCGTAAATCTGCCAAGGCGACACTTGAAATGGCTTTGATGGCCGACGGTGTTCCTGCTGGTGACGTCTATGAAACGATGGAGACCGACGAAGGTATCGACCGGGCATTCGCCAAGCTGGACAGCATCAAAGGCGACATCATCTGGTGGGAAGCCGGCGCGCAGCCACCACAATTGCTGGCAGACGGCGAAGTCGTAATGTCCACAGCGTATAACGGTCGCATCTTTAACGCTTCCGTCGCCGAAGGTCAGCCGTTCGAAATCGTCTGGGATGGTCAAATCCTTGATTTTGACCTGTTTGTAGTACCAAAAGGTGCGCCTAACAAAGAAGCGGCGATGGACTTTATCCGTTTTGCAACTGGCACGAAGCCTTTGGCAGATCAGGCCAGCTGGATTTCCTATGGTCCCGCACGTAAGTCGTCGGGCGCTTTGGTCGGACTTTATTCCGACGGAAAAACCGAAATGGCACCGCATATGCCAACATCGGAAGCGGCACTTTCAAATGCGTTGTCCAATAATTTTGAATTCTGGGCCGATCGCGGAACAGATTTGAACGAGCGTTTCAACGCTTGGTTGTCCAACTAAGATAACGGCGCGGCGCGGGGTTTTCTCGCGCCGCCCTTACTTGCAGGGAATTACGAATGCCCAAAGGCTATTGGATCGCCCATGTGACGGTCACCAATCCGGATGAATACAGCGAATACGTTCGTTTGGATACGCCGGTTGTGGAACGCTTTGGTGGCAAGTTTATCGTACGCGGCGGGCGTAGCGAAATACCCGAAACGCCGCAAAAAGATCGCCATGTGATTGTGGAGTTCGACGATTACGAGACCGCGCTGGCCTGTTATCATTCGCCAGATTATCAGCAAGCGGCCGCGATCCGAATTGCCCATTCCCAAAGCGATATCATGATAATTGAAGGCACCTGAATGACCGATATTTCTGCGCCGATCATCACCGCCGACGGAGTCCCTCTAAAAGCTGCACTGGCACATGCGGAATCGCGTGCCAGACGTCGCGCTTTTCTGTTGGTCTTTCCGTTACTGGCCTTCGTTTTGGCAAGCTTTGTGTTTCCGATAGGGCAGCTATTGTACCGCTCGATCCACAATAGTGGGTTCACAATTCACAAGGATATCGGCTCAGGTGTGAAAACGCCGATCATGGTCAATCTGGCCGAATGGTTTGACGACAATGAATTGGGCGTTGAACCAAGCGAAGCCGCGTATACCGCGCTGGCCCAGGACATGGTCCTGTTGAAAGCGTTGAAGGCGCCGTGGCAGGTCGGAACATGTATTAACTATGAAGTTCCCGGAACGCGGTCATTGTTTACCAAGACCGCGCGCCAAGCAGATAAACTGGAAGCGCCCTTTATGGCGGCCATTCTGGATATCGATGAAGACTGGGCCGATCCGATGCTGTGGCAGGCCATGCGCGGGGCATCTTCTGCGTTTACGGCCAATTTTTACCTGGCAGCTTTGGACAAGAAACGTGACGCGAACGCAAATATAATTGCGGTAGAAGAAGAGCGACAAGTTTACATTAAATTGTTCAAACGAACCTTGTTTTTGTCTATATTGATCATGGCTTCGACGTTGGTGCTGGCCTTTCCGATTGCGCATCTTTTGGCGACGCTACCGCTTCGCTATTCCAATCTGCTGATGATTTTCGTGCTGTTGCCGTTCTGGACGTCGCTGCTGGTGCGAACCACATCGTGGATCGTGCTGTTGCAGTCGCAAGGCGTTGTTAACGACACTTTGGTGGCCACTGGCATTCTGGAGGACACGTCGCGTATTCAGTTGATCTATAATCAGACTGGCACGATTATCGCGATGACGCATATTCTGTTGCCGTTCATGGTGCTGCCGCTGTACTCTGTCATGCGTCCGATCAACCCCACATACGTGCGTGCCGCACGTTCGCTTGGCGCGACAAGCTGGACCGCGTTTCGCAGGATTTACATGCCCCAGACCGTTCCTGGAATTGGGGCCGGGTCATTGTTGGTCTTCATCCTGTCGGTTGGCTATTACATCACGCCCGCGCTGGTGGGTGGTTCAAACGGCCAGCTGATTTCCAACCTGATCGCCTTTCACATGCAAAAATCGCTGAACTGGTCACTAGCTGCCGCCTTGGCCGCTTTGCTGCTGGGCGGCGTGTTGTTGTTATATTGGCTGTACGACCGATTGGTTGGCATCGACAATTTGAAGCTGGGGTAGGGATATGGCACTTCCAAAACACGCGTCTACGCTGGAACGGGTCTGGCACTATACTTACCTGACAATATGTGGGCTGATCTTTTTGTTCCTGATCGCGCCGATCCTGATCATCATTCCGCTTAGCTTTAATGCCGATCCTTACTTTACGTTTACAGAAAAAATGTTGCGTCTTGATCCATCAGGATATTCGTTGCGTTGGTACGATCTGTTGCTGACGTTTGGCATGGTTGAGCCCGATTTGGTCCGCGACGGTAATTGGTGGTCCGATTTCTGGGAAAACGCGTCCTGGATCAACGCAGCTAAGAATTCAGTGATCATCGGATTTTTCTCGACCATTCTGGCGACAGTATTGGGCACGATCGCGGCGCTGGGGCTATCACGCAGCGAAATGCCGTATCGCCGCGCCATCATGGCCATTCTGATTTCGCCGATGATCGTTCCGATTATTATTACGGCGACGGGCCTGTTCTTTTTCTATTCGTCGATCAATATTTTCAGCTGGTCAATCTTTGGATGGAAGATACCCTATCTCGGGATCATTTTGGCGCACGCCACTTTGGGCATTCCATTCGTGATCATCACAGTGAACGCGACATTGGTAGGTTTTGATCAATCGCTGACGCGCGCGGCGGCCTCGCTTGGCGCGACACCGACAACGACGTTTTTCAAGGTCGTCATGCCGCTGATCCTACCGGGTGTTATCTCGGGCGGGCTGTTCGCCTTTGTCACCTCGTTTGACGAAGTGGTGGTGGTGCTGTTCGTTGGCGGATTGGATGAACAGACGATCCCGCGCCAAATGTGGAACGGCATTCGTGAACAGATCAGCCCGGCAATCCTGTCGGTCGCGACTATCCTTGTGATTATTTCGATCGCGCTGTTGACGACGATTGAAATACTGCGCCGACGTTCGGAGAAACTGCGCGGCTTGTCGCCGGGCTAGACGCCGGTGGTCAGGGCAGAATTGCCAGCCAAACCCAGACGGACAGGATAGAAACGGCCGTGCCGATCAACACTGCCGACGCGGCCACGCGCCGCGCGGCACCGTACATATTTGCGAACAGATAGGTATTGACGCCCGGTGCCATTGCCGCTGTCAGCACCGCTGAACGGAATTGGGCCTGATCCAGTGCGAATACCCATTTGCCCAACCCGTAGGTGATCGCCGGATGCACCACCAGTGACACGACGGCGACCATCGCGATGGCCTTCATGTCGCCTTCGGGGCGATAGCGCACCAATACGCCGCCCAGCCCAAACAGCGCCGCGGGCAATGCCGCTTGCGCCATCATATCCACGCCCGCCGACAATGTGGCCGGTAATATCAGCCCAGTGACGTTGACCACGAACCCCAGCAATATGCCTACGACGATGGCATTTGACAGGATCGACTTTACGATTTGCCAGATCAGACGCCAGCCAATCCCCTTGCCGCGCGAGCGGGACGTTTCCATGAACATTATGCCAAACGCATAAAGCAGCGGCGCGTGAAACGAGATGATCGCGTAATTCGATCTTAACGCATCAGCGCCATAGGCGCGTTCTGTAATCGCCAAACCCAACAGAACCGAATTGGAAAACATGCCGCAAAACCCAATGGCGATGCAATGTTCCAAGGGTCGCGAAAAAACATACATCGCCGCTAGAAACGCCAGACCAAACCCGGCAAAGGCACCAATGTAAAAACTGGCAAACAACGGAATGCTAAGATCGGCGCCCAAATCAATTCTGGAAATTGCGCGAAACAACAGGATCGGAATGGCAAAGCTTTGCGCAAATGTCATGATGCCATCTACGGCGTCATTGCTTAGCGTGCCCAGACGTACCGCGCCGTACCCCAACCCGATGACCAGAAATACCGGCAGGATGACATCCAGCAGCGCCTGCATATCAGACCCAAAGGGTGATGGTCATGCCATCATATGCAGGGGTGATGTGATCAGGTGTTTCTGCGGCCACGGTTTCATAGTCCATATCGATGTGCATGTTGGTCAGAACTGCGCGCGTGGGTGCCGCGCGTTCGATCCATTCAAGGGCACGCGCAAGGTGAACATGCGTGGGATGCGGCGTGCGTCTAAGCGCGTCCAGCACCCAGAAATCAAGCCCCGCCAGCACATCCCAAACGGGTTCGGGAATTTCCGAAACATCTGGTAAATAGGCCAACCCGCCGATGCGAAACCCAAGCGCGTCGATATTGCCATGCGCAACCTCAAACGGTGTCAGCGTTATCGGCCCGCCGGCCCCGGTGATGGTGACGTCGCCGGTGATTGTATGCATGTCCAGAATTGGCGGATAGGACGACCCCTCGGCCTGCACAAAGGCATAGGCGAACCGCGCGAACAACGCTTCCTGGGTGACGGCGTCAGCCCAAACGGCCAGGCGGTTTTTCATGTTGAAAGCGATCATCCGCAGATCATCGATCCCATGAGTGTGGTCGGCATGCGCGTGGGTGTAAATAACCCCGTCCAACGTGCCAATCCCGGTTCCCAGCAACTGGCTGCGCAGATCGGGTGACGTGTCGATCAGGACCCGCGTGACGCCGTCGTCGCTGTGGCGTTCAACCAACATAGAACAGCGTCGCCGCGTGTTCTTGGGATTGGTTGGATCGCAATCACCCCAATGTCCGCCAAGGCGCGGTACGCCGCCCGATGACCCGCATCCCAATATGGTGAAAACCATTTTTGCCACGATCTATTTTGCCACCTGATAGGACGCGGCCTTGGTAAAGAGACGATCGAAATTCGCCTGTGTCTGTATGGCAAAATCCTTGTAGGATAATCCAAACACGTCGGCACCAACCTTCGCTGTGTGGACGGTATAGGCGGGTTCGTTGCGTTTGCCGCGATGGGGTGGGGGGGCCAGATAGGGTGCATCGGTTTCTACAAGAATGCGATCCAGCGGCGCGGTCACAAAAATATCACGCAATTCCTGTGATTTTGGAAAGGCCGATATGCCTGACATCGACAGATAGAACCCAAGGTCCAGTGCGGCATCGGCCAGAGCGCGTGACGACGAAAAGCAATGCATGACGCAGGTATATGCGCCGTTGCGGTATTCGTCGCCAAGAATACGCGCCATGTCGTCGTCAGCGGCGCGCGTGTGGATGATCAGCGGCAGTCCGGTTTGGCGCGCCGCCTCGATGTGGATGCGCAGGCTTAGCTGCTGAATGGCCATGCTTTCGACGGTATAATGGTAATCCAGACCGGTTTCGCCGATGGCGACAAATTTTGGGTGCCCCGCCAGCGCGATCAGGTCATTAACGCTGGCCAGTGGTTCGTCGGCCGCGCTCATCGGATGGGTGCCCGCGGCGTAGAACACGGGCGCATATTTTTCGGCGATCGCGCGCACTTGCGGTTCCTGACGCAGCCGGGTGCAGATCGTCACCATCCGGCAAACACCGGCGCCAACGGCGCGCGCAACGACGTCGTCAAGTTCGTCGGCGAAGTCTGCAAAATCCAGATGGCAATGGCTGTCAGTAATGGAAATAGGTTCGGACATCAGGCCCCTAGCGGGCGGCCATTTTTGCCGCCAAATCATCGATCTTGAAGACCATATCAAGGATCAGCGCAGCGGGGTCAAGGTTGACAGCACGACCGTGACGCGCGCGCGCACCCAGCGTCTGCTGTAATTCAGCCCATTTGCGTCCCGCGTCCGCGCTGCCAGCCAGACGCTGCATCAACAACGCCTCGCCGGGTGCCGCCTGAACAATTGGCGGACCGGTGATGCCGGTTCGCGCTGTGCGCGCCAAAAACTGATCCATTAGACGTAATAACAAATCAAAACGTGTTTCGTTTGCGCGCCCGACCGCGCTTTCGGCCAGTTTCAATGCGCGCTGGCGATCCAACTGCGGCAACGTCGAAAACAAGCTGACCATTTCTGCGTAGGCAGCCATGCCGTCCATATTCGTAAGCCGCAGCGCCTCGCCGACGGAACCGCCCGACAGCTCGCTGAGTGCGGCCGCATTTTCGTGGCCCTGGGATCCCGCGCAGGTCATCGCAAGGGCCATATCGCCGGGCGAAAGCGTCGCGCAACGCAATTCGCGGCATCGGCTGCGGATCGTTGGCAGCAAGCGCGACGGTTGGTGACTGACCAGCAGTATGACGGCATCGTCGGGTGGCTCTTCCAATAGTTTCAAAAGCGCGTTGGCGGCATTTATAGTAAATTCGTCAACACAATCTACTATAACGATGCGACGTCCGCCATCCGTCGCGGACATCTGAAAGAACCCCTTAAGTCGTCGAATTTCGTCGACGCCGATTTCCTGTTTCAGGCGATTTTTCTTTTCGTCCCAAGGGCGGCGAACAAGAAACAAGCGTGGTTCGGACAGTGCTGACATACGCGCAAGCACCGGGTGGTCGGTTGCCACATCCATATCAGTGGGAGTGGGTGTAAAATCTTCGAACATGCCACCTGCGTCACGGGGCGGCTGGGTCAGCAGGAACCGCGCGATGCGCCACGCCAGCGTCGCCTTGCCGATACCGCGTGGCCCGGTGATCATCCAGCCGTGGTGCAACCGCCCGCTGGTGAATGCCTGAAGGAATGCCGCCTCTGCCTTTTGTTGGCCAAACAACTCGGCGGCGTCGCGCGGATGTGGCGCGCCTTCGACCCGGTCGGGTTCTGATGGTGACGTGTCATCGCCTTTCATGTCAACCGGGCCTGCGTGACCCGTTCGACATCGCCCGCCACATCGGCTATCGCGCGATCACCATCAATGACCACGCAGCGATCAGAAAATTCATCCGCAAGCGCCAGAAATCCGGCACGCATCTTTTGCTGCAAATCTTCGCCAAACCCTTCAAACCGTTCGTCCAGCGTCTGGCGTGACAATGCACGCGCAAGCCCCTTGGCAGGGTCCATGTCGATTACAAACGTCAAGTCAGGTTCGCGCCCGATCATCAGCGAATGCAACTGGTCCACAATGGCGCGCAGATCACCGCGCGATATGCCCTGATACAGACGGGTAGAATCCGCAAACCGGTCGCAAATGACTATTTTGCCCGCCTGTAGTGCGGGCAGAATTGTCTTTTCCATGTGGTCGCGCCGCGCCGCTGTGAACAACAGGATTTCGGTTTCCGCCGACCAACGATCCGGATCACCCTGCAACACAAGACTGCGAATTTCTTCGGCCCCGGTTGATCCGCCTGGTTCGCGGGTCAGCACAATTGCATGACCGATGGCCTGCAGCCGGTCTGCCAAAAGCCGCGCCTGGGTCGATTTCCCAGATCCGTCAATGCCTTCGAAAGTGATGAAAAGCCCCGCCGCCATCAGTTCTGGCCCTGCGCCTCCGCACGAAACTGGCGTATCAAAACGGCGGTGGCGGAACGCATGCGTGGCAGAAAGCCACCCCGCTGAACGTTGCGGTCTGACACCAGCGGTATCCGCGCATCTGGCAGGTCTTTTAGCGTTACAATCAATTCGGCAACCACTTGCCCCTCTTGGATCGGGGCCTCGATCGGATCACGATATATAACCTCGGCAGATAAAGTGTCCTGTTCCAGCGCGGGCAACAGGAGTGAGACATCCTGCGCAGTCACCAGGCCAATTTCTTGCTGATCGCCCAGCCATACATCAGCGCGTGCAATCTCGGCACCTTTTTTCAATACGGTTTTCTGAACGAATTGGCGAAACGCCCAGTTGACCATTCGTTCGGCTTCTTCCGCACGGTCGCGTTGAGACGTCAGGCCACTGATCACGAAGACAACGCGACGCGTGCCTTGGGTCGCTGACCCAACCAACCCGTATCCCGCCTCGGACGTGTGCCCGGTTTTCAAGCCGTCCGCGCCGATGCCAAGGTTCAATAGTGGGTTGCGATTAAATCGGTTATCCGGGGCGCGTCCATCAAAAGCAAATTCCGCCTGACCAAAATAGCCGTAATATTCTGGAAATTCTGTCACCAGACGTTCTGCAATAATTACAAGATCGCGCATGCTCATTCGGTGATTGGGGTTGGGCCATCCGCTGGAATTTGCAAATGTTGACCCGGTCATTCCCAGTGCTTTGGCGCGATCGTTCATCAGGCGGGCAAATGAATCTTCGCTACCCCCAAGACCTTCGGCGACGACCACGCAGGCGTCATTTCCTGACAGCACAATGATGCCCTGCACCAGTTCTTCGACTGTGGGGCGATCTGTTTCATTCAGAAACATCGTCGAGCCGCCCATGTTCTTGGCGCGCGTCGATACGCCAAACCGCGTGTCCAGTGACACCCGGTTGTCGCGCAAAGCCTCAAACAACATATTGATAGTCATCAGCTTGGACATTGATGCGGGTGGCAAAGGCACATCCGCGTCTTTTTCCATCAAAACCGTGCCGGTTGTTACATCCAACATGTACGCCGCTTTCGCCCGCGTCTCAAAGCCCGCCTGAACGGGTGCTGCCGGAACCACAGCCATTGCCAGACCTGTCCAAAGGAACAATATCAGAAATTTCATCGCTGAAAGAGTGCTCCTGTTTGGCTAGTGCGTGACCGCATAGGCATCGGAAAACCCAAGTTCTTTGACCTTTTTGATCAGGGCAGATCGATCGGATCCCGACGTGGCTGGACCCGCCAGCACCCGCCAATATTTCTTGCCGCTCGACAGTGATGTCTTGATCGTAGGAATGACCCCGGCCGCGCGCAGCATGTCTGCGGTGCCGTCCGCATTCGCCTGCACACTGAAAATTCCAATTTGCACAAACGGTTTTTCAAGCGTCGATTTGGTGGGCTCCACGGGTTTGGCTGCTGTGGGTTTGGGTGGTGGTGCCGCGCTTGCGCCCGTTGTGACTGGCAGCGAGCTTGCGCCTTGCGCTGCAGCCTCAATTTCAGAGATGGCACTGGCCGCGACCGATGCCACCGGATCCAATGTCGTCTGTTCGATTGGTTCGGCCGTGTCGAGCGCCGGTTCGCTGACTTCGGGCGCCAGCGGAACTTCTTCGCGGCGTAATGCAGTGACGTTTAGTTGACCGGGCGCACCGGCCAACATCCCAAGTGCTTCGGCGGCTTCAGACGACACCTGAAACCGGGGGCCGGGATTTTCGCGCTCACGTCGAAATAATGCGCCGATGACGAAATTTCCATTGCTCTGGTTGCGAATTATCACGCGTTCAGGGTCCGTGACATCGGGATGCGCAACCCAAACACCACCCAAGGATGGCCGTCCGTCCCACAACGCCTCGTCGGTCTGTTGAAATACATCCGGGGCTTCGACATCTCGCTCGATCGTCGTAACGGCGTCGCCTGACACCACTGTCATAGCGTCCGCTGTTTGGGCTGCCTTTTTCTCAAATAAATTAAATTTTGAACCGTCCTCGCAGGCGGTCAATAAAAATGAACTCGTCAGCGCCAGGGTCAAATGCCTGTTCCACGCTATCGCCATGCCGTGCCCCCTAAAATCCGCGAACATTGTCGCGCTTTTGCCTGAATGTCACAAGCGGGCATGCCTGCGACTTGGGGCATCCTAGCGACTGTCCATGGGCAAGGGAAGTGATAGCCGAAGTGTCGGCAGATTTTGGCCCTAAATTCTTTACTTTCAGAATCAATATCTGCGCGCTATGGCTGCGCCCTGTCGGAGGAGTGGCAGAGTGGTCGAATGCACCGGTCTTGAAAACCGACGTAGGTGAAAGTCTACCGTGGGTTCGAATCCCACCTCCTCCGCCACTAACCTAATATTGTTTAATAACAAGAGTTTAAAGGGTAGTTGGCAAAACTTTTTACCCTACATCTTTACCCTAGGTTTTGCTGAATTTAAGCACTATCATAACATCAGCAATCTAGGGTTCGACAGGGCAACGTAATACCTTCGTAGGTGTAGCTCTAGCTGTAAGGGACCTGAAGCCACGTCCTAGAGCGTTTCCGGCCAGCATAGAATCAATAACCGGTTTACGGGTTTGATTTCCTCTGATTCAAAGGGTCAGGAGGATGTGTCATGGCTCTATCTCAGGATTTACGACTTCGTATTGTTGATTTGGTCGCATCAGGTGTATCGCGACGCGAGGCCGCACTGCGGTTCAAGGTGAGTGCCAGTTCGGCCATTCGGTTTGTCAGGCAAGTTGCTGAATTTGGCCATGTTGACCCGAAAGTGCCCAGGAAACGCAGGAGTAAGCTTGATCCGTATCGGGCGGATATTGTCGGTTGGATCGGCGAACAGCCAGATCTGACATTGGCCGAGTTATGTGCCCGGCTGAATGAAGAGCATGACCTGCGTGCAGGATCGTCTACGATGGACGACTGGCTGCGCACCAACCTGATCACCTATAAAAAAAACGGCTCACGCCAGTGAACAGGAACGTAGCGATGTGAAAGTCGCCCGCCGCCGCTGGCACAAGCGCCAGGATTGGTTGAGGCATCATCTGCACCTGTTGGGCAGGATCGTTTTTATTGACGAAACCGGATTGAATACCAAGATGGCAAGGCTTCGCGGACGTTCTGCAAAAGGGCAGCGGCTGGTCGCGTCAATCCCCCATGGCCATTGGAAAACCATGACCTTCATTGCTGGTCTGCGCCATGATGGCATGACGGCTCCCTGGGTGCTGGACGGCCCCATGGATGGTCCCGCCTTTATCACTTACATCAAAACCCAACTCGCACCGACCCTTCAGAAAGGCGATGTCGTGGTGATGGATAATCTGCCCGCCCACAAGGTCGCCGCCGCAAAAGCGGCAATAAAGGAACGCGGCGCATGGCTGCTGTTTCTGCCGCCCTACAGTCCCGACCTTAATCCAATCGAACTCGCATTCTCCAAGCTCAAAGCCCATATGAAGCGATTGGCCCCCAGGACTGTCGACGCCGTATGCAAAAGCGCCGGGAAAATCCTCGAGCTCTTCTCAAAACAGGAATGTGCTAATTTCTTTGCCGCAAGTGGCTATGGACCAAACTAAACCGGAAATACTCTAAAAGCTGTTCTGGGGGTAGCTGTGGCAATAGGCCAAGCAACGTAAATTCAAATGGTCCAATTCCGCCGGGAGTGCCCCCCATCAGCCCGGCCCCCAATGCCAGCAGAAAGGCCGCAAAAACAGCGTCACCGGCACGTCGATCGTATCGGGCAGCAACACCCAAAACGCGACCCCGGCGAAAATTGTGTCCAGAGCCGTCAAAATCAGGATCGCGGCCATCGCCCGAACGGGCGGCAATTTGGGCAAAAACGATGGCTGGACGATCGACAGGATGACCAACGTACCCGCGCCAAGCAGCACCCACATGGCCGTGATACTGGCACCGGGGAAGGGCGCGCCGGTTGCCAGCACGACGATGGCGCAGAAAACCGCCCAACCTGCCAAAAAGGATATCGCGACCGCCAAGGTAATGCGACCGGCCAGCCACAGCGACGCCTGCGGCAACATCCGCCAGCGCACGATTGCGCCGGTTATGACGCCAAGTCCGGTAAATTGTGCCACCGCAATCGCCAACGCGCCGCTGGTTCGGGCCGATTTGGTTGAAATACCGGTGCCCAGAACGCCGTGCAAGACTGCGTCATAGCGTCCGATGGCCCAAAAACTGGCGGAAGTGGCAAGTGCAGCGCCGATCCATTGGGGGACACTTACGTCACGAAAAACGGATCGGATCATCTGAAAATCCAGCGCCAATATTCGGTCGCGCACCAGCCAGACGCCCAATACGACAACCGCAATCGGCAAAAGCTGGCGAACGGCCAGTCGGCCAAAGTTCAGTCCTGGAATCAGCTCGTTTACACGCGCAAACGCGACATACTTATTGTCAGACATACCACCCTCATTTGATCCCCTAACGACAAGAGATAACCAAACGGGGATGCCATAAGCTTAACAGGTCAATTTTTAACGAAAAAAGGCTGCCATTTCTGGTCAGCCTTTTGTTGAAATAAAATTATTCTTGGTCGTTAAGTATCTGAAAAGGCGCTAGCCTTCTAGCAGTTGCGCCTTGGCCTCGGCCAAAAGCTCTATCATTTTGGCACGGATCGTTGCCTCGTCGGCTTTGGTCCCCAGATCGCCGGACAGCTTGCGATAAACATCTTCGCTGCCAGCTTCTTCCATATCCGATTTTACGACCTCGCGCGCATATTCGGCCGCCTCGTCGCCGCTCAGACCCATCAGACCTGCGGCCCAAAGACCCAGCAGCCGGTTGCGCCGGGCGTCTGCCTTGAACTGCATGTCCGCGTCATGTGCATATTTGTTTTCAAAGGCGGATTCGCGGTCGTCAAAACTACTCATGTTTGTCCTCGTGGGCTTGTTTGGTTCCCATAGATATGCCCCCTCAAACCCGTCAGGGCAAGGGGTAGACCCGTTCTTGCGGCAGGTTACGTCATGGCCTATAGAAACCGCAACCGGGCGGCCCGTTTCGCGCACGCCCAACCTGAACGGAGTTTTCATGGCACGGCGAAAGTTAGTTTACGAAGGCAAGGCCAAAATTCTTTACGAAGGGCCAGAGCCGGGAACGCTGGTGCAATATTTCAAAGATGATGCCACCGCGTTTAATGCTGAAAAACGTGCCACCGTCGAAGGCAAGGGCGTGTTGAATAACCGCCTTAGCGAATTCTTCATGAACGGGTTGAACGGGCTGGGGGTGCCGACGCATTTCATCCGGCGTCTGAACATGCGTGAACAGCTGATCCGGCAAGTCGAGATTATCCCGCTGGAAGTCATTGTGCGCAATCTTGCGGCCGGATCAATGGCCAAACGTCTTGGCATGGAGGAAGGCACACCGCTGCCGCGTCCGATTGTTGAATTTTCGTATAAAGACGACGCGCTGGGTGATCCTTTGGTGCCCGAAGAATATATTATTGCCTTTGGTTGGGCGTCCCAACAGGACCTTGACGACATGATCGCGCTGGCGTTGCGGGTCAATGATTTCATGTCGGGTGTGATGTTCGGTGTCGGTATCAAACTGGTCGATTTCAAAATCGAAATCGGGCGGGTCTGGGAAAATGACTTTGTCCGCCTGCTTGTGGCAGACGAAATCAGCCCCGACAGCTGTCGTTTGTGGGACATGGAAACGGACCGCAAGCTGGACAAAGATGTGTTTCGCCGTGATTTGGGCGATTTGGCTGACGCCTATACCGAAGTCGCCAGGCGTCTTGGCGTTTTGCCCACAAATGTCACTCATGCGACGAAACCAACACTGATCAACTGATCGGTTACGCGGGCGCATCTGGCTCGCCTGATTGAAGCAAAATCTGGAGAATACCCAATGAAGGCACATGTTCACGTCATGTTGAAAAACGGCGTTCTGGACCCTCAGGGCGAAGCGGTGCGCCACGCGTTGGGAAGTCTTGGTTTTGAAAACGTCAAAGGCGTACGTCAGGGCAAAGTAATCGAGCTTGACCTGGACGACGCCGACGTTGACGCGGCAAACGCCAGCGTGACAGAAATGTGCGAAAAGCTTTTGGCGAACACCGTGATCGAAAGCTATTCGGTCACATTTGACTAAACATTTTCACCAAGCCAAGGAAACGCGACCATGAAAGCAGGCGTCATTGTCTTTCCAGGATCAAATTGCGACCGCGATCTGGCGGTTGGTTTTGAACGCGCGGGTTTTGATGTCACGATGGTCTGGCACAAGGACACCGTTTTGCCTGCTGGGCTGGATGTTATTGGTATTCCCGGTGGATTTTCGTTTGGCGATTATCTGCGCTGTGGCGCGATTGCGGCGCGTTCGCCGATCTGTCGCGCGGTTGTGGATCACGCCCATGCCGGCGGTTTCGTCGTCGGTATCTGTAACGGGTTTCAGGTGTTGACGGAAACCGGCCTGTTGCCGGGCGCGTTGATGCGCAATGCCGGGTTGAAATTTGTTTGCAAACCCGTGCAGCTCAACGTGGTCACGACTGACAGTGCGTTTACCGCAAGCTACGTGCAGGGCCAAATGGTGAGCTATCCGGTCGCCCATCACGACGGCAATTATAACGCCGACGGCGAACTGCTGGCGCGGCTGAACGGCGACGACCGCGTGGCCTTTCGCTATGTCGATAATCCCAACGGATCGGCAGATAACATTGCTGGTGTGCTTAGCGAAAATCGCCGGGTTCTGGGGTTGATGCCGCATCCTGAACGGGCAGTCGATACGCGCATTGGCGGCGACGACGGCAGCGCGATGTTCGCTGGGCTCGCCGGGGTCTTTGAAACAGCCTGAGTGACGCTTGAGCATGGCGCGCTGTGCGCGTAGGCTGACATTATGTCAACAGATGACGATTTCATCCAGCGTAGGCTCAGTCCGACCATGTCGTGGCGGGGGCGTGCCTTCTTTGTGATGATCGTGATTATCGGCGTGTCCGTCGTGTGGATGACAAATCTGTGGTTGTCCGAACGTTTTACCGATTCCACGCGTAACAGTTCAGAGCTGCGTCAGACGCTGTATTCGGGCACGGTGCTATCTGAACTGCATCGAAATTCGGTCGTGCCGCTGTTGCTGTCGCGTGATCCGGCGCTGATCAATGCGCTGAATTCTGACGACTTCACCCAGACGTCGCAGAGGCTGATTTCCTATATCGACGAAATTCGTTCCGCGTCACTGGTACTTTATGACGTTAGCGGGCGCGTCGTTGCCGCAACCGACCGCAGCCTGATTGGCGCCAATAATCGTTCTGGCCCATATTTCATTGATGCTTTGCGTTCTGACGACACGGTGTTCACCCAGTTTCGTGCGGAAAACGGCGCGCAATATTTTAACTATAGCCGCAAGTTGCAATCCGATGGCGAAACCATTGGCGTCATCGTTGTTGAGGCAGACCTGCGCCAGTTTCAAAGCAGTTGGGCGGGTATTTCCGAGGCGGTGTTTGTCACCGACAGCGAGGGCGAAATCATTCTGTCGACGGAACCACGCTGGCGCGGATTGCGCGAAGAAGACGCGCTGATTGCGCAATCGGCACCGTCGGCGATTGAACGCGCTATCCGGGTAACGTCGGATTGGTCGGCTGTGCGGCCCGACGCCTATCTTGCCGGGCAAGGGGTGATGCGCATCGAAAATCGCATGGCATTTCGCGGCTGGCGGATGGTTTCATATACGCCTTACGCGTCGGTTCGTGAACGGGTGAACGGCGTGCTGGCGCTGGAAATCATGGCCTTTGCGCTGATTCTGGCAGGCGCGCTATACTTTGTCGGCAGACGCGCCCGCGCACGGTCGGTTTTCTTTCAGCGCGAGTCAGCGGATCTTCGCCAGTTGAACGATGCTTTGCAGCGGGAAATTGCCGAACGAAAACGCGCCGAAAAGAGCCTGGAAGTGGCCGAGCAAACGCTGGCCCAGTCCTCGAAGCTTGCAGCATTGGGGGAAATGTCGGCGGCCGTCAGCCACGAATTGAACCAACCACTTGCGGCGATGAAAACCTATCTGGCTGGTGCGAAATTATTGCTGCAGCGAAAACGCCCTGACGAAGCATTATCGTCGTTCCAACGCGTCGATGATCTGATCGACCGGATGGGATCAATTACTCGCCAGCTTAAAAGCTACGCGCGCAAAGGCGGCGATACGTTTGAGCCTGTAAATGTTAAGGATGCCCTGTCCTCGGCGCTGTCGATGATGGAACCCCAGCTAAAAGAAAGAGACGTTCGCATTAAACGCATCGTCCCGCGCGATGCGGTGATGGTGATGGCGGATCGCGTGCGCGTCGAACAGGTGATAATCAACCTGCTGCGCAACGCCCTTGACGCGATCAAAACCGACGCGACACCGGAAATTGAAATCATGGTGTCGGCGGGGGACACCGCCAAGTTGACGGTCCGCGATAATGGCCACGGAATTCAGGATCTCGACAGCCTGTTTGAGCCGTTTTACACGACCAAAGCGCCGGGCGATGGTATCGGATTGGGCCTTGCCATTTCATCTGGAATTGTAAACGACCTTGGTGGGCGAATGACCGCACGCAATGCGCGTTCGGGGCAGGGTGCGGTTTTCGAAGTGCAGTTGCCGATATTGATGCCGGACATAGCGGCGGCCGAATAGAGCAGAATAGAAGCGAATAACGAGAGTGGAAAAATGGCCAGTTCTATGAAAATTGCGATTGTAGACGACGAAAAAGATATGCGTCAGTCGATCAGCCAGTGGTTGGCATTATCGGGTTTTGAAACCGAAACCTATGGCAGTGCCGAAGAAGCACTGCGCACGGTGGGTGCTGATTATCCGGGCATCGTTGTGTCCGACATTCGCATGCCCGGCATCGACGGCATGCAGTTTTTGAAACGCTTGATGAGTGTCGACAGCGCCCTGCCGGTGATCATGATAACCGGGCATGGTGACGTGCCGATGGCGGTCGAGGCGATGCGCGTCGGGGCATTTGATTTTCTGGAAAAACCGTTCAATCCGGACCGCATGACAGAACTGGCTAAAAAGGCCACGCTGAACCGAAGGCTGACGTTGAACAACCGTGAATTACGCCGCGAACTATCGGATGGCACCACACTGATGAAAAAACTGGTCGGTAAGTCGCCGGTCATGGAACGGCTGCGCGAGGACATTCTGGATTTGGGTCAGGCCGAAGGCCATGTGTTGATCGAAGGTGAAACCGGCACCGGTAAAACGCTGGTCGCCCATGCCTTGCATGCGGTTGGCGCGAAGGCTGGCAAAAAGTTTGTGCTGGTGTCGTGTGCTGCCTTTGACGAAGCATCCCTTGGCGCCAAGATATTCGGTCCAATGGGGGGGGCTGGCAGCGAAAGTATTGGGACCGCAAATTCTGGGCTGCCGTTAATAGAAGAAGCGCGCGGTGGCACGTTGGTTCTGGAAGACATCGAGGCGCTGCCGCAGCCACTGCAAGCGCGTTTGTTGATGTGGATAAATCAACAGGGCACTCCCGCCGAAACCCGGGTGGTGGCAATATCGAATTTACAGGAACAGGGAAAAACCAGCGAAGATGTGCTGCGTCCAGATCTTTATTACCGGCTGGCTGCGATGAAAATCACGCTGCCACCGCTGCGCCAACGCGGCGAAGATATCCTGACGCTGTTTTCGCGGCTTGGTGAACAATTTGCCGATGAATACGGTTGCGACGCACCGTCCATTTCCGCGCAGGAAGCCGCGCAATTGCTGCAGGCACCCTGGCCGGGCAATATTCGCCAGCTGATCAACGTTTCAGAACGCGCAGTGCTGCAAAATCGCCGGGGCAGCGGGTCAATCGCGTCGCTTTTGATGGCAGAAGACGATGACGCGCAGACATCAATGACGACCGAAGGCAAACCGCTCAAGGAATATGTGGAAGCGTTTGAACGCATGCTGATCGACAATACCATGCGTCGCCACAAGGGTTCGATTGTCGCCGTGATGGACGAACTGTGTCTGCCTCGCCGCACCCTAAACGAGAAGATGGCCAAATACGTGCTGCAACGGTCCGATTATCTCTAATCACCGTCGCGCGAACATGCCGCACACACACATTGAGCATTGTAATCGGTATGGCTTCGCCCCTATGTTGTGCTAACGGGTGCAATTTTCATATGCCCCCGGAACAGTTTCGCTGATCTGGAATTCATCGCAGGCAAATTAGGCCGCGACGGTTCCGTCAGACCGAGAGGGCCGCAAGGCCGATAATTTGCCCACAGTGCCTTGACGCATTGGGGCCAGAATTGGGACGGAAAACCGCCCCTGAGAAAGAATCGCGATGAGGCGCGCAGTTATAAATTCCGGTAGGGCAGGGGCCGCAACGGCCCGGCTGACTCTGGAATTTGCGCCCGTTTTCGCCCAAACAAGACACCCCTTACATTGCCCGCGTCCTGCGGGACGCCGGCTTTTGTCAGGGTGCAGAAAGAAAACATGCCTAAAAAGATGCTTATCGATGCCACCCACGCAGAGGAAACGCGTGTCGTAGTTGTCGACGGAAACAGGGTCGACGAATTCGACTTTGAATCAGAAAACAAACGCCAGCTGGCTGGAAATATATATTTGGCAAAAGTGACGCGGGTAGAACCGTCGTTACAGGCTGCCTTTATCGACTATGGTGGAAACCGCCACGGGTTTCTGGCGTTTTCGGAAATTCACCCGGATTATTACCAGATACCAGTAGCTGACCGTCAGGCGCTGTTGGCCGAAGAACGTGAATTTGCGCGCCAGCAGGAAGAAGAAGAAGAAAAGAAATCGCAACCCAAGTCGCGTTCGCGCGGGCGGTCCCGGTCCAAGGCCGAAAACACGGTTTCGGATGATGCGGTTACATCGCGCTCTGCCGGAATATCGGGCATGGAAGTCACGGATTTGGATGACGGAGCGGACGCTGATCCAATCGAAGGACTGTCACCCGCATTCACCGTCGATGACACGCCAGTTGCAACCCCAGCAGCCGACGACGCAGAAAACGACCAGCCCGAAACGGATGCGCCTGAATTGGCGTCTGATGATGGTGCGAGCAGCGCCGAGCAATCTGATTCCGATGGCGATCATTCCGACGACGACAGTTCGGACGATTCAGATGATATCGACAGAAGCGAACGTGACGGCATTGAATCCATTGCCGAGGAAGATGTCAGCGAAGAAATTCGCCAGCCTCGCAAAGCGCGCGCCAAGAAATACCGCATTCAAGAAGTGATCAAGGTTCGCCAGATCCTGCTTATTCAGGTCGTCAAAGAAGAACGTGGCAACAAAGGCGCGGCGCTGACGACATATCTGTCGCTGGCCGGTCGTTATTGCGTGTTGATGCCGAACACGGCACGTGGCGGCGGGATCAGCCGCAAAATAACCAACGCTGTTGATCGCAAGAAGCTGAAAGAGATCGCCAATGAGATTGAAGTGCCGGACGGCGCCGGACTGATCATTCGCACGGCCGGTTCGCAACGTACCAAGACTGAGATCAAGCGCGACTACGAATATCTGCAACGCCTGTGGGAACAAATCCGCGAGCTGACGCTGAAATCAATCGCGCCCGCCAAAATCTACGAAGAAGGCAATCTGATAAAACGCTCGATCCGCGACCTTTACAACAAAGACATCGACGAGGTGTTTGTAGAGGGCGAGGCGGGGTATCGCGTGGCCAAAGACTTTATGAAAATGATCATGCCGTCGCATGCCAAAAACGTGAAACTTTACACCGATCCGATGCCGTTGTTTGCGCGCCATCAGGTCGAAAGCTACCTGAGCGGGATGTTTAATCCGACGGTCCAGCTGAAATCAGGTGGCTATATCGTTATCGGCGTGACCGAGGCGCTGGTCGCTATCGACGTGAATTCCGGGCGCGCGACCAAAGAAGGGTCGATCGAAGACACGGCGACCAAAACCAACCTTGAGGCGGCCGAAGAAGTGGCCCGTCAGTTGCGGCTGCGCGACCTTGCCGGTCTGATCGTGATCGACTTTATCGACATGGAAGAACGGCGCAATAATTCTGCTGTTGAAAAGCGGTTCAAGGACAAACTGAAAACCGATCGTGCGCGTATTCAGGTTGGACGGATATCGGGCTTTGGCCTGATGGAAATGTCGCGCCAGCGCTTGCGCCCCGGTATGATCGAGGCGACGACCCAGCCTTGCAACCATTGCCACGGCACAGGTCTGATTCGGTCCGACGACAATCTGGCGCTGAATATTCTGCGCCAATTGGAAGAAGAAGGCGTTCGCCGCCGTTCGCGCGAAGTGCTGCTAAAGGCACCGATCGCCATCGCCAATTACCTGATGAACAACAAGCGCGAACATATCCTTCAGATCGAAACGCGCTACGGGATGTCCGTGCGGGTTGAAGCTGATCCTTTCCTGATTTCACCGGATTTCGCGATAGAAAAATTCAAAACCGCCACGCGGATAGTGCCCGAAGTCAGCGCACATGTTGTGTCCGTGAACGCGGCATTGATGGCTGACATCGATGACGAAGACGCGGATATCGTGGAAGAGGCCGATGAGGACGAAGAGGTAGCCGTTGTTGCCGTATCCGAGGACGCGCCGCCGACCAAAAAGAAACGCCGCCGTCGCAGCCGTCGCCGCAAGGGCGGGCAAAACGGTGACGGCCAGAATGCTGACGGGCAAAACAGAGATGCCCAAAATGGCGATGGCCAAAATGGTGATGCCCAAAATAGCGATACACCGTCTGGTCCTGCGCAAAATTCGGGTGAAACCACTCAGGAACTCAACACTGTCGCTGGCGGGTCAGACGAAGCCCCTGCTGGGGCATTGGCGGATGCTGTGGATGTAAGTGGCGAAGCACCGCGCAAAGTTACGCGGTCCCGTTCCAGAAGAAAACCGGCTGGCGTTGCGCCAGAAGTGGCAGCAGATGGGGTTTCTGTAACTGAAACGGAAATCACTGCCGCACCGCAACCGGCTGCCGTTGGTGCGGATGAACCCGCCGCCAAACCAGCCCGCAAAAGCCGCGCCAAGCAGAAAGCGGCTGTGGAATCTGTGAACGCTGAATCTGTGGCTGTGAACGCTGTAGCAGCGGAAATTGCAGGCGATGAAACTTCGCCGGCCAAGCCACCACGCAAACGTGCAACGCGTAGCAAGGCGAAACCGGCGGCTGATGCGGCCGTTGAAACCACCAGCGATGTGGCGGCGTCGGGTAGCGACGCAACACCAGCAGTGGCGAAAAAACCTCGCCGCGCTGCGACCAAGAAAAAGGTCGAGGACGCGGCCCCGATTGCTGCGCAAGCTGCGCCTGCCGCCCCAATCGCTGCCACCGTTTCAGCGAACGAAGTGGCCGTCGCGCCCGCCCTTGCAGCTGCGCCAACGGTCGCCGAAGCCAAGAAGCCGGACGAGCCGAAGAAAAAGGGCTGGTGGTCGCAGACGCGCTAAAACGCGCTGGCTATTGTTTAAATTTTCGAATGCGCCGGGCATATTGTCCGGCGTTTTCGTTTTCGTGAATATCGATGCTTCTGCTAGGACTTACGAATGCGAAAATGACGGGCGCTGCCATGGGTTTGAATGTCGATCAGATCATGCCCCGCCTCGGCACAAAAATGTGGAACGTCCAGCACCGCAGCCGGATCGTCGGTTTGCAGCCGCAGGACCTGTCCCACCCGCAGCGCCTGCAAGCGCTTGCGCGCCTTCAGGACAGGCAAGGGACATAATAAGCCAATCGCGTCCAGATCGTCGTCATATTCCATCTTTTGGCGACCTAATTGGAATGTTTCATTTTGTCCACCAAGATGTGACATCGCGTGCGGGTGACGCGCGGCGCTAATCGGTCTATTGCAACAGACATGTTCGGAATTGAAATCATTGACGCCAGCCTGTTGCCCGCGATGTTTGTCGCGCTGCTGGCTGGGTTTCTGTCGTTTCTTAGCCCTTGTGTTTTACCGATCGTGCCGCCCTATCTGGCCTATATGGGCGGCATTTCCATGCAGGAAATGACGGCCACAGGTAGCGCGCGAAAATCAGCCATTATCCCGGCCCTGTTCTTTGTGATGGGCCTGTCGACGGTATTCTTGTTTCTGGGGTTCACCGCCTCGGTATTTGGCACATTTTTCCTTAAAAATCAGGAAATATTCGCGCAAATTTCTGGCGGCGTGGTCATCATATTTGGCCTGCATTTCCTGGGCGTTTTCCGCATTTCCCTGTTGGATCGAGAGGCGCGGCTGGACGCGGGCGATCGCGGCGGCACCGCCTTTGGCGCCTATGTGCTTGGGTTGGCGTTTGCCTTTGGCTGGACGCCCTGCATCGGCCCACAACTGGGGGCGATCCTGTCGCTGGCCGCGTCAGAGGCGTCGGTTGCTCGTGGCACCAGCCTGCTGGCGCTTTATGCCGCCGGGCTTGGGATTCCGTTTTTATTGGCGGCGATATTTGTTCAGCGATCAATGGGTCTGATGAACCGGCTAAAACCACATATGAAGATCATCGAAAAATCCATGGGCGTGCTGCTGGTTCTGGTCGGCGTGGCGTTATTGACCGGCGCGTTTAGCGACTTTTCGTTCTGGTTGCTGGAAAATGTTCCGGCACTTTCTGCGCTGGGATAATCACGCGCTATTAAGCTGACCTTAATTTTACCCAATATTTGCGATACAATCGATTGAAGATCGTTGTAATAGGTTGGTTTATGAACACAAGAAAACACGTCACCACACGCAAAGTGTTCTACATCCCCGGCTATGATCCGTTTCCTGCACGCAGATACCGCGAGCTATATCGCACAGAAGGTGGACAGCAGGCCCGAATATCCGGCTATGAAATTGCACTGACCGCCAAACCAAAAGCCTATCGGTATGGCTGGCGGGTGAAGGCTGTGATTGACGGAAAACAGATCGACACCGAATACGAGGTGTTGGAATGGTCGGATCTGGTGCAGGCGTCGATGCAAACCGGAATTCTGGCCACCTACGCGCAATTGTTCATCACCGCCTGGATCTACATTTCCACGGGCGCGCTGCGGCGTCTGTCATGGCTACGAAAGGGCCCGATTGTCGCGGCGCTTTACCCAATTGGATTATTGCTGGCGCAGGCGTTGATTGCGGTTTTCGTGGCTTGGGTGGCTGGCGCGATACTGTCACGGTCGATCTATCCAAATGTGGGCTGGATCGTGGCATTGCCGATCATCGTGGTTATCTTGCGCTGGTTTCGCAAACACGACAGCAAGTTTTTCGCTTATTATCTGATGCATGATTATGCCTTTTCGGCGCGCCTGCGCGGTGCCAATCCGCCCGAACTGGAACAGCGCATGCAGGTATTTGCACAGGCGATCACGTCGGCACTGACCAGCGACGTGGATGAGGTGCTGGTGGTTGGCCATTCGTCGGGCGTCAATCTGGCCGTGTCGATTTTGGCCGATGTGATCCGGGCCAATCGCGTGCCTCCCAACAGTCCCGCACTTGGGTTTTTGTCACTCGGGCAGGTTGTTCCAATGCAGTCATTTTTGCCCAATGCCCACAGGTTGCGCGCCGATCTGCGTGACCTTTCTGTGGCAAAGGCGCTGACGTGGGTCGATGTTTCAGCGCCGGGTGACGGGTGTTCGTTTGCTCTGTGTGATCCTGTCAGTGTCAGTGGTGTCGCACCAAATGAACGGATTTGGCCGCTGGTTATATCAGCGGCCTTTAGCCAAACCCTTAGCCCCGAGCGCTGGCAATCGATGCGTCGGCGGTACTTTCGGTTGCATTTTCAATACTTATGCGCGTTTGACCGACCCGCCGATTATGACTATTTTCAGATCACCGCCGGGGCGATGACATTGGGCGGCCGGTTTCGCGGCCGCAAACCATCCAACAGCAGGATTGACGTGGCCGCGTCACGCTATAGATCCGTAAGAGCATGATACCCGCCAAACCACTTTCGCGCCCGGATCGCGTATCCTTTTGGCGCTATTTGCGTCTGTTCCGGCGCGATATTTTGTCCGCGCAACCAGACAGATTGTACCGCGCCAAGATGGCTGAATTTCGCACGCCATTCTTTCGATCTTACCTGATCAACGAACCTGACATAATCCGCGACGTGCTGAACGCGCGCCCGGTGGATTTTCCGAAATCTGATCGCATCGCCGAAGGTTTGCGCCCGCTGTTGGGTCGTTCAGTTTTTCTGAGCAATGGCGACGCATGGCGCGCGCAGCGCCGGATCATCGATCCGGCGTTTGAAAGTGGTCGCCTGCGCCAGTCGTTTGACGCGATGGTGCAGGCAGGTGCGGCGGCGATCGCGCGTGTTGGCGCCTTGCCCCAAACCCTTGAGGTTGAAGAATTATGCAGCCATCTGGCAGCTGATGTGATTTTCCGGACCTTGTTTTCCATTCCGATCACCCATGACACCGCGACCAAAGTCTTTGTAGAATTTCAAAATTATCAGCGCGCGCAGCCAATCCTGAACCCGGCGGCTTTTGTTGCTTTGCCAAAATGGATGCCTCGGCTTCACCGTTCGTGCACACGTCGCGCGGCAAAGAACATCCGGCGCCTGATTGCCGACCTTACCGCCGCGCGCGCAGGCGAAATACTGGCCGGGACCGCACCGGATGATCTGGCAACAAAGATCATGACCACACCGGACCCTGAAACAGGTCGTCTGTTTGACGTCGACGAAATGGTCGATCAGGTTGCGATATTCTTTCTGGCAGGGCATGAAACCAGTGCGGCCGCATTGTCCTGGGCGCTGTATTTGTTGGCCAATTTCCCCGACGCCCAGAAAAGGATCGCAGACGAAGCGATGTTGTTGGGCGAAAAGATCGAATTTGGCGATCTGGCCAAGCTGAAATTCACGCGCAATGTGTTTCGCGAGACGCTGCGGCTATATCCGCCGGTGCCAATGATGGTACGCGAAAACCTGAAGCCAGAGGTGTTTCGCGACCGACCCGTCAAAATTGGCGCGCAGGTGGTTATCAGCCAGTGGCATCTGCACCGTCATGCCAACCTATGGCAGAACCCTGATGGTTTTGACCCGGATCGCTTTGATAGTGGCGGTGATGACATTAGCCGTAAAGGCGACGCGGCACAAAAATCTGTGCGCGACGCCTATTTGCCATTCTCCAGCGGCGCGCGCGTGTGTCCAGGGGCAGGCTTTGCGATGGCCGAGGGCACGTTACTGTTGGCGATGTTGGTGCGCGCATTCCGCTTTGATGCAATACCAGACCGCGCGCCGGTTCCGGTGGCGTTTCTGACGGTGCGTTCTGCGACGGGTATTTCGTTAGAAATGTCGCGCCGTGGGTAATGTGGCGTTCGCTCGGAACTAAGGCATTTTGCGTTTAATCTGGGGCATATCCTGCAGCTTTGAAGAAATTCCAGCATTGGTCTGGGTCGAATAGATCACAAATGTCACCGAGGGCATTAAAGAGTGCATCCAAGGTTCGGGCCCCGATCCTGCGCAGGTGGGCTTTGAGTTTGGAGAACGCCATTTCGATCGGGTTCAGGTCTGGGGAATATGGCGGCAAGAAAAGAAACCAGCATCCCCTGTCTTTCAACGCCCGTGCAGCGCGAGGGCTTTTGTGGGTGGATAGATTGTCGAGTATCACCACCGTTCCTGGTTCCAGCGCAGGGGCAAGCTGGGTCTCGATATAGGTGTCAAATGCGAGGCCATCCATCGCTCCCGTGATCACCCAAGGTGCAATCAGCGCATCTTGTGTCAACCCGGCGATGAAGGTCTGCGTGCCCCATTTTCCAAACGGCGCAGTGCCGTAAAGCCTCTCACCCTTGAGGCCGCGTCCGCGCAGACGGGTGAGATTGGTTTTGACGGCGGTTTCGTCAATAAAGACCAACCTGTGCGGTTCCTGGCGCAGCCTTGGCAAGCGGCGGGCAAAGACCCGCGCCAGGCCACAACCGTCGCGCCAGACGTAAAGCGGGACGGTCACGTTCCTGCGCAATCAGCCCTTTTTTAGATGAAAACCCCGCGCGTTGCAGAGCCCGGTGAATAAAGGAAAGCTGAACGCTCACGCTGTGCGTATCTATCAGCGCACAGGAAAGTTCCTGCAGTGTAATGTCCGGTTCGGCGCGCATAATATCGATCAGGAAATTCGCATGTGGAGCAAGCTTGCCAAATTTACCCGCTGGCCTTCCCTGTGGTTTGGGGCTGACTGCGCCCCGCTCTCTTTAATCCGCCGCATAACGCACCGCTGTTGCAGCCCTGACGCCAAAAACCCGCCCCGCAGCACGCCAAGAACTACCAGCTGCGACATACCTGCAAATCCGATGCCGAAGATCTAAAGAATAAGGTTTGCCCATGAAACACCGCCTGACAGGAAATGAATCAGACAAACAACACTTTGGGAATCCCCTTTCGATCCAAATCAAACGCAATCCGCTTTAGTGTGGCCGAGGTAAACTATCCGTTACGCTGATCGTCGTTGGCGCGTCTGAAACCCTACACGCTGAATTCGCAAGTATCCTGTCCAAACCGTGCATCAATTTGAAGAGCCAACCCTCAGTTGCAACTGTTTTAGAGTGAATATCCGAATTGCCGACGCCAGCCCGATGTTGGTTCCGCGCGCTTGGTCAATTTCTGCGGCCAGATCATTGATTGCGCGCCCCTGCGCGGCGGCAATGGCGCGAAATTCGGCCCAGAATTCAGTTTCCAGTGACACGCTGGTGCGATGACCGCGCAATGTCAGCGAATGTTTTGCGGGCCGTTCGCTCAAATCTCGTCGTCCATCTGATGCTGATCCAGCATTTTGGCAGCTTTTTCGTTTTGCGCCATTTCGGTAACGCGCTGCGCCTTGGTGCGGCCATGCAGGACGGCGTTTTGATCCGCGATGGCACGGGTTTCGGCGCGCAACCGGGTCTTGCGCGCCTTGTTCAGGTTTATCGGCGTGTTCAAGCTTTCGGGCCGATCATGTTTTCTGGACGTACGACGCGTTCAAATGTTTCTTCATCGACAAATCCAAGTCTGACGGCTTCTTCTTTCAATGTGGTGCCGTTCTTATGCGCCGTCTTGGCGACAGTTGTTGCGTTGTCATAGCCGATGGTGGGTGCAAGTGCGGTCACCAACATCAGGCTTTCGCGCATCAGTTTTTCTATCCGCACCCGGTCCGCCTTGATGCCCGATACGCAATTATCGGTGAATGCGCTGCAGGCGTCGCCCAGCAATTGCATTGATTGCAATACGTTGTAGGCGATCATCGGTTTGAACACATTCAGTTCAAAATGCCCTTGGCTGCCAGCAAATCCAACGGCCGCGTCATTGCCAAACACATGCGCGCAGACCTGTGTCATCGCCTCGGCCTGCGTTGGGTTCACTTTGCCCGGCATGATCGAACTGCCCGGTTCGTTTTCGGGCAACATCAGTTCGCCCAGACCACAGCGCGGCCCGGACCCCAAAAGGCGAATGTCATTGGCGATCTTGAACAGCGATGCGGCCACAGTCTTGGTGGCACCCGACATTTCAACCATCGCGTCATGCGCTGCCAGTGCTTCGAATTTATTGGGGGCGGTGACAAAAGGCAGGCCGGTGATGTCGGCCATGCTGGCCGCAACTGCTTCGCTCCAGCCGGGCAAGGTGTTCAGGCCGGTCCCGACAGCCGTGCCGCCTTGCGCAAGTTCACAGATACGCCCCAACGCGCCCTTGATGCGTTCGATAGACATCGCAACTTGATGGGCGTAGCCGGAAAATTCCTGTGCCAAGGTCAGCGGCGTCGCGTCCATCATATGGGTGCGCCCGATTTTGATGATGCCGTCGAATTCTTTCACCTTTGCGGATAGCGCGAAATGCAATTTGGCCAAGCCCGGCAGCAACACGTTATGGGCAGTGGTGGCGGTGGCGATATGCATTGCCGTGGGGAACGTGTCGTTGGACGATTGTCCCATATTGCAATGATCATTGGGGTGAACCGGGTCTTTGGACCCAATAACGCCACCCAGAATTTCAATCGCGCGATTGGCGATAACCTCGTTCGCGTTCATGTTTGACTGCGTGCCCGACCCGGTCTGCCACACGACCAGCGGAAAGTTATCGTCAAATTTCCCGGCCGCAACTTCGGATGCCGCCTGAATGATCGCGTCGGCTTTGGTCGCGTCCAACGCACCTTGCGCTTTGTTGACGCCCGCGCAGGCCTGTTTGATGACGCCGAGCGCGCGCACGATCGCGACAGGCTGTTTTTCCCAGCCGATCGGAAAATTCATGATTGAACGCTGCGTCTGCGCCCCCCAATATTTTTCCGCCGGCACGTCAAGGGGTCCAAAGCTGTCAGATTCAATTCTGGTGGCGGGGCTTTTGGCGGTCATTGAGAAATTCCTTTGGCGTTGCTTAGAACCGTTTACGCATGCGCTGGCCGAAACTCAATCCACGCGATTGTCGCAATTGTCCGGATTTGGTTGACCTGCCGCGTACAAAGCTGCGCCTGTCAGGGCGCAAAATATCGCCGCAGAGCCGCTGCTATTTTCTGAAACTGTCCAGACTGACAACTTCGGCGTCGTGGGGTGCGTCGTCCACAACGTCGATCATTTCTGCCTCGGTCTCATCCTTGGCGTTTGCCTCAGCGGTTTCATCCGGTTCCTGCGTTTCAAATCGCAAACCAAATTCAACAGACGGATCAACGAACGTCTTAATCGCGTCGTATGGAATATACATCGATTCAGGATTGTCGCCAAAGTTCAGCGTAATCGCGAACCCTTCGTCGGTGACGTTAATCTTGTCAAACCAGTTCTGAATTACAATTGTCATTTCAGTGGCATAGCGATCTGACAACCAATCGGCCAGTTCGACGTCCGGGTGCATCGTGTCAAACGTCACAAAGAAATGGTGTTCGCCAGGCAAACCATCCTTGGCCACGCCATTCAGAACCCTTTGAATAAGGCCCCGCATCGCGTCGTGCATTAGATTTCCATAGTCGATGGTTTTGGACATGGCCAGTCTCTTAGGCGACATTGCTGGACACAATACCCCAATTTCCAGCGAAGGAAAGAGGCGGCGTCGTGAAATTTAAACTTGGGGAAAAGTGCAGGCTTCTGTTGCCAGGTGCCTGCGAACCCCGCCTTACGCTGCTAGGCGCAAGGGCTTAGTTTCGGCAACTTGGACTGCTTACGCAGCCAAAGCCATAGCCGGAGCACGGTTGTCATTTGCAACTGTACGTTTCGGACCGATAACGGTGGTACCTCACCGGGCAAAAGCTAACCCCTTTAGACGTTCGTCGATCCTATTTCGACCCCATAATCCCCAAATGAGGGATGTTTGGTGGAGTCGCCGGGTACCGCCCCCGGGTCCGATCCGCGTATTACGAGCGCGTTTATCACCATAGTTCCGTTGCCGGAACACAACCAACGTAGGGACAGTCGACCGCCCTTTCAAGCGGGTTCGTTTGTCGGTAAATAACCACCCCCGACATTTTCACAGAAAACCTTACAATTTAACGATAAATCCTGTGTTTTTCAGAATTCTGGCCAGTTACGCTAGGAAAAGCTTGCGCTTAGGGGCGAACCGCTGAAAAACTTTCCGGCATTCAGGTTACAAAAACCGGAGGGGATGGCAGTGACTTGGCCGAATTGGGCCGGCGCCGTTATTTCGCGTAAAAACGAACAATAGGAAAGGAAGTTCCATGACAAAAATGCCAAGAATTCTTTTTGCGGGCCTTATGGCAAGCAGTATGATGGTTAGCCCGCTGTTGGCGGCTGGCAACCATCCGGTAACGGGCGAAGCTCTTGCCGATGACCAGACCTTTACTTACCGCGTATTGGACGAGCACAGCTCGGTCGATCCGCAGGTTGTAGAAGATGTTTCTGGTTCCGAAATCGTGCGTGACCTTTTTGAAGGTCTCTATAATCAAAGCGCGGACGGCGATCTTGTTCCCGGCGTGGCCACTAGCCATGATGTGAACGACGCCAAGGATGTCTATACATTCCACCTGCGCGCAGACGCCAAATGGTCAAATGGCGACCCGGTCACCGCTGGTGATTTCGTTTACGCGTGGCAGCGCCTGATAGACCCTGAACTGGCATCGCCCTATTCGTGGTTCGGCGAATTGATGTCGATTGAAAACGCAGGCGCCATTCTGGCTGGCGATATGCCAACCTCTGATCTTGGGGTCTCTGCCGTTGATGACCACACGCTGGAGGTACGCCTGACGTCGTCGTTGCCGTATTTCCCATTGATGACTACCCATGCATCAACCTTCCCGTCGCCGCAGTCAGTTATCGAAGCACATGGCGACGCGTGGACGGACCCTGAAAATATCGTTTCCAACGGTGCCTATGTTCTGACCACACACATCCCTAGCGAGCGCTCGGTACGGGAACGCAACCCAATGTATTGGGACAACGCGAACACGATCGTCGACAAGGTCGTCGCGCTGATCGTGAACGATGAAAACGTTGCTTTGACACGTTATTTTTCGGGCGAATTTGACAGAACCGAAGTTCCTTCAGGTCAGTATCCAAAACTGAAGGCGGAATATCCTGACGAAGCGGTCAGTTTCCCACGTCTGTGTAACTATTATTACACATTCAACCTGTCGGACACTGGCCCAGAGGCGTTCAAGGACGTGCGCGTTCGTGAAGCGCTGTCACTGGCCGTGGATCGTTCTGTGATCACCGAAAAGGTTCTGCAAGGTGGTCAGGTAGATGCCTATACGTTTACGCCTGCTGCGACGGCTGGCTTTACGGTGCCTGATGTCGCAAGTGCTGCAATGTCCCAAGCGGATCGTGACGCACGTGCTGTCGAACTGCTGGCAGATGCCGGATACGACGCGTCCAACCCACTGGCATTTGACATGCTCTACAACACATCCGAAGGTCACCAGAAGATTGCTGTTGCCATGAGCCAGATGTGGAAGCAGAAACTGGGCGTCGAAGTGACACTTGCCAATCAGGAATGGAAAACCTTCCTGGAAACACGTGGCAATCAGGACTTTGCGCTGGCACGTGGCGCATGGTGTGGCGACTATAACGAAGCCTCTACATTTTTGGACCTCGTAGCGTCGGCATCGGGCTATAATGACGGTAAATTCGCCAACGCCCGCGTTGACGAATTGCTGGCAGCGGCCAAAACATCTGCTGACCCTCAGCCGATGTATACTGAAATCGAGCAGATCATCGCCACAGAGGTTCCGGTTATTCCGGTCTACCACTATGCTGGTGTCTATATGCTTGATACCGATCTGGGCGGCTGGCCGATCCAGAACGTAGAACAGAACTGGTACTCAAAAGACCTCTATAAAATCGCCGAATAATCGGTTTGTAGAAACAACAACCCGGCCCTCGATAAATTGGGGGCCGGGTCTTTTGTGGTTGGGGTTGTGTTCAAATGCTACGCTATATTATCAGGCGCCTTTTGGTTGCCGTGCCAACGTTGCTGGTGCTGATCATCATTTGTTTTTATCTGATGCAGGTCGCACCGGGTGGGCCGTTCACGTCTGAACGCCCGTTGCCACCGCAAGTCATGGCGAATATTCAGGCGAAATATGGTCTGGACCAACCGCTGTACGTGCAGTTGTGGAATTATCTTAGCGGCATCGTGACCAGCTTTGATTTCGGACCGTCCTATAAATACAAAGATCGCAGCGTGAATGACATTATCGCGCAGGGTTTTCCGGTTACGTTAACCTACGGATCAATCTCGTTTGTGCTGGCCACGTTGATCGGGGTTTCGCTTGGGGTGCTGGCTGCAATTAAGCACAACACCGTGCTGGATTACATCGCCGTTGGCTTTACCTTTTCGGCGCAGTCATTGCCCAACTTTGTGATGGCACCGATCCTGATCATCGTCTTCACATGGCAGCTGGGATGGCTGCCGGGGGGCGGGTGGAACGGCGGGCAATGGCAATATCTGGTGATGCCGGTTATCGCGCTGTCCACATCGTTTATGGCGTCAATATCGCGGATTATGCGGGCGTCGATGCTGGAGGTGTTGAATTCGAACTTTATCCGCACCGCTAAGGCCAAGGGCCTGTCCAACCAAGCGATCATCTGGCGCCATGCGATGAAACCGGCGATGTTGCCGGTCGTGTCCTATCTGGGTCCGGCGTTCGTTGGGATGATCACCGGGTCAGTCGTCATCGACATGTATTTTTCAACCGGTGGGATTGGCCAGTTCTTTGTGAACTCTGCGCTGAACCGTGACTATGCCGTCATGCTGGGGCTGACCATTCTGTTTGGCAGTCTTACCATTGCTTTCAACCTCTTAGCGGACGTGCTGTATGCTTGGCTCGACCCGAAGATCAGATATTAGGGGCGCGGTCATGGTATTTAACACCGATCAGGTCGAACGCATCGCCGAAAAACTGGCCGAGGCTGAACAGATCAAAGGGCGGTCCCTGTGGCAGGACGCATGGGAGCGCTTTTTGCGCAACAAGGCAGCTGTCGGCGCGACCACAATATTGGGGGCGATCCTGCTGTTCACGTTGGTGGGGCCGATATTTGCGCAATTCGCCAATGACGAAATCGATTGGGAACGGATGGGCGATGTCGCCGAACTGGGCAAACCTTCGGTCGCGAACGGGCATTTCTTTGGGCTGGATGCCTTGGGGCGCGATCTTTATGCGCGCACCATTCAGGCAACGCTGACATCATTGATGGTGGGCGTTGTGGGCACCAGCGTCGCCGTCATTGTGGGCACGCTTTACGGCGCGATTTCCGGGTTTATCGGCGGGTGGGTCGATAATGTGATGATGCGCGCGGTCGACATACTGATCGCCATTCCGTTCATGTTTATCATCATCCTGCTGCTGGTCGCGTTTGAGCGATCACTGTTCATGCTGTTTGTCGGCATCGGTATTGTCGGTTGGCTGGACATGAGCCGGATTGTGCGCGGCCAAACCCTGTCGTTGAAAAATCGCGAATTTATCGAGGCCGCTCAGGCCGCTGGCGTTGGTTGGTTCACCATCATAACCCGCCACATCGTGCCAAATTTGCTGGGCGTCGTGGTGGTTTATGCCACGTTGTTGGTACCAGCCATGATCATGACCGAAAGCTTCATCTCTTTCCTTGGGCTGGGTGTGCAGGAACCAAACACGTCGCTGGGCGCGTTGATATCACAGGGTGCCGGGCAAATCCTGTACGGCACATTGTGGCAATTGGCCGTGCCACTTTTCTTCTTTTTGACAACGATCATCTGCCTGTTCTTTATCGGCGATGGTCTGCGCGACGCACTTGACCCGAAGGATCGTTGATATGGCTATGTTAGATGTCAAAAACCTGTCGGTCACATTTGCAACATCGGATGGCCCGGTACCGGCGGTGCGCGATGTTAGTTTTCATATCGAACCGGGCGAATGTCTGGGCATTGTGGGCGAATCCGGGTCGGGCAAAAGCCAGACTTTCATGGCGGCGATGGGGCTGTTGGCCGAAAATGGCACAACCACCGGATCGGCGGTGTTTGACGGGCATGATCTGCTTAACCTGACGCCAAAGGAACACAACCAAATTCGCGGCCGCGAGGTGGCGATGATATTTCAGGACCCGTTGACGGCATTGACGCCGCACCTGCGGGTCGGGCAACAGATGCAAGAGGTGTTGCGCCTGCACAAGGGAATGGCGGGGGCCACCGCCTTGGAACAGTGTCTGCACTGGTTAGACCGCGTCCAAATACCCGAGGCTGGGCGCCGTTTGTACCAGTTCCCGCATGAATTGTCCGGTGGCATGCGCCAGCGCGTTATGATTGCGATGGCGATGCTGTGTAACCCGCGCCTGTTGATCGCAGACGAACCAACCACCGCGCTGGACGTGACAGTTCAGGCGGAAATTCTGGACCTGATGGTTGGCCTGCAAAAAGAAGAAGGCACCGCGATTGCCCTGATCACCCATGACATGGGCGTCGTGGCGCGGATGTGTGACCGCATTCAGGTCATGCGTCTTGGCGAATTTGTCGAAGAGGGCAGCGCCGAAGATATTTTTCACGCACCCAAACATGCGTATACGCAGATGTTGCTGCACGCCATGCCGCGCATTGATCGGCCCAACATGAGCAAACCCCTGCAAATCATTGCAGCGGGTGGCGAAAAACTGTTGCAGGTCGACGATGTAAAGGTTCATTTTCCAATCCGGCTTGATCAGGGATTATTTGGCAAAAAGGTTCCGCTAAAGGCGGTGGATGGCGTTAGCTTTGATTTGCGTCAAGGCGAAACTCTTGGCGTTGTCGGTGAAAGTGGTTGCGGCAAATCCACTTTGGCGCGCGCGGTGTTGCAGCTGATCCCACCCAGCCACGGCTCGGTTGCATGGCTGGGTAATCCGCTGGTTGGCCTGCCCAGACGCCAGATGATCCCGTTTCGCAAAGACCTGCAAATCGTGTTTCAGGACCCGCTGGCCAGTCTGAACCCGCGTATGACGATCGCCGCATCGATCGCCGAACCGCTGCGTACCTTTCAGCCGGGACTGACGGGCCATCAGCGTAAAATGGCAGTCGCAGAAATGATGGAAAAAGTTGGGCTGGATCAAAATCTGATCAATCGATATCCGCATGAATTGTCGGGCGGCCAAAACCAGCGCGTCGGGATTGCGCGCGCGATGATCAACCGCCCGCGACTGATCATTTGCGACGAAGCTGTGTCCGCATTAGACGTTTCTATTCAAGCGCAGGTGATCGATCTTTTGAAAGACCTGCAAACCGAATTCGGCCTGTCGATGATATTTATCAGTCACGATCTGTCGGTGGTGCGTGAAATATCGCACCGTATTCTGGTGCTGTATCTGGGGCGCGCGGTTGAACTGGCGGACCGCGATGCGATCTATGGTGATGCGCGCCATCCCTATACCAAGGCGCTGATTTCGGCCGTTCCTGTGCCCGATCCGCGCATCGAACGTACCCGCACGCGCATCAAGATCCCCGGCGAATTGCCGTCACCACTGGCGCCCGGCGCAATGTTGCGGTTCTTGCCGTCAAAACTGGCCACGCACGGCCAGGATTACATCCCGCAATTACAAGATGTGGGCAGTGGCCATATGGTCGCCGAACATGATCCCCTGGAAGATTTGCTGGCGGCGGCACCTTAAGCGATAAATTCTGATTTCGCTAAAAACGACGCCAAATCGTGTCGGTTTCAGCGGGTCTGATTCCTTTGTTTTCGGCTTTTTGGGCGCAAGGAGGATTTGGTATGAAAATTGGATTTATCGGGCTTGGCAATGTCGGTGCAAAACTGGCAGGCAGCATTATTCGCAACGGATTTGATCTGACGGTGCGCGATCTGAACCGCGATCTGGCGGAACCGTTTTTGGCCGACGGTGCGCATTGGGCCGACAGCCCGCGCCAAATGGCCGAAAGTTGTGATCTGATCATAACGTGCCTGCCCAGCCCCGCGGCCTGTTCCGCCGTGATGGAAGCCGACGATGGCGTCTTGTCGGGGTTGTCCGCAGGAAAAATCTGGGCCGAGATGTCGACCACCGACGCGAGCGAGGTCAAACGCATCGCGGCATTGGTGCGCGCAACTGGGGCCGAGGCAATCGAGTGCCCGGTATCGGGCGGATGTCACCGTGCTGCGACCGGCAATATCGCTATTTTTGCTGGCGCAAACCGCGAAACGTTTGAACGCATGTTGCCGATCCTGACAGTCCTTGGACGCCGGGTTTTGCATACCGGCGACATCGGAACCGCGTCTGCCTTGAAAGTCATGACGAACTATCTTGCGACCGCCAATCTGGTGACGCTGGCCGAGGCACTGGTCACGTGCAAAGCAATCGGGCTTGATCTGGCAACAACGTATGAGGCGATTAAAATATCGTCTGGCAACAGCTTTGTGCATGAAACCGAAAGTCAGATCACGCTAAATGGGTCGCGCGACATTAACTTTACTATGGATTTGGTTTTAAAGGATATTTCGCTGTTTCAGGCTCTTGCAGATAAGGCCGACGTGCCACTGGAAATTTCGCCGAAATTGATCGAGATATTCAAAGACGGGATTGATCGATACGGGCCACGCGAATTTTCGCCAAATATCATCAAGCGGCTGGAAGAAGCCACTGGTCTGGACGTTCGCGCGCCCGGATTTCCGGCAGAAATCGTTGATGATGAGCCCGAAGAACCGGGATATGAAGTTGTGCCAATGCGGGGCTGATGAATTCAAAGAAACGGGCGCGTAAGCAGCAAGCCAACGCGCCCAAATTTTTCTGTCACCAAACAGTATTAGCCCGGATAGGCCACGACTTGCTGGCGTTGGGTGCCCAGTCTTTGCACTTGCAGTTCCATCACATCGCCTGGCTTCAACCAGCGTTGCGGTTTTTGCCCCATGCCGACGCCTTCGGGCGTGCCGGTTGCGATGATGTCGCCCGGCATCAATGCCATGAACCGCGACATGTAAGATATGATTTCGGCCACACCAAAGATCATGTCGGATGTTGAATTATTTTGCTGCATGTCGCCGTTAATCGACAACGAAAGCGACAGCGCCTGTGGATCAGGAACCTCGTCGGCTGTCACCAGCCATGGACCGGTTGGCCCAAATGTGGGGGCCGATTTGCCCTTGATCCATTGCCCGCCGCGTTCGATTTGAAAATTGCGTTCGCTGACATCGTTGATCGTGCAGTAACCGGCGACGCATGACAGCGCGTCGGCCTCGGACACATGTTCTACGTGCTTGCCGATCACGATACCCAGTTCGACTTCCCAATCAGGTTTGGTGGAATCCTTTGGGATAATGACCGGATCAAACGGGCCCGACAGCGCAGAACTGGCTTTGGAGAATATGATCGGTTCGGCCGGTTTGGCCATGCCGGTTTCTTCGGCGTGCTGGGCATAGTTAAGCCCGATACAGTAAAAATTCGGCACCCACGCAAGGCAAGCGCCAATACGCGGATCGCCCGCGACCACAGCCAGACTGTCGATATCGACAGATTTCAGCTTGGATAAAGCATCCAATGACACCGTTGCACCGGCGAAATCATCGGTATGGGCGGACAGGTCGCGAATGTTGCCGTCATTGTCCAGAACGCCGGGTTTTTCCTGACCCTTGGGGCCGTAACGTAAGAATTTCATAAGTTTTTCCTAGTGATTGTCGCGTGGAATTGTGCGGTAGATTTTTTGGAAACTTGTCGCCAGCTCAAGACAGCCGCCGTCGGCAAGTTGCCCGACGTTTTCACGGTATAGCTGTTGCCAGGGCGTTTGATGGACCAGTTCGGGCGGTGTCCAGGCCGCACGGCGCGCGGCCCATTCGTCGTCGTCAACCAATGCGTTCAACGTGCAAGCGTTCAGGTCAAGCCGTACCCGGTCGCCGGTGTTCAACAGCGCCAATCCGCCACCAACCACCGATTCTGGCGATGCGTTCAAGATTGACGGGCTTTCGGATGTGCCTGATTGACGCCCGTCACCAACCGTTGGCAAGTGATTGATGCCCTGTTTCACGATCGCGTCGGGTGGCAGCATATTCACTACCTCGGCCGAACCGGGGTAGCCGACACAGCCAACGCCGCGAATAAACAGGATGGTTTCGGGGTCAATTTCCAGCGCGGGATCATTGATCGCTGCGTGGTAATGTTCGGGTCCTTCAAACACCACGGCGCGCGCTTCGTGGATATTTTCTTTGCCGGGGTGGGATAAAAAGCGTTCCCTGAAATCTTGCGAGATTACGCTGGTTTTCATGACCGCGCTTTTAAACAGATTGCCACTGACGACGATAAAACCCGCATTTTCGCGCATGGGTTTTTCGACGGTCATGATCACGTTAGTGTCCTGACTTTCGTGTCCCTTGATGTTTTCGCCCATGGTTTTGCCCGACGCGGTCATTACATCAAGATGTAGCTTTCCGGCCTTGGCCAGTTCGCCCATGATCGCCGGCACGCCGCCCGCGCGGTGAAAACTTTCGCCCAGAAACTCGCCGGCTGGCTGCATGTTTAACAACAAAGGTGTGTCATAGCCGTGCGTCTGCCAGTCCTGCACTGACAGCTCGACGCCGACATGGCGTGCGATTGCCTGCAAGTGTGGCGGCGCGTTGGTCGATCCACCGATTGCGGTGTTGGTGACGATCGCGTTTTCGAACGCCTGACGGGTCATAATATCAGACGGGCGCAGGCCCTCGTGGACCATGTCGACGATGCGACGACCAGTATTATAGGCCATTTCCATACGCTCGCGGAAAGGTGCCGGAATCGCGGAACAGCCGGGCAGGGACATCCCCAACGCCTCGGCCATTGCGTTCATCGTGCTGGCGGTTCCCATTGTGTTGCAATGGCCCAGCGAGGGGGCCGAGGCACAGACTCGGTTCATAAACTCGTCGTAATCAATGACGCCTTCGGCCAGCAATCGCCTGCTTTCCCAAACGACCATGCCAGAGCCGACCAGTTTGCCTTTCCAGTGACCGTCCAGCATAGGACCGCCCGATAGCACGATCGCCGGAATGTCGACGGTTGCTGCGCCCATCAGCTGGGCGGGCGTGGTCTTGTCACACCCGGTTGTCAGGACAACGCCGTCAATCGGGTAGCCGTGCAAGACCTCGACCAATGACAGATACGCCAGATTGCGGTCCAGCGCGGCAGTTGGGCGCTTGCCGGTTTCCTGAATTGGATGCACCGGAAATTCCATCGGCACGCCGCCCGCGTCGCGAATGCCCGCTTTGATGCGATCGGCCAGGAACAGGTGAATTTTGTTGCAGGGTGCCAGATCGGATCCGGTTTGCGCGATGCCGATGATCGGGCGTTCGGACTGCAATTCGGACCGGGTAAACCCGTGGTTTTGGTAGCGTTCAACATAAAGCGCCGTCATGCCAGGATTGTTCGGGTTGTCGAACCATTCTTGCGAGCGCAGTTTTTTGTTGGCGTGGGTGTTGTGATTGTCAGACATTTCGCACCTTTGTCGGTTTAGCTTTTCTGTATTTGGCTTTCTTCGGTCTTTATCTTGGTCACGTTGATGATCGCCGCGGTTAAATGTTCGCGCATGACGGCGGCAATTCTGGCACCATCGCGCGCCTCAAGCCCGGCAAGCATCTCGGCGTGATCGCGCATCGTGTTAATGCGCCCTAGTCGGCTGCGCGACGACATATACCGCGCACGCCAAAGCCGCGAATTATATTGTTTGTGCGTCTTGATCAGAGGCAGGTTGCGCGACGCCTGAACGATGCTTTCGTGAAATGCCATATCCGTCTTGAAAAATTCCACTGTGTTCGGGCTGTCGTTGGTTTGCACCATCGTTTCGTAATATCCGCGTATGGTGCTGATTTCGTCGTCCGTGGCATTAAGGCAGGCCAGTTCGCCAGCCAACCCTTCCAACGTACATTGCACAATCAGCAAATTTGTCAATTCTTCCAGCGACGGGTTTGCAACAATCGGGCTACGGGCGGGCGATGTTTCAACCAGCCCTTCGGCCTCAAGTATCAGGACAGCCTCGCGCAAAGGTGTTCGGCTGACCCCAAGGGCGGCGGCGGTTTCGCGTTCATGAATGGGGCTGCCCGGCACCAATGCGCCAACCAGCATCTGTTCGCGCAACACATCGGCGATTTGATCGGCAAGGCGTTGGCGCGACAGTCCCGGTATCTGAGGGGCACTATCCGATGATTCTGTTTCCGGCGCGGGCATTCGGGCGCATTTCCCCTGTTTTTGGTCAGTGTCGCTCGGTTTTTGCCATTTGTTTAAAGGCGCGACCTACTTGGTTGACGCAGTGTTTTAATTTGGCATACCATATTCAAGCGGAACCCCGCAATCCACCACGAACGGGTGGGATGCTAACAACAGGTTGGTCGGCGCTGTCGGCCGTAGGGAGGAAATATGAAATTTTTAGGAATTGCGGCCAGTGCCGCGGCGGCGGCGCTGTTTGCGACCACTGCATTGGCTCAGGATACGCATCTGCGCATTCAGACACACTACGGTCCGGAAACGGTGTCCGGCAAACTGGTTGCGCAATACGTAAATGACGTTGAAGCGATGTCGAACGGTGAACTTACCATCGAGATGTTCTATTCTTCGTCCGTCGTAGCGTCGACCGAGACTTTTGACGCTGCTGCAAACGGCATTCTTGATTGTGACATGACCGGTGGCGCCTATCAGACAGGCAAAAACCCGGCGTTCCAATTTGTCGGTGACATCATGGGCGGCTATGACACCCCATACCAGCAGCTATCATGGCTGTATCTGGGCGGTGGTTATGAGGCAGCTCAGGAACTGTACAACGCCTATGGCATGCAGCTAGTTGGCTGGTGGGTTGTTGGACAGGAATCGCTGTCGTCATCTTCGCCGATTCGCAACGCCGAAGACTTCAAAGGTTGGAAATTCCGTTCGCCTCCGGGCATGGAAACAAAGATCTTTGAAAAAATGGGTGCCAGCCCAATCGTGATGGATTTCACCGAAATCTTTACCGCGCTTGAAACTGGTATCATTGACGGTGCTGACGCGTCGAACCTGGCCAACAACGTTGGTCTGGGTCTGTATGACATCGTGGGCCACGCAACGTATCCTGGCTTTCACTCGATGCCATCAGATCACCTAGCGTGTAACAAAGACGTCTGGGACGGAATGCCCGCGCATCACCGCGCGATCATGGATACCGCCATGCAAAAACTGGCACTCCAGTATGCAATTGTTGTTGAAAACGCCAACGTTGCTGCAGCCGCAGACCTTCGTGCCAAAGGCGTCGTTCTATATGACTGGTCGCCAGAAGACCGTGCAAAGTTCAAAGCCGCTGCTCAAGCAACATGGCCTGAATTTGCAAGCACACCAGAAGCTAAAGCACTGGTTGCAAGCCACATTGCTTTCCTAAGCAGCCTGGGCTTGGTTTCTGAGTAAGAAACCCTGAATGCATTAAAACGCGGGCGAGCCTTTAGGGGCTCGCCTGATTTTTACGCGACTTCGCCGATACGGCGCAGCGAAACAGGGTGGGGTTATGGAGCTTAAAAATATCTGGCTGGGCCCGATGCGCGCCCCGGTCCGCGTGGCGATGATTGTCTTTGTTGCTGCCGCACTGATATCCGGCGCTTTGATCATTCTAGGCAATCTGTTCCTTGGCGGCGATATTGGCATGCCGGAAATGTTGCGACCCGAAGGGCGCTGGCAGGTCCTGTTCACTTTGTGGTCCTTGCTGGGCGCATTGATTTTCTCGTCGATTTATATGTCTGACACGGTTGGTGTGATCGAAACCCCACCAGACGGGGTTTTCGACTGGTTTTCTCTGATTTGTTCACGTCTGGCGATGATTGCCATCGTCGTGGTCGTTGTGGTGATGTTTTACGAGGTCGTGGCGCGCTACGTCTTTAACAGCCCGACCCTTTGGGCAAATGAACTGGCCCTGTGGGTGGCCGCGTTCCTGTTTTTGTTTGCGGGGCAATATGCCATGCAGCAACGCAGCCATATCCGCATCTACATAATTTACGACATCATGCCGCGCTGGGCGCAAAAGCTGTCTGACATGGTTTCACTGTTCCTGATCTGGGTGTTTGCCTTTTCGCTTGTATGGGGCGGCTACAACGAAGCGCGCGACAAGATTTTGCGCATGGAAACCTTTGGTACCGCATGGGATCCACCTATTCCAGCCACGATCAAAGCGGCCATCTTGATCATTATTTGCCTTGTTGCGTTGCAGGCCTTGTCCAATCTGATTGCGGATTGGAATAAGGCGCCGGAACATCATTCGCCTGCCGATGAAATTGACGAAGTCGAGATCGAAAACATTCGACGGACTTTAGGAGTGACAGACGATGTTTGATGTTGGAACGCTGTCGCTGGTGCTGTTGCTGGCGATGTTTGCCTTGCTGGCCATCGGAATGCCACTTGGATTTGCCTCGGCCTTTTT
>FLOH01001108.1_pt1 | contig 44393 bp, 45 predicted proteins | sample 756751 | NCBI WGS metagenome assembly FLOH01 (sample SAMEA4026879, study PRJEB14308) | marine metagenome | biome: coastal water; material: water | depth 74 m
GTGGAAAGTGTTTTGAAATTGGAGAAAAAATTGGAAGCCACTCCAGAATTATTTGAGCTGATAAAAACTGAAGGTTCAGCAAAAGTGGCCCTAATCGCCAACTTGGCCACACCCGAAAATGCCACTCAGTTAGCCGATAAGGTCAAAAATATGAGCAAACGCGCGGTAACTGAAATGGCCAAAGAAATGCGCGGTCGTAAAAACGGCGAAGAAAACATCAGCGCCACCATCAGCGAAAAATCCCCTTGCCAAGCCTCACAAAAAATCACAATCCACCTAGATGAGGAGATGCAATTTCTATTTCTTAAATTGAAGCAAAAACTCAAGATCAGCTCAAACAAGCGCACCATGAAAGAGATTCTCCAAAAGATGAGTAAACAAGAATTCCCTAAAATTAGCGAGGATTTTCCCGGGCCTGCCTGTCCGGTAGGCAGGAAAATTTCTTCAAAAATCCCTTCTGTTAGCGAGAAATCACCTAAAAATACCACAGTGACCAAAACAGCCGCACCCGCCCAAAAATCCCGTACGGGCGAAACTTCTGAAAGCAGCAAAAATGTCGTTTACGCCGCACCAACCATCGCCACTCGCCACATTTCCGCCCAAGAAAAGCGAGAATCCCTCCAAAAACACAACTACCGCTGCGGTTATCCTGGCTGCAACAAGCCACATGCTGACTTTCACCACGTCCAACCATTCTCCCGCACATTTTCTCATGAAAATATCGTGCCTCTCTGCAAAGAGCACCACGAATTTATGCACAATGGGCTAGTTACCGAAAAATGGAATTTCACACTCGATGGCAAAATTGGATTTGAAGATGCAATTTATAGGGAGAAGCGGCGAGGGTGAGCGCAACCAGTCCCACAGAACAAAAAGCACTGCCTTCCCTATACCATCAGTTCAAAAACAAAAACCTCTTATCGATCCATTTTGTTTTCGAATATACTTTTACACCATCAAAGAAAAGTTCAGCCTTGGCCCACTCAAATTTAAAAATCAAATCCCAGTGCACAGAGGAGTCATTGCCGTTTGGAGCTTCTTCATAACATTTTCCAAGAGCCATATGCAAACTCTTTCCCATCTTTTCATCAAAGATGATCTGGCGTGTCCCTTCAGTAATATTATTATTCAAACCAAAAGCAAACTCACCATAATAGCGCGATCCCTTATCAGTATCTAAAATTTCCGTTAAAGCCTTCTTATTATTTGATTCCTCATCAACTACTTTTCCATCTTTCAAGGTCAACTTAACCCAATCAAAATCATGACCCCGATAATGTGACGGCACATTGTACTTGATCACCCCATTTACAGAGGTCCTAACAGGTGAGGTAAAAATCTCACCATCCGGCAAGTTGCGCATTCCACAACAAAGCTTCCACTTTTGCCTCTTAATCGATAGGCTCAAATCTGTCTCATCGCCAACAATTCTTACATCCTTAATTTTCTTCATTAGCTCTGCAAATTTTTCCTGCTTCTTTTTCTCTTTCTTCCAATCTAATAGGCAACTGTCTAAAACAAAATCCTCCCACTGCTCCAAACTCTTTTTGGCAAACATCGCTGATTTTAGATTTGGATAGTAAAAAAGACACCAACGCTTTTTATGCAAAATATCAGAAATAGGTTTATTAGCTTTCATTGCCAGCTTTAACTTTGCCGGAGACACATCAGTCATCTCATAGGCATTGTCATTAGCCACAATTTGAATCATCACGTCATAGCTGTCAGCCACCTTTTTATCCAGAGTTGTCAAATTAGTCAGTTGCTTGTCATTAGCTTCTTCATAGAATATTCGCCCTAACTCATCATGTGAAAAACGCGGACTCACAGAGCCTGCTCCAGCCTTTAAAGCTTCACGATAAAGCTCCTTAATCAAAGGATAGCTATCAAAACCGTAGCCCTTTAAAAGCACCTTGTCGCCTGGCTTAACCGCTACAGAATAATTAACAATCAGTTTAGCCAACTTAGAAAGCTTTTGCTTGTCTACCATAAAAAAATGAGGTTAGGAATCAACAGAACCAATCTTACCTCACTTGTCCGTTTCCGACAATCTGCCATTTATAACTTGTTAGATCTTTGATTCCCATGGGCCCTCTAGCATGAAGTTTTTGTGTGCTGATTCCGACTTCGGCCCCAAGGCCAAAGACGCCGCCGTCAGTGAACCGAGTAGAGGCATTGACATAAACGGCGGCGGCATCTACCGCATTCAAAAATTTGGTCGCACACCCTTCATCCTCAGTCAAAATTGCTTCACTATGTCCGGAACCAAAAGTACTAATATGATCAATTGCCTCATCCAATCCGGCAACAGTCTTGATAGACATCTTTAATCCCAAAAATTCAGTACCAAAACTTTCAGGTGTAGACTTTTTCAAAAATTCATAGCTCCCATCCAAGGCTGCATAGGCTTTTTCATCAGCAAAAATCTCCACTTCAAATTCTGCTAATCTAGAAACCATCTCTGGCAATTCAAACACCACAGCCTCATGCACAATCAAACAATCCAAAGCATTGCAAACACTTGGCCGACTGGTTTTTGCATTAAAAATCACTTCTCGAGCCATCGTCATATCAGCTGATTTATCAACAAATGTATGAACCACTCCAGCACCGGTCTCAATCACCGGAATTTTAGAATTCTCCCTCACAAATTGAATCAAACTACTACTGCCTCTTGGGACAATTACATCCACATAGTTGTCCGCCTGCAAAAAATCCTTCACAAGGTTGCGATCATTTCCCAGTAGAGCACAAGCGTCACCATCACTAATCACATTTTTAATAATCTTAACCAGTGCCTCATTAGAATGCTCAGCATCAGAGCCACCCTTAAGTACACAGGCATTTTTAGATTTATAACATAGTGCAAAAATATCAATCACCACATTTGGACGTGCCTCAAAAATTGCCCCTACAACCCCAATCGGAGTTGTCACTTTTGAAAGCTGCAAATCATTTTTCAAAACTCTCTGCTCGAGTACATCACCAATAGGTGAGCTATAGCCAGCGATCTCTCGCACACTATCAGCGATATCAGCAATGCGCTCTTTACTTAAAAGCAGGCGATCAAACATCGGATCATCCTCACTCATTTTCGAAAGGTCCTTCTTATTGGCTTCCAAAATCTCAACAGAACGCTCAACCATAGCATCAGCCAAAGCCAACAGTTCAGAACTGATTTCCTCATCACTCTTGAGTACAAGCCCACGGCTCACAAGTTTACTCTGCTTTAAAATTTCTTCTAAATTCATCTTAATTATTTAAATCTTTTGCCCGTTTAATCGAGGCATCAACCGCTCCACTAATTATCTCATCAAAATTTTTCTCATCCAAGTGATCTAACGCGGCCTCGGTGGTCCCTCCCTTAGAGGCAATTTGACTAATCAACTTTCCGCTACATTCTCCGCTACCTTTCAGTAGCTCGGCCGCCCCCAAAAACGTCGACCTTACAATTTTGCGTGCATCATCATCACTATAGCCCAAGTCCAAAGCCTTCATTCTAAAAGCTCGGTTAAGACGATAGTAGTAGGCGATCCCGCTGCCATATAGCGCTGTAATCTCGTCAATTTTTGTTTCATCCAAAACCTCCATCTCCTCACCAAAACTCGCCAAACTCTGGCGCACCAAATCCTTTTCTCCCTCCTCAAGTCCATCGGCAAACCAACCGCTAAAACCGGACCCATATTTCACTGGCATCCCGGGCATCACCCGTGCCACTTTTTTCACACCAAATAATTCCCTAATTTTCGCCGCACTAACACCAGCCATAATCGAAATCGCCACCTTACCACTAAGATCAACAGTAATCTCATTAGCCAATTCAGCCGCCCCCTGAGGTTTAACTGCAATCATAAAAAAATCTACACTTTCTAATGCTGCATTCACATTATCTCCGCGTCCTACACCGGAAACCTCAAAAATCCCAGCATCCTTCAGACCATCAAAAATAACCTTACCCATATTTCCCATCCCAATTATACAAAGTTTTTTCATAAATTTTTAGCAACAAAATGAGAACCAATCTTCTCACCCCTCATAATCTTCAAAATTACATCTTTTTCATGACTCGCCGCAATATATGTATCAGTACCATGTTCTGAAACCTCCTGGGCAATCCCAAACTTAGTCTGCATTCCGCCCTTACCAAAGGACGATTTATCCGCACTCACAATATGAGCAGGCATTTTGGCTCCAGTCTCAAATTTATCAATTACATCTCCATGCTGGTCATAAACCCCATCAACATTACTCAAAATAATAAATTTATCCGCAAAAAGCATCTTAGAAATCAACCCAGCCAGCTCATCATTATCGCTAAACATCAGCTCCTCAACACAAACAAAATCATTCTCATTCATTACAGGCACAATCTCCTCACGGAAAAGTGACTCAATGCAATTTTTAGTATTCAAGAAGTGCGTCCTATTCTCAAAATCATCTTTAGTTGCCAACATCTGGGCAATTACGCGTCCATGTTCTGCAAATAATTTAGAATAAATTTCCATCAATTTTACCTGACCAACAACAGCAAAAAGTTGTCGATTAGTAGTGTCATCATATGGGAGCTCTTTATCAAGAATCTTCTTTCCAGCACCCATCGCCCCCGAGCTCACTAAAACCACATTATGCTCTTTACGCACCTGCGCAACTTGGCGCACTAAATTCTTAATTAAGTCCATATCCAAGTTGCCATCCTCCTTTGTGATAGAATTTGTGCCCACCTTGATAACGACAGTATTTGCTTCCATACAAAAATATTAATAGCTAAAATCTAGTTAATTGAAGGTAAAAAAGCAAGAAAAACCACAAAAAAGTTGCCTTTTAAAACCTTTCAGATTACAATCTCGAAAGTAATATTCCAAATGCCGGGGTAGCTCAGTGGTAGAGCAAAGGATTGAAAATCCTTGTGTCGAGAGTTCAATTCTCTCCCCCGGCACCATATTTACTCAAAGTCTGGAACAAGTTCAAAGTGATTTCTAACACATGCATTGCTTACACCTTCGCAAAGCCGTGAAATATCGCTGCACTCATTGAAACAGGTATTAAGCCAAATATAGTGAAGCATATTGCAAATACCTCTACTTTTTAGAGTCTCCTCCAAATTTCGAGGAGTAGTTAATTCAGAAACAAATATGTCAGGCACATTACTTCTTAAGCAGTCCTGAACAAACTGTTTATGGGGAGGGTCTATCAAAAACCTCCTAGCGCTAAATTTTGATGTAATTATCAAAAAGGCGTGATAAGCAAGAGGGCTATCAAAAAATACATATTCAACATCATACTTATCTTTAAAATCAAAATCCGAATCAAGTAGACTTTTTAAGGTAGCACTGGCGGTTTCACATATTTGTTGGGATGGTCCAGATAAAATAGCGGGACCAGCAAGGGACTTAAAAAACCCTGATCTAATACCAGAAACCTTCTCCCAAAGCTTAGCCCAATATTGATCTATAATAGAATAGACCTCGTCGGCTTCATATATATAACTATCAAGTTTTTGATCGTCTAAACGCATAGTTAGCAAAAAATAGACGTCAAAGTACTACAATTATATAAGAAAGTCAATCACTCAGCAGATGTCACCATACTTTTTCATCCTGGTATCAAAAACCTTTTTTACCTCACTAGGGGTGAAAACACCCTGATTAGTAACAACCCTTTTAAACATACTGAGAGGGACTCTATCATGAGAGTATTTAATTCTATCGTATTGAATTGGTTTAGAATGATGATCCCTCTTATGTTTATGAATAAATATTTCTCCACGTGTCTTTGATTCCCATAAGCTAAATTTTCTTGTACTTATAAACATATACACTGGAATTTTATCCACATGGAATTCTGAAATAACCCCATGTGTTCCAGGGGACATAACAAAATTCATAGAATCCTTAAGAGTTACCGCCCCAAAAAAAGCCATGTCTATGCTGTCATAAATATGAGAAAGCATATATGCAGGAACAACTTCAAAGGGGATTCTTGCCTTATGCATTCTTTCAATATTACCATGTGTTTTATCGAAATCCTGTTCAGCAATAATTACATTAAAATGTCTTCCAAGATGCTTGTAATGAACTAATACGTCCTGAACAGTATGGCTGTGATCGTGTATTAAAATTGTTTTACCTTCAACATCAATTTCCTCAGAATTTTTAATTAAAATACGCTTTTGTTCCCGACCATAGGTAAGGATCTCCTTCACCCTGGCAATCGCTATGCTCTTCCATTTTTTTTCTGAAAAATCTCTCTTACAAATACTCCTTTCGAATTCCTTTACCAATTTTGCAAAATCGTAATTTAATACTCCGAATTTTGGCTCCGTATTAGAAACAACACAGACTAATTGAGAGAATTGCTTACAAAAACATTCCGCATCATCCGCCTTAAAGCTTTGAATTGCAGAAATAAGAGCATTTAGAATTAAAATAGAAAGATCACGAGTACCAATTTCAGACTCAAGTTCTCTCAATATTTTCGATAATAACTCTGTTTTTTGCTCCATATTAGTGAGTTGCTAAAAATAAATAACCACTACAAATAGTTAAAACACCCATCGTAACAGGCAAGCTAAATTTCATATATTCCAAGAAAGAAATATGAACTCCATGCTTATCTGCTATTCCAGCCGACACAACATTCGCAGAAGCTCCAACCAGGGTAGCACTACCACCCAAACAAGCCCCCAAAGATAGGGCCCACCAGAGTATAGTTGTATCAACTCCAACAAATTGACCTTGTATACCAATTATTACAGGCACCATAACGGTAACAAAAGGAATGTTATCAAGCATCATTGATATAACTCCGGAAATCCACAGGATTAACAATAAGAGGTAGAAAATATTAGTTGTTGAATTAGCAATCATGCTACTAAGTGCCTTCAAAAGCCCAGTGTGCTCAACACCTGCGACCATTATAAACAGGCCAGCAAAGAAGAATAGGGTAGTCCACTCAACAGACTTCAGGGCGTCATGTATATGTACTCTCTTTTCACTCATAAGGCCTAGAGCCATAGCACCAGTAAAGGCAATTACATAATTTGGTAGGTTTATATACTGTTCCAATAAAAATCCTGCAATTGTTAAGAGCAGAACAAGTACAGCTTTTATTACAAAATCTCTATGCATCGTTTTTCCAACAAAGGTGTTTCGCAATTTTCTCACAACTACATTCGCAATAAAAACATCCACTAAATTAGAATTAACAGGCTTGAGCTTTTTCCAGTGAAAAACAAGAAAAACAATTGTAACCAGTATCGAAGCGCCAAGTACGGGCATCCATAGGTTCTGAATAAATTGTAGAAAAGTTAAACCACTTGCCCCACCGATAATAATATTTGATGCATCACCAACAAGCGTAAGGGAGCCGCCAATATTCGAGAACATCATCTCGGCAAAAATATAAGGCTTAGGATCACGCCCCATACCCTTAACCAGGCTAATGGTAAGGGGAACTATTAATATTACGGTTGTAACATTATCCAAGAATGCAGAAAACACAGCGGTCAGGAATGAAAATAGTAAAAATATTGCAAGGGGGTTACCTCGCGTTAAGGATGCTATTTTTACATTCAGCCAATCAAAAATACCGCTCTTAGAAGCGATATTAACTAGGATCATCATTGCAAGCAGTAGGAGTATTGTTTCAAACTCTATTGCCGCTATAGCGTCTTCTGGACTAAGTACTTTAAATATTACCATCAAAAGTGCACCAAAAAGTGCAATAAGCGATTTATCATAGGCCTCAAATGCTATGAGTAAAAAGGCAAAAACGAATATTCCAAGTGCTACATAAATCAGCATGAACAAATACTACTCTTCGAACTTTAAATGTCCAGAGAAATTTACTTAAAAAAGTTGAGATACTTGTTTTTATACTTACGAATATTGTAAGCAATGTTAAAAAATATCACCGCAGTGACAATTAAGAGTGCCGCCATAAGTACATCCAAAACTTGAGGAAAGAATGGTATTACAATGCCAAGGGTTAATGCCACAAGGCCTAAAAGACCAAAATTAATAAAAAGAACATTCAAAGTGTGATTCAGTTTTCCAACAACTGGAAGGTCATCGATTTCCATAGGATTAAGGTTAGATATCTATGCACAAATTTTAACATAAAAAAGAAAGCCACCCAAATTATTAAAGGGTGGCTTCTTATCTGGTACTTTTTGATAGACTAGCTATCAAATGAATACCGGAGAGGTGCAAATTAGAATAGAAAAAGTAAAACTCTTAATACCTAATTGCAACTATATTATAGCATTTTTTGGGAAAAAATACAATACCCAAATTACCAAAATAATGATAATATTAAGTAAACATCTTTAACCCAATTCTATGGAAATAAACATATTTCAAAAGAATCTTACAGAGGCGGAAGGGAGCTTTTTTAATGAGTATGTTGGGCAAAAAACTGAGGCGGTTGAGGCGCTTCTTACAAAGTTTGCTTCAGACGCACCATTGTTAATGATCTCAATTGAGAAGTTCGAAAAACATGATGCATACGAAGTAGAGTTTAGGCTAAAGCTTCCAACAAAATCTATTATAGCAACAGAAGCCAGCCACTCGATTAACAAGGCGGTAGATCTGTCGAAAGATAGACTTGTTTCACAGATAAAGAAACACATGGCGCATCTAAGAAAAGACAGGTCTCACAAGACAATTAGAAAAGAAGAGCTAGAGGTAAAATCAGAGATAACATTCTAAATAAAAAAAAGGAGCTTTTGAGATTTAAAATCCAAAGGCTCCTTTTTTTTGCGAGTCAAAATTACTGACCAGCTTCTTCCTACATAGCTTCTTCAACAACTGCTTCATCAGCAGGAGCAGCATCAGCAGCAGGTTCCATAGCTTCTTCAACAACTGCTTCATCAGCAGGGGCAGCCTCTTCGTGAGAACAACCAACGAAAGCTAACATACTCAAAGCCATAAGGCTTAGTAAGAACTTCTTCATGAGTGATAGGTTAAATAATATTTGTGATAATAATCACATTTCGTCTATTATAAGGCTTGTACTCAGCTTGTCAAAACAAAAAGACTTCAATAGAATGAAAGACATGAATAAGCATGTTCTCAAGGAGGGTGAAAATATCGCAAAGCGATCCATTATTAACCTACTATTCTTAGCAGTAATTAAGGGTTTAGCAGGAGCAGTTACAGGTATGAGCTTCATAATTGCAGATGCCGTAAGTACCCTCACAGACACCCTAGGACTCTTTGCTGCATATATTGGTTTGAAGATGTCTCGCAAAAATGCTGATGACAAATTTGAATATGGTTATTATAAGTTTGAAACCTTTGCAGCTCTTATAATTTCATTAAGCATTGTTTACCTTGGTGTAGTTATTTTATGGGGAGGTATAGAAAATCTAAGTACTTTTGAAGAAGGGTCCTATAGGCCACTTGCGATAACCACAACAATAATCTCTATTATTTTGTCGTATAGACTGGCCCATGAATTAAAGAAAACTGCCGAAAAGGTAAACTCATTATCCCTATTAGCAAGTTCAAGAGATAAAAAAATGGACATATTTTCCGGGATAATCGTTTTGGTATCCATTTTCGCAAACTATAAAAATATTCCCTACGTAGACGGAATTGTAACTATACTCATTTCACTATTCATTCTCAAAGAGGGAATATTTAGTACAAAAGAATCATTATTTTTTCTTTTAGACTATTGGAACGATCCAATACTGCTAAACAAAATTAAGAGGGTGTTTAAGCAGGAGAACGACATAATTAAAAGGGTAAACAGAATTCGCCTCAGACGTGCAGGTACATTTATATTTGGTGAAGCATTTGTTGATATAAACCCATTCGCTAGTATAGAAGACCTAAGGGAGGAGTTAAATATACTTCAAGAACGAATTAAAGATGTAAATCCTTATATAAAGGATTTTTCAATTTTTACCCATATTCCAAAATCAAAGAAAACGAGAGTTGCCGTACCGGTAAAGAAAGGCAGGGCTCTAACAGCCGAGGTTGCCAATACATTAGATGAAACCACGGGCTACGTTTTTATTGATGTAGCAAAAAATAAGTTTGGTAAAACATATTTTAGAAAATTAGACAAAGACGAAAAAGACCCCGTTAAATTGGCTGCATTTTTAAAAAGAGAAAAAGTTAATGTTCTGATTGATAATAAGTTAAATTCCCTAGTTTACTATAACCTACGAAGAACAAATCACGTTCTTATATATCCAAATTTTGTTGGAGTAACTCGCGTAAAAGAGACGGTTCAGCTGCTATTAATAGATTCCTAAAATGATTTGTATACCAGTACGTAAAAAAACCTTCAGATCTATATTTGAGCAATTTTGCTTAGCACAGAAAAAAGCAGACTTAATAGAACTATGGCTAGATGAAGTTAATTTAAAAGATAAGCAGTTGGACGATTTATTCAAATCAAAAAAACATCCAGTAATATATAAGTGTACTAATGTTGAGAATATAGACAGGCACATGGTTTATAAAATTGATTACATAGATTTAGATTTTCAGACTCCAAAAAAAATAATCAAAGGGCTAAAAAATAATCACCCTAATGTTAAGCTAATCCTGTCATTTCATGATTTTGATAAAACTCCAAGTACTCAAAAATTAATGAAAATAGTAAGTAAGATGAAAAAAAGTGGAGCAGATATTGTAAAGCTAGCAACAACAGCAGAGAATTTTTCAGACAGTCTGAGAATGTTATCTATACTAAGTAATCTAACGAAGGAGGGAGTTCAGAGTATCTGCTTATGTATGGGAAAAGAGGGTAAAATCACCAGACTAGCTGGACATTTACTCGGAAATTATTTAATGTTTGCACCTCTTACACAAGCTGATAAAACGGCTGGCGGACAAATCAATTTCCAAGAATTGAAAAGTATAATGAAACTAACTAAATAAGATGGCGCTAAAAATTGCTATAGTAGGACTCCCAAACGTTGGTAAATCAACGCTGTTTAACGCTCTCACGCGCACAAAAGCAGCTGACGCGCAAAACTATCCATTTTGCACAATTGATCCAAATGTGGGGATTGTAGAGGTTCCTGATAAACGCCTTACCGAAATATCAAAAATTTCTGGATCTGAGAAAATTATTCCAGCTGCAATTGAATTTGTAGATATTGCTGGTCTTGTAAAAGGCGCAAGCCAGGGGGAGGGGCTTGGAAATAAATTTTTAGCAAACATTCGTGAGTGTAATGCGATTGGTCACGTGATCCGTGGCTTCAATGATTCAAACATTATTCACGTTCACGGCGAAGTTAATCCCAAATTTGATAAAGAGATAATCGAATCTGAGCTTTTATTGGCAGATTTACAAACAATGGAAAACCGATTACATAAGGCGAGAGCAGAGGCTAAATCTGGTGACAAAGAAAAAAGAGCATATGTGGATCTATTAGAGGTTGTTAATAGTAAATTAGAGGAAGGGGTTTTGGCGTCAAATCTTGATTTAACAGATGAGGAAAAACTTGCGCTGAGAGATCTACATCTTCTTACAATGAAGCCAAATATATACATTATAAATCTCCATGAAGATGATATAACTAATATAGACAGGGCCAAATTTGCAGAAGCCCTCGATACAGACGAATCGAAAGTTATCCCAGTATGCGCTAAAATCGAAGAAGATCTTTCAACATTCACAGAAGAGGAGGCCAAGGATTACTTAAACGAACTTGGTCTAGAAGAAACAGGACTTAACTCATTAATTAGAAGTGCCTACGATACGCTGGGCCTAATTACATATTTCACAAGTGGTCCAAAAGAAAGCCGAGCATGGACAATAAAAAAAGGGGACAGCGCCCCAAAGGCCGCCGGAGTAATTCATACTGATTTTGAAAAAGGTTTCATTAAGGCGGAAGTGGTAAATTGGGAACATCTTGTTGATTCCGGAGGTCGCACAGAAGCTCAAAAAAGAGGGCAGCTGCGTCTAGAAGGAAAAGATTACATAGTCCAGGATGGCGATGTAATGGTGTTCAAGTTTTCTTCTTAGAAGCCAGATTTGCTCAAGCTCATAAAGTTACGACCAAGATAGGCGTATATTAAAAGTATCTCCACAAAAATGGTTGGCCAGCTTAACTGTAAATCAAAATAGAATACCTCCATTAGTAAAACTGTCATCGCTAATGCTGGCACGCTAAACACTAATATCCATAGGCGCTTTTTACTGCGTATAATTGGAAAATATTTTCTCATCAAAGATGTTAAGTAGAAAATTGATAAGAACAGTAGAAGCAAAACTGCATCTATCATCACCTGGGAGCCTACAGGATAAAGTTCAAACATTTTTCCATCTAGTGCTGCTGAAACAAGCACTGGGTGAAAAATCCACAGTAGCCCTGTAACGGTACCAAGAAGGCCTACAATTAACATTCCTCTTGAGGAGATCCTATAGACGTGTCGTACGCCATCAATCTGCTCTAGTTCACTAAAAAGCCTAGCAGCCTTGGAAACATCACTTAGGCAAATTTTAACACTAAAGTATGCATCACTATGTTTTCTTGAAGTCCAAGCCTTTAGAAAATTTATATCAGTAACATGTTCATACAGAGTAGTATAAACCTCTTTTAGTAGCCCAAATCTATTATTTGCAACTATTCTAATACTCAAATTGAGACACTCATTTGATTCCAGTATATGTTTAACAGACTTAACCACATCAATAGGCCTAATTTGACCTTCGCCAACAAGTGCTAATAGCTCGTCCATATCCACAACAGATTCGCCCAGATCTTGTTTGACAATTTTTTTTATCTTTCTAAAATTCATTTTTTCAATTAACCCAAGCCCAGAAATATCAAACTCCTTCTGCAAGAATTTGTGGCCAGAATTTATTTTTTTAACCTTTGAGGCCTTTTTTAAATATTTTCTAATTTGATTCTTAGCAAAATTTGTTTTCACAAATGAAAGCCACCAAAGCTCTGGCGAAAATTCCTTTGAAGTAGTTATTTTTATAACATCACCAGTTTTAAGAATTGAGGTAATAGGTACATTCTTTGTGTTAATTTGCCCAACCTTTAATTGGTCTCCATTTTTACCACCCAAAGCATATGCAAAATCAATCACACTTGCTCCAGCAGGAAGATCCACAGTCGTACCCCTTACATCAAAAACTATTATTCTATCCTCAAAAATATCAAATTTAAGGTCATTCAAAAAATTCTTGTCTCCTTCATCATTTTTATCAATTTCAATAATTTGATTTACCCACAGAGATCTTTTGTCACTTAGGATTTTATCTTTTTCATTATAGAAAAAATGAGCGGCAATACCATATTCAGACTCTAGTTGCATTTTTTCAGAACGAATCTGAATCTCTGTTAAAAACCCTTCAGGCCCAAATACCGCAGTATGAAGACTTTGGTAACCATTCGGTTTTGGATTAGAAATGTAATCTCTAAATCTATTATGCTTCGGTATATATATACTATGCAAAATTCCAAGAGCCTTATAGCAGTCTTCAGCATGGTCAACAACAACCCTTACAGCAATCCTATCCTCAAGTTCGTCTATGCTTTTTCCTTGTTCAGAAATTTTCTTATAAATACTATATAGATTTTTTTTGCGCTCATGCAGCTCAACCTTCATCGTATTTTTTTTCATAACAACAGACAGATCATCCATAAGTTTTTCAACCAAAAGGCCGTGTTGTTTATAATATCTATCAACTTTTTTTTTCAGTTTTTTATACTCTTCCGGAAATAAATACAGAAAGCATAAATCCTCCAATTTTGCCTTTATAGCCTGTATGCCAAGTAAGTTTGCGATAGGTACATAAATACTTATAGTTTCTCTTGCTATGCGCAATTGCTTATCCTTACGTACGTGCTGCAGAGTTCTCATATTATGCAAACGGTCAGCAAGTTTAATCAGAATAACCCTAGGATCTTTTGTACTATGCAAAAACATTTTCTTCAATGATTCAACATCACGAGAAGGCATATTATCTTTATAGTAAACCTTTGAGAGCTTTGTAACCCCTTCAACTAAAAAAGCGACATGTTTTCCAAATCGCTTTTTAACATCCTCAATAGTGTATTGCGTATCCTCTGGTACATCATGCAGGAGGCCAGCAATCAAAACGTCCTCATCAGCGTGCATCTCAGCCAAAATATGCACCACCATAGCAGGATGAACTATGTAAGGAGTTTTGCCATCCTTACGCATTTGGCCTTCATGGGCATTCGCAGCAAATTCAAACACCTCAATAAACCTTTTTTCATCAAAATCAGGCATATAACTCCTAATCTGCTTAACCAAGGCTTTCAGATCAAAAAAATCTTTATAAGAGGCTTTTTCCATACACCAAATTATCACACTCAAATAAGCTTAAGTCAAATTGAAAAAAGTCTGAAAATGGTGTATAATACTTAGATAACTTAAATTTATGACACAACACGAAGACCATTTCAAACTACATATTCAGCACACACCTCATCACACTGCACATGTGGAGCACCATACTGCGCCAGTTTCTGCGCCTGTTGAATCAAAGGTAAAAGAGATAGTCCATAACACATTTAGACAGATAATTGCATTTTTAGTGTTCTTCCTGATAGGGCTAGTTTTGCTTAACTGGTCAGCATATTCTAAAATTATAGGATTCAAAATTGATAATTTCTTCAATGGAGGAGAAATGCCCCTAAATGAACTTATAGAAGATAAATCAGTCACATTAACCAAAACAGTGCTAAAAACTAGCGATAATCCAGAAGTTCAGAAAAAACAGATCCCAGCCCTTAATTTAGAAGTAGCGCCATCAGATAATCGTATTATTATTCCACGTATAAACCAAAATATACCAGTTGTGAGGGTGAGCTCAAAAAGCCTTATTCAGAGAGATTGGAATGCACTTGAGAATGAAATGCAGGAAGCTCTCAAATCAGGAGTAGTACATTATCCGGGCACAAGCTTACCTGGGCAATCTGGAAATTTTGCAATCACAGGCCATAGCTCATATTTTCCATGGGATCCAGGACGCTTTAAAGATGTTTTTGCCCTACTTCATGAGGTGGTAGAGGGGGATAAAATTGTAATATATTGGAATCAAGAAAAATTCATTTATCAGGTAAAAGAAATAAAAGTAGTTCTGCCTAGTGATATAGAAATACTAAAACAAACCCCAAACGAACAGCTCACTCTAATTACATGTACGCCAGTTGGCACAAATGCAAAACGTCTTATCGTAATTGCTGAGCCAATAGACGAATCTGGAAAAGTTCTACGTTAATTAAAGACTACCAAGCTGCTTAAGGAGTTCTGCCTCAGCCAGCTTCTCGGCCTCTTCACTAGAAGCCTCTTGTTTCTGAATCGAATGAAGCTTCTCTTTCATTTCAACCTCATTTAATTCAGAGTTTTGCTTTTGATTAATTGTATCCATCTCCTTTTCATACTCTGTATCCAAAGCTGCCAACTGATCCCTTTCGTTTACAAGTATTTCCCTAAATTTAAGGATTTGATCTTCTGTCATAATTGGCATTATTTGTAGCCAATATTCACGCTCTTCCACATTCATAGACTCAGTTTCATATATAAGCTTAATTAGATCAGTAAATTTCTCACGCACCAAAGGAGGTACGATGTATTTATTTTCAACTTCCACAATATATTGCTCAGCAGATTTACCTTTATCAATAGCCACATCAGTAAAAACAGTAGAGGAGCCTCCCCCCTGTTGACCCTGATTTTGAGTGTTATCGTCTGACATTGCGACTATTATAGATTATTAAGCTGTAGTATTCAATTTTTCCTTTGCCTTTTTAAACCTTTCAATTAAATCAGTAAATTCCTTAGCCAACTTATCATTTTTCAATTTATCAGCGGCACTTTTACCAAAGCTAGCTAATTTAACCGTATCATTAAGCATTTTTTCAAGGGTAGTTTTTTCTTTCATTCCAGATTTATGCAAAATATTTATAGCTTCTCTCATTTTCAAAAGATTTGCATGAGCAGATTTTAAATCATCAACCTTGCCAGCCTTAAAATTATCTTCAACTTCTTTTTTAAGCTTTTCAACTTCTTTTATTCCATTGTTTCTTTTCTCCATATTCATCTCCGCTGTTTCCACAGGATTTGCAGGAGTAGGCGCAGGCGCCTTAGCGACACGCGGAATAAATCCAGCCTTAAGCATCAAATCTGTTTTAAGTAGATCGGATAATGAAGATTTTTTCTCAGTAACCGCACCACTTTTTGGATCCTTTTCTACATATTCAAATTGCCCATCCTTATTAGCAATAGCCACTGTAATCTCTGGATCGAACATGCTGGTTACAAAACAAATCACAGTGCCTTCTTTTGGCTTACCTGTAGCTTTAAGAGAATTTAAACGCGCAACACTGTAATAAGGCTTACCATCAACTCCACTATTAAAGTGAGCTAATCTAGCAGCCAATGATTTGGCGCTCAAAATTTCTTCCACACCAAGCTTAGAGCACACATAGCTCACAGAAGCAGCTTCCTTTCCGTATGCCTGAAGCTTTGTCATATCAGGAGTTTTAGCACTTTTATTAATCAAATTTTCTAAATCCTTACTAGAAAAATTATCATCTTTATGTGGACTATCTGGCCTTTTAAGATCCTCCATAAACCCACCGGGCTTCATGTTACCAAAAACCGCACCATATTTTGCCATAAGTGCAAAAATTGCAAGCAAGGTGCTTTTAAGCTGTCCTTCAGGAAGATTTGTATCGGCAGCAAGAGTTCTATACATTTCTGTCATTTTACCTGCTGGCAAGCTATTGCCTAAAGCTTCTCTTTTTTTAGGATCATTTACATCACGTTGAATTCCAGTAATACTCAATTTTTCACGCTCCATCTTAGCCCTAAGGCCTGTTTGTAAACCAGCTTGTTTTTTTTCACTTTCATTTACAACCTTAGCTTTGGCCTTATCGTTATCACTAACGGGAGCTTCAGGAACAGCACTAACCGCAGCTGCAGGAGCCCGTTCATCAGGATTTACTATTTTTACTTCTACTTCATCAGCCATACTAAATTATAAATAAATCACCACTTGAGCTCTCAATTCGCTCCTTTGTTTCTCTAACTCTTTTAACAGAATTTTGAATCTGATAACTATCTGCAAAACCATTCTCATACAAATCGCTGATCTCACGAACAGCAGAAAGTAGGTTCATGGCCTCAAAATCTATCTGACCCTTTATACCTTCATCAAGCTTATCGTAAACATCAAAATTAATAAGAGTCTCTGGCTTGTACAAATCAATTTTGCCGGAACCAATAAGGCTTACAATTAACTCCAAAAGTTCTTTATCCTTATCATCAACCCCGGTGGGATCAGCTAAAGGAGTGTTCAGAGCCTTTTGAGTAGCCTCGTCCTTAAAAATTGCTTTTTGTTTTATATCTGTATTCATCGTATAATTATAGCAAATTTCAGCCAATAAATCAACGGTATGAGCAAAGAACAAGCCAAAAATCGACTATTTAAGCTCAGGGAAAAAATTAAGGATCTAAATTACAAATATTTTGTATTAGATGAGTCCGAAGTAGAGGAATCCGTGCGTGATTCACTAAAACGTGAGCTTATTGAGCTTGAAACACAGTATCCAGATTTAATTACCCCTGACTCGCCATCTCAGAGAGTGGGAAGTGTACTTTCTGGAAAATTCGCAAAAATTAAACACCAAACTCCAAAAAAATCACTTTCAGACGTTTTTACAGCGGAAGAAATAATAGAGTGGCATGAAAGGATAAAAAAGCTCACATCAGAGCCAATAGAATTTGTATGCGAACTCAAAATAGATGGCTTAAACATAACGCTTCAGTATGAAAAAGGCCTACTTAAAAGAGCACTCACACGAGGAAATGGAATCGAAGGCGAAGATGTTACTCATTCAATCAAAACAATAAAAAGCGTCCCACTAAGCCTACCAGAACCAATAGATTTAGAGGTTTCCGGGGAAGTTTACATACCAAAAAAAGAATTCCAACGAATCAACAAGGAGCAGGAAGCAAAAGGGGAAAATCTTTTCGCAAACCCTAGAAACGCAGCCGCTGGAACAGTGAGACAACTAGATCCACAAGTTTCCGAATCAAGAAATCTATCAATGATCTGCTACCACATTGAGCATGCACATGCCCATAGCCAGATAGATGCACTACAAACTATAGAAAAATTAGGATTAAAAACCTGCAAGGAGTATAGAAAGTTCACAAAAATAGAAGATGTAATAAAATTCTGCGAACAGTGGCATAAAAAACGCCAAAGCCTAAATTACGAAAACGACGGAATCGTAATAAAAGTAAACAGTTTTGATCAACAACAAAAAATGGGATTCACAGCCAAAGCCCCTCGCTATGCAGTAGCTTACAAATTTCCGGCCGAGCAAGTATCCACTCAAATCCTTGATGTTAAGTTCCAGATCGGCCGCACAGGTGCTGTAACTCCCGTTGCGATCATGAATCCTGTATTAGTTGCTGGATCCACGGTTTCTCGCGCAACGCTTCACAACGAGGATGAAATAGCCAAGAAGGATATCCGCATAGGCGACACAGTGATAATACAAAAAGCCGGAGATATAATCCCAGAAGTTGTTGAAGTGCTAATAGATATGCGCGATGGAACCGAGAAAAAAATAAAGTTTCCAAAAGAACTTCATGGGGTAAAGGTAATAAGGAGTGAGGGGGAATCAGCCCATAGACTTGAGCACAACAATATCGATGCGGTACTTAAGGAGCAAATCAGTCATTTTGTTTCCAAAAAAGGATTTGATATTGATGGCCTTGGAATAAAAGTTGTAAACCAGTTAATAGATGAAAAACTAATAATAGATCCAGCCGATATTTTCACCCTAAGCGAGAAAGATCTACTAAGTTTAGATCTATTTCAGGAGAAACGTGTGCACAACGCAATCGCAAGTATAGAAGATTCAAAACAAATACAGATGGATCATTTTATTTATGCACTCGGTATAAGATATGTGGGGGAGCAGAGCAGTTATGATCTAGCAAAATTCATCTTGTCTCATAAAAAAACCTCATCAAAAACAATTGAACGAATCGAAAATACAAAACCTCAAGACAGTCTATTTGCAGAGGAGCAGGAAACTAAAACCACAGGCTTCTCAATTCTAGATCTTCTTGAAACCATCAAATCTCAAAGCCTAGAACAAATAATAAATATCGACGGAATAGGGGGCAAAGTTGGTCAAATGATTTTCGATTATTTCAACGCTCAAGAAAGCCAAGATTACCTAGAAAAGCTCTACAAAGTGGGCATAGATCTTGAGATTTCCCATTTAAAATCAAACGGAAAACTTCAGGGAAAAAGTTTTGTTCTTACGGGAACTCTTAGAGCAATGACGCGAGATCAAGCCAAGCAGTTGATAAAGCAAAATGGAGGAAAAATTCATTCAACAGTAACAAAAGACACTACGTACTTAGTTACAGGGGAATCTGCTGGATCCAAACTTAAAAAGGCTAAGGAAATAGGAGTAGAGATTATAGATGAACAAAAATTCAAGGATTTAATTAATCCATAGGGTCAACAACAATTCCTGCAAGAATTGCTTTAATTTCATCCCCTGTGTGGGTGCGCTCAAAACGAGCTAAAATTCCAGATGGACCATCTCCATCACCCCAGTGGAATGGTGGTGCTTGGCCTGCTTCCAAACCCGGGCAAATAACGGAAAGTTCAGGGTCAGGCTTAAAACCTGTTTCCCTTGTCTCATCCCTTCTTGTTTTTAATTCATCCAAGTATCCCATGTACAAATTATACTTAAACAACATTTAATCCACAAGCTCTCCACCGAAAATTCCTAGAGCTTCATCAATTGCGCTATCTACAACAGGGGCCTCATCAGGTATGGGAGCAGCAGGAGCTTCATATTTTTCCTCTTCCATTAATGGGCTAATCTCCAGCTTCTTAATAGTACTCATCAATTTTAACCCAACTCCAAAATGTTCCAAAAGAACATTTTCCACCTCAACTCTGTGATCATGTTCCATAACTTTGTCTTTATGAAAATCGGTTTTAAACTCTAAGGTTACATCGTGATTATCAAGCTTCACAGGCTTTGCGTCACGCAAAGACATCTTCAAAAGTGGAGTTTTTAAACGTTCGGTGATACGAGGCCATTCGCTTATCATTTTAGCAAAACTAAGCTCCACAGATTCATTAACCACGGGCTCGGAAGGCTTTGGGGCTTCAACTTTCTCTGCAATCGGTTCAATCTTCTTTGGGGCAGCTTCAACAGGAACCACTTCAGCGGTAACTTCTCCAGGACCAATAGCTCTAATTACGGCAATTTCTAAAGGAAGTTGAGGTATAGACGCATTTACAACTTTATCCTGAGCATCTTGGAAAATTTCTATCACCCTCAGATAACTTTCAGCATGTGCCATCTTTCCTTCAGTAATAGCCTTAAGCATTTTCTTTCTTAAGTTATCAACAAATTCATGTACAAATTGTTTCATATCACTACCCTGATCGTGCAGCTCATGCACAACCTTCAAGCCAGCCTTTATATCTTTTGCCATTAGGGATTCAAATAATTTTTCTAAAAGAGAATTGTCACTTGTACCCAAAACCGTGTGAACCTGCTCGAATTTAATTTCACCATTCACTATCATTTGCTCAAAGATACCAATGGCATCCCTAAGCCCTCCATCAACATAATGACTAATCACTTCAAGCGCCTTCTCATCCGCCTTAACCCCCTCAATCTGAGCGATATAATTTAAACGAGTAAGTATAATTTTTTCACTCAATCTTTTAAAATCAAAACGCTGACATCTAGAAATGATAGTATCAGGAATTTTATGCACCTCAGTAGTAGCAAGAATAAAGTAAGCATGTTCCGGTGGCTCTTCAAGAGTTTTCAAAAGGGCATTAAAAGCCTCCTTCGTCATCATATGCACCTCATCAATAATATAGACTTTGTACTTTCCACGAGAGGGTGAAAATTTTATTTTCTCATTTAAATCCCTAACTTCATCAATTCCACGATTAGAAGCGGCATCAATTTCAATTAGATCAATAAGCCTTCCATCATTAATATCCAAACAAAAATCACACTTATCACAAGGCTCATATCCATCCTTGAGATCAGTACAGTTCATAGCCTTAGCCATAAGCCGCGCTGTAGAAGTTTTACCAGTTCCTCTTGGGCCAGTAAAAAGATATGCATGAGCAATACGATCAGACTTAATAGCATTACGCAAAGTATCATGTACATGATCCTGACCAACTAAATTTTCAAAATTGTGAGGCCTATATTTTCTGTAAAGTGCAATATTACTCATGAGAAGTGTTAACGGGCATGCATAATACCATGACTAACAGCACGTTTCATCTTTTTCTCAAACTCTTCCCTTGAAAATTGGCTAGCATGGCGTCTAATACTATGTGGTTTATAAAATTGCTCATTATACATTAGCCTAGCTAAGCCATCTTCCATCGATTCTACTGTTGGTTCATAAAAGAATTCACCAGTCTTTCCGGGAACCACAGATTCGCTAAGGCCGCCTCTATAATAACCAAGAACGGGTTTTCCACAGGCCATCGCTTCCACGGGAGCAATCCCAAAATCCTCTTCACCAGGGAAAATAAAGCCTCTACAGTTCTGCATATATTCCTTTACAACATCATCACTCTTAAAACCCAAAAACTCAATATTGTCTCCAGCAATTCTCTCCAAATATTCTCTATGAGGACCATCACCAATAATAACAAGTTTCCTGCCAATTTTATTAAACATCTGTACAGCCAGATCAATCTTTTTATATGGAGTCAGTGTTGAAACAACAAGGAAATAATCCTGATTCCCCTCTGTTACCCTAAACCTCTCTATATCAACAGGTGGATAAATTACCTCACTGTCCATCTTATAATATTTCTTTATGCGCCGCTGCACATTTTCCGAATTTGCCACATACATATCCGGCCTATCGCACGCCACAAAATCCCACTCGCGCAAATACTTCACCAGCGGCGCATACAAAAACTTCTTAATTCCTTTTATCTCATTCTCTACTCTATATTCACCAGCCCAATCCCACGCATAACGCATAGGGGAGTGACAGTAGCAAATGTGCTTAGTTTTTAAAGTCGTAATAATCCCATGACTAAAAGCAGTGCTAGAACTAATAACTAAGTCATAACTCTCCAAATCAAAATTTTCCACTGCAGAGGGAAACTTGTGAGTGAAAAATCTATATCTCTTCCTTAAAAACTTCGGCAATTTCTGAAGCCAAGAAGTTTTTACACTTTCCTTTGGGAATACATCACCAACTGCCTTCTCATCATAGAACAGTGTGAATATATCGGCTTTTGGATACATTTCAAACAAAACTTTCAGCACTCTTTCGGCACCACCTAGCTTAACCAAAAAATCATGTACCAAGGCAACTTTCATAAAAAAAAGAGGGTGAATCAATCACCCTCTACTTTACTCAAGTTATACTTAGCTGTCTACTATTCTGCAGCCTCTTCTTCAGATTCTGTAGCCTCGTCCTCAGCCACTACAGCCTCGTCTTCAGATACAACAGAATCTTCTGAAAGTGAACCAAATGCTTCTTCAAGACCTTTTAATTTGTCTCCTGCACAACTCTCTAGAGCAGCAGCAATTGCATCTTGTACATCTTCGTCGTCCTCATACTTTGTTGTAAGAGTTTCCATAGCATCGTCATCGTTTGCATCAAAACCGTGATTTTCATAAACTTCCTTAGCTTGTGCTTCAAGAGCAGGATCAAAAATGTCATCAGCTTGGAAGATCAAACATGTAGCTTCAACAGTAGCATCAATAAAAGCTTGTTTTTCATCACCTTCACCAATACCAAGACAACCAGTTAGCGCGAGTGATAGTCCAATAAGACCAGCAAATAATTTCTTCATATTTTTGAATTAATAAATAGGAATAAGAATTACCGCATCATTATAGCCTTGCATGAAAATAACTGTCAAACTCTTTGTAAAAGCTACCCACGAAGTACGGCCAAAGTTTTTTTAGCAGCTTTCTTCCAGGAGAATTTTTTTAACCTAGCCTTACCCAGTTTAACAAAATCTCTAGCACACACAGGCTCATCCACAAGCCTACATAAACCCTCAGCCATCTTGCTTACATTGAGTGGGTCAACCAAAAGAGCAGCATCACCAGCAACCTCCATAATAGCAGAACTATTAGAGCTAAGAACAGGCTTTTCATAATAAAACGCCTCTAAAATTGGAAGACCAAAGCCTTCATACAAAGAGGGGAATGCAAACACCTTACAATACTTCATCAGAGTAGCTTTCTCATCCTCATTAACATAGCCCGGCATAAAAACCTTATCAGCCAAGTTCTTTTTAGTAACCGCATCAAGGATTTTTTGAAAACCAACACCTCTGCCACCAGCCAAAACGAGTTTATAATCCTTATGTTTTTTAGAAAACTTTTCAAAAGCCAAAACGAGTCTCTCCAAATTTTTCTTTGTCTCCAACCTGCCAACAAAAAGAATATATTTAGTTTTCTTATTAAGACCAAAATATTTCAAAACATCAGACTTCTCAAAAGCATCAAAATCGCCCACCACGGGCTCCTCAAAGCCATGTTCTATTACCTCAATTTTACCAGCCGGACATCCGTAAAAACTCTGCAAATCCTCCTTCGTCGCCCCACTAGGCACAATAATTTTACTAGTATTTCTAACGGCATATTTAGTGCTCCAGTCTAGGTATCTATATTGAAAAATAGAATATGCCTTTTTAAAACGCTTGAATGCAACATCATGAATAGTAATTACGCTGCGCTTTGGTAGCCACAGAGGCAAAACATGAGAGGGGACAAAAAGAACATCAAGTTTCTCTTTTTTCAATGCCTTAGTAAGGTGCCTTAAAGTCCAAAGCCTCCTTCCTGGAATCACCCTGGTTTTTACGGACAACTTTTTGCGAGAATACAAAACAACCTTATCCTTTCCCTTCAAATCCAAAATTCCATCAATAATATGCTTGCTATACCACTCCACCCCAGTGGCTTGTTCATGACCATATCTCGATGCATCTATGCCAATTTTCATAAGCCAATATTAACACTTAAGCCCTAGCCAACACAACGCAACAAATTTTCCTAGCTCCTCCATTTTTCAAAACTCTACTACACTCATTCAAAGTGCTGCATGTAGTAGCTACATCATCTACCAAAATAATATTTCGTCCACGTACATCAGCATTCAAATCAATACTGCCCTCCAAATTATGCAGCCTTCCGTCCCTTCCCAAAAGAGATTGTTTTGGTCTATCAAATTTCCTCCCCAAGCAGTCAAAAAATTCCAAGCCAGGATGAAAAGTACAAAAATACAGAGCCAAAAGCCTGGCCTGATTGAAGCCTCTGTCATTTAATCTCTTAGAAGAAATTGGAACAGGAACAACAACAGATCCGCGCTCAAATCCATCAAGCCTCCCCAGAAATTCCCCAAAAACAGCCGACAGGCCCTCAAGCCTTTTGTACTTAAAGTCTATAATTAATTTTCTAAATAAATCATCATATTTAAGGCACCACCTAAGATGATCAAAACAAAAATCATCATCACTTTCAAAACCATCAACAAATTGCAATTTTTCTACACACTTACCACACAAAATCCCACCTCTTACCTCACAGCCAAGACACAGCCCAGGAAAGAGAAAATCCACCACCAAATTCTTAATATCCATAAATTTCATAAAAGAAACCTACATCAAAGATATTAAGGAAATATTAAATCTTACCCCATAACAATACATAAAAAAGTGCTAAAATAAGCCCTAATTAAAAATGCCATGCCTGAATTTGAAGTAGATTACATCGAGGATCTTGATCAAGTTGACGTAACAGACCAGCCTGAATCAATGGAGCGCAGAGCTATACTTGCACTTCCAATATTATCAGTGGTGCTTGGCGGATGTGCTAAAATTGAGCAATTATTAAAAGGAAAGCCAAAACCTCCGGAACCAAGACCAGCTCCGCCGCAGAGAAAAACGCAACCAAGACCTCCGGAGTCAATATCTGATCCAAATCGTCCAGAATTTCTTGACCAGAATAACGTTAAAACAACTGGACTAACTTTTATGATGGCAAACAACGATCTTTTTGATCGCTACATATTTAATGCAGTAACGGGCAACCACTCACATGCTCAAACCTACAGAATTCAAAAGGGTTATAACTTTGAGTACGAAGATGGACGCGAGTATGAAATGCCATATCATGCCTTTTTGTTCAAGGCTTTTGATGAAAGGTCTAATCTTAGATTGCCAAAACGTTTAGGGAAAAGATCAAAAAATAGAGGAATAGCAGATTTTTTCAGAAACTACACAATTTACAGAGCCGATAATCCAAAACACATTGAAGCTATTAAGACCATATTAATTACATCATATGAGCTTTCATTTGGCGTAAAGCTTGACCCTTCACACATTAAAATTGAAGGAGATGCAAAGGGGAGATTAGGCGCAATTAAATACACTGCACCACTATCCACAGCAACAACAATAGCGAACAAAACTGTGAAAGATGAAAACAATTCCGAATCAAGAAATATAATAGATTCTAAAAAAAAGAGATGGAATCTTGTTGGTAGAGATGGGGAACTTTTTTTCCCACCAACTATAATGGTAGACCAGGGTATAGCACTGCCATTTAGTGCGATGCTCAAGTACCCAACGGTTAAATATTCCAAAACTTTTGATACACAAGGAAAAAGGATGACAATCAATATGAATATTCCTATTGATGAGGTAATGAACGAACAAGAGAAGCTTAGAGGTCAAGGTAGGCCAACAATGTATTTAATGAGAGAGGGATTGGAAACTTCGAATTTTGGCTACTATGTTCTAGAAAACGATTCACTTGTAAATGAACTAGCGGAATTGATAACAGAAGGTTTTACGACAAAACGTGAAAAAATGCAGGCAATTCTAGATTTTATTCACTCATACGATTACGTACCAGATGCATATGGAGAAGCACCAAGAACACCAAGGATAACCTTGCTTTCAAATGGAGGGGATTGCGAAGACTCAAGCATTCTACTAGTTTCATTGGCACGTGCAGTAGGAATAGATTGCATATTTGCTTACTTTGAAGGCCACGCGGCACCACTATGTGATATAGGAGAGGAGGGAACGGCAATTTCATGGGGAGGGAAATATGAATGGTGTGAAACAACAGGAGGAAACCATGGAGTTATAACAGTGACAAACTACCTAGATGAAAGAGGCAGAGTTGTAGAGCGCAAGAGAGATAAAAGAGGATGGGCAATTGGAGAAAAATCAGAAAAAATAGGACCAATAAAGTTTGTCAGTCGTGTGGAAGACGAAAGGCTAACAAGGGTTAATTAGACAGCAATCCAAAGCTAAGCCATAACAATTATGCTTGATGTAAAGCATAATTACGGCTAGAATCTTGAAGAAGTTAATATTAACAAATATTTACATGTCAGACGAAGATAATACAAATCCAAACACAGGTGCAGGGGGCGATTCAGCGCAGGGTGGTCAACAAAACCCACCAACACCGCCAACTCCACCAGGGCCACCTAAAGATCCAGCACAGGGCGACCAAGGAGCCGCAGCTGGCCAAGGAACTCAAAGTGATGCAGCTCAACCAGTTACACCACCAACACCTCCACCAAGTGGGCAACCACAAGGAGGCTATCCACCACAGGCACCATATCCACCACAAGGAGGATACCCGCCACAAGGAGGCTATCCACCACAGGCACCATATCCACCGCAAGGAGGATACCCGCCACAAGGAGGCTATCCACCACAGGCACCATATCCACCACAAGGAGGAGCTTTCCCACCAGGGGGGGCAGCAGGCGGACAGCAGGAAGACACAACACCAGCTAACTTTCAACTTGGTACAAAACTACCAGCTCAGTTAAAAGTAAAAGCACCAACAAGTGAGCTAAAATATGACCCAGAATATTTCATAAGAATATTGGCTGGTTCAATCTCACTTTCAAAGGACGAAAAAAAGAGAATAGTAGATTCAATTCCAAAGTTGAAGCAATCTCAAATCGATGAGCTAATCAGAATTTTTGAAGAGGAAAAGCAAAAATTTGCCGCACTATCAAAAAAACACGTTCCTCAGTTGGAACAACTGGCTCAACAACACTACGACGAATGGATGCAACTTGAAGGGGAATACGAAACAGAAGGTAGAAAAGAAGTAGACAACCAAAAGGCAGACGAAATCAGAAAAAACTTAGGCCTTTAAGCAAAAATCAAAAGCCGCTAGCAAAACTAGCGGTTTTTTTGTATCCTAATATTAACCTCTAACCTAAATACTATGAAAAAACTAATTACCCTTTCTTTTATATCAGCAATATTGCTTACAGGCTGCTTTGGGAAAGCGGAAACAACTCCCGCTACAGAGGATATAGATTTAAAAGCAGAGAAATTTAAATCTACATATGTAGAAATTGATTATGGAAAAATGGATCTTGAACTTTGTGCTGCAATTGAAGATGCAGACGAAATGAAAGATTGTAGAGAAAAAGTTGTTATGGAAATAATGAGACAGGCATTTGAGCAAAACAAATCATCTCTATGTAAAAAGCTTGATGAAGATTCACTGCAAGAAGAGTGTGTAAGTAATCTTGAAGAGCTTTAAGATTTATCCACAAAATTCAAATTCAGCATTAAGCTCACATAATGCAGCTTTCATCTGAGCATTTTCCTCGCTCAATCTTTCTATTTCAGACTTTTGATTCTGTAGCATTTTGATAATTGGAGCGATCAAATTTTGATATAAAACTGTTTGAACTTCTCCATTCTCACCATAGGAAACAAATAGTGGGTTAACCTCTTCAACCTCTTCAGCGATCAAACCATATTGCTTTGTATGTTTATCATCATCAATGTAAGAATAGTTCACAGGTCTTAGACGGTCAAACCATGAAAGGTCTTCCATATCACTAATATTTTCCTTAAACACTTTACTTGAAGGTACATATCCGAAATATCCAAGACTATCTATACTTACAGGCCTAGTACTTCCTAATGTAAGCTGATTACTATATGTATTAGTAGCTCTAAGGTTACCGTTTGTATCAAATCTTCCCAATTCAGTCTTATAAGCAGTGCCATATGAACCTTTCATAAAGAATACCCCCTTGTTTCCTGCAACAACAGAAACAGGTTCAACGGCAGCACCCCAACCATATCCAGAGTTAATTGCAGTATAATCGCCGAACGGATCGCTCCATGCAGTTTGCAATACAGCATTACCATCTGTATTTAATATCCTTCCATTACCACTTGGGATAATTAAAGATTTTTTAAGATTCAAATCAGAGGTAACAGCTCCCTTTAAATCTAAATTTTTTGAAACAGATAGGTCGGATCCAACATTTACTGCATTCCCTGAATCATAATTAAGATAAAGGGGCCCACCTTTGGATTGAATATCATCAGCATCCATTCCAATGGCTTTTGAGTCAGAAGATACAATTAATGGAGCATTTGAAAGGTCGGCTTTCATGCTATTCCCAGTAAAATCAAGACCCTTCTTAAATTCAGGCTTTTCTTCAAGTGTAAGCTTACCTTTTACATCCAAGTTTTGAGTAACGCCTACATTCCAATTAAAAAGAGCATCATTTTCAAAAGTTGATTTGCCTAAAACCTGAAGGTCATCCTTTACAGAAACTGGACGACCACCACCAGCTATATTACTATTAATAATACCGCCTTGAACATCAATATTTCCTGGAGATTTAATTTCTAAATCACCTTCAAACTTTACTGGGGGATAAGATCGAGTTATAGCCTGAGTAGTTTGCTTAACAGTTGAAGGCTGCTTAATGGTTCCTTTTACAAGAACATCTCCTTCAGCATTAACCACCTTTTTTGCAGTTAAAGATTCACTAAAAATAGCATCTCCTTTTGCATACAAAAAAGCGTTTATAGTAGCAGAAGTTTCAACGTCGAGGTCGCCATTTAGATCGATGTGTCCATTAGATGTTAGCCCAGTAAACGTCGGACTCACGCCATTACCCGGAGGTGCAACAGTAGGTGCGCCAATAGCTACTTGCACGCCAAGTAGGAGTGCGCCGGAAAGTACAGCTAGGCCAACAGTAAATATGGCATGCTTCAAATTTAGATTTTTCATAGAGATTGAGGTTTAGATCTTCTTATGCAAAATTCTATCACATGCCCTTATTGGACTTCAATAGCTGGCCGCACCTCAAAGTCGATATTTTCAGGTAAATTAGGAATTGTAGGGGACCAAGCTGGCCAACTATCAATCTCAACCTTGTTAACCTCAGGAAGATTTTGTATGTAAAGTTTCGCATCTTCAATATCTCTACCAACAATGTGATCCCTAATTTTTTGCAGTAGGCGAGCACCTGTATCTTTTGTTTCGTCAATTGAAAACTGTTCAATACCCTTAATATTTGCAGTTAACTTAATTTTTCCATCGCCTTCGTCCCACTCAAATATCCTATAGGATGTGGACTCCTCATTAATTCTCAAAAGTTCTTTTTGCGGACTTTTCTTTAATGCCAGTTCGTTTTTCAAAATTTCCAACATCTGCTCTCTATCATAATAAACACCACTTATATGCACCTCACCGGAAACCTGGAATTCCTTAAGCTCCTGATTCTCAAGCTGAGTTGGAACATTTACATTTACAGTCCCCACCTTTATTGCACCTTCACCTTCAAGCAACATAAATTTATCTGGATCCTCTCCAATTAATTCCGCCTGTTTTTTTACAGCAGTGCGCAAATCTTCAATTGCCCCCTTAATAACCTCATCATTAATACGACCTTTAGCCGCCTCCAAATCCTCGGGAGTTACAAAGGTTATGAAATCTGTAATTCCGCCTGTCATTGGGGCTGCATTTTCAGCATAAATTTTAGCTCTACTATCTTCTCTTAAACCAGGTAGGAAGAACTTTGTAGGGCCAATATTTCCTCTCTCACCAACAATAGCTCCATAAGAATCACTAATATCCGCCATAACAAATGCATCGATTTTCCCAGGACCACTACTATTAGAAGGTGGTACAGTTGTTGCAGCCTGCAATCTAAAAACCAATCCCTCCTCAGTTTGAAAACGCGTCTGTGTTACAAGTGGCCAAACATTCGGGCTGTTATTTACAATCGTTACAACACCACTCGCATTTGACCCTCTTTCAGAAAACTTCTTCCCTGTCGCATAGTGAGTAATGGTTTTAGTAATAGTCGTATCAATAGGGTAACCAGCAATCATATTGCGAGGACGGGTAGAAAGCTCAGCACGATTTTTTTGATTATCCGCCAGCGTAATATTCATTGATTTCTCCAAAACACTAGCCGCTGGCGTCAAATAAATTGTAACTCCAGGCAGCGCAACATAAACAATTGATAGAAAAATAAAAACACTTACAACACTTAAGCCTATCAAGGCGTGGCGGTTTGGAGCAACAAGCACAAACCTTGGCTTTGGCGCCTTCTTCTTTTCTTCGCTCTGCTGCTTCGTTTTTTCCAACTTAGAAATACTCATCGGCTTCTTACCTTTAATCTTTGTGAGAATTTCGCTAATAGAAAGCTTACGCTCTTTTAATCGAGTAGGCGCTTTTTCTTCTACTGAATTTACAGTGGCTTTAAGAGGAGTAATCTTTAACTCTTCGTCCTCTGAGTCACTAGAAAACAAAATATTTTTTCCTCCACCAGATTTATTATAAACCTCAATACCTATACGCTGTGCTAGGTAAATTCCATTTTTATCATTAGTAATTAATGAAATTTCCTTTCCAATATCTTCAGCCTTTCTCTTTAGAATTTTTAGATTAACACCACTTTGGAAAAGAATGGCCCTTTTTGGGACAACAAAATAAACTTTTTTATCGTTAAGAGGCTTTAGCTTATCAAAAATCACAGTAACCTCTTCGTCTATCTCACAATAAATTACACGTTTTCTTGGAACCAATTTCAAATCGGTTTCCTCAGAAATTTCCTCTTCCTGTTTTTTCTTTTTTTCTGGAGTCATATTAAATTTGCATCAAGCGCACTACTTTCTTAAGTACCTTTGAAAGTAGTTGCTCTTCTGTCAAAAGCTCAAGACCAAGATTGGCCAGAGCCATAGGAACAATATCGCTTTGATCCCTTAGAAGTTTAGTTTCATCCAATAAATTTGAAACCACCTTAGGATTCATAAGACTAATTTGAGGCTTCTTTGCGAATGGTAGAGACTGTACCCATTCTCTACTTTCCAACGCTTCCTTAACCTCAGGAAGATGAGCTCCACCACCGGAAAGTAAAATCTTAGAAGGTAAAACATCAACATTCTGAAATTCTTCTAATGTTAGGATTACTCCAGAAAGCCAAACATCTGCATCTGTCTTCATAGCTTCACGCACAATTCTATGAGATTGTCTCTCCAATTTATCCTCTATATAGGCAATTTTAATATCTTCAGCCTCTTTAAAAGAAATATTCAAACTCTGTGAGAGCCTTTTTGTAAAGGTATGTCCGCCAAGCGTAAACATCCTTGTTCCCTCCAAAGTTCCATTTCTTAAGACCGCAATATCAGTAGTACCGGCGCCAACATCCATAAAAATCGCCCCAAACTGACCTCCGTCCTCATATCCCATACATCTTGTGAGCGCGTAAGGTTCGGCAGCAATTGCCAAAAGCTCTCTATCAATTTCCGAAGCAATAGTTTGCAGTGCTCCATAATGTACGAGGGGAGCGAAAGCGTTAAAAATGCTCAAGGTAACCTCTTTCCCCTGAAATCCAATTGGGTTTGTAACTTTATATCCATCAATTCTCACATCAACAATTGCAGCATTCACAAGTTTTACATCAATTTCACTATAACCGGTTTCATGTGCCAACTGGCTCCTCACAATATCAAAAGCCTTCCATTGCATTTTATGTACAATATTCTTTAACTCAGAAAGATCAATTTTAGAATTGGCATCACGTCTCATATAACTTGTAGTGCTTGTAGCGCCTTTTACCAATTCGCCAGCGATACCTAGGATCATCTTCTTTGTGGAAACTCCAGCCATATTCTCAGCTTCACGAATAGCAGCCATGCAATTTGAAATAACAGACGCGATATCTGTAACAACTCCGCTCTGCATATCGCCAAGCTTTTGTTTTTTTCTTCCCACACCTAAAATCCTTCCTTTTTTACCTTCTGCTTCAACAACAAGTGCCTTTACGCAGTCTGTTCCAATATCCAAAGCCAAAAAGTGGGCTTCAGTTGACCTCTTTTTAATTCGTCTAAAAATTCTCATAGCTTAAAGAAATATACGAAATGTTGGCTGTAAAATCAACTATACCAGCTTTCACAACAAGTAAAATCCTTGCGAAGTAAGGTAAATGTTGTACAACGCTCGCACATACCAGTGCCTACTCTCTAATCGCAGTTCAGTATTTTCGAAAGATATGCCTCCTCATTGGGATCAAAACCATATGTTGGGTTATCTGGTTCTTGTCCTAAGCCCATTATTGAATTGCCTCCATAATTATTAGGATTTCCTACACACTTATAGGGAGGCTTATTATAAGATGAGCAGTAATTCTTACTCCAATCATCCTGGGGTGGAGCGCACTGCCCAGCTACAAAATCAACAGGATTGATATTATCCGGACTAGGGTTATAACAATACTGATCAGAAAACCCAGCATATCCATGCATAAATTCATGCGCAAGGGTTTTAAATCCACCAGCCATATTAATAGGAATATGTCCACCTTTTGGTCCATAATCCACTGAGCAACTATAATCAAATACAGCGTAGGGATGGAGCATTATCCAAAAATCAAATGACCCAAGGGTGTCATTGATAAATTGTCCAACATTTTTACCACCAACCGGAGCACAAAAATCTACAATTTTATGAACTCTGATTTTGTTGGGACAATTTTTAAGCTCAGTTGCAGTAACTAATCCAGCAATAGATTTGTCTATCCACTCATTAAATTCATTTTCGTCTTCAACCGCATTACCAACAAAAAGCAGATTTGCTTTTGCCTTTTCACACTTTCGACCAATATATACCTCATCATAATTACAAAATTTTTCTGAATTCACATTGTTTGTAGGTAAAACACTGACCTTATCAGTACATTTATCTCTAAGGCAGTATTGCCCAGAAGGACAAATATTAACCCCAACATCAGACTTATAACATCCCTCATCAAGAACTGGCTTAGATGTAAATTGAACCCAATGAAGATAATTTGTTACCTTAGTGTCTAAAGATAGAGTGGATATTTTTTTAAAGAGATTCTCCTTAGATTCAGCATCAGGATTATATTCCCATATTGAAGATGGCTTAGGAATATAATCTTTGTAGAAAGCGTAGTCGTTGTTAGAATTTTTTGGAGCCAAAACGATCTGCCACCCCTTTTCAAGATTTTTAATATCAAAAGACGCATTTGGTGAACTGCCAGTATTGAAGTTTTTTACGTCCATGTCCGCGCTGCCAGTAATAAACCCGCCTGATTTTAGAGCTTGAGAGGCTAGGTCTGCTTCTTTAATAGTTTTTGTACCAATGTAGTAATTTTCCTCTGTCGTAACCCACTTTTCTTCACCTGGATCCCAGCTCATAAAAACAAAACTGGTGTTATCCTCTCTTACATTAATACTGTCTACTACTTCTTTGTAAGTATTAGTATTCTCAAAATATCCAAACCCAGCACTTTTTGATCTAACAAAAGTTCCTCCAACGGATTTATTATCTTGCTTATTCTTATTTATAATACCTTTCTCATCGAGCCTCCCTTGCAGTGCTGATATCTGTGGTATATTTGGCGGCTTGTTAGACATCGAGTCCTCAGGTGCAAAAATATAGAAAGACGCAACAGCAATTGCCAATAAAAATAATGATAGAGCTAGTGCCTTAAAAATTTTCATAATAAAAAATTATCCAGTATACCAATCCGAACCACTATTAAAAACAACAGTATTTCGTTTCCTATCCTCAAAGCGCTCAAAGGCCAGCTCAATCAAATGTTCAATAAGTGCAGGATAAGCCATTCCATGAGCTTCCATCATTTTTGGATACATACTTATGGAAGTAAATCCCGGCATTGTATTTATCTCATTCAAATAAATCTCACCAGAACTACGATCTAAAAATGCATCCACACGTGCAAGTCCTGAGCAGTTTAAAAGCTTATAAGCCTGAACCGCAGTTTTCCTAATTTTCTTAGAAAGCTCCTCATCAATATCGGCAGGAATTTGAGTACTGGAAACACCATTTAAATATTTATCATTGAAATCATAAAACTCACCACCAACAATAATTTCTCCAAGAGGAGAGGCCAAGGGCTCATCATTCCCCAAAACAGCACACTCAATTTCTCTAACATCTAAACCATTTTCTATAAGTATTCTGTTATCATAACGAGCTGACTCATCAATAGCTGAGCGCAAATTATCCAAGGATTTTACCTTAGAGATTCCAACAGAAGATCCCATGTTTGCCGGCTTTACAAAAAGAGGTAATTCAAGTTTTTCAGCCACAAGATCCAATATAGTTTTAGGATCCTTTTCCCATGCGGATCTAGAAATTCCAACATAAGGCACCACAGGCAATCCCGCAGCTTCCCATATTGCTTTACATTGCAACTTATCCATCGCAGTAGAGGAAGCCAAAACTCCGCATCCAACATAAGCAACATTCATCATCTCAAAAAGACCTTGAATAGTCCCATCTTCGCCAAAAGGACCATGAAGAACAGGAAAGCACACATCAACATCAACAAATCCACCATCCTCCAAAATAAAACCTTTTTTCTCGGGATCAGTAGAAATAAAAATTTCTTTAAGTCCATCTAGATTCTTTTTCTTAAACTGCTTCAAGCAATTTTCTCCTGTAAACCATCTACCAGCCTGAGTAATCCCAACCTGAATCACCTCAAATTCTCGTTCATTAACGGATTTAATTATTGACGCAGCAGACACGAGTGAAACCTCATGTTCGCCACTCTTTCCCCCAAATATAATTGCCAATTTTTTCATAGCTCCATGCTACCATATATTGCTTCCAAAGCTCCAGACTTAGATGCCCAGAACTGATCCCCATAACTAAAGTGCCACCACTCAGATTCATAGTTAACAAATCCAGCATCTTGCATGACCTCAATTAACAAGGCCCTATTCTTATTAATAGATTTATCTCTATGATTAGTGCTGCCCACAAAATGCATAGTATTTGCAGCATCCACAAACTCATCAAACGCGGTGCCCATATCAATTTCGCGACCATGAGCATCTACAATAGTTAGATCAACAGCAGCCCCTGTGTTATGTGGTGGAGGAAGTTCAGGGCCATTCAAATGGAAAGATACAAAAACCTGAGTCTCTGCATTTAACTTAAAATCATCCCAGTCCGGATTCTCAAATTTAAGTTTATTCAAATACTCAAAATAAAGACTTTTCTGAACCTCCAAAGTCCTATAACCATCCCATATTTTAAAATTCCAAGCTTCACAACCCGGCTTGCTCCTTAAAATTCTTAAAGCCTCCTCCAATTTTTTAAGCACTCCAGATCTTAGCTCTATAAAAGGAGATCTTGAATGCTGCCACTTATAATACATTGGCTCCAGCAAAAATGGTGCCCCTGCTTGCAAAGCTACTAGTGGTTCTCCACACTCCTTAATCACTAAGGCCATAACTGACGGACTATCCAATATTCCCATAAGCTAGATATAAATTCTCTTAATTCTTTCATTAACCCTAGTCGTAACCTCATAATTGATAGTACCTGCAAATCCAGCAAACGCCTCAGCACTAATAAATTCATCACCATCCCTACCAATCAAAACAACCTCATCCTCAAGTTCAACTCCTTCAATATCACTAACATCAACCATAATAATATTCATACAGACACGTCCACGTACATACGCACGTTTTCCCTTAATCAAAACATAAGCCCCATTTACACCTCTATCATAGCCATCATAATATCCAATTGGCAAAATTGCCAAACGAGCCGCACTTCCTGTTTTATATGTACAACCATATCCAATAAATTCACCAGCTGCCACATCCTTAATCTGCGCTACTACAGTTTTCCAAGTAAAGGCCGGAACAAGCTCAAGGTCTGAGCCATTCTCCTTCAAATGTGAGATATAAGTCTCCTTTGAAGGCCACATACCATACGCCCCAATGCCAGGCCTAACCATATCAAAATGAGTTTTTTTAAAGAGAATTGTGGCGGCGGAATTAGCGCAATGTTTCACAGGAATTTCAATTCCCGCCGCCCCCAACTCCTCCACAGCCCTATTAAAAATTTCTAGTTGCTTTTCTGCATAGCTATGATCAGTAGTGTCTTCCACATTTGCAAAATGAGTAGAGAGCCCTTCTATCTCAATGTTTCCAAAACTCCTCGCAAAATTAGCAAAATTTACCAAATCGCCAATCAAAACACCCTGCCTATTATTACCAGTTTCAATCTTAATATGAACCTTCACAGCTTTTCCAATTTTCCCCAATCTCTCAATAGTTTCCATATCATAAACAACAATACGCAGCCCTAAATCACATGCCTCCTCAAGATCATCAAGAGGAATATAACCAAGAACATAAATGGGGGAGTCGATATCAGCATTCCTCAAAGCTACTGCCTCATACAAAGAATTAACAGCAAGCCAATCAGCACCAGCTTGTAAAAAAGTACGAGCACAGTCCACAAGGCCATGACCATAAGCATTTGCCTTAACGCAAGGGCACAAGATTTTATCCGGCCCTACAAGCCTTCTAAACAGCCTAATATTTTTAGTTAAAGCCTCCTTGGAAACTTCAATCCATGTTAAATCTTTCACCACAACACAATATCAAAATTTAAGCCTAATATCCAGTTGACCAAAAGCGCATAAATCCATACAATTTAAGCTGAAACTAACAAAAAAAACATGAAAGATTTTTTATCATCATTTTCAAAATCTGGGCTCAAACCAACCTTTATGGGAAAAGTAATGACACTATTCTCAATAGCAATAGCTCTCACCACAGTAGGTGTATACGTTTCATATATTTACTTCTTTGAAGCATTTTTACAGACTCCAGCCCTAATGTGGGGACTTTACATTCTTGAGCTTGGGATCATATTCACAGCTAAATCATGGAGTCAAAAAAGACCACTAAATTACATTTTATTTTCTGCTTTTGCGTTGATTTCAGGCATAACACTAGCGCCTCTTGTAGGAATAGTAGCCCAAACCCCAAGCGGAGTTGCCCTCTTAGCAAAGGCACTTGTAGCGACTACGGCAATGTTCACCGCAACAGGCCTAATTGGATGGACGACAAAAGTAAATCTATCAGGATTAAGAGGGTTCCTAGTTACAGCACTAATAGGAATGATAATTGTTTCGGTAATTGGAATATTTTTTCCATGGGGAAGTGGATTCGAAATGTTCTTTTCTGGCTTTGGAATAGTGCTTTTCAGTGTATTTACAGCTTTTGACTTTCAAAGACTCAAGAACGTTTCCGAAGATAGAGCAATAGAGGCAGCCTTATCCCTTTATTTAGACATTTTCAATTTGTTTATATTTATATTAAGATTCATGCTAGCCTTCAGCGGAAGAGACTAATAATAAAACATGACAAACGATACATTTACATTTTCAATCAGTACCTTGATGGATAAGCCAATGGCTACATCAGAAAACTATAGTTTTGATGCACCCGCAGAGTTTGAGGAAATTAAAACAGACTCGAGTATAAATGGAAAGGTAGAGGTAATGAAGATAGACGAAGGGTTTAATGTAATAACCAGTGATGTAGAGGTAGATGTGGTTTTTGAATGTGAACGCTGTTTGATTGAATTTAATGAAAAAATAAGAATTCCACATGCAGAAAGACAATTTTATTTCAGTGAGCCTAAAAAGATCGAAGATATTGCCGATTTATTCCTAATCGACAAAAAACGCCAAAAAATAGACCTTTCAGACATGTTAAGGCAGGAAATAGCCTTGCATTTTCCTGTAAATCAAGTATGCTCTGATGGCTGTAAGGGGCTTTGTCAAATCTGTGGCAAAAACAATAACGAGAATAGTTGTGACTGTAATAGCGACGAAATCTCAGAACACAAGCCTCTAGCAGGACTAAAAGATTTATTAAAGTAATATCATGCCTAAACATCCAGTACCTAAGAAAAAAACCAATAAATCAGACACAAAGAGACGTTACGGAAGTTTCAAGACTAAAGTTCTTAAAAAGCTTACAAATCGTCTAAATTTGGTTAGCTGCGCTGACTGTGGTTCTAAAATCCCTACACACACTGCTTGCCCAGATTGCGGGAAATATAAAGGTAGACAAGTTATCGATAAACAAAAGAAAATCGATAAAATCACCAAGATAAAAGCTTAACAACATGGCTAGTTACCGGCACTTAGCACGAACCTGTGTAATGCAAACACTGTTTGCTATCGAGTTTCGTGGTGGAAACGCCAATGAGATTTTATCAGAAATGTTGGATGAATTCGCACCAAAACTAACAGAACTTGAGTTTGCAAAAGAAACGCTCAGTGGAATTGTAGAACACAAAGATGAAATAGTAGAAATGATACAAAAATATGCCCCAGACTGGCCTATCGAGAAGATAGCCAAAGTAGACAGGGCTATTTTGGAAATAGGAATTTATGAGATAATGTATTCAAAAGATGTTCCTTCTGTTGTTGCAATTAACGAAGCTGTAGAAATTGCAAAACACTTTGGAGACAAAAACAGTCCAAAATTTATAAATGGCGTACTAAGTACCGTCATGAAAGATAATAAAAAAGAATAATGAAAGATTACTCAAGATTATTAGAAAAAATAAATATCCAATTTAAGGATGAAAAATTATTAGAACAGGCATTTACACATAGATCATATATAAATGAACACCGAGCAGAGGGCCTACACGATAACGAACGCATAGAATTTCTTGGGGATGCGGTACTTGAATTAGTTGCCACAAAGCACCTTTATCACGCATGTCCAGACAAAGACGAAGGTGAAATGACATCATTTAGATCAGCCCTCGTAAAAGGAAAGCATCTAGCAGAAATAGCAACAAGCCTAGGGCTTGGGGAGTATCTTTTCCTAAGTAAGGGTGAAGAAAAATCTGGAGGACGGGAAAAGGATTATATTTTAGCGAATACAGTTGAAGCGCTAATTGGTGCTATCTATTTAGATCAGGGGAGGGAGGCTGCTGAGATTTTTATTGAAACATTTATATTGGTTAGGCTGGATGAGATAATTGAAAATGGGCTTCACATAGATGCAAAATCTTCTTTTCAAGAAATAGCTCAAGAAAAAGAAGATGCAACTCCACATTATGAAATAATAAAAGAGGAAGGACCAGACCATGATAAAAAATTTACAATGGGAGCTTACATAAATACCGAGCTAATCGCAGAAGGTACAGGCTCAAGCAAACAAAAGGCTGAGAACAATGCTGCAGAAAATGCACTTAAAGCAAAAGGATGGGAATAAGATATGACGAAAAATCATGTGGAATAATTACTTACCGTGAAAAAGACGGAGAAAGGCTCTATCTAATTTTAAAATACCCTAGTGGTCATTTTGATTTTCCAAAGGGTCATGTGGAAGACGGGGAAACAGAGCACGAAACAGCTATTCGCGAACTGCTTGAAGAAACTGGAATCTCAGATGTTGAAATGGTAAGTGGATTTAGGACTCAAATGGATTACAAGTACTGGAAAGATTCAAATCCATCACATAAGCTTGTGATTTACTTCCTTGGAAAAACAGAATTTGAAGACATAAAAATATCCCATGAGCATCACGATTCCTACTGGCTAAATTTTGAAGCAGCAGTAGAAAAAGCAACTTTTGACAACGCCAAAAATCTTCTAAAAGAAGCAGAAAACTTTTTGTCCTAATTTTTTTCTGTTATATTTAGCTCATGAAAATTAATACAAGTAAGAATTTAAGCTCTTTCGCAGATCTACTCATTGTTCCAGTATTTAAAGAGGATTTGGAAAAACATCCTAAGGAATTCCCAAAGGCTCTTTCGGAATTTCTAAAAATTCGTTCTAAGAATAATGATTTTAAGGCAGAACTTTTAGAAACACTTAACACATATGATATTCCAAAATTACCTGGCCAGATATTTTGTATTGGGCTTGGAAGTAAAAAAGATATCACAGTGAAAAAAGTATTGAATGCTGCTGGAAAAGCCGGAAAATTTGCACGCAGCCACAAAAAATTAAATATAGAAGTTTTACTACCAGATGAATTGCAAAATTATCTCCAATATTTTCTAGAAGGATTCTCCTTTGCAACTTATGACGCTGGAAAACTAAAAAAGAAACGCACAGACAAAAGTGAGGTAAAAAATCTCACAATAATTACTTCAGCAAATGTTAAGGATCAAATTGAGCGGGCAAAAATTATAACAAGCTCAGCTGAGTTGGTGAGAGATTTAGTAAACCAACCAGCCAATATAATTACCTCAACAGTCCTAGCAAACACCGCCAAAAAAATTGCAAAAGACAATAAGTATAAATTCAAACTCTATAGTGATAAAGAGCTGAAAAAAGGTGGATGGGGTGGAATCCTTGCTGTAAACCAAGGCTCTCAAAATCCAGCATACTGCGCTGTAATGGAGTACAGCGGTGGTAAGAAAGGGGAGAGGCCTATTGTTATAATTGGGAAAGGAATGGTTTTTGATGCAGGTGGATACAGTATCAAAGTTCGTGGCATGGAAACAATGCAGCAAGATATGGCCGGTGCAGCTACTATTATAGGGGTAATGTCTACATTGAAAAAACTTGGGATTAAAAAGAATGTAATTGGTATAACTCCGATAGCTGAAAACATGATCAACGAAAAATCATATCGACCATCTGACATTATTACAATGCTATCAGGCGACACAGTAGAGGTAACAAATACAGATGCTGAAGGTCGTCTAATTTTAGCGGACGCTATTCACTATGCAGCAAAGTTCAGTCCAAGCGCGATGCTTACGATTGCTACCCTCACAGGAGCAGTTGGCGCAGCACTCGGGCCACTTTACTGCGGCATAATGGGGAACGACGATAAGCTCCGAGACCAAGTGCAAAAAGCTGGAGACGAAACCGACGATCTCGCATGGCCACTACCAATACCTCAGGAATATTGCGACAAAATGAAGAGTAGCTATGCGGACATAAAAAACCACGATCTCTCAAGCGCTATGTATGGTGGTACGCCAAAAGCTGCCGGATTTTTACAGCACTTTGTAGGAAAAAACAACTGGTGCCATATTGATATTGGTGGAACGGCATTTGCAGACGATCCAAAACCATATCAAACAAAAGGAGCAACAGCTCACGGCCTACGTTTACTTATAAAATTCTTGGAAAAAAACTAGCCAGGCTCTCTATGTGCTCGAACCTGGGTATTTACTAGATTTTTTAGGTCAAACCAATCTGGCTTTTCTTTTATATGCCAGCTGTCGGGTGAAAGATCTTCATTTTCTATAAGTCCGTGGTGTGCAATATCATGGTGTGCTTTGCAAAGATTACGGAGGCGATCTGGGTTATGCTCCTTTTTAAGAGCAAACGGAACTGTATGATGAATTTCGGTGGCGGCCTTAGTGCAGGTGGGGTATTCGCAAATATTCTGAGAACGCTGGCGAACAAAATTTTCTATAACTCTAGGGATGTAATGAGAACTGGATTGATGGACTTCAGGCTTTTCGGATTCTAGTTGCATCTCACGAAGCTCCAGATATTCCAGTACAACCTCTTCCCAATCCCTATCTCCTTTTGCTTTGATTAATCGAATAGCCAACCTATTTGGTATCTTTAACAGAATTTCGCCGCTGGTCAATTTTTCAGGCTGAAATGGCTTACTTGCTGGCTTCCCACTATTTTTCGGCTCCACGTGGAGGCCATTGGAGGCTCGAAAATCTCTTACATAGGTCTCTAAAGTGTGCACACTCATCTCCATCGCCTTCTTAGCCCAAAAACCGGCGGTCTCAGGGGTAGAAATTGCTGCGATAGGCCTCACAGCATTAATACCCTTGGCCGCAACCACCTTAAGTAGCTCGGGTTTAGCCTCAGCATGAGTCATAATTCTTAGCACCTCATTTACTTGCCCTCGATTCATGCCGGCAATTTTTGCCGCATATACATAAATACTTTCAAAACCCTTTTTATCCCAAATCAGCAATTTATTTATCTTAGGCAAAATAAGCGCACATTTTCGCAGCCATTCTCGAGTACTCTGACCACATGCAGAGAAATCATCATGTATTTTTTGTTCTATAGGAGTGAGTTTCATGCCATAATTTTAGCAGCAAAAAAACATAAATCAAGAAACGTAGCTTGCAAAGCCAAATAATTCATGGTGAGGATACACTCACCTAGACATCACAACTTTGACTAGTTATTAAATGGTAGGCGAAATATGAGGACGTAACCGCCTCCGCAGAACCGGTGATGGCCTGTTTGAATTCAGTATCACAGCAATCTCCGGCAGCAAAAACGCCTGGGATATTTGTTTCAGTTTTGCGATTTATAATAATCTCTTTTTTGTCGTTCAAAGCAACTCCCAATCCAGCAGCTAATTCAGTTTGAGCATCATGACCAATCGCCATAAAAACTCCAGAAAGTTCTAATTCTTTACCACCTTTAAAACGAACTTTCTCAACTCTATCAGTTCCCAAAATTTCCTCAATTTCCGCTCCATACAAAACTTCAATTTTTGGATTCTGCTCAACCCTTTTTGCGTTTATTGGCTCAGCTCTCAGCACATCTTTACGAACAATTATATAAACTTTAGACGCATGCTCAGCCAAGAATAGCGATTCTTTAGCCGCACTATCTCCACCTCCAACAATACAAACAACTTTCTCTTTAAAAAATGCTCCATCACAAAGTGCACAGTAAGAAACTCCACGATTCTCCAATTCCTTTTCGCCCCGAGCTCCAAGTTTTTTATGCTTAGTGCCTGTCGCAATCAAAATTGTTTTGCCCTCATATTCACCAGATCCAGTTGTTACCTTAAATTTTGTACAATTAACATCACTCAAATTTTCAACTTTAAGAGCCTTCTCATTTTTCATCTCGGCACCTGTAGCTTTTGCATGTGCAAGCAAGGCATTCGCCAAATCAGGACCAGAAGTAGTGATAACCCCAGGCCAGTTTTCAACTAGATGTGTTGTTGTAATTAAGCCCCCAGGAAGCTCAGCAATTGTAAGAGTTTTAAGACCCAAACGAGTACCATACATCGCAGCAGAAAGTCCGCTACATCCTCCACCTATAATCAAAAAATCGTACATAGTTTTTATTTTAAATTATTCCCATTTAATAGACTGAACCGGACAAGAAACGATGGCCTGTTCAATATTTTCTTTGCTATCTGCATTTTGATCAACTACATGAGATTTTCCGTCAATCATCTTAAAAACCTTTGGACAAATATTGGCACAAAGTTCACAGCCGATACATTCATCCTGATTTACAACTAGAGTTTTAGGCATTTTTTTAAATACACAAAATAGCCCCAGAATATTAACAGATAATAATTTGGGAATCAATCGCATAGACTTGAATGAATTCTTCCCACATTTGCTACTAAGTGTGCTAATTAAAGCCACTAAAGTAGACAGTAGAAAGATCATGAAGCAAACAGTTTGCTAGCGGCCCCCTCAGTGGTGGCCGCCCATCCTTACTCGTACGCTCGGTATTGCCATGAGCGCTTAAAGTTTGGATAGGCGGCCACCAGGGGCGTGCCGGCTAGTTGGGCGAGCTACCTCCGGCGGGGAGGTAGACGATGAGGAGGTTTGACCCTCCCTTCACTGTGACGGCCTTCGAGCCGCCACTCGGAACCGTCTTCCACCCACTACCCGAGACCTTCGGGATGGAGGTGGGAGACGGCCCGTCCTCGAGGTACTGGAGGGTTCCAGATCCCTCGAGGTGTTTCAAGGTGAACGTCGAGAGTGAACTCGCCGCTCCCCACAAGGCCACCCAGCCATCTTCGCCCTTTACCTGGTATACCTGAACCCCCGTCACGGTGAATGACTTGGGGTGCAGAGCCTTGGTTTGGAGCTTCAGGGTGTGCGAACCCGTCACCTCGATTTTAATGGCCCCGACAGTGGCTTTGGCACAGTTTGTGTCTGCACCATCGACTGCGCCATCACAGTCGTTGTCGAGGCCGTCGCCGCACTTCTCGCCGGTGGGACTGCAAACGCATTTCTGCGCCGCATTGCACACCGTGCCGAGACCGCACGAACCGCAGGAACCACCGCAACCATCATCGCCGCAAACTTTGCCGGCGCAGGATGGCGTACAGACGGGAGCTTCACACTTGCCCGCCTTGCAGGTTTTGCCAGCGCCACAAGGGACGCCGCAGGAACCACCGCAACCATCATCGCCGCAAACTTTGCCGGCGCAGGATGGCGTACAGACGGGAGCTTCACACTTGCCCGCCTTGCAGGTTTTGCCAGCGCCACAAGGGACGCCGCAGGAACC
>FLOH01001110.1_pt1 | contig 44380 bp, 43 predicted proteins | sample 756751 | NCBI WGS metagenome assembly FLOH01 (sample SAMEA4026879, study PRJEB14308) | marine metagenome | biome: coastal water; material: water | depth 74 m
AGCTCCAGCTCTGCGGTTCGGGCCTTTAATATGCGGTCACGCTGCTTTTTATAATAGGAACGGTACAGATAATGCGCTAATATAATCAGCATAATAAAACAAATAGCATAAAAGGCCAAGGCCGTGCGCGTTTGATACCAAGGGGCGTTAATCACCAGTGAATAAGCGATGACCGATGGAATAAGTTGCCCGTCATGCCGCGCGCGCACTTCGAAAGTGTAAGCGCCTGGGGTCAGGTTTTTTATGGCAAACGAACTCTCCGCAGACCATGGGGACCACTTATCGTTGAATGGAGAAATTCGGTGCTGATAAAGTGTTGACGCGAACAAGCTATAGTCGCTGACATTAAAACTAAATGAGAGGTTATTTTGTGTATAATCCAATTCGGCCCTATGGTTGAGCGCTAAAAGTATTTCATTGCCCAGATTGTCTTGAGCGGCAACAGAGGTGAGCTGTAATTCATGCAGTAACGCGATATCTGGGCCGTTGATTTGTAATCGTAAATAACCGCTTGCGTTGCCATACAGAAGGTGCTCCTTGTCCACAAACGTCAGGTTTTCTTGGCCGGTCATGTCGTTGCGAAGCTTTTGGGGCAAAGGGATCTTGGTGAAGGCGTATGAGTTGTCGATTGGGTCTTTCGCCACATGGGTTAAGTCAGACAGGGTCAAAAACCAGAGACGCTCATAAGGATCGGCAATCATGGTCCCGGTGCTGTACTGTCCTGCATCAAACAATTTGCTTAACGTACTGTCGCGAGAAAAAGCAATGGGTGCGGTTGGACTGCTATAAACCCCGTGTTGTGCGGTGTAATAGAGATTGCCATCAAAAGTTTCGAGATCAGAATGTAGGCCTTTTTCGAGCTCAGGAATGAGGTCGTATTGCGTGACATTTTGAAATTGGTTGTCGAGCTTCAAGAGATAAACGCCTTTATATTCGTGGCTTACCACAACCTCATGATTGGCTGTAATTTCAAAATCTTTAGAGGAGTAGCTGAAACCCTCTAGTTTGTTGGCCATGGCCCATGTTTGTTTTGAGGGCTCATATTCCAGGATATAGAGCCCATCGTAGTTGCCTTGTAGGACCTTGTGATCCTGCCCGGGGATCGGTTTGATATCCCACGCGCCGGCAATACCCGAAATCTTGATGGCGCGATTGTCCTCAATAATAAAAGTCCCAGAATTATGGCCGCAAAACAAAGTGCCTTTTACAACATTTAAACTCCAAACCTGGCCTTCCGTTCCGGCAATTCGCTTAAAATTTTGACTGGAATTTGTGGGTTTATAAAAAAGGCCTTGGTTGGTCCCAAGATAAACAGTTTCATTGTGAATTGCGGAGGCATATGTGGTTCCAAGGGCGCCCTGCTGTTCTACAAATAGGCGGATAGACGAGGCTGTATTTACACAAGAAATCCCATTATCCAAGCCTGTCCAAATATTGAATTGTCGGTCTTCGAATAAACTCAAGACTGTATTATTGCCTAATCCATTGCTTCGGTTGAGGTGGTAGAGAATAGCGCCAGAAGCACCATCGATATAGATGAGCCCATCGGCAATAGTGCCAAGCACAAGGTCTCCATTGCTGCGCTGCAAAGAGCTATAAAGGGCTTCCTTCTGTAGTCTTGTGCGGGTCTCAGGACGCCACGCAATAAGGGCGCCTTGCTGCAACAAATAGATCCCATTGGTTTCGGTAATAAATGCGGGACTGTTATCCAAGATGCAAGCCCCAATAATACGGGCTTCCTTGGCTAATGGCGTATCATTAATCATACGTTTTTGCCCATTTCTGATGGTAAACAGGCCCACATTAATGTCCTGAAAATATAACGCATCACCAATCAAAAACACTTTACTTAAACTGCTTTGTGCAGTAACAAAGCTCACCTCTTTGCTATTGGTGTCAATCAAAATAATACGGCTTAGCGATTGAACAACCAACCACTTATCGTAGGGTAGAATACGCCAAAATTGCTCGTCTTCCAAAGGGGTCAATCCGAGCTCCTTCATCATTGAAGTGTAGGTTAATGTGCCCTGCTCTGTGGCAGACCAATAACCGAAATCCATATAAAATCCCGTATAGATTTGTTTTCCAATAGAACACACCGAACGCATGATACTTTGATTAGGTGTGGGGTAAAGACGCCAAGAAGCACCGTTGAATTCAAGCAGACCGTCATTATTCGCGGCATAAATAAAACCGCGTTCTCCTTGGGAAATCATCCAATTTTGATTGTTCGCCCCATATACATCGGCTGGGTAATTGATGATAGGAGGGAGTTCTTGACCGGATGAATCAAATGAAAACAAAAGGGCGGCCAAAAGCCAAAAGCGCAAAACGGGCATAAAAAAAGGGATATTGGAGGCCAATTTAAGGCTTAATTTTTAATAAAGCCAAAAAACAAGGAGCCCCTATTTTTAAGGATTTGTGGTGGGCAAAATAAACCGTGCCAAAAGCGGATGCTCCTGCCACAAGGGTAAAGGGCCCCTTAAAATAATTGTGTGTGACCCTAACCGCCAAAGGAGATGTTTTATTTGTTCGCTTGAGCTGATGGGGCAAGAGGAAGTGTTCTTCATCATCGAAAACACCCCTTGGAACATGGCTGAATTCACCAAAAAAACCAGCCAAATAAGCGCTAGATAAGGAACGATATAGGGCTCTTGGAGCCGCCTGAGTCGTCATGGTGCCTTCACCAAGAACCACGATGGAATCGGCAAAGGCCAGCGCCTCCTCCGCATCGTGGGTAGCGGTAATGCAGGTCGTTTTTGTTGTTTTGAGGTAATGGTACAAGGAGCGGCGCAGCTTCGTGCGCAGGTGCATATCTATGTGACTGAAGGGCTCATCCAAAAGCAATACCTCTGGCTCAACCGCAAGAGCTTTTGCAAGGGCGACGCGTTGCTTTTGACCACCACTCAGCGTTTTCACTAATTGGTCTTTTTGTTTGGTGAGTCCAACAACATGCAGCAATTCATTAATCCGCGCAGATCGCTTGCGCTGATTAAAACGCGGCAGGTGTGTCGCAATATTATCAGCCACCGAAGTTACAGGCATGAGGTCAAATTCTTGTGCCACAAGTTTCATGTTGGGCGCCCCAGGAATCAAAACAGATTCTGGCCCTAAAACAGGCTTGTTGTTCCAAGTAATGGCCCCGTTTTCCAGGGTCAGCAGACCATAGATAAGATGTAAAAGCGTTGTTTTTCCACAGCCACTCTCGCCCAATATAGCCACATGCTCACCTAGTGCTGCATGGAGCTGTATGTGGCTCAAGATGTTTTTGTCTTGATAAGAAAACGAATCGATTGTGGCTTGCAGCATCAGGTGATCTTGTCTAGGACCAGGTTAAGTCTTGAGCCGCGCATGCACCTCTTCAGGCAAGACGCGATAGCCCATATGAAATAGCGTAAACCCAAAAATGTCGGCGTATTGTTCGATGGTCTTGCTTACCGGGGTGCCGGCGCCGTGACCCGCATCCGTCTCAATCCGGATCAATACGGGCGCGTCACCTGATTGCTTGGCTTGTAATTCTGCCGCAAATTTAAAACTATGTGCGGGAACCACTCGATCATCGTGATCACCCGTAGTGACAAGTGTTGCGGGATAAGCGACACCTTGCTTGACATTGTGGACCGGAGAATAATTGAGCAAATAATCAAACATTTCTGGGCTGTCTTCTGCCGTACCATAATCGTACCCCCATCCCGCACCTGCCGTAAAGGTATGGTAGCGGAGCATGTCCAATACCCCAACAGCAGGCAAAGCGACTTTCATAAGATCGGGGCGCTGGGTCATCACAGCACCGACCAATAGACCGCCATTAGAGCCACCGCGAATCGCGAGATAATCCTTGCTGGTATAATTGTTTTCGGTCAGGTATTCAGCGGCCGCGATAAAATCGTCAAACACATTTTGCTTTTGCATTTGTGTCCCCGCATCGTGCCAGGTTTTTCCATACTCTCCTCCTCCACGGATATTAGGAACGGCGTAAACCCCGCCTTGCTCTAACCAAACCGCATTGACAATACTAAAGGAGGGGGTTAGGCTGATATTGAATCCGCCATATCCATATAGAATAGTAGGGTTTTTCCCGTCGCGTTTGAGCCCTTTCTTATAGGTAATGATCATCGGAACCTTAGTGCCATCTTTTGAGGTATAAAAAACTTGATCACTGGTGTATGCTTCGGGATTAAAATCGATGGCAGGCTGAATATACAATTCAGAGGTGCCTTCTGCTATTGCCATTTTAAAGACACTACCAGGCGTGGTATAATTGGTAAACGAATAGTAGAGTTCGGTGTCCGTTTTTCTGGCGCCAAATCCGCCAGCGCTCCCCAGACCGGGTAATTCTATCTCACGCACCAAGACACCGCTTATATCGTATTGATAAACTTTTGACAGGGCATCGACCATGTATTCGGCAAAAAAGAAGCCTCCGGCTGTTGAGGTTGATAAAACATGCTTTGTTTCTGGAATCACATCTTCCCAATGCTCTGGGCTAGGTTTGTCAATCGTTGTCTTTACAATGCGTTTGTTGGGCGCATCGAGATTCGTGTTCAAAAACAAGGTGCTTCCTTGTGTTTCGATCACATATGTGTCGCTGTCGCTGTGGTCCAGAATAGTTATGAAGCCTTTTTCAGGGCGTTTGAAGTCGTGGACAAAAAGTTTATTGCCCGAAGTTGCGTTGCTGGCCGTCACAACCAAATAACGCTGGTCTTCAGTTACGCCACCACTAACATACCGGTACTTGGCCTCGGCCTCGCCGCCAAAAACCAGGACATCGTCTTTCTGGCTAGTTCCCATGGCGTGATAATAAAGCTTATGTCGGTCTGTTTTTTCTGAGAGTTCGCTTCCTTTGGGCTTGTCATAGCTCGAGTAATAAAAGCCGCTATCGCCTTTCCAAGAAAGCCCACTAAACTTGACTTCAGCGATGGTATCACCCACAAGTGTCTTGGTTTTGGTGTCCATAACCAAGACTTTCCGCCAATCACTACCCCCTTCAGAAATACTGTACGCGGCTAAAGTGCCTTTTTTTGAAAAGCTCACCCCGCCCAAGGATATTGTGCCGTCTTCTCTAAATCCATTAGGGTCTAAAAAAACTTCGGCCGCCTCGGCAGAGCCGCCATTGGTGTAGCGGTATAAGACATATTGATTTTGAAGTCCATTATTTTTATAGAAATACGTATAATCGCCCTCCACAAAGGGTGCAGTAATTTTTTCATAATTCCACAAACTCGTGAGGCGTTCCTTGAGTTCAGAACGAAATGGAATCTGCTCCAAATGACCCAAGGTCGTTTTGTTTTGCTGCGTTACCCATGCTTCTGTTTCTTGACTGAGGTCGTCTTCGAGCCAACGGTAAGGATCGGCAATTGTGGTTTCGAAGTAAGTGTCAAGGGTATCGACCCTTTTGGTTTCTGGGTAGTCCAACGGAGTAAAACTAGTTTTCTGTGGGCTGTTGCAGCTCATGGCGATGATCATTACAAGGAATAGAGAGAGGTGTTTCATATGTGGCGAGAATAAGAAAGCTAAAGATAACGAATATTCACAGGCATTACGGGGGTGCTAGGGGATTTTGCCAAAAAAAAAGCCGCCCATTTTGGGCGGCCTATGCTCTATATTCAGAGGTTATCTTTTGATAAACTGCTGACTGTTAACCGACGATCCATTGGTAAGACGCACGACATAAGTGCCTTGAGCCAATGTGCTGACGTTAATTTGTCCGGAACCTAAACTACCGTTCAAAACAACTTTGCCTTGCATGTCAAACACATCGTATTGTGCTAGAGTAAACGGCGTGGTTCCTGTAATAGTGATCAAGTCTTTTGCTGGGTTTGGCGAAACAATCAGCTGGATACCCGTATGGTCTTGGGTGCCCAAAGTCGTTGAGCCTTCTACAATAACAATTGTTTGGTCTACGGCGACATCTTCCAAAACATCAACAATGCCAGAAGGCCATGTAATGGTGACAATAGCGATTTCGGTATCTTGGCCCAAACCAAAGTGTGTGTTTAGGGTACTCATAAGGCGAAAACCCTCACCACTGCGGACATCTCTAATCTGTGTGCCCAAACCAGAAGTCAGGCTTACGCGCGCCCCTATTCCGTTACGGTTGCTTTGTACTCCAACCGTATTAATGGTCAGGTAATGGTTTGTGTTACCGTTGTTTTTGAAGATGGTGCTACCGGTAAAAGAGTCAACAAACCCATCATTATTGAGGTCTCCAAAAGCACCGTTGTTACTTGGTAATAAGTCGGTTTCGAGGGTAAAGGTCATATCGCCATTATTAAAGAAAATATTCCCATTAGAGACAATGTCTATATAACCGTCGTTATCAAAATCGTAAGCACAATTCTCGATCCCGGTGGTTGTTAAATCTTCAACACCAGAGCCTGCAGTAACATTGGTAAAGGTTCCATCTCCATTGTTGGTCATTAATTTATGCTCAGGATCTACGCTATTGCCTACAAAAACATCCATATATCCGTCATTGTTGTAATCTCCCCAAGCAGAAGACCACGTAGACATGGCGTCAGCTACACCAGCGGTAGCACCAATTTCAATAAAGGAGCCTGCCCCGTCGTTTTGGTGTAATTGATCAGTTCTGCGATCTGGCCCACCACCGCACTTGGCGTTGAACATATCCATATCTCCGTCGTTGTCAAAATCGATCCAGACAGATCCATAATGCCCGCCGGTAGGATAGTCTCCGATACCTCCTTGATTGAAGGTAAAGTTGCCAAAACCATCATTAATATAATAGACATTAGGCTCAACGTCATGACAGACAAAGGCGTCTAGGTGACCGTCGTTATTTATGTCAACGAAATTAGAGCGTTGCGAAAAAACATATTGAGGAAAAGAAACCTCGTCAAAACCTGTTCCGTTTGCGTTTGCGCGCATAAACGTCACGCCATTTCCCCCACCATAAAGTAAGTCAGTGTAGCCATTTCCATCATAATCAGCCGCGGCGAGACTCCAAGAGGGCAAGTTGTCGGCAGGCGTGGTGAATAAAACATCTTCGATGAACGTTCCGTCGGGTTGTTGATAAAAAACCTGGACGGAAGAAGTCGCCACAGAGATAATATCATCCAAAAAGTCACCATTCATATCGACAACTGCCCGATCAGATCGGTTGGTGCCAATACCTTGAGTTGAAAACGTAACTTGGCTCATCCCAATTACAGAGAAAAGCAGAGCGGATGCAAGGGTTAATTTTAGTTTCATAGGGGTGATTATTAAAGCCTGAATTAGTCGCAGGCAGGGGTTAAATTTAATATCCATTGTTCGATAAAAAGGAGTGCTTCATCATGCCTTAAGGTACGACCAAGCAAGGGCATTCTATACTCTTCGAGGGTCGTATGCAGACGAAAGTACAAAATTGAATTTAAAGCATCTCCAGGTTCAATGATCTTATCGTTCTCATAACCAGGAATTGGCGTGTCGGGATCTACACACACCCCCAGATTAGCGAGGTCATGACTCAAATTAAAATTCATGCGTAAACTGCGGTAGTCACAATGCCCGCTGTCGCTGTGGCAACTCGAGCAGTTGATATCAAAATAAGAGCGCACACGCAAGTCTAGAGGCTCCGTGGCATCTGACCAATCCACAACCGTTTCAATGCTTTGGGGCAAAGAATTATCGAGATAGCCCATTTCTTGCCATTTTTGGAGCTGGTTTGACGCCCCATCGGCATAGTCAAACAGGCCGTTAAGGCCCTGAGGTTTGGGGCCAATTGGGGTGGCTAATTCATAAAACTTGTGACAGGTATAGCACTGGCTCTGAGAAGGCACACGATAGTTGACCTCTTTGGCCACACCATTTTCTAGCCATTCGACAGGGATATTGGCGCCATAACCATCGACGTCTAAATAAGCCTCTTGTTGTGCTTCATCCCAGATATACTCGGCGAATATCCAGCCGGTTTCTTGTTTGATGAGCAAGCGCGTTTCGATAATTTTTGTCTCTATTGCCGGCAAAACATTGTTGTAATAGAAGGCCTTGATTAGGACGCTACCCGTGGGAAAATCGAGCAAAACAGCATCCGACACATAAGAGGCACTCGTATTGTTGGGCATCCATACAAATCTTTTTTTCTTGGCATAGTCACTGAACAATGCGCTGATAGGCTCATAAGGCAATACACCATAAACAGGGCTGAGGTCCGACATTGGTCCTTCAAAAAAATTATAGTCGGAAAGTTTGGGGTAAGGCACACTACTTAAATCCAATTGCACAGGAGAAAAAGGCAAGACGGTTATGGTGATTGAAGCCGTACTGCACTGCTGACCAGAAGCATCACAAACGGTATAGGTGAAAACATCATCCCCAATAGAGGCCCCTGATGGGGTGTATATGAGTTCTTGTTGGGCCAAATCTTGCCCGTTGCCATGAGTCGAAATGGCAGCGATCCCTTTGCTTGGCGTACTGAATTCAATAGTTCCAGCCTCTGGAATATTATTATCATTGACAAAAATATTCAGATTAAGCGTGGCATTTTGATAGACTTGACCACTGTCGGGCGTTGTATTGATCGCCAAAGGGGTATAACCATCATCATCCGAATTACAGCCCGCAAACAGAGCGAAGCCCGCACAAAGAGCGAGCACCTTGCGGCTATAGAAACGTGAGATATGTAAGTGCTTATAGGTCATTGAAATGAGCCTAAAAATAGGAAAAAATAACGAGAAAAAATGAAAATAATAAAGCCTGAAAAAAGAAGCCACTGCTGAATCAACAGACATTGGCACTGCTATATAAATCCTTTAGAAACAAGGTGCTCGGCAATCTGAACGGCATTTGTTGCCGCTCCTTTACGCAGGTTATCAGCGACAATCCAAAGATTTAAAGTGCGCTCTTGGCTGAGATCGCGTCGGATACGGCCCACAAAAACGGCGTCTTTTCCATGGGCGATAGCGGGCATGGGGTAGGTGTTGGTTTCTGGGAAATCCTGTACCACCACTCCAGGGGCATTTTGCAAAAGCGCACGCACGGCGTCCAGACTAAAATCGCGCTCAAAAGAAACATTGACCGATTCGCTGTGCCCACCGGCCGTTGGAATACGGACAGCGGTCGCCGAGACCATAAAACTCGTGTCATCTAATATTTTTTGTGGTTCTGTGGCGAGCTTTTGTTCTTCTTTGGTGTAGCCATTATCTAAAAAAACATCACAATGCGGCAAGGCATTTTTGTGGATCGGATAGGGATAAGCCATCGGGCCACTAACCCCCTTAATTTCATTTTCTAATTGCTGAACCGCTTTTTGCCCGGTGCCAGAAACGGACTGATAGGTAGATACAATCACGCGCTTCATGCCAAATACTTTGTGTAGTGGCCCTAAAGCCATTACTAATTGAATCGTAGAACAGTTTGGGTTGGCGATAATTTTGTCGTCCTTGGTCAAGACGGCGGCATTCAATTCGGGCACAACCAATTTGATATTGGGATCCATACGCCAAAAGGACGAGTTATCAATAACGGTAGTTCCTGCAGCGGCAAATTTCGGTGCCCACTCTTGCGAGACATCCCCTCCTGCGGAAAAAAGCGCGAGGACAGGCTTTTGTGCTAAAGCTTCATCAATAGTGACTATGGGGACATTTTGGTTCTTGAACCGTACGACGCGCCCTGCCGAGGCATTACTGGCCACAGGGATCAGCGTGGTGACAGGAAACGATCTGGTTTCAAGGAGATGAAGAATGACTTGGCCAACCATTCCGGTAGCCCCAACCACAGCGACTTTCATAAGCAAAAGGTTTAGAATTCAAAAATACGATTTAAGCCACACATGCCGCGTTGCTGGCAAAAAAAAAGACACGCACTCTGCCTAGAGGTCTTTTTCCAGAAGACACATGAGACGCTTGCCGGGCCTTTATTTTTTTAGCGCGTCCCGAATTTCTTTAAGCAAATCAACTTCTGTAGGCCCTGGTTTTGGCGCAGGAGCTGTTTCTTTCTTGCGCTGCAATGATTGATAACTCTTGATGATCAAAAACAACAAGAACCCCACAATAATGAGGTTGATTAGGGTGTTGATCCATTGACCATACAAAATGGCGTTTTCGGCAGTGACCATAATCCCTGCAGGGTCGGTCACGGCAGGACTCAGAACAATTTTGAATGAAGAAAAGTCCATTCCGCCAGAGAAATGCCCGACGATAGGCATCATAATGTTGTTGGTAAATCCTGAAATTACCGCCCCAACTGCTCCTGCGAGGATAACAGCGACAGACAATTCAATGACGTTGCCTGTCATGATAAAGGTTTTGAATTCTTTAAGCATCGTGATATGGGTTTTATAGGTGTAGCCTAATTTACAAAAGATTTTCTCACGAATCAATGACCACGCGTTTGATTCTTTGAGACAGACTGGTGAGCAATTCGTAAGAAATTGTGCCGGCAGACTCCGCAAGACTACTGGCCGGGAGTTCGGGCCCCAAAACGATGGCTTGGTCTCCATTTTGGCAGGGAATATTGGTCACATCAACCATGATCATATCCATACAGACATTTCCGACGATGGGGGCTTTTTGTCCATGAATAAGCACCCAGCCTTTGCCTTGGCCATAAAGGCGAGAAATGCCGTCGGCATGGCCAATAGCCAAGGTAGCGGTGGTCATGGCTTGATTGGTTTGGTGACCGCGGTTATAACCTACAGAGGCGCCAGGGTCTAAGCGATGGATTTGGGTAATGATTGTTATTAAACGTGCGACAGGCTGCAACAGAGCATCGAACTGGGTGTCATTGCCATAACCGTAAAGACCGATGCCTGAGCGAACCATATTGTATTGGGCTTCGGGGTAGTTAAAAATGCCTGAGGTATTGAGGATATGCCGAAACGGCTTGTGGTTAAGCCCCAGGGTGACACCCTCATAAAATGCCTCGAAACGGTTTATTTGGTTTCGGCTAAAAGCATCTTCTTTGGGGTCTTCGCTGGCGGCGAGGTGCGAAAAAACAGAAACAACACGGACCGATTTGGTTTGCGCCAGGCGCTCAAGCACATCAGGAATATCCTTTAAAGAAAGCCCAAGCCTATTCAGGCCTGAGTTGAATTTAAGGTGAACAGGAAAGTCTTCAATATTGCGCTGCTCGAGATAGGTGATAAGTTGCGTGATTAAATCAAGACTATAAAGACTAGGCTCAAGACGATGGGCCACAATAGACTCAAAATGTCCGGGCAATGGGTGCAGCAGTAAGATAGGGGTTTGGATATCGTGATGGCGCAGATTAGAGCCTTCTGGCGCATAAGCCACCCCAAAATAGTTGACCCCTAATGCCTCAAGTTTTTGGGCAACAACAGCAGCTTCGTGTCCATAAGAAAAGGCTTTGACAACGGCCAAAAAGCCCGTTTGAGGCTGCAACCTGCTGCGCAACACACTGTAGTTGTGTGCTAAGGCCTTAAGGTTAATTTCTAGATGGGTTTCTTGTAAAGTCATCGCTCTAAGACAATGGAATGGGGTCGTTACCGGCACGGGTTTCATTGGACTGCTTAGAGCGTTCATCGCGCATGGCAGAATAGAAGGCCGATCGACTCAAGGCTTCATAATTGTCGGTTTCGCCCAGCAAGACGAGATCGTCGTTTTGGTTCGTCCTAAAACTAAAATGAGCCAATCTCCCGGTTCGCGTGCAAATTGCATGCACTTTAGTGACATATTCTGCGGTGGCCATTAAGGCAGGCATTGGGCCAAAAGGCTTGCCGGTATAATCCATGTCTAAGCCAGCAACAATAACCCGTATACCTTGGTTGGCAAGGTCGTTACAGACTTTAACTATTGCGGGGTCAAAAAACTGGGCTTCGTCAACACCCACAACATCAAAACCTTGCGCTAAATCAAATAATTGCGCAGAATGAGCTACGGGCATCGCGGCAAGTTGATTGCTGTCGTGTGAGACAACCTTGTTTTGATCATAGCGGTCGTCCATAACCGGCTTGAATATAGCCACATTAAGGTGGGCAATCTGAGCTCTTTTAATTCTGCGGATTAACTCTTCGGTTTTGCCCGAAAACATCGAGCCGCAGATGACTTCGATCCAGCCAAAAGAAACAGAGTTGTGTGCGGCGTTTTCAAGAAACATAACGGAGCTTTAGAATAAAACAGTTTTGTTTGAAGTTTCGTATTATGATGCGTAAATTTAACAAAACAAAATAGAGAAAGTCGGGTAATCCAAAAAAGAATGAAGAACGCATTGCACAAAGGCCTAGTGGCCATTGCACGGAAAATTCTTGAAGCAGATCAAGACGCGTCTTTGGGTCAGCTAAAGGAACTGAGTCAGACCCTTTATGAGCAATTGGTTGTCGCGGCACATCAAGAGGAATTTGCTTTAGACGAATCCCCTTTGTTGCCTCGGATGGAATTATCCACAGAACAAATCAAAGACATTGTGGCCCAAATGCCCACAGAGAGCCAACAGGTAGACAAGCTTCTTGAAGCGTTAGCCGATCTCGATCCTGCTGCAGCATCCGCAAGTGACCCAATGGAACATTACCGCCAAACGGTTGTTTTTGAGCCAAAAGAAACCGAATCCTTATTAGATAAGACCCCATTTAAAATAGAAGCGTCCGGTGCAGAAGAATCAGTAGTCGATGTTGGCGGGGAAGCTTCATCGGTGCATCTGCAACACCGGAACAAACAACCCAAAAACCGAAATAGCCAGCATGGCCGTTTGATGATCGGACTCAATGACCGCTTGGTCTTCGTTAAGCAATTATTTTCAGAAGACATCGAAGGGTATAATCGTGTTGTTTCGCAAATAACGACGTTTTCGTCCTTTGAAGAAGCGACCGAGTTTTTGCACCAACAAGTCAAGCCCGAATATGGGTATTGGGAAGGTAAAGAGGCTGTGGTTGAGCGATTTTTGACCCTAGTGGCGCAACGATTTAACGCTTAATTAAATGGGAACACTATATCTGGTACCCACCCCAATAGGCCACTTAAAGGACATAACCTTTCGGGCTGTAGAAGTATTAAACCAGGTCGATCTCATTCTGGCCGAAGACACCCGAACCAGTGGTAAATTACTCAAGCATTACCAGATCAAAACACCGATGCAAAGCCACCACATGCATAACGAGCACAAAATTATGGACCGTTTGATTGCCCGATTGGCTTCAGGTGATGATATAGCCGTGATTAGTGATGCAGGGACGCCAGCCATCAGTGATCCTGGGTTCTTGCTGACCAGAGCCGCAGTTGCTGCATCGATTCGGGTCGAATGTTTGCCCGGCGCAACAGCCTTTGTTCCCGCTCTAGTCAATAGCGGATTACCGAGTGACCGATTTATTTTTGAAGGCTTTTTGCCAGTCAAAAAAGGACGACAAACCCGAATACAGTCCCTTATTGAAGAAGAGCGGACCATGATTTTTTATGAATCTCCCCACAAATTGATAAAAACACTGGAGCAATTTGTGTTGCACTTTGGGCCAGATCGCCCGGCGTCGATATCTCGTGAATTGAGCAAGTTACACGAGGAAACCCTGCGAGGGAGTTGCCAAGAACTGTTGCAACACTTTCAAGAACACAATCCAAAAGGGGAATTCGTCATCGTAGTTGCGGGAGCGACAGGGCGAAAAAATATTGCTTCGGCCTAAAGGACAACCCCCAAACTCCTATCTTTAAACAGATGGAGAAACACAATCTACAATGACCAAAATGCGGTGGAACAAAGCGGCCAAACCCGACCAAGCGACAAGTCAATCGCTAGCCCGAGCGCTAGGCGTGCCGGAATCTATAGCGGACCTGTTGGTTCAAAGAGGTATTGCCACATTCGATGAGGCCAAGACTTTTTTTAGGCCTTCGCTAGACCAGTTGCATGATCCGTTTTTGATGGCCGACATGACTACGGCGGTAGCGCGGGTTAATGCGGCAATTGCTGCGCAAGAATTCATCATGGTTTTTGGCGATTACGATGTCGACGGCACGACTTCTGTGGCATTAATGGCGGAGTATTTGTTGACCCAAAAGGCACAAGTCACGACCTACATTCCTGACCGCTATGGCGAAGGGTATGGCATATCTTTACAAGGAATTGACTATGCCGCGGCACAAAACATTACACTAATTATTGCTTTAGATTGCGGGATCAAAGCAATCGAACAAGTGGCCTATGCCGCAGAGCGAGGGATTGATTTTATCATATGTGACCACCATCGACCGGGGCCCATACTCCCTGGTGCGGTTGCTGTTTTGGACCCAAAGCGCGAGGACTGTAATTATCCCTACAAAGAACTCTGTGGCTGTGGTGTTGGCTTTAAGTTGATCCAAGCCTTACACACCCAGCAAGGGGGTGTCCTCGAAGACCTACTGCCTTATATGGATCTTTTGGTGACGGCTATAGGGGCGGATATCGTGCCTATGACAGGAGAAAATCGTTGCATGGCATATTGGGGCCTCAAACAACTCAATAAAGCGCCGCGACCAGGCCTCAAAAGTTTATTGGCCTTCAGCAAACAAACACCATGGCGGGTGCGTGAGGTGGTGTTTGTGGCTGCGCCAAGAATCAATGCTGCGGGACGCATGAAACATGGTGCCTATGCCGTAGAACTATTATTACAACGCGATCAGAAATTGGCCGCAGAAATGGCCCAAGGGATTGAGGTGTTTAATCGCGACAGAAGATCACTGGATCAAAGCATCACTCAAGAAGCGTTGGCCCAGATAGAAACATTAGGCGAACAAAATTCTGCCGCAACAGTGGTATACCAAGAGGACTGGCATAAAGGGGTTATTGGCATTGTGGCCTCGCGACTTATTGAAAATCATTACCGCCCTACAGTGGTGTTTACAAAAAGCGGGGCGGTCTTAGCCGCATCGGTCCGCTCGGTCAAAGGGTTTGATGTATATGAAGCCTTGGAGCAGTGTCAGGAGTACATCATTCAGTTTGGGGGACATAAATATGCCGCAGGCCTCACCATAAAACCAGAGGACTACCCAGCCTTTAAAACTTGTTTTGAGTCTGTCGTGGAGCAGACACTACCCCCAGAACTGCAGACACCGGAGTTGATGATAGACGCGCCGCTCAATTTCGATGAAATCACACCAAAACTCTACCGGATTATCGAACAATTCGCCCCGTTTGGTCCAGAGAATAGACGGCCTGTATTTGCTACAAACGATGTGTCTGTGATGCCACAGACCAAGGCAGTTGGGACAGATAAATCTCACCTGCGTATGGTGGTTACTCATAACCAAAGCCCTTCTATTTCTGGCATTGCCTTTGGATTTGGCGCACAGGTGCCAGAGCTCAAAGAAGCCCAAAAATGCGCCTTGGCCTATAGCCTAGACCAGAACCATTGGCAAGGCCAATCGAGCATTCAGTTAATGATTAAGGATATTACGCTGTAAAGCGTTCGAGGCGGAGCGTGTCTTGGTCAAAAACACCGTAGGTATCGTGCGTGATCCAATCGCCTAAATTAATGTAGGTAGATTGCCCATTGAGATCAATAGTCATGGGTAAATGCCGGTGACCAAAGACGAAATAATCGTAGTGCTGGTCTTTTAATTTGCGGCGGGCATATTGAGCGAGCCATTCTTTTTCTTCTCCCAAAAAAGCCTTGTCTTCTTCTCCCGAAATAAGCTTATTCTTTACCGAGAGGTATTGCGCAATACGCACCCCAATATCAGGATGAAGCCAACGAAAAAGCCATTGGAAAAACGGGCTTGTGAATACTTTTTTCATGCGCTTATAGCCCATGTCATTTGGCCCTTTTCCGTCGCCATGGCCTATAAATATTGAGCTGTTGTTAATGTTAAACACCTGTGGCTCGTGAAATACAGTGATGCCCAATTCGGTCTTGAGGTAATCATGCATCCACAAATCGTGGTTGCCCACGAAAAAGTATATGGGAATCCCCGAGTCGCTTATTTCGGCAAGTTTACCTAATACGCGGACAAACCCTTTAGGGACGACGGTTTTATATTCAAACCAAAAATCGAAAAGATCCCCAAGCAAAAATAAAGCACCGGCATCTGCTTTGATGGTATCGAGCCAACGGACAAATCGCTGTTCTCTGACTGCGCTAGAATCTGCATCAGGCGCGCCCAAGTGGTTGTCACTCGAAAAGTAAACTTTTTGACCTTGAGATAGTGTTATGTGGTGAGCAGCAGACACGATGGCTTATTTGTTTTGATCGGCATACCATTCGGCATAGCTGGATTCGGTTTCCTGAAGTTTGAGGCTGAACAAGGCAATAGAGTCGGGCAATTGTTGCGCGATTTTGGCGGCAAAATCAATAACCATCATTTCGCTGGTGGGCTGGTAATCTACCAAAAGGACTTTGTGGCCTCTCGTTTCTAATTCATGGGCCAATTCCACATGAGGGGTGTTCTTGTTGAAAACCGTGGCATGGTCAAACACATCCACAATTTCGTTTTTGACAATACGCTTGAGATCGGTAAAGTCGATGACCATACCGTATTTAACATTGTTCTTGTCGGCAATTGGCGTGCCCAGAACCGTGACCGACAGTTTGTAACTGTGGCCATGGACGTTGCGGCATTTGCCGTCGTATCCATAAAGGGCATGCCCGGTTTCGAAAGTAAACATCTTGGTGATGCGGATCTGACTCATGGGGTAAAGATACAGTATTTTGGTTTGAAACCTATGGGCGATGGCGCTATGCAAACAAGCGGGTTAGTCCATTGAAGTTGGCGCGATGGCTAAAGGGTAGTAACTTTTTTTAAATTTTAAAACCAAGACTCCTGCGCGAAAAACAAGCCAGCCGAGCATCGCCCACCAGATGCCAACGAGTCCACCATCGAGATAATGCGACAGGATAAGGATTGGGGCAAAACCAAACAATGCCGCACCAACCAGGCTGTTGCGCAAAAAGGCCATTTCCCCCAAACCTTTAAAAATGGCATCCATGGTAAAAGCGATGGCGTTAAAAGGTTGGATCAGGACAATGAGAAAAAACACCCCGTAATACAACGGGAGTACCTCGGGATCTTGAATGAATATGTGGCCGATCTGTCGGTAAAAAAGGCCGCCCAAGAGCATAAGCCCACCAGCCACAACGAGGTTATATTGATTGACTTTTTTGGTGAGCAGCCATAAGCCCTTGTATTGCTTGGCCCCTAAAAGCTTACCTCCGATCAGGTTCCCAGCAGCACCATAACCATCGATGAAAAAGGCAGAAAACAACCAAATATTGATCGCAATGGTATGCGCGGCCATCGCCTGAGGGCTGATGCCATTGGCTTCGCGCACGGCCATAATGAGTACCGCGTTCAGAGCAATGGATCTAAAAAATAAATGGACACTCATGGTAACCAGGCGGCGGATCTCGTGATGGATGGGCCCCAAGAAAGCCAGGCTAATACTTGACTTTTTGAAGTAGATTATCAGGACAAAAAATGCCATAAAGGCTTGAGATATAAGGCTGGCCCATGCCGCCCCGTCGACACCCATGGCCGGGATGTGATCGCCGTAGCCATAGACCAACAAAAAATCTAACCCAACATTGAGTAACGCACCTAGCCCAGCCACAATCATTGGATAAATCGTGTTTTGAAGCCCCCGGAACACCCCAAAAAGAGCAAAGGTGAACAGGGTAAAAGGGAAGCCCCACACCCGAATTTTGTAATAGGACATGCTCAGGTCCAAAACCAAGCCTTGGGCATTGAGCAGCACGAATATTTCTTGAATAAAGAGTGAGGTAATGGCCAAAACCAAGACACCTAAGCCCACATTAAAAACAATGGCTTGGCCAGGGAATCGATGGAGGCCAGCAACTTTGCCGGCGCCCAAATTCTGAGCGACAATAGTCGAAATGGCACTACGGGTTTGCGCCAAAACCCATATCAACATCGACAGGAATGAACCCACAACACCTACCGCGGCTAGTGCCTCGGTCCCGTAAATGGGAATATTGCCCACCACTGCCGCGTCGGTTGCCGAAAGTATCGGCTCTGTAATCCCCGAGATGATGGCTGGCAGGGCGAGATACTGGATATTTTTGAAGGATAACTCTTTCACACAAACAAAGGTAGGAGAAGGCAATCAGAATCCATAGATTGCATGCGGAATATGTATCTTTAAGGCGCTTGAAAAAGAAAGAATTTGAAACCAGGATTGTTTTTTGGGGTGTTACTGCTGTGGATCGGTTTAAGCGGATCTGTTCAGGCACAAGGCTGCCCGAATTTGATCAGCCCGGTTGACGGACAAACCAATGTGCCTGTTGAGGCCTCCATTAGTTGGGACCCCGTGGTTGGCGTAACGGGCTATATCATCTCCTTGGGTACAAGCCCAGGAGGCAACGATTTGGTCAACGAACAGCAAGTGGGTAACGATACTTTCTTTGCGCCACCCAACGGAATGCCGGAAATGGAGACCATTTATGTGACCCTAACCCTATTTTTCTTTAACCAGGAGAATATAGTTTGCCTGAGCCAATCCTTTACCACAGAAATTATTTCACAACCTCCAGGTTGTAGCGCACTAGCCTTTCCTGGTGATGGCGCTACTGGCGTTAATGTGGCCACTAATTTGAGCTGGACCTATGCGCCGAAGGCTACGGGATATCGATTGTCTTTGGGAACCTCACCAGCGGGCAACGAATTATTGAATCAAGCAGATATGGGCACGACCCTATCTTACAACCCCCCTGTTAATTTGCCTTTCGACACCACAATTTATGTTCAGATAGAGCCCTATAACGCATTAGGAGAAGCGCAGGGTTGCGCCATGAATTCTTTTAACACCGCGTCTCAAGGATCTCCCCCCGATTGTACTTATCTTATTACCCCGCCAAATGGCGCGATCAATGTAGGCTTGTCCCCGTTTTTGGAATGGGAAGCGGTTGCTGATGCCTTGGGGTACATTATGTCTATTGGCAGTACGCCCTTTAGTTCGGACATACTGGATCAGGGGGTGTTTACAGAGACCGCAACATTTGTTTTGAACTTTGAGTCGAACAACACCTACTATGTGACCATTACCCCGTTTAATGATGCGGGCCAAGCACTGGGGTGTGCCCAAGAATCCTTTTCGACTATTTTGGGCTGTGGGCCTTTTTATGATCCAGAAACCGGAGCACTCACCTCTTATTATCCCGATCTCGAGTTTCCTGCGCAAATCGGACTTTGTAATAACCAAGTGCCCAAGACGATCAGCGCACCCGATGGAGCGCAAGGTTATCGCTGGTATAAGATACAGGGCTCGGGCGAGGTTTTTTTGGGAGCGTCACAAGAACTTACGCTTTACGAAACAGGGACCTATCGTTTTGAAGCCTACAATACGGTTTCGGATCAGGACCAAACCATCGAATGTCTCTATAGTCAACAATTTGAGGTGTCTTTTTCGGGCGCCGGACAGGTACAGGAGGCCCTCATTACGCGTGTAGGGCTTAGCTTTAACCTAGAGGTTGTGGCCGATGGTTTTGGGGATTATGTCTTCAGTCTTGATGGTGAAAATTATCAGCCAACAGGATTTTTTACAGGCCTTTCGGATGGATGGTATACCGTGTTCATCAATGATTTGAATGGTTGTGGGATTACCGAATATCCTCTGCGGATTACGTTCCCAGACAAGGGCTTTCCGCCATATTTTTCACCCAACGACGACGGCATCAATGATTTTTGGCGTTACGAAAAGCCGTTGATTAATCCGCTATTGCTCGTGCGCACAGTCATTTTTGACCGGTACGGCAAAACTTTGGCCCTATTTGGCCCTGAAAACCAGGGGTGGGATGGCACGTACCGGGGGGCCGCCATGCCAGCCGAGGGGTATTGGTATCGCGCGACAACCGCCGACGGTGAGGCCGTGACCGGCTATTTTTCTTTGGTGCGCTGATCCAAGACCAACTCTAGGGTAATGAAAGGGTGCTCGCTTTGTTTTGGAAAAAAGATTTCTCCCGTGGCGCGGTATCCGCGCGCGGCATAAAAGCTCAGATTACGTTTGTTCATGCCAAAGGTGTCTAGCCGCAAAGAGGCACACTCAATCTTTTTGGCGTGGCCTTCTGCAAAGTCCATCAGCTGGCGTGCAATGCCTTGACCCTGATATTCAGGATGTACCGCCAAACGGTGGACATAGAGGTGTTTGGTTGTTTGGGTAAGCCAATTGATGGGGGTGTATTCGGCATCCATGTCTGTGCGTAATGCAATACAACCCACAACACGACCTGCCACGCGATAAACATTTAGGACTTCGGCCTGGAGGTCTGAAGCAAAAGCCGCCTTATTGGGATAATGCGCGTTCCACTGATAAATACCTTGCTCTTTAAGGTGAGTGGCGCAAGCCCTGGTGATGGCCAAAAGGGTATCTAGGTCACTTTGTTTCGCTGGACTGATCATGTTCTAAAAATTCAAAAGCGCAAGCCTTGGAAGGGTTTTATTTTTAAGCCTACTATTCGCTGAGGTTTAAATTCCATCTGTAGCCAAAATTCAAAATAGCTTTTTGACCGAATCCCCTAGAAGGGGAGTAAAAGGGATTAAATTCCACGGAGGTTATCCAGTGTCCCCTTTTACGCGTTCCTAAACTAGATTGACCATAGATATTAAATGGCCACGGTCTTATTCCGACAACTATTTTGGTGTTGTTAAATTTCTTCCCTATTCCGATTTTACCCGTGACCAATGTCGGCAACGCAAAACCCGCCTCATATTCGTAAATCACGTCATTTTCATTGATAAATGTTTTACCCCAAAGAACTGAAGTCCCAGGAAAAATAACTTCATTTAACAAAGCAACGCCGAAATTCCATTCTATGAATGAAGCCTCAGAAGTGCCACTGGGGGGTTCTTGAGCAATACTACTGCTTAAAAAAAAAGACAATACAAGGAATAAAAAAACTTTTTTCATTGCGCTCTGGGAGTTTATTTATTTCAAAGATAAGCGATTTAGAGCTTCGGAATTAAAATTATGGGTAGAGGAGTTGACAAGGGAAAACAGGAATAATTTTCTTGGCTTGCAAATGTTTGAACCCCGAAGGGATTAATCATTAAATTTTATTATTTTCGCTGTCACTTTCGGGGATGTAGCTCAGTTGGCTAGAGCGCTTGACTGGCAGTCAAGAGGTCGTGGGTTCGAATCCCATCTTCTCCACAGAAAGAATCAAAGCCTCACAGTGATGTGGGGCTTTATGTTTGAAATAACTTTCCACTAAAATAAGCAAATTCTTGGCACTTATTTGGCACTAATTAGGAATCAGCCTGTTTTCGCTTTAAATACTCAGCTAATAATCGCACATTTTTATTCTTCAACAGTTCTTCGTTCTTTATGGAAACTAAACTTGTCTTAAACAATGCGGTTAAATCAGATGCTTCTTTTAAAAAAGAAAATAATTCTATAGTCCTATCTATTAACTTTTGCTTAATGATACTTGTTTGGCTCTCTAAACAAAGGATACTGTCGTGAATAATTAAAGCAAAAATGTCATCAGGAAGATTTCTATAAACTTCAACAAATATTTTAGCTTCAAGTGATTGACCAATATGACTTGCGATTCTGTAGTCTTTCCGTTTAAGCTTGTTTATCCAATTCATAAATAGAGGAAATAATGAATAAAGCGCTTGGTTGCGTTCAGACTTTGTGTTTGGCTCATATAAAGCCTGTAGCGCTTCTTTTTTCAGCGTAGAATACTCTAAAGCCTTAAAGTATTGAGAATTGTTTTGGATATAATGATATAACTCTCCTTTCAATATTAGGCTTAAACAAAGACCGTGTTCAGCGCTGTCTAAACCGCCTGTTTTTAGCCATTCTAACATTAAAAGTGTAGGCTGTGCAGCACTCATATCTACCTCCCAGATATAATGCCCTCCAGTGGCTCTCATACTCTTTCTAATGTGTCTTGGAATCGATGCAGCAGTATGATAAATTCTGCCTGATTTAGCTATCGTAGGTGTTTGATACGCCTTGCTTTTAAATAGTTCGAATGAGGATGTGGTTTTATTAAGGAACTTAAATTCCTCGTAAAAGGTTTTATACCTAAAGTATTGACGCCTGCGCTCCATTAACTTATCTTCTGGGTCAATATCACTATCCATTTCCTCTTCGGTTAACACCAATAATTTGTCCTTATAATATGAATCTTGTTCTACGACAATCAGTTTAGCGGTATTATCTATTATTTTCTTTAATAGTGGGTCTTTGGTAGATTCCGTAAAATCTTTTTTAGCAATTTGGAGCAGTCTTTTTTTAAAGGATTCAGAACTTACCTCAACATTGATTACACCCCTTTCAAATGCATAGTTGGTCAGGCAATAAGATTTAGAAAACTTACCAGAGGAGTATTTGTCATTAGGCTTAAGTATTCTTGCTTCAATTAGCAGGGATAAAATTGATTTATAGTCTCTTGTTCCTAAATACTTCTTTAATTCTGCACTTGAGATATTGACATAGTATTTATCTGAAGATTCTTTATCTCTTTTTGACATTCCCTGAAACACTCGTGTAATAATCCAATTACACTTATCACAAGTCTCTATCTTCTCTTTAGAACTTGAATATAAATACTCGCTATTAGCTTTAAGAATTACCTCTAATCCTTGAATTGAATCCTGTCTCATTCCTTAAAGTTAACATCTTTTAAAAAAAACATCACCCCTTTGGGAACACATATGATATATATGTATGATTATTTATAATTAGATATAGTTAAATAATTAATATATATCGTTATATATATAAAACACATATGCCATATAACAGCGATACAGCACGATTAGCAGGACAGAAATCTAAAAGAGGACAAGGAGCATTAAGCAAGGAATTAAGAGACAAGCTAAGCCTTATAACAAGCGACTTAATAGATGAGATAAACATCAAAGAACTTAATCCTTCAGAGAAGATAGCACTACTAAGAATACTTGTTTCTTATACTGTTCCTAAACTAAAAACAGAAGGCTTAGAACAAGAGTTAGAACAGCCTTTGTTTCATATAGAAATCATAGATAAAACAGAGGATGTAAAATAGGGGATATTGTATTGTCCACTATTTTTTATCAGAGTAAGGGGTGCTTATCGTATCTTAGTTAAATACTTAACCTAATCCCCTACTGAATTGGGGGTTACAACCCTTTATACAATGAAAAAACTACTTCTTATTTTACTTTTAGTTCCACTTGTTTCTTTTGGGCAAGATGCAAACATAAAAAGAGGAACAGCATATATAATTCCAATGGGAGACGGAATTTATCAATCAAGTATTACTGGAAAAACTGGATTTACTGGAACAGGAAAGTTAAAAACTAAAGCACTTGCTAAAGGGAAAGAATTTGCTAAAGAAAAAAAAGCAGAATTAGAAGTTTTAGGATTTGAAACCATTGAGCAAAGTTTTGCGATTTTTCCTGAAGCAATAATGACTTTTCGTCTTGTATATGAAACCAAAGAAATAAATGACCCAAATGACCCCAATAAAATTACCATTAAAACAACTGGTAATTACTTAAATAATAATCAAGAGACTACAATAAGAAAACCACCTCCACCTCCAATAAATCAAAGCATAAATTCAAAAGAAAAGGCTATTGAAGAAATTAAAAAGCTAAAAGAACTGCTTGATATGGGAATTATAAACCAAGAAGAATTTGATAAAACAGCTGAATCACTTAAAAAGATTATTTTAGGAAACTAAAAACCAACACAATGAAAAGACTACTCTGCCTTTTTTTAGCACTAACTGTTGCTTGTTCTTCTGGAGATGATTCTGTTGAGGAGATTGTGACTTATGAGTTTAAACTGCGAAACCCTTATGATAGAATATCATTCACTCAATTGAGTTTGCCTAATTATGTTTTCAATATTGATGGCGTGCATAATGAGCCGTTTATTTTGGATGACGGAATGCCAGATGGCTTGAGCGATTTAACCCTCACATTAAGTTATACTTGTACCGTTGGAGGAGCGAGTTACAACAAACCAATTACGGTGACGTTTATTGATGATTACACACTTGTTCTTGATGTTCAAACAATCACCGTTTGTAACCCTACAATTATCCAGTCTTACGAATAACTGTTAAACTCTCGTTTTTATGAATGATTTTCAACTTTCATTTGGCTACATCCTCTCAACTAATTTATTAGATAATATGGCAGCAGATATTGCCCAGCTATTGTCATTGAAAGGAGTTAATACAACAAGGACTGAAGTCCTCGAGGTTTTATCTGAATATGACATCACCGAAATTGAAAAATTCAAGGATACGTCTATAGCACTATTATTATTTTATTTAAAGGTGGTCTTAAGAGATAATTTAATCTCACAAGAGGAACTAAACAATGTCAAGTTTATCAAAAGACTCTTCGGTATAAGAGAGGGAGATATGCTCGCAAATGATGAAGTTTCTAATGAGGTTGCATCAATAATAAAACTGCAGATGGAGCTTATCTATGTTGACGATGAAATTTCAAAAGACGAGGCAATTTATAAAGTTAATTTGCAAGACTTGTTTGGGCTTAATTATGACGAGTTTCTCAAGCTAACCAATCAAGCCGCTCTTGCTTCTATGGACAGAGGGTCTGGGTGGTCTGAAATAGACACCCATATTTCAGTTGAGGAGTTCTATAAATGGATAGGTGAGAAAAATATCGAACTGGACTCCTCCAGCGACGAGCAAAAGAGCAGACATATTTCTCAATCAATTAAAGATTCTGTTTGGAATCGTGATGGTGGTCAGTGCGTACAATGTGGCTCCAATGAAAGTTTAGAATTTGACCATATTATTCCATTTTCTAAAGGAGGGGCGAATACATATCGTAACGTACAACTCCTTTGTGAGAGTTGTAACAGACAGAAATCAGATAATATTGGGTGAATATGAAAATTATTAGAGAACATCTTTACTCGATAATCGAAGATAATACAACCACTAAAGGCAAGTACTTTGATTACTTCATTCAGAGTTTGATTTTCCTTTCATTAGTGTCTTTTTCTCTTGACACCTTACCACGTTTAAGTCCCGATTTCAGAGCGGGACTTAAACTATTTGAAAAAGTAACAGTGATTATCTTTTCTTTAGAATATGTGTTGAGGTTATATGTGTCTAAAAAGCCATTGCGTTATGTGTTTAGTTTTTATGGTATAATTGATATTCTTGCCATTCTCCCATTCTATCTAAATACCTTTCTGGAATTGAGATTCCTTCGTGCCTTTAGGGTTTTTAGGGTCTTTAGGGCATTAAAATTATTGAGGTATAATAAAGCAATTAACAGATTTCATCTGGCATTTAAGATTGTCCGTGAGGAGGTGGTTTTGTTTATGATAATAACGTTGGTCTTAATATTCATTACGTCTGCTGGAATTTATTATTTCGAGAATGAGGCACAACCAGAAGTTTTTAGTTCAATTTTCCACAGTGCTTGGTGGTCTATGGTAACGCTAACGACAGTTGGTTATGGAGATGTATATCCAATAACATTAGGGGGTAAAATATTTACATTCTTTGTTCTTATGATTGGAGTTGGATTTGTAACAGTTCCCGCTGGTCTTGTTGCCACTGCCTTGTCAAAAGCAAGAGAATTAGAGGAAAATTAAAACTTAACAAATGAAAAAACTACTCTACCTTTTTTTAGCCATAACTGTTGCTTGTTCTTCTGGAGATGATACAACTACAGGAGATAGTAATGACACTACACCGCCTGTAATAACTCTGATTGGTTCAGCAAATGTATCAGTCACACAAGGAGATAATTATACTGATGAAGGAGCAACTGCAACAGATAACGAGGATGGTGATTTAACTTCGAGCATTACAGTTTCTGGAAATGTGGACACCTAGTGGTACACCTTTTTAGGTGCAAAAAGGGGTATTTAGCAGATAACATAACCCCAAACAAAAAAAGCCCATCCAAACGGACAAGCTTCTCATTGGTCTATTTCTAAACCACTTGCAGCATTTAAGCTGCCAACACAACATTTTAAATATTCACTATTGTGAATACGTTGCGGTCTGGACGAGACTCGAGAACTGCGTCCAAACCCTTTATTTATAGGCACTTACCTATTCCTTAATGACTTTTTTGGTCACTATTCCACTGCCTGTTGCAATGTGAAGGAAGTAGATTCCAGCAGTAAGATTGGATACATCTATTGATTCAGTTGATTCTGAGTACTCCATTACGTTTCTTCCCAATGTATCATATAAGGTTATTGAATTTATCTCCAAACCGTTTTGGTTTTGGATGGTTAGATGGTCATTTGCTGGGTTTGGGTAGATAATAAATCTATCCTCTAAGAGCGCAGGGATACTCAATGTACAGTCCTCAGAATAGATAAAATTTGCTTGAATAAACCAAGTATTGTAAGGTGGCTCATTATTATTTGCTGCACTTTCATCATCAACCTTAACACAATACAATTCGCTTAATTCACATGGATTTCCTTCAAATTCACATGAAAGTTCAACCGTTAGAATTTGATTATTTCCATTTTTTAAATTTAAGTTCTCTAAATAGGCTATATTTTCACAGTAAAGAACTTCCAAATTGATGTTCTGACTCAAATCTAATTCTGTAAAATACATTGAAAATGCGCCTTGTTGACTATTACAGTAAAGTTCTTTTAATTCTATATTTGAGCTAACATTTAAAGCTATCAATTCATTTCCGCTAACGTCCAATATCTCTAGTGCTGCAAAATCCTCAATCCCAGTTAAATCCTGAATATTAGAATAATTCACATCAAGTATTATTACACCTTCAATATCCATAGTTAATACTTGTCCATTAATCATACCATCGCTATCGATACCTAAATCAATCAAAGCTTGTTCAAATCCTGAATCAGGGATTAAAGTAATTTGAGCATTTATTTTTGCTAGAAATCCTAAGCAAGTAACAATTGTCAAGAGTAGCACATTTAACTTATATTTATTTATTTCCATAGCTTAAAAATAAAATATTATTCCTTCACGAAGTTACTAGTATCACATATTTCCCCATCACAAACCAATATAGCAGAATATAAACCGATTGAATAACTTGTTAGGTCTAATTCTTTAAGCCTGTTCTTGAGTTGGTTAAATTGATAACTGTCAATCTTTACTGTCGATGTTTGCGTTGGCGCAGATGCATTGATAAATAAAGAAACTAATCCAAATACCGCAAGTGATTATACAATAACGTCTTTTAATTTTTCCATTTTGATATATTTTAAGTTAATCAAACTTGAATTAAATCTACATACTCCTGTGTGGAATGGTAAATCTCTTGTAACACGCCTAAATAAAGTGATTTGATTTATTGCGATAATTCAGCCCTCGCCAAAGGCATTTTACGCCAAATGTTCACTTTCAACTTATAGCTTTAAGTAGTATGAAAGTTGATGCCATTTTATAGGCTTTATATGTCATAAATTATAACAAGTTAAATTTGGTACACTAATTCGGTTTTTGTAGATTTGAGTATATAAAACCAACACTATGAATATCGTTAAGTATGCTCGTGTAAGTACGATTGACCAAAACCCAGAACGTCAAGGGAATTGTGACTTTCTTGATAAGATATCTGGGTCAGTACCATTCAACGAAAGACCAGAAGCCAAGAAACTGCTCCAATGGGTAGCCGTAGGGCGTGTTAAGGAGGTGCGTGTCCACTCAATTGATAGACTTGGACGCTCCACATTAGATATACTACAAACCATTAAACACTTTACTGCATTTGGTGTTAATGTTGTTTCAGAAAAGGAAGGATTGCGCACGCTTCAGCCAGATGGTAAAGAGAATCCAGTCGCTAAAATGATGATAGGCATACTCGGTACGCTTGCTGAATTTGAATTAAGCCGAATACGAGAGAGACAGAGAGAGGGAATCGCCAAAGCCAAAGAAAGGGGTAGCTACAAGACCAATGGCGGTCATAAGCCAAAATTGACTGCCGAACAATTCCTAAATAAGAAGGGTAATGCGAATTGCGCCAATTATATTAAACAAGGGTATTCATTAAGGAAAGCCGCCCGTTTAGCAGATGTCTCACTGGGAACTGCACAAAAGGTGAGCAAACTAATGGTCGCATAGGTGTACCTAAATAAACGTTTTGAAATTGTTCTTAATAAACAAAGGCTTTTCGTCATGACGAAAAAGCCTTTGTTTGTGTACCGAGAAAATCAGTTGTTTATTAATTCACCGTCTTTGTAGTTTCTGCTAGACTTTAACTGACCGTTTTCGTAATACGCTTCCCATAAACCATCAAGTTCACCGTCTTTGTAGTTTCTTTTAAACTGTAATTGACCGTTTTCGAAATACGATTCACCTAAACCATTCGTTTTACCTTCTTTGTAGTTTACTTTGAACTTTAACTGACCGTTTTCGTAATACGCTTCCCATAAACCATCAAGTTCACCGTCTTTGAAGTTTACTTTAGCCTTTAATTGACCGTTTTCGTAATTGAAAAACATTTCACCAGTATAAGGTGCGCCTTTGTAATAGGTAATACTTTGCCTTTCTTCGATGTAGTCTTTTTCTAAATTACCGTCAATACTTTGCGTACAGCTTGTAAGTAATATCAAACAAACTAAAATTGAAGTTATTCTTGCTATTGTTTTCATATTGATGAATTTAAGTCTTAAAGTTAATCAAACTGGAATTAACTCCACCTACTAGAGTAGTGGCGTGGACTTGTCCTAATAATCAGTTGTTTTATGATGCAGCCGCAATTACCGCCACTATACCAAAGACAATACCAATAACTTGAATCGCCAGCATCCAACCAACATACGATGCGGTACTTTTACTGTGCATCCTTGTTAAATGCACATCATACTGAATCCTTTCAAGAAGTTCTTCCTTCGTTAAGTCTGCTATATTCCACTCTCCCTTTGTTTTTTGAATGTTATGAATTCGTCTTTCATTCTGCTGCTGAAAAAATTTCATTTGCTCTTTCGTACTCATCTCAATCTATTTAAGTTAAGTCTTAAAGTTAATCAAATAGGAATTAATCCCTCCCCCACTACAATAGTAATATTGACTTAAAATACTTGGTACTATGTTGAACACACGGAAGTATAGTGTCCAAATGCCGATATTACCCTTTGATATTTTTCATATCGTGGTATTCAGATAACTATAAAAAACTTGCTATAAATGAGAGCGACAAGAAAAACTTAATCATCCTTGCCCTTGCTGTGGCTTTTGCAACTACAATGATAGTTTCTGTTAGTCAGAAAGGTGCTTATACTGGATACGTTGCCGTTGGAGTTAATGCGCTACCGTGCTTTATAGTTTGAATACAAAGACTCGGGAGGTAGAAGTTTATTTCGGAAATCAAAAGATGAAAATGGTCTGTATCGTACAACCAAACGTACAACACAAAACAAAAAAGCCACCTACTTTTATCGTAAGTGGCTAATTTTCAGTGTGACCTCGGCAAGATTCAAACTTGCAACCTTCTGAGCCGTAATCAGATGCGCTATTCAGTTGCGCCACGAGGCCTTATTGGGTGGCAAATATAAAAAATTCAGTAGGATTGTCAATTAAAAAATTTCAAATAATCTCTGCATTAAGACCAGATTGCAACAGACCAGTGCATTGCGGCAATAACTCTTCGTAGGATCCTGACTTTACAGAGCATTTTCCTTTGTAATGCACCAAGAGCGCACACTGCTCGGCTTGCAAAACATCATGCCCACAAATCTCTACAAGACAGTTGATGACATGATCAAAAGTATTAATGTCGTCGTTATACAAGACAATCTGATGCTCCACAACTTCTTGAGTCATCGACTCGGCGGCTTCTTGATATTGTCTTTGGCTACTCATGTCACAAATTTACAAATTTTGCCGCGACCCATCGGTCCCGTTCTCTATGATCTACATAGGTCATGCCCAAATCCGAACAGCACGCTATAATTGCAGGCAAATTTTCTTTATAAAACCCACTCAAAAAGAGCAGACCCTGAGGAAGCAAACAATCCACATAGGTCGCCATATCTTCGAGTAAGATATTGCGATTGATATTGGCAATCACGCTATGAAATACGGGTGTTTTTGGCAAAATCTCTGCCCCGCCCAATTGCACTTCAATAGTACTCACCCCATTGCGTTGGGCATTTTCTGTCGCATTTTCCACACACCAAGGATCTATATCGATCGCAGTAGCCTTTTCGGCCCCTTTGCGCATGGCCAAAATAGCCAACACAGCAGTGCCCGCTCCCATATCCAATACGTTTTGCCCTTCAAAATCATGGGCCAAAATATACTCAAGCATCATGTGAGTGGTCTGGTGATGCCCTGTGCCAAATGACATTTTTGGTTCAATAACGATATCATATCTCACCTCAGAAGCTTCATGAAACGGTGCCCGCACCATACACTGATCTCCTACGGTAATCGGCGAAAAATTCTTTTCCCAATCTTCATTCCAATTGGTGGGCGGTATTTCTTTGTGCGTATGGGTAATAGAACAAAAACTTGCGTCTAAGATTTCAACGGTATGAAGTAATTCCTCGTGCCAATCACTTTTTTGGATATAGGCCAATACCCCATCATCGGTTGGCATAAAGCTTTCGAAACCAACGGCACCCAACTGGGCCATCAGCACGTCAGATCCGGGCTCTGGAGGGGTGACTTTGAAGTCAAATTCTAAATAGAAATGGCTCATCCTGCAGCATTTACAATAGCCATAAAATCGTCTACCTTTAGCGATGCTCCACCAATAAGTCCTCCATCAACATCGGGCTTACCAAATAGTTCGGCCGCGTTATCAGGCTTCACACTCCCACCGTAAAGGATGGAAACATTTTGTGCGCAGTGGTCCCCATAATGTGTGGCCACCGTCTGACGGATAAAAGCATGCATTTCTTGTGCTTGTTCGGGTGAGGCCGTAACCCCTGTGCCAATAGCCCAAACCGGTTCATAGGCCAAAACAACCGACGACCACTGGTCTGCGCTTAAATGAAATAAGGCATCCTTTAATTGCGTTGCTACAACCGCAAAATGCGTATCAGATTGGCGCTCTTCGAGCAACTCACCAAAACAATATACCACTTCGATTCCATGACCCAGTGCCGCATCTACTTTCTCTTTGAGCAAAGCGTTGTCTTCATGAAAATAAGCACGGCGCTCGCTATGACCAATCAAGACGGAGCCCACACCGTAACTGGCCAGCATACCTCCAGAAAGCTCACCTGTATAGGCGCCTGATTCGGCTTGATGCATATTTTGTGCACCAATTTCCAAACGCCCACCAGCACCTACTAGGGCCAATGCGCCACTCAAATGCACGCTAGGCGGACAAATCAAGACCCGCTGGTTGCCCGAGGGTTGTGCACCCAATTCAAGAACTAAGGCTGTTGTTAAAGCTTCTGCCTCGTCCTTATTGAGGTTCATTTTCCAGTTTCCTGCGACAATTTTTTTTCTCATAACAATTTATTGATAACTGATTCTGGGATCCAACCATCCATAGATCAAATCCACCATAATATTGATTAATATAAAGAGGGTGGCAATCACCAAGACCGCCCCCATAATGATGGGCAGGTCTAAGGTATTCAACGCATCTACTATTTCTTTGCCCAGACCATTCCATCCAAAAATGTATTCTACAAATACGGCACCAGCCAACATAGAGGCAAACCAGCCGGATATGGCGGTTACCACAGGGTTTAAGGCGTTTTTGAGCGCATGGCGAAACAGCACAGCAAATTGCCCTAAGCCTTTGGCTCGGGCAGTGCGGATATAATCTTTATTGAGTTCGTCCCAAAGAGAGTTGCGCATGAGTTGGGTCACAACAGCCAACGGCCGAATCCCCAATACCACAGCCGGTAGGATTAAATTTTTCCATTGAATGTATGTGCCTTCACCAAAGTCATCTACCGCATATAGGCTTCCCGACATATTCAGGTGGGTGTATTCGTGTAAGACATAGCCAAAAAACCAGGCAAACAAAAGGGCACTAAAAAACGAGGGTACACTCATGCCTATGGTGCTGACCAATTGAATCATACGGTCCAAAAAACGATCCTTATAAGCCACAGAAACAACCCCGAGTAATACGCCGAGCATTATAGCCAATAAGATGGCAGACACGGCCAAAACGGCTGTATTGGGCAAGGTTTCGGCAATCACATCAGACACACGCTTACCACTTTTTTGAAAGGAGTCGCGCAAATAAGGCCATTTGAATAGGAGCACTTTGGAACGCGTGCGCAGTAACACCACGCCACCATACTTATCCGCGTCATAAGAGGTGTAAAAGCCCGGTTGCTTCTGATGCAGAGAAATGGGCGAAAGATCATTCAGATAATAAAGGTATTGCTTGCCAATAGGCTGATCAAAACCATATTTTTTTTTGACTATAGCAAGCTGTTCGGCGGTTTCGTTTTGACCCAGCATCATGCGCGCGGGATCACCAGGTAAGAAATTAAATAAAAAGAAAATGACCGTCACCACACCATAGAGCGTGATCAGGGCATAGCCTAATTTTTTTATGAGATACACCAACACCCTAATTGAATTTTAGCTTCAAGGCATCGTTCCAATGCAACTTTTGCTTGATCATGCCCGACTGCCATTCCATAACCGCTGGATTACTGCGTACGATCGTTTTCAGGGCCGTCATGTCGCAAAAGTAAAAGTCAAACATCACCCCGAATTTTTCGCGGAGTACTGCCACCTCATCGGGTCCAGAGGCGGACAATCCAATGACCTTATAACCTTTGGCTTGGGCCTCTGCCACTACCGTATTGATGGTTGCAAAACCGTTCATTTCAGAAACAGCCAAATTGTAGGCCACTACTACAATTAATTTGGGTTCCTCCAGGAGTTCTTGGGTATAGTCCATCCCATCGCGTTCCATCGAAAAATCATGGATGGGCGGCTCATAAGGTGGGCGTAAAAACTGGGTTTCGACTCCGGTACGCTGTGCCCCTTCGGGCTGGGGATCTTGACCCGTGGTATTGACCAGTTCAAAAGGACCATCGGGCCCCTCATACTGCCAGCGGTATTCGATAATGGGTGCAGGTGCATCACTGGGCGTTTGCATGGCATTGGTGATATTGACCCCTATTTTGTACGGACGAAAATCAACCACTGGGAGGTGCATCAGTACCTGGTAACCAAAAGCCAACGACAAAACCGTCGCCATCAATACAATGATACTGCGCACATTTGGCGTTCCCCAAGATTGGATCATATCTTTTTTCCACAACAAAAAGGCAATCAACACCAACAGGACTAAATCTTTGCTAAAGGACTGCCAAGGCGTGAGTTTTAAGGCATCCCCAAAGCAACCACAATCGGTCACCTTTTCGAAATAAGCTGAGTAAAAGGTCAGGAACGTAAAAAACACAATCATGCTGAGCAAACTCCAAAGGGTCAATTGGGTCGCATAACCCACCAAAAGCATCACACCCAAAAGCACTTCGATCAATACCAAAATAATGGCCATCAACAAGGCATAGGGAACCAAAAACTCAAGATTCAGAACATCTGGCGCAAAATAATCTTGTAATTTAAAGGAGAAACCGACTGGGTCATTGAGTTTGATCAAACCGCTGATCAGGAACAGCACCCCAACAAAAACCCGACTAAAACCTACGGTTACTTTATACATACTTATTGATTTGTGCCCTGGTCCAAATGGATTAAAGCAAATACACTATAGTTGATCATGTCTTGGTAGTTGGCATCAATACCTTCGCTGACCAAGGTCTTGCCTTGATTGTCTTCTATCTGCTTGACCCGTAATAACTTTTGAAGGATCAAATCGGTCAAGGAACTCACCCGCATATCGCGCCAAGCTTCGCCATAATCATGATTTTTATCCATCATCAGCCCTTTGGTAAGGGTCACCTCTTGGTCATACATGGCTACGGCAGCTTCCAAATCCAGATCGGGTTGTTCCACCACGCCCATTTTGAGCTGGATAAGGGCCATCACCGAATAATTGATAATGCCGATGAATTCAGACTGGGCTCCTTCGTCGACTTTTTGCTCTTGATTCTGTTGCAACCCGCGAATCCGCTGGGCTTTGATAAAAATCTGATCCGTTAAGGAAGGTAAGCGCAAAATACGCCATGCACTTCCGTAGTCTTTCATCTTGTCGGAAAACAACTGTCGGCATGCGGTAATGACCTGATCATACTGTTTTGCGGTTTTGCCCATGAGTTCTTTAAGATTTTCCGTAAATTTCGCTTAAATAAATCAATTTAAAAAATACCATGACCATCAATTGCCACGGCCATTTAATTGACCTCAGTGTTCCAAGGGTAATGGGCATTTTAAATGTGACGCCAGATTCTTTTTACGACGGCGGGAAACACAACAACCTGGACACTCTTTTGGCCCAAGCAGCGGTCATGCTCGCTGACGGGGCTACTTTTTTGGATGTTGGGGGCTATAGTTCGCGACCCGGGGCAGATGATGTTAACTTAGACCAAGAAATTGGGCGCGTACTCCCGGCCATTAAAGCATTACACCAAACATTTCCACAGGCCTTAATATCCATTGACACCTTTCGCAGTAGCGTCGCTCAAGCGGCCTTAGATGCAGGCGCCTGTATGGTCAATGACATCAGCGGTGGTCAAGCAGATCCAGATATGTTTGCCGCTGTTGGAAGCGCTAGCGTGCCTATGGTCTTGATGCACATGCGGGGCACACCGCAGACCATGACCTCCCTGAGTCAATACGACAACGTCATCATTGAGGTGACCCAAGAATTGGCCACACGCATCGCCCAGGCGCGCAGTCATGGGATCAATGACCTGATCATAGATCCAGGCTTTGGGTTTGCCAAAACGCGTGCGCAAAATTTTGAATTATTGAACCAACTCGAACACCTCATACATCTGAAACTCCCAATATTAGCTGGGCTTTCCAGAAAATCAATGATCTACAAAACACTCGACAAAAGTCCTGAGCAAGCCTTAAATGGGACCACGGTAATGAATACCATCGCCCTGCAAAAAGGCGCGTGCATTTTGCGGGTTCATGATGTGGCCCAAGCTCAAGAAACCATAAGTTTGGTTCAAGCGCTAAAAAATTAATTACCTTTATCCCAAACCCGTACCGTGGAATTGTTAGAAATCAGAATTCTGGACATCGTCGACATTGTTTTGGTCGCACTTTTGCTCTTTTACCTCTACCGACTGGTGCGTGGCACGGTTGCCATCAATATTTTTATCGGTATTGTGATGTTATATGCCACATGGAAACTCACCGAGTTTTTGCAAATGCAACTGCTCAGTAGAATTTTGGGCGGCTTCTTGGGCGTGGGTATGTTTGCCTTGATTGTGGTCTTCCAGCAAGAAATTAGGAAATTTTTACTCATGATAGGGACGACCAATTTTGCCTCACGCAAAAAACTCCTGCAACGCTTCAACCTACAACCAACTCAGACTTTCAATACGGACATTACTGCTATTGTCAGTGCCTGTCTTAAAATGAGTGCCTCCAAAACAGGAGCCATTATTGTGCTCAAGCGCAACAACAACTTAGAATTCATTAAGAGCACTGGAGACCCCATGAATCTTGAGGTCAACGGGCCTATTCTGGAAAGTATTTTTTATAAAAATAGTCCCTTGCACGATGGGGCCATGGTCATTGAAGACAACACCATTTCGGCCACAAGGGTCATCTTGCCGGTATCAAGCGAACAAAATATCCCCTCACGTTTTGGTCTGCGCCATCGTGCAGCACTAGGCATTACCGAGCGAACAGATGCTGTTTGCCTGGTCGTCTCGGAAGAGAGCGGCCAAATGTCTTATGTCAAGGAAGGTGATTTTGTGCGCTACAACGATCGTGATGAACTCGAAAAAATAATGGCTAGAGATTTGAGTAATTAACCAGCGCTTATGCCTCAGCGTCCTTGTCCTTTAGTGCAAACTGCACCTCATAAAGTGATTTGTAATGCCCTGAGTCTTTTTTGATTAATGACTGATGGGTACCCACTTCTACAATTTTACCAGCTTCCATCACCATAATTTGATCCGCATTTTGAATGGTCGCCAAACGGTGCGCAATCACAATTGATGTGCGGCCTTGGGTGATGCGATCGGTGGCATTTTGAATGAGTTCCTCCGAATAACTATCGACCGATGAAGTGGCTTCGTCAAGAATCAAAATACTCGGACCGCTCATAAAAGCGCGTAAAAAGGCAATCAACTGTCGTTGACCCGAAGAAAGCATAGCCCCACGCTCTTTTACATTATAATGATAGCCTTCTGGTAAGCTGCTGATAAAGTCATGTACGCCAATTTCTTTGGCCGCAGCAATCACCTGCTCTTCGGTGATTTGATCATCGCCCAAAGTGATGTTGTTCAAGATGGTATCGGCAAACAAAAAGACATCCTGTAAGACCACCGCAATATGACCTCTCAAAGAGGCCAAGGTCATGGTCTCTATATCATGTCCGTCGATTTTGATCTTGCCCCCATCAATTTCGTAAAATCGAGTCAGGAGATTAATGATGGTCGATTTGCCCGCTCCAGTGGCGCCCACTATAGCAATAGTCTGACCTGGCTTCACTTCGAAGCTAATGCCTTTGACTACAGGCTCATCTGGTTTGTACCCAAAAGTGACCGATTCGAAGGCAATATGGCCCGCAATCTCTGCCAATTCTGTCTCACCCTGATCCGCGATATGCGCCTCAGTATCCAAAATTTCAAAAACCCGATTGGCGGCCACCATACCCATCTGTAGGGTATTGAATTTATCGGCAATCATGCGCAACGGGCGAAACAGCATTTGGGACAATTGTATGAATGCCGTAATAAGCCCTAGGGTCATCCCGTTGCCCGGTAAAGTGCCATCGGGAAGAATGTTCATTCCTCCATACCATACGATCAGACCCAATGCAACGGACCCAGAAATTTCAGCAATCGGGAAGAAAATACTATTGAACCATACGGTTTTGATCCAACCCTTCTTGTGCTCTTCGTTGATCTGCATAAAGGTTTCGTACTCTTTGTCTTCACGGACAAAAATTTGTACAATTTTCATACCCGTAATGCGCTCTTGAACAAAAGTATTGAGGTTAGCGACTTGATTACGCACATCCTCAAAGGCGCCTTTCATCGCTCTTTGGAAAATTCGTGTGGCATAAATGAGCACCGGAAGAATAGAAAACGAGATCAAAGCCAATTGCCAACTCTGGTAAATCATATAGGTCGCAATCACCACCATTTTGAGCACATCACTGGCAATGGTGAACAAGCCTTCACTAAAAATACTGGCGATGGTTTCAATGTCATTGACCGTGCGGGTCGTTAAACGCCCTACAGCACTCTTATCAAAATAGGCCATCTTGAAACGCATCATATGACCAAACAACTTGATTCTGATGTCTTTAATAACAGTCTGACCCAACCAGTTGGCATAATAGATAAAAGAAAACTGAAAAAGCACCTCAAAAACTAAAGCCACCGCTATAAGGGAAATATAAAAAACCATCGCATCCCAGTCTTGTGGCAACATACCCAAGTCAATGGTGTTTTTCAAAAATATAGGCCCAAGTAATCCTGCTACAGACAATCCTATGGCCGATAAGGCGACAAATATAAAAGTGCCTCGATAGGGCTTAGTAAAACCTAATAAACGCGAGAATAAGTTGAAATCGAAGGCCTTGCCTGCTGGTTTTCCCATAGGTGTAAAGTTATAACTTAAAGTGGTTAATTGGGTAGGTAACCTTATTCAAAAACAAGGCGTAACCCGGAACCGAAGTACCCGCACTTGATCGGTCTTTACTGGCCAAAACAGCCCGAAAACCATCTATGTCCATTTTGCCGTAACCGACTGATAACAGGGTGCCCACAATGGCCCGCACCATATTGCGCAGAAATCGATCCGCCCCGACAGTAAAGACCAAAACATCATCTTGCTGGCTCCATTCTGCTTTGGTGATTTTGCAATCATAGGTGCGTACATCGGTCTTGGATTTGGAAAAGCATTGAAAATCGGTATGCGCCAAAAGCAAGGCCGCTGCCGCATTCATCTTAGCCAAATTGGGAATTTGAGAAACACTGTAAGTAAAGCCATTAGTAAATGGATCCTTCTTAGTACTCAAAAAGTATTGATATTCGCGGTGTACCGCATCAAAACGCGCATGAGCGTTCTCTGGCACTTCAAACAGATCGATAATACTGATGTCATTTGGTAAAAAACCATTGAGTCGCGCTGTTAAAGTCTCTGCTTCTAGGGGTTCTTGAACATCAAAGTGTGCAAAAATCTGACGAGCATGTACCCCTGTGTCAGTACGCCCGGCCCCCACAATGGTGATGGTCTTGCGCAATAAGGTCGACAAGGCATGCTCAAGTGTTTCTTGAACACTGATGTCATTGGGCTGGCGTTGCCAACCAAAATAATTGCCCCCGTTAAAGGCGAGTTCTATGAAATACCTCAAAATAGAATCATGAAAGGGTAAAATTACAAATTACTTCTATAGTCCAAAGGTTATTGAAAAAATTAAACCCCTAACTTTGCCTTTATGACACGCATTCTATTACTCAGCGATACCCATGGCTACATGAACGAGACCATTCTGCAACGTGCCAGCGAAGTAGATCAGGTTTGGCATGCCGGGGATATCGGCAACCTGAGCGTAACTGATGCCCTTAGGGGCGTAGCGCCAGTAACGGCAGTTTATGGCAATATTGACGGAGCGGATATCAGAGGTGAATTTCCTTTGAACCAAAATTTTACCTGCGACGGCATACGCGTACTAATGACGCACATCGGGGGCTATCCAGGGCGATATCTGCCCACTTTGCGCCAGCAGATTAGGGACTTGTCGCCAGAGGTGGTGATCTGTGGTCATTCCCATATCCTCAAGGTGCAACGTGATCAAAAACACCAACACATACATCTTAACCCTGGTGCCATAGGCATCCACGGTTTTCATCAAGTCCGAACCATGTTGCGCTTTAGTATCGACAAAGGAAAACTACTGGATATGGAAGTTCTAGAATATAAGCGATAAAAAAACCCTCAAAATTGGCATTTTTTGAGGGTTTCGCACTAATATACTAATGGCATTTAACGGATTCGATCTACCGATTTTACGAGATCCTCATCCCTTTTGATGGCCTTATTGGCCAACACTAAAAAAACGATAGAAATGATGGGAAGTAGCACCCCAATACCCTTCTGCGAAACCAAGGCTTCTCCGGATAAATTTAGCGATCGAAAAATGAAAACGCCCACTAATACAAAATTAAATATGATCGACAAACGATTCAGCACAAACTGGTGCAACCGCTGTTTAAACTTTACAATTGACCACAAAACAAGAACAGCAGACACCAAATTAATGGCATCAAGCACCGAATTGGTGTTCCATTTGTTCGGCCCTTCACTGCCTTGAGAAACCACAGGCATCCAAAAATAAAACCCTAGAATACAAGCCAGTGCGGTCAGGAGATAAAGGGTTTGAATGCGTTGAATCATGGTTGTTCCGGCTGTTTTGAAGCACAAAAATAAGCTTTCTTTTCTAAAAAATTAATCTAGATTTTCAAAATAATGTCGTATCATTGTGCCGCTAGGCGCAATAGTCATAATTCTAAGCCGCTCAGTCTTCAACCCATTTTTCGATCATACAACCAGATCACATTCCCATAACTTTACGAATCAAACTATTACATGTTAGAAATTTCTGAATTAAAAGAACAGAAGCTACCTGAACTTCAGGATTTAGCTAAGGAATTAGGTGTGCCAAAATACCGAACCTTAAAAAAACTAGACTTGGTTTATCAGATTTTAGATTACCAAGCGGCGAATCCAACGGCGGTTCAAGCTATCGTTAAAACGACGATTAAAACACAAGACGCCCCCGGTGTCGCGACAGAAAGTACTGCGACAGAAAGTACTGCGACAGAAACAAACGAGCCAAAAGCAGATAACCCTAAGCAGGGGCAGCCCGAAGTAAAAAGCGGCGACAACCAGCGCAATCGCAAGCCAGGCGACGGCCCGCGCGAAGCAAAAAGCAGCGACAATCCACGCAACATCAAGCAAGGCGATGGCCAGCGCAACGATAGGGATAACCGTGGAGATCGCCAACCAAGACGTCAAAATGACGGAGCAAAATCTTCGGAAAACGGCAACCGAAACGACAACCGAAACGACAATAGAAACGCCAAGGCGCCAGCTACTAAAAATGATGGTGACCGCAACAAAAATGATGGTGACCGCAACAAAAATGATGGTGACCGCAACAAAAATGTGGAAGGCGGACAAAAAAATAACAACCAACATAAAAATCAAAATCGTCCCGACCACAACAAAAACGGGAACCGTGATACACGCAACCGTTATAAAGAGCCAGACTACGAATTTGATGGCATCATCGAAAGCGAAGGTGTTTTGGAAATCATGCAAGACGGTTATGGATTTTTGCGTTCAAGTGACTACCATTACCTTTCTTCACCTGATGACATTTATGTATCACAAAGCCAAATCCGTTTATTTGGTCTTAAAACAGGTGATACGGTTTTGGGCGTTGTGCGTCCTCCTAAAGAAGGCGAAAAATATTTCCCTTTAATTAAGGTAAATAAAATCAATGGGTTAAGTCCTAATGTAGTGCGCGACCGTGTCTCTTTTGAGCACTTGACGCCATTATTTCCAAACGAAAAATTTAATTTGGCCGACAAGCAAAGTACGGTGTCTACACGTATCATTGATCTCTTTACCCCAATTGGTAAAGGACAGCGTGGTATGATCGTAGCGCAACCCAAAACGGGTAAAACCATGCTCTTGAAAGAAATAGCCAATGCGATCGCAGCTAATCACCCAGAGGTTTATCAAATCATCCTATTGATTGACGAACGTCCAGAAGAGGTTACCGATATGCAGCGCAATGTAAAAGGAGAAGTTGTTGCTTCTACCTTTGACAAGGAGGCATCAGAGCACGTACGTGTGGCCAATATCGTTATTGACAAGGCTAAGCGTCTTGTAGAATGTGGGCATGATGTGGTAATCCTATTGGATTCCATCACACGCCTGGCGCGTGCCTACAATGCCGTGCAACCTGCCAGTGGAAAGATCCTTTCTGGGGGTGTTGATGCCAATGCATTACATAAGCCTAAGCGTTTCTTTGGTGCCGCGCGTAACATCGAAAATGGTGGTTCTTTAAGTATTATTGCAACTGCTTTGACCGAAACAGGATCCAAAATGGACGAAGTAATCTTTGAAGAATTTAAAGGAACCGGTAACATGGAACTCCTGTTAGACCGTAAAATTTCTAACCGAAGAATATTCCCTGCTATTGACTTGACCTCTTCATCAACGCGTCGTGACGACATGTTATTGGATGAAAAAGTCATCCAACGCATGTGGGTAATGCGCAAATATCTTGCCGATATGAACCCTGTAGAAGCGATGGAATTCATTAACGACCGCATCAAACAAACCCGTAATAATGAAGAGTTTTTGATCTCCATGAATGCGTAAGAAATCATACTTATAAATAAAAAAGGTGCTTTACGCACCTTTTTTTGTGCCCAATCCTTAGTACATTTAAACCAAGAAACGTCTTTTAAACCCACGCTTATGGCTTTGCGCATTGCATTATTATTGAGTTTTATGACCTTGATTACACAAGGATGCCATGACAACCCCTCCAAAAATTCCAAGGGACATTACCTGACCCACTTTGAAGTATCCCAGGGTGAGCAAACCCCAACTTATGCGCAGGTCATAGCTTATTACCATAAGCTCGCAGAAGACTTTACCACCATTTCCATTTATCAAATGGGGCAAACCGATAGCGGCGAACCACTCCACTTGGTGGTTTATAAGGGAAAAGGCACAAAAAATATCGTGAATGATTCTTTGGGAGACTTGCCCTTTGTTCTGATCAACAACGGCATACACCCCGGCGAGAGCGATGGTATCGACGCCAGCATGATGCTTATGCGCGATCTGGCTCAAGGCAATCTTGCCACGCCAAATAATATAAGTATCGGCGTGATTCCTATCTATAATATTGGTGGTGCCCTCAACCGTAATTCAGGCACCCGAACCAATCAAAATGGCCCCAAGGAATACGGATTCCGCGGTAATGCCCAAAATTTTGACCTCAATAGAGATTTCATCAAATCAGACACCAAAAATGCTATAGCTTTTGCCGAGATTTTCCATACAGTGAAGCCCTTTTGGTTTGTAGATACTCACGTGAGTAATGGCGCAGATTACCAATACACCCTGACCCACTTGTTTACCCAACACAATAAACTCGGCGGTCCCTTGGGGGATTACGTTCACCAATCACTCATGCCTGATCTGGAAAACATGCTGGCAGCTCAAGATTGGCCGATCACGCCTTATGTGAATGTCTTTAATCAATCTCCCGAGTTTGGTTTTAACCAGTTTATTGATCATCCACGCTATTCTACAGGGTATACTACCCTATTTCATACCGCAGGCATGATGATCGAAACCCACATGTTGAAACCCTACAAACAGCGCGTTATGGCTACGTATGCCTTGTTGGCTGACTTTATAACTCTGGCCGATCAACAAGTCGATGTCGTGGCACAATTGCGCCAAGAAACAACAAGTCGATTCCGCCCAGGTCAGCGTTACGCAATGGATTGGACGCTCGATACCACAGCGCATACCACGCGATCATTCTTGGGTTTTGAAGCGGCCAAAAAACCCAGTGCCTTAACGGGCTTTGACCGTTTGTTCTTTGACCGAAACAAGCCCTACAACCGAGAAATAGCTTACCAAGACACTTACCGATCAAAGAAGGAAGTCGTTATTCCTCATTCCTATATCATCCCCAAGACATATGACAAGGTTATCACTTTACTCAAGGCCAATGACATCCAGATGACCCAGTGGCCAAAATCCCAGACCATTGATGCGGAAGTCTATTACATAGACGACTATAAAACCAGCAAAAATCCATTTGAAGGCCATTATTTACATTCCGGAACCAAAGTCCGCAGCCAGAATCAATCTAACACCATCCAACAAGGTGATTGGGTCGTACCAACCGATCAGTGGGGCGTACGTTATTTGCTCGAAGTTCTAGAACCTGAGGCCATTGATTCATTTTTCAATTGGAATTTCTTTGATACTATTTTACAGCAAAAAGAAGGGTTTTCACCTTATGTATGGGAAGACTTAGCTCTAGAATTTTTGGAAAACCATCCAGAAATCAGACAAGCTTTTACGGATAAAAAAGCACAGGATCAAAGCTTTGCCGACAATTGGTATGCCCAGTTAGATTGGCTACACAAACAATCCATTCATTACGAGTCAGCCCACTTACGCTACCCCATTGTCAGAGTCATGAGCCAAATAAGTCTCGGGGAAGAGTGACCTGATATTGGCGTAACTTTTGGTCAGCGCTTTTTTGGATTTCTTAAAGTTCTTCCATTTGGCTTTCTTGATCCCTTCTTTAATCTGGGGGGCTAGATCACCCTTGTAATCTGTGGTCATCGCATACCAATAGGTCACCTTGAGTCGAAATTCGCCTTTACGCTTAAACACGTGATAGGTTGTTTTTAAAAAGGACTTGATCACTAAGTCCCGAACACCTGTTTCTTCTTCAACTTCCCGGATTGCCGCGGCTTCATAATCCTCACCAGGCTCGACATGGCCCTTAGGTAGATCCCAACGCTTATTTCTGTAGATAAACAAAAGTTCGTTTTGTTCATTCTCTACCAACCCACCTGCAGCCACCACAAAGGGTATTTTTTTCTTGAGGTACCGCTCTAGTTTTTCTACATTTTTGTGATAAAGATGGACATAACGCAATTCGCCATTATGAATTTTTTTGATCAATTGCTTGAATTCTGCCATCTCCAGGGGAACCGTATTGTAGGGGGCGCCCATTGATTTTTCTGAACTCAGAATAATCGCAATGTCTTTCACAAAAACTTTATACATTTGCAAAATGGTTTTAAACAAAGAAACAGCGCAAAAGACAGCCGAACTTCTGCTGCAAATTAATGCAATTAAATTGCAACCACAAAACCCTTTTACATGGGCTTCAGGTTGGCAATCACCAATCTATTGCGACAACAGAATTACCTTATCGTATCCGCCCATTAGAAACTTCATCCGGGAACATATGGCCAGCCAAATAGAAACCCTTTTCGGCAAGCCAGATGTCATCGCAGGTGTCGCCACAGGAGCTATTGGCATTGGGGCCTTAGTGGCCGATTACTTGAATCTTCCTTTTTGCTATGTTCGTCCTGAGGCCAAGTCTCACGGCCGATTAAATCAAATCGAAGGACTTTTGGCCGAAAACCAGAACGTCGTGGTGATCGAAGACCTTATTTCTACAGGAGGAAGCAGCCTTAAGGCTGTTGAAGCCTTGCGAGCAGCCAAAGCCAATGTCAAAGGAATGATGGCGATTTTCACTTATGGTTTTCCTGTGGCCGAAGCGAATTTTAAGGCAGCTGATATACAACTCAACACCTTAAGCGATTATGCGCATCTTTTACTACAAGCCGAAAAAGCCAATTACATCACTGGGGAACAAGCCAAAATATTAGCCAACTGGAGAGAAGACCCCTCTACCTGGAAGCC
>FLOH01001111.1_pt1 | contig 44353 bp, 32 predicted proteins | sample 756751 | NCBI WGS metagenome assembly FLOH01 (sample SAMEA4026879, study PRJEB14308) | marine metagenome | biome: coastal water; material: water | depth 74 m
CGTCAACATTTCGAACCACAAGATTGGTAGCCATAGTCGCCTCCTTGATTGGAATCATTGATAGCAGCATACCAAAGAAATGATTGCATTGCAATCACCCTTCTGGCTCTGGCTTCAGCGTCCGGAATTGGCCGAACTGAGACCCCCCTTTTCGCTACAAACTCCAAGCGGATGACATCGTGCGCCGCAAGGCAGATTAACAATCACGAAAACCGGATAGCATAACAAATCGGCTTTTGGTCTGTGCCTCAAGGCCAGTCTGCATAGCTGTCGGACGAGAGTTGCGACAGGTTGGGGCGACTGTTGGCGGCTTCGGTTCGATAGCGGCCAGGCGACATTCCAATCTCGCGGCTGAAAAAGCGGCTGAAGTAGGTGGTGGTCTTGAAGCCCAGGTCGGCCGAAACTTGCTCAATCGTAAAACCCGAGCGCACCAGACGCCGCGTGGCTTCGTGGGCCAGTCGCTCGTGCACCAGCTGCAAGGGGGTCCGGCTCAACGAGCGTTTGCAGACGTCGTGCAGGCGATCATGCGCGATGCCCAGCGCATTGGCATATTGGGAAATGGTCCAGTGATCCCGGAAGTGGATCTCGACCAGATTGCGGAACTTGAGCAGGGTGGTGGAGTTCGTGCTGTGTCCCTGCCGCGATACCTCCTCGAGCCCGGAAAGTCGCCAGCAGTGCACCAGGATCAAGGCGATCTGGGCACTCAGATAAACCCAGGAGCCGCCCTCGCTTTCGCGGGTCTCGCGCTCGATGGCGGCAAGGCAATGCTCCAGTTCGGCGACGATGCCGGGCTTGTCGAACCGATTCGCTACAACCGGTCGGTCGATCAGATTGCGCAGTTGCGCCGATTCCGCATGATCGCCCAGCGCGTTGTTGGCCAACTGGTCGGAGAGCCAGACGATATGTCCCTGGGTTCCCGCCGCGATGCTCAGATGGTGGCCGGTTTCGACCGGCAACCAGGCCAGGGCCGGAGCGCTTAGCAGCATGGGTTCCTTGCCGCCAAGAATTTCGCCGGCCCCTCCGGTCAGCAGAATGAAGCAGCGGGTGATTCCTGCACGGTCGATCCGCAAGCTGAGTTGCCGCGCATACAAGGCAGCATCCAGGCGTTGAGCGACGACATTCGCGCCCAGCCGGTGCCCCGGGCTACTCCGATTTTCAGTGATTGCGCTGTCCTTCCTGGAATCGATCATCAGCAATTCTCCCTAGTGTTTTCCCAAGGCAAGGTAGGAATCTACCAAAATATTGAACTAATTGTTTCTGATATTGCAGAGCAGCAATTTGTGTGCATTCGCAACAACATAGCATTATCAAAAAGTTAGTCTCATATTTCCGTAGATCGTCAATTCCGCGAAAAACCCAAAATAGTATCAAAAATACACAAAAACAGGCATTACATACAAGCTAATGCCGATCTACAGTTCAGTCACTCGTGCAGGTGACGGTTCGCGTGCCCCCACTCATTCAACGGAGATACCCATGCTTGAAGCCCCCATGCTTGTCGACAACGCCAATGTTGCTGCCACCGGCGGAGCAACTTTCGATCGACTCAATCCCATTACCGGCAAGGTGGCCACGCGTGCGGCGGCGGCGTCGGTTGACGACGCCATCAAGGCGGCCAACTCGGCGGCGGCTGCATTTCCTGGCTGGTCTGAAACATCCCCCGAGGCGCGTCGGGCGGTACTCAATAAGGCCGCCGAACTGATTCTGGCGCGCACGCCCGACTTCATCAAGGCCATGGCCGAGGAAACCGGCGCCACCGAAGGTTGGGCCGGTTTCAATTGCTATCTCGCATCCAACATGCTGCGTGAGGCCGCCGGCATGACGACCCAGATCACCGGGGAAATCATTCCTTCGAACAAACCGGGTTCCATGGCCATGGCCATGCGCCAGCCGGTGGGGGTCGTGTTCAGTGTCGCGCCGTGGAATGCACCGGTGATTCTTGGCGTGCGCGGCATTGCGATGCCGCTGGCCTGTGGCAACTCGGTGATCCTCAAGGGGTCCGAACTGTGCCCGATGACGCATCGCCTGATCGGCGAAGTGCTGCGCGATGCCGGCCTGCCGCCGGGTGCCCTGAACATCGTGCTCAACGCACCCAAGGATGCGGCTGCCGTGGTCGAGGCGCTGATCGCTCATGCGGCCGTGCGCCGCATTACCTTTACCGGCTCCACCCGCGTCGGCCGCGTGATTGCCGAAGTCGGCGCCAAGTATTTGAAACCCTGCCTGCTGGAACTCGGCGGCAAGGCGCCATTCGTTGTACTCGACGATGCCGATCTGGATGAGGCAGTGAAGGCGGCTGCCTTCGGTGCCTTCTTCAATCAGGGCCAGATCTGCATGTCCACCGAGCGCATCATCGTGGACAGCGCGGTGGCAGACGAATTCGTGAAAAAGCTTGCCACCAAGGCGGTATCGCTCAAGGCAGGATTGCCCGGCGAAGCGGGCTGCGCGCTCGGCTCGATGATCGGCGCGGATGCGGCTGCCCGGGTCAAGTCCCTGGTAGACGATGCGGTATCCAAAGGTGCATCGCTGCTGGTCGGCGGCACGGTCAATGGCAGCATCATGACCGCGACCGTGGTCGACCACGTGACGCCGGCCATGCGTCTTTACTCGGACGAGTCTTTCGGCCCTGTGGCGGCGGTACTGCGCTTCAGCAGCATCGACGAAGCGCTGGCGCTGGCCAACGATACCGAATATGGCCTCTCGGCCGCCGTCTTCGGCAAGGATGCGATGCGGGCCCTGTCGGTGGCCAAGCGCATCGAATCGGGAATCTGCCACGTCAACGGACCGACGGTTCACGACGAAGCCCAGATGCCTTTCGGCGGCGTCAAGTCCAGTGGTTACGGACGCTTCGGCGGCAAGGCGGCAATCAACGAATTCACCGAACTACGCTGGATCACGATTCAGACGCAGCCGCAGCATTACCCGATCTGATTGACGGAATCTTCAACTCAAGCAAAGGATACCCGGTGACAGTCAAGGGAAAAACCATCGTAGTGACGGGCGCGGCATCGGGCATCGGCGCCGAAACCGCACGTTTGCTCAAGTCGGAGGGCGCCACGGTGATTGCGGTCGATCGCAATGAGCCCGCGGTCGGCGCTGCCGATCGCTTCGTCAAGGCCGATTTATCGGACCCGGCTTCCATCCGGCAGGCCGCAAAGGCGGTGGGGGCGGGTATCGACGGCCTTTGCAATATCGCTGGCCTGCCGCCGACGCGCGGGCGGGTGCCGGTGATTCAGGTGAATTTTCTCGGCCTGCGCGAGTTCACGGAAGCCATGTTGCCCAATTTCAACGACGGCGCCGCGATCGTGAATCTGGCATCGCTTGCCGGCATCGGTTGGCCGGAAGCGGGCCCGGCGATCAAGGCACTGATCGGCCTGCGCGATTTCGCCGGCACGGCAGCGCTATGCGACGCGCATCAGGTCGATGATGCGCGCAGTTACTTCTTTTCCAAGGAGGCGCTGATTGTCTGGACGATGCAGAATCGTTGGACCTGGCGCGATCGCGGCATACGCATGAACGCCGTCAGCCCCGGCCCGGTCGAGACCCCAATCCTGCAGGATTTTCTCGACACCCTGGGGGCGAGAGCCGAAGAAGACATGCGCGTGATGGATCGTCCAGGACGCCCCGAGGACATCGCACCCGTTGTCGCTTTTCTTTGCTCGGACAAGAGCGCATGGATTCGTGGCACCAACATTCCTTGCGATGGCGGTATGGGCGCTCACGTCCTGCTCAACATCACCGGTTTGTCCTGAATGACGGATGACGCACAGACGTCGTCCGGGAAGCACAACCCTGTAGCACCTGCAGCGCGCCTTTCATACTTAAAAGAGGAGACATAATGGAAAAGAACCAGAATCCGAGCACTCCAGAAACATCAGAGCAGGACGCATCGCATCCGGGCCGCTCGCGGCGCGACTTCATTTCCGCGGCAGGTGCTGTCGGACTCACGCTGGCCGTTCCCGGCTCGGCCTGGGCTCAGGCCGCCGCGAAGAACACCCTGAAGGTGGGTTTCATCAGCCCGCGTACCGGGGCGTTGGCCAGCTTCGGCGAAACTGATGGCCATGTTCTGAATCTGGCGAGAAAGGCACTGGCCTCCGGCCTGACAGTGGGCGGCAAGCAGTATGCCGTTCAGATCATTGATCGTGACAGCCAGTCAGACCCCTCGCGCGCCGCCCAGTTGGCGAAGAGCCTGATCAACGAAGACAAGGTCGACATGATGCTGGCCATTTCCACCCCGGAAGTGGTCAATCCCGTATCCGACGCCTGCGAAGCGGCGGGCGTTCCCTGCATGTCCTCGGTCATGCCGTGGGAGGCCTGGTATTTCGGTCGTGGCGCCAAGCCAGGTGAGCCGTCTCCCTTCAAGTGGAGTTTCCATTTCTCGTTCGGCGTTGGCAATTTTGCCCGAACCTATATCTCGCAATGGGCGTTGATCAAAACCAACCGCAAAGTCGGTGTGCTGTATCCGAACGACGCCGATGGCAATGCGATTCGCGCCAATCTCGCACCGCTTCTGGCCAAGGCTGGTTTCACTATTGTCGATCCGGGCCCCTATGAGACCGGAACCACTGACTATTCCGCGCAGATCGCGAAATTCAAGGCGGAGAAATGCGAAATCTTCAATACCTTTCCGATTCCGCCCGACTTTGCGACCTTCTGGCGTCAGGCGGCGCAGCAGGGTTATACCAAGATGGTCAAGATTGCCCAGGTGGCCAAGACCGGTTTGTTCCCCTCGACCGTCGAGGCGCTTGGCGGTCTGGGTTTCAATCTCGCCAGCGGAGCTTATTGGCACAAGGATTACCCGTACAAGTCTTCGCTCACGGGATTGTCCGGCGGTCAACTGGCCAACAGCTACGAAGTGGCTGCGGGAAAACAATGGACCCAGCAACTCGGGGCCACCATGGCTCTGCTCGACGCGGGCTTTGCGGCCCTGAAAGCAAGTGGCGATGCAAAGAACAAGGTCGCTGTTGCCAAAGCCATGAGCACCCTGAAAGCCTCCACCATGGTCGGCACAATCGACTTCACCAAGGGTCCGGTCGGCAATGTAGCCACGGCGCCGATTATTGGCACACAATGGGTCAAGGCCAAGCCGGGTTCCAAGTACAAGTTTGACTATGTCATTACCGACAATGCCGACGACAAGAATGTGCCGGTAAGCGCCAAGCTGATTTCCTATAGCTGACGCGTCGAGCGGAGTTTCGTCTATGGAGGGTCCTGCCTTGCTGTTGTCGGCTTCCGGAATTCATCATCGCTTCGGCTCGTTGGTGGTGCTGAACAAGGTGGATTTTTCGGTAGCCACTGGCGAGGCGGTCGGTATCGTCGGGCCCAACGGCGCCGGCAAGACGACATTGCTGAATGTCCTTGCCGGCGCACTTCATCCTGAGGCGGGCGAGGTTCGTTTTCGCGATGCCGAAATTACCGGACTCGATGCCGCCGAGCGTTGCCGCCTCGGCATCGGGCGCTCGCATCAGATTCCACGGCCATTTCTGGGTATGACGGTGTTCGAAAATCTGATCACTGCCGCCATGCATGGGGGCCGCTTCTCGGTAGAAGAAGGCCACGAACGTTGTATCGATTCCCTTCAACTGACCGGCATGATGCAGGTTGCCAACCGGCGTGCCGATACGCTCGGGCTGCTTGACCGCAAACGCCTGGAACTGGCCCGCGCGCTGGCGACGGATCCTGCACTGCTGCTGCTTGACGAAATCGGCGGCGGCCTGACGGACGGTGAGGCGGCGGAACTGGTGGGGATTATTCTGGAAATCCGCAGACGCGGCATCACCATCGTTTGGATCGAGCACATCGTGCACATTCTGGTTCAGGTCGTCGGCCGCCTGATCTGCATGGACGCCGGCCAGGTCATCGCCGACGGTGACCCGAAAACCGTGCTGGCCGACAAGGAAGTGATCGATGCTTATCTGGGCGGGGTGGCGGCGTGAGCCTGCTGCAGATAGAGAACCTGGTGGCGTCGCACGGTTTGCTGATGGCGGTTCGCGGTATTTCGTTCAACGTCGAAGAGGGAGAAATCCTTGCACTTGTCGGCGCCAATGGCGCAGGTAAAACCACGCTGTTTCGAACCATCGCCGGAATTCACAAGGCCAACAGTGGCCGAGTCATGTTTCAGGGAAATGATGTCTCGGGTGTTGAGGCCTGCAGGCGAGTGGCCAGTGGCATCGCTCTGGTTCCCGAAGGGCGTCGGCTGTTTCCCGACATGACCGTGGAAGAGAATCTCAAGCTCGGTGCCTCATCGGGTCGCAAGGGGAATTGGGACATTCACCGGGTGCTGGAATCTTTCCCGCAATTGAAAAAAGTTTTCAGATCCAGGGCAAACCATCTGTCCGGCGGCGAGCAGCAGGCCACGGCCATCGGCCGCGCCCTGATGTCCAACCCGACGCTGCTGCTGCTTGATGAAGTATCGCTGGGCCTTTCGCCCCAGGCGGTGGATGGCGTGTATGCCTCCTTGCAGCACCTGATCGACGCGCGCACCACCATCGTGTTGGTCGAGCAGGATCTGAACCGGACACTGGCCGTTGCCCACCGCATCATCTGCATGCTCGAAGGCGAGGTCGTTGCCGACGGCAAGGCTGCCGACATGTCCCGCGAGCAGGTCATGGAGCACTATTTCGGCACTCATCGCGCCGCGCACGTCGAGGCCGTCGCATGAGTTGGGTCAATATTCTGATTCCCGGCATTCTGCTGGGCGGCTACTACGCACTGCTGGCCAGCGGCTTGTCCTTTCTGTTCGGGGTCATGCGTATTATCAATCTCGCCCACGGCAGCCTGGCGGTGCTGGCGGCCTACGCGATATGGGTCATGGCCGACCGCTATCAAATCAATCCGTTTTTCGGTGTACTGATATTGCTGCCTTTCATGGCGTTGTTGGGCTGGGCTCTGCATCGTCTGATCTTCGAGCGCAGTCTCAAGGGCGGCGCGTTGATACCTATTCTGAGTACATTCGGCCTGGCGATGCTGATCGACAATCTGCTGTTCCAGTATTTTGGTGCGGACACACGCTCGCTGGCGCCCTATGTCGATTCCCTGGCCTATGACAGCTGGGAGTTGCCGGGAAATATTTACGTCGGCCAGTTGTCCGTGATTGTCTTTGTCACGGCGCTATTGGTGCTAGGCGGACTGCATCTGATGCTGGCCCGAACCAATCTGGGCCGGCAAATTCGCGCCGCCGCCCAGGATTCAGACGCCGCCCAACTGGTGGGCATCGATTCCCGTCGCACCTATGCCATCGCTTCGGCAATCGCTCTGATGATGGTTGCGCTGGCCGGGCTTTCACTGGCGCTGCGCACCACCTTTGATCCGTACGCGGGACCGCTGCAACTGATTTTTGCCTTTGAGGCGGTTGTCATCGGCGGCGCGGGTTCACTTTGGGGCACGCTGCTGGGCGGTGTGATTCTCGGTGTTGCGCAAAGCATCGGCGCGCATGTGCACCCTCAGGGGTTTCTAATCGCTGGCCACCTGGTATTTTTGATTATTCTGGTCGCGCGACTGTATGTGCTGGACCGGCTGTCCGCCGGGTGGCGGCGATTGCGCGTGAGAACCCGATGAGCAAGGACAATACCGTGACGGTACAGCGCTGGACCCGGCTGTCGATCGCGTCGATCAGCATGGTCGTCCTGTTGCAACTGGTGCTCGCCTTCGCGCCATTGTTTTTGAGCGCCAATGCCGTCGATCGGCTGACGACCCTGTTCATCTACGGAATTCTTGCGTTGATGTGGAACGCGTTGGCCGGTTACGGTGGGCTGGTCTCCATCGGGCATCAGGCTTTTTTTGGCCTCGGCGCCTATGGCGCGATACGGTTGGCCGATGCCGGCATGAGTGTTTACCCTGCCTTGTTTGTCGCGGCGGTGTTGGTGGCCGTGCTCTCCTTGCCCATCTCTGTGGTGATGCTGCGGCTGAGGGAAAGCGAGTTTGCCGTCGGCATGTGGGTGGTGGCCGCGCTGGCGCATCTGCTGGTCAACCTGGACCCGTTGATTCAGGGCGAAACCGGCACCTCGCTAATCGCCTTGAATGTCTATGCGCCGGACGCACGGCGGGCCTACACCTACTGGACGGCGCTGCTGGCCATGGTCGGTCTGGCCTGGTGGGTGTTCTGGCTGCTGCGGGGCCGCCTTGGCACGGCCGCGCAGTCAATTCGCGACAACGAAGAAGCGGCTGCCTCGGTCGGCGTTCGCGTACTCAGTACCAAGCGCACGCTGTTCGTGCTCTCTGCGTTCGGCTGTGCGGTGGCCGGCGCGCTATGGGTGGCGACGACCATCAGCTTCCAGCCCAAGACCTATTTCAGTGTGCAGTGGTCTGCCTACATGCTGTTCATGGTGCTGGTGGGCGGCATCGGTACCTTCGAGGGGCCGATCATCGGCGCGGTGCTGTTCTTCGCGGTGGAAACGGCGTTTGGCGCGACCGGGGTCTGGTACATGATCGGCCTTGGAGGAACCGCGCTGCTGTTTGCCTTGCTGATTCCGAAAGGTATCTGGGGAACGATCGAAGCCCGATTCGGCATTCGGCTGCTTCCCGTGGGCTACTTCCTCAGATCGAATCGCTAGTCATAATCGGCTTGGCCGAATGAGTATCGGCTGACATAAAAGATCTGTTCAGTGGAGCGCGTCACGCCACGGATCGGGCGAAAGACTCATCTCAAATGGCGTGGCGCTCCAGCGCCCGCGAATGCCGACAATTGGTGGCCGACTTCATCCAGACAGCCGGCCATCGATATCTTCAACGCTCTCAACTTCAAGCGTGGCTAGACCTCTTGTGAGTATTCCCCTCGAGCCGGGTAATCTTTGGCAATCGCAAAATCAATAGCGCCAAGCAGGTCTTGAAACTGAGGACGGGCAAACGGCATTGTTTGAACCGCACCGTAGTACAGGGTGCCATCCGGCCTGACGATGAAAACTCCTGGTTCGCTGAACAGCGGCGGTTCATCAATGCCAATTGAAGTCTTTCCACGAGAAGTACTGATGTAAAGCCCCCATTGCCGCGCGCTCTTGAGGCTCAAGCCATACGCCATCTTCATTGCGCTGGCTTTGACTTTTTCGGCCATGGACCGGCCGCGTTCCTCATCGTCACTACTCACCGCGATGACATGAACTCCGCGTTGTTCGAATTCGGGGCTAAGGCGCTCAAGTTCCATAAGGTACTTGGCGCAGATCGGGCAGTGCAGGCCGCGGTAAAAGACAATGAGATCGAAGTGCTCTCCAGGCGTGGCCCCAAGCACAAAACGACCGCCCGTCGTCAGAGGAACATTCAGTGCAGGAACGGGATGCCGAGGCATCAAGGCTGTTGCGGTCATGGGGTGTCCTTTCAAGTTCAGACTGTTGGTAGGGGCCGCCGGGCAAATCATCGCTGCGAATCTTGAAATAGGCGCACTTGACCGACAGATGCCATTTAGTCGTACTATAAGCAACTTATCGTGCACTTATCATTGCTTATCGTACATCGTGAAAACCGCTCCTCGTCTGGATCGCCTCTCCGCTCTTCTGGATGGTCTGGCACCTCGCATTGAAGTTACCCAGCCTGCAGCGGGGATTTCGAAACTCAGTATTGATGCCTCAGTAGGGCCCTTTCTGTACCTGCATCTGTTGACGGCGGGGCAGATGCGCCTGCGTATTCCACCGTCAATTGGCATGACCCTCAACGCGCCCTGCATTATCGTTTGTCGATCTGACACAGCGCATTCGCTCGATGCGATTTCCGTGAATGCATTTCAGCATCTGATGTGCGCCAAGGCGTATCTCGATGGGCCGGTGGCCTTGCTGCTGCTTAACGAGTTCAAGCAGCCGCAGGCCGTTTCACTCGATAGCGCGGACTCGGTGCTCAGTCACGTGATTAACTTGATTTCCGCCGAACTCACGGCACCCCGCTGCGGGCAACCAGCACTTCTCGACCGGGCCGGCGACATACTGTTTATTGGCTTGCTGCGACACCTGATTGCCCATCCAAAAACATCCGGGGGTTTGTTGAGCGGTCTGGCTGATCCACGAATCGCGCGTGCATTGGTTGCCATCCACGCGTCACCGCAAGGCAAATGGACGCTCGAGAGTCTGGCTGAAGAAGCGGGCATGTCTCGAACATCCTTTGCGAATACCTTTCGTGAAGTCATGAATCAACCCCCTGGACAGTATTTGACGAAAATACGATTGTCGATTGCCCGTCGCGCCGTACTCTCGGGAAAGGGACTGAAGGCCGCCGCCAAGGATTCCGGCTACACAAATTCTTCGGCACTTTCTCGGGCGCTGGCGCGAAAAGCGGCGTAAAAATACGCGGCATGCAGCGGGGCATATCTTTGAACATCAGCCACGCAACGATGTTCGTGCTTCGCGCAATTGTCGAAGAATCCAACAAGGCCGCCGTCGGAAAGCGGAGAAATTTGTTACTCTGATTTTTTCAATGAGTCACTTGCTTACGTTCAAGTGACTGTACAAGGAGCGTGAAATCATGACTGAAATCCCGGTGTTCGTTGTCGTCAATTTGGCTGTCACAGATGCGGTGGCCTACCGTCAATATGAGAAAGGATTTTTTCCCATTCTCAAGCGATACGGTGGTGAATTTGTCACCTTCGATGATGCCCCTGTGAATTTTGAGGGAGACGCACCTCGTGCCGGTCGGATGATCATTTTCAAATTTCCTTCCGAAACGAACGCCAAAGACTGGTATGCCGATCCTGAGTATCAGGCTTTGTCAGCCCATCGCCGTGCCGGTACAAAGCTGGAGTTCCTGACGCTGGTGCACGGCATGGCGCCGCGGGCCTGATGACCTCCAAGGGCTCGCCACGAAAAGTTTGCCTGGTCATCGGCGCCGGTGATGCAACCGGTGGCGCGGTTGCACGTCGATTTGCGCGCGAAGGCTATGTCACCTGCGTGACCCGTCGAACGGCGGACAAGCTGGAGCCATTGCTCGAGAAAATACGTGCCGAGGGTAATATCGCGCATGGCTTCGGATCGGATGCGCGCAAGGAAGACGAAGTCATCTCGCTGGTGGATCACATCGAATCCAATATTGGTGCCATTGATGTGCTGGTATTCAACGTCGGCGGCAACTCGCCCAGCAGCATCCTTACCGAAACCACGCGCCGCTACACCAAGATGTGGGAAATGGCCTGTTTGGCCGGATTTTTGAACGGACGCGAAGTGGCCAGGCGCATGGTCGCGCGGGATATTCAAACGAAGCAAAAAGGCATTCCGCACAAAGGTACGATCATCTTCACGGGGGCCACCGCCTCGCTGCGCGGCAGTGCCAATTTCGCCGGCTTCTCGGGCGCCAAGATGGCACTGCGCGCCCTGGCCCAAAGCATGGCGCGCGAGCTTGGCCCAATGGGCGTGCATGTCGCGCACACGATTATCGATGGCGCGATAGACACCGAATTCATCCGGGCTCAATTTCCCGAGCGCTACGCCCTGAAGGACCAAGACGGCATCCTCAATCCCGAACACATTGCCGATGCCTACTGGATGCTGCATCAGCAACCCCGGGACGCTTGGACGCACGAGCTTGACTTGCGCCCTTACATGGAAAAATTCTGAAATCGTCCGGAGACCGCAATGGCAAAACAGTTTGATTTTTACTTTGACTTCGGCAGCCTCGCGTCGTATCTCGCGCACACGCAATTGGCAAACATCTGTGCCGCGACCGGGGCAAGCGTCCAGCTGATGCCAATGTTGCTGGGCGGCGTGTTCAAAGCCACTGGCAATGCCTCGCCCATGAGTGTTCCCGCCAAGGGCCGCTACCTGTTTGTGGATATGAAACGTTATGCAGATGGCTATGGCGTGCCGCTGGAAATGAATTCACATTTCCCGATCATCACCACGACCTTGATGCGCGGCGCCACAGTCTTGCAAATGCGCGGTGACGCCAACTTGCAGAAGTATCTGGACGCCGTGTTTCGCGCGATATGGGTGGACGGGCTCGACATGAACGATCCGGCCATTGTCGGGCAAGTGCTGTCGGGCGCCGGCTTTGATGCCGAGGCTGTCGACGCCATGGCCAACGAGCAGGTGACCAAAGACGAACTTAAAGCCGTCACGGTGCGAGCCGTCGAACGCGGCGTATTCGGCGCGCCGACTTTCTTTGTCGGCGATCAGATGTTCTGGGGGCAAGACCGCATCGAACAGGTCAAGGCCGCTCTGAACGCTTGACATACTGAGGCACCCTCCAGATTGCTCTAAACCATGTTGCATGGGTTGGGGTCGCACAGAATTGGCGAGGCCCTGCCGGAAACTCGGCGCTGGTGACACGGCGCCGATACAGGGTTTGTGCTTTACGGGCACACAAATAGAAGAAGGGCGCAGAGTCTTCTGCGCCCTTGTCGTTTCCGCACCAGTCGCGGACGCGATTCTTCTATCTCTTGACGGCCAGCGGACTAAGTGAAGTGGCCGCCATCGGACTAATTAACTGCCGGGCAGGACAACGATCTTGCCTTTGACCTCACGGTTGGCGATTTTCGCTATGGCCTTTCCCGCGTCGGCGAGCGCGAAACTCTCGCTGACGACGGGACGGATGGTTCCGACAGCGAACCATTCGTTGAGTTGCTGCAGATTGGCGAGGTGGCCCGCCGGATCGTGCTTGGTCGAATCGCCCCAATACACGCCGACAATCGAGCGCTCTTTGAGCAAGGCGAGGTTGAGCGGAATCTTCGGGATCTCGCCGGCGGCGAAACCGATCACCAGCAGGCGCCCGCGCCAGGCCAGAGCGCGCAGCGCCGGCTCGGTGTAGGGGCCGCCCACCGGGTCGTACACGACATCAGCGCCTTTGCCTGCGGTCAGTTCGTTGATGCGGTCTTTGAGGTTTTCGGTCGAGTAATTCACCGTCTCGTCAGCGCCGACTTTCCGGCACAGTTCGAGTTTGTCATCGGTTGAAGCGGCGGCAATTACTCGCGCGCCCATGGCTTTGCCGATCTCGATTGCCGAGACGCCGACGCCACCGGCAGCGCCGAGCACCACCAGAGTTTCGCCGGCCTTCAAGTGGCCGCAATCCTTGAGGGCATGCAGCGAGGTGGCATAGGTCAGCACCAGCGCCGCGCCGGTTTCAAAATCCATATTTGTCGGCAGCGGCATCACGCGCGTCACTTCGGCCAGACACTCCTCGGCGAATCCGCCGGTGCTGGTCAACGCAATGACCCGGTCGCCCGGCTTGAAATGCTTGGCCTCGGCGCCGACCGACTTGACGATGCCCGCAATCTCGGCGCCCGGCGTGAAGGGCAGCGGCGGCTTGACCTGGTAGAGACCTTGCACCATCAGCGCATCGGGAAAATTGACCGCGGCAGCGCGGACTTCAATCAGGACTTGTCGGCTACCGGGCACCGGGGAGGAAACATCCTTCACGACGAGGGTGTCGATCGGACCAAATGCTTCACAAATCAGGGCTTTCATTGGGGGTGTTCCTTTTGTTGTTTTGTTGTGTGTTGTTTCAGGTCAGCGGGGTTGGATTACGCAGATTGAGAATGTCATCCGTGCGCAACTGAATGGCGTTGTTGATCTTGCGATGGGGGATGACGTAGAAGCGGCCTTCGCCCACGGCATCGAATACTGCATTGGCCATGTCGGCGGCACCAAGGCGACCGGCATTTACCGCTTGCGCCATGCGTTCTTCATAAGCCGCTGACAATCCTCCTGCGCTTGCGGCTGTGCCGAAGCGTTCCTGACGATTGCGCGCGGACTGATGGATGCCGGTCGGCACCCAGGCTGGGCATAGCACCGAGACGCCGACTTTCGCCTTGGCGGCAAGCAATTCCCCGAAGAGCGTTTCGGAGATTGTCACCACGCCGTGTTTGCTGACGTTGTAGGCCGCCATGCCTGGGGTAGACAAGAGACCGGCGACAGACGAGGTATTGACGATGTGGCCTTCGTCGCTCTGCTCGAGCATCTTTGGCAGGAAATGCTGGATACCGTAAATCACGCTCCACAGGTTGACGCCCAGCACCCATTCCCAGTCGGCGGTGGAGTGCTCCCAGGTGACGCGCGTCAGTCCGACGCCAGCGTTGTTGCACAGGAGATGCACACCACCGAATCGGGCAAAGGCGGCATCGGCAAGCGCGGCAATTTCTGTTTCGCGGCTGACATCGGTCTTTTGCAGCAATAGTCGCTCGGCGGGCAGCTCCAGCGTTGCCGCCGCCGTTTCGAGCTGGGCGAACTCGATGTCGGCAAGCACCAGGTTCATGCCTTCCCTGGCTGCGCGCCTTGCCAGTTCAAGGCCGATACCGCTGGCGGCACCGGTGATCACTGCCGTACGTTCACTGAAGCTTTTCATTTAGGATCCTCTGTGGATGGCTCGGTGGGAGTTTTAGCTGTGGGGCTAGTTTGTCGTCCGCGCGCGGGTTGGTGTGGCTCGCAGGCCAATCATCTTGAACAGCGTGGCAGAGAGTCGGCTAACGACTTCGTCGGGAGACAGGCGGCCCTCTGGGTGGTACCAGGTGTACATGAAACCCACCACCCCGCCCATGGCCATGGCCGTGATGGTTGTGTCCTCGAAGGACAGCTTGCCTCGTTGCTTGCCCTCATCCATCAAGGCGCCAAGATCGACATAGAAATCATGGGCCAGGCTGCGCAACTCGGCGCGAAACTCGGGGCGCAAGGAGGCGGAGACTCGAAACGCCAGTGCGCTGGCTCGAAAATAGGTGACACAGGCCACTACCCAGCGTTGCAGCCCTTCAGCCAGTTTGAGATGTGCCGGGCGAGAGTCGTCGGCCGGAAACTTCATGGTGCTGAGACAAGCCAGTGAGGCGCGCCAGGTCAGGGTTTCGACGATCTCGTGCTTGTCACGGAAATAGTAATAGACGTAGGGCTTGGTGACGCCAAGCTCGGTGCAGATCATGTCCATCGTGGTGCCGAGAAAGCCATTGCGGTAAAACAGATCTTCGGCCACCGTCAGAATGCGCTCACGCTTTTCAATGCAGACGGCAGTCTCGGTGGCCCTGTTGGCGGAGGGTGCGGTGACTCGAATTGCGTTGTGGGTTACTGGCATGGTTGGGTACATGATGGTGGGCTGGAGCAGAGTGGAGGAACTAATTATACTGATTGGTAGAAATAGTTGTACCGTCTGGTATAAGTTGGTTACCCGCGGGCTTGCGACGGACAATGTGGGTTCAGACAAGGGAGCGTAGGAATATGAGCAAGACCAAGCCGAAGAAGTCCGGGATCGAAACCCTGAGCGGAGTCGATGGTGCTTTCCTCAATCTGGAAACCGAGGCGACACCGATGCATGTCGGCTCGCTCCATCTGTTTGAAACGCCTGTTGGCTACAAGGCAAATTTTTATACCGCCGTGCGCCACATGATGAAAAGCCGCATGGTGCCGGTGCTGCGCCGTCGTCTGGCGAGCCTGCCTTTGCATCTGGCGAACCCGGTCTGGGTTCAGGATGAAATCGATCTCGATCATCACATTCAAAAAGTCCGCCTGCCAAAGCCGGGCACCTGGGCGCAGCTCGAGGCGGTGGTTGCCGATCTTCACGCCGAGCTGCTCGACCGTTCGCGCCCGCTTTGGATGATGTATGTGCTGGAGGGGCTGGCCAGCGGCGAGAAGGCCTACTACTTCAAGATTCATCACGCCATGCTCGATGGCCAGGCCGGGGTGGCACTGGCGGGTGCCCTGTTCGATACCTCCCCCGATGCCGCTCACGGCAAAAGGCCTGCGCAAAAAGTCGCTGGCAAAGCTGCTGCTGCGGTCGCGCGTCGCGTTCCGGGAACACTCGCCGTGGCAGCCACCGCATTTCGTCACGACGCCGCGCAGTACATCAAGCTGGTGCGTGAACTACCCGGAGTGGTACGAACGCTGGCCGGCATCGTGCGCAGCTCGGGAGGCAAGGCGCTCGGCGCGAGCGGAGCGAAGAATGCGCCCGACTTGAACGAGCTGCGCCGCAGTATCTCCTTCGGCCCGCGAACCTCGCTCAATGTGGCCATTACCCCGGAGCGGGGATTTGCCACGGCTACGGTGCCGCGCGCCGACCTCAAGGCCATGGCCTCCGCCAATGCCGCGACGGTCAATGACGTTGTACTGGCGTTGTGCAGCGGGGCACTGCGGCGTTACCTGAAACGCAATGCTTCGATTCCGCGCAAGTCGCTGATAGCATCGATGCCGATATCATTGCGTGAGCAAGGCAATACGGATTTTCGCACCCAGGCCACGCTGAGCCTGGTCAGTCTGGCGACCAACGTCGCCGATCCGCTGAAGCGCCTCAAGGCGATACGCGATTCAGCGGGCGCCACCAAGGCGGTGGCGCAGCAAGCCAAGTCGGTCATCCCGACCGACATTCCGCTGATTGGCGTGCCCTGGATACTCGGTGCGCTGGCGTCGCTTTACGGGCGCAGCGGCGTGGTCAACACGTTACCGATTCTGGCGAACGTGCTGGTTTCCAACGTGCCTGGGCCACCCGTGCCGCTCTATGTCGATGGCTTGCGCATGAGCGGCTATTGGCCTTTGTCCATCGTCGAGCATGGTGTCGGTCTGAATATCACCCTGATGAGCTACGCCGGCAATTTGTGTTTCGGCTTCGTAGTCGCACGTTGTGCTGTGCCGGATGCGCGCCAGTTGGCGGACGACTTTCTCCATGCTTATGAAGAAATGAAGTTGCACCTGCCGGAGGCAGCCGCCGCGTCGCGCAAGACAGCGAGAAAAATGCCTTCAGCACCGAAGAAACCCGTAGCAAAATCGACAGCGGCGACGAGGACGGCGCGGAAAACGCCACCGCAGAAGCCTACCGGCACGAAAGCCCTTGTTGCTCAAAGGAAAGTGGAAAGATCAAAGCCAATTTTGGGTGTGGCAACCAAATCTGCCACCGCAAGCAGGGGTAAGCTAGCAGCAACTCGTACAAGCAAATAGCCGGAGCATCGCATGCCTCATCGTCCTGCCGTTGTCCGCCATAGTCATGTTGGCAAGCCCCACGCGCTGAATTCAATTCTCGAACCGCGTGCCTTGCTGGAAGTGGCATTGTTGCCGGCCTCGTTGCCGCTTCTACTGCAAGCGCCACGCGGCGACGGGCATCCGGTACTGTTACTGCCTGGCTTTTTGGCTGATGAAAAGTCACTGATTGCACTCAGCTTGTTTCTGCAGAGCAAGGGCTACGAAGTGCACACATGGGGGCTGGGGCGAAATGTTGGTTTTCGCAGCAAACATGCCAGCGCCTTGCCGCAGAAAATCCGTCATCTTCACTACATCACTGGGCGCAAGGTCAGCCTGGTTGGCTGGAGTCTGGGTGGCGTGTTTTCAATGTATGGCGCCGAAAGCAATCTGGAATGTGTGCGCTCGATCATCACGCTGGGCAGTCCAATCAGCGTCGATGCCAGCGGCAGCCAGTCGCCCCCCGCGGTCAAAGCGCTCTACCGGCTGGTGTCACACCGCCTCGGCGCCTCGGCGCATGTCATGCAGCCTCGCGCCAAGGCAATGCGCGAAAGCCGCCGGCTGGCGATACCTACCAGCTGTCTGTACTCCTTGGGAGATGGCGTGGTGCCCCCGCAAGAAGCCACCATCGACGGCGACCCCGCTTTGCACGAAAACATTCAAGTGCCCGGCAGCCATCTCGGCTTGGGCTTCAACGGCATCGTACTGGCCATCGTCGCCGACCGACTGGCGCAGCCGGAGGAGGGGTGGCAGCCATTCCGGCCAAAGGGGCTGCTCGCGCGCATTTGGAATCCATCCTCGGCTTCGACGCATGACGATGCGCATTCTCCGGCCAACTGAATTTCAATTCGAAAGACTCTCATGCGACAACTGAGCGAACACGACGCCGCCTACATTTACTCGGACCGGGCTCACGCCAATTCAAACGTCACCCTGTTGCACATCTACGATCAATCCACGGCAGCCGGTGGCATGGTCCGCTTCAAGCAGATTTTGACGCATGTCGAGAGCCGCCTCGGCCGTCTGCCGATATTCCGTCAGAAGATCCTGCGGGTACCGCTGGATCTCGACTATCCCTACTGGATCGAGGACGAGAATTTCTATATCGAATATCACGTGCGCCATATCGCTCTGCCCAAGCCCGGCGATTGGCGCCAGTTCTGCATTCAGGCCGCACGCATTCACGCCCGTCCGCTCGATTTGCAGCGTCCCTTGTGGGAGATGTATGTCATCGAGGGGTTGGACAGTTTTCTCGATCTGCCGGTGGGTAGTTTCGCGGTACTGCTGAAGATTCACCATTCCGCGATCGATGTCGCGCGCCACAATGAAATTACCGCGCTACTGCACGATCTTTCGCCCGATTCGCCGCCACCCGCGCCGCCCGAGCCCTGGTTCCCAGAAGATGCACCGGGAAATCTGAGCCTGCTGGCGCGTGCCGGCTTTAATGTTGCCACCTTCCCCTTGCGTATGGCTCCTTCGCTGGTGCGCAGTTGGACCACCCTGAAGTCGGCCTCGCGAACTTTGGTCGGTGAGCTCCTCGGGCGACCGCACGAGTTTCCTTTGACGCGCTTCAATAGCGAAGTATCTCCGCATCGCGTGTTCGAAACGCGCCGGTTTGCAATGAAGGATTTCAAGGACATTCGAGGTCTGGTGCATGGCGCCACGATCAATGATGTGGTGATGGCGGTATGTGCCGGTGGCCTGCGGCACTATCTGGATATGCAGGGCGAACTGCCGGACGAAAGTCTGGTGGCAGCAGCACCAATCGCCGTGCGAGCGCTGGGTAGCAAAGCGAACGTTGATAAAGAACCGCCGAGTTTTTCCTGGGTGCGCCTGGAACTCGGTACCGATATTGCCGACCCCATCGAGCGCCTGGCTGCGATCCAGGCCACCAGTACATCATCAGACGTTATGGCGCAGGCCGTTAGCGCACGTGAGTTGGTCGTTCTGGCCGAGCACGCGCCTTCGGCGGCGATTGCCGCCACCAGCAAGATGCTGCGCTCGGCCTCGGTCCTGCTCGGTGATTGGGCGCCGCTGGCCAACTGTGCCATCGCCAATATTCCCGGGCCCCAGGTGCCGCTGTACTTGCACGGCGCCCGCCTGACTTATCTGTCGGCGATCATGCCGATTGCCGATGGCATGGGCCTGGTGTTTTCGGTGACCAGCTATGCCGACATGATCGCAATTTCAATAACGGCTTGCTACGAACAATTGCCCGATCCCGAGGTTTTCGCCCAGTGCCTGCGCGACAGCTTTCAGGAATATCTGGCCTTGGTTCGTCCGGTGGCCCGTCGCAGGCCCCGCCCATCGTTGCCAAAGTCGACCTCCCGAAAAGTCGGCGTTGGCGTGACGCCGGCAAAGCGGCGCAAGTCCGCCGCGCGCAAGTCGGCAGCGGTCTGAGATATGGCTACCACTGCTACGGGTTCTGCAGGCATGCCGCATATCGAATATGAGTCGCTCGGTGATCCGGCGCATCCCGCCATTGTCCTCATCATGGGGCTAGGCATGCAATTGACGGGCTGGCCCGATGGTTTTTGTCATGGGCTGGTGGCGCGTGGCTACCGTGTTGTCCGCTTTGACAATCGCGATTGCGGCCTATCCGGCCGCGCACCGGGAAAAAAGCGCGCCAATCTGCTGCTGGCCATGGCCGCCGCGGCGCTTGGTCTGCCGGTGCGCACGCCCTATACGCTGGAAGACATGGCGGGCGACGCGATTGGCTTGATGGACAGGCTGGACATCGCAAAGGCCCACATTGTCGGCGTTTCGATGGGCGGCATGATCGCGCAGGTGTTGGCAGCGCGCTTCCCGCAGCGGGTATTGAGCCTGACCTCGATCATGTCCTCCTCTGGCAACCGGCGTGTGTCGAAGCCCAGCAAGCCGGCGCGCAAAGTACTCATGAGTCGGCCGGCCGATCCAAAAAATCCCGAGTCGGTCATCGATCATCTGGTGGAAACTTTCGGCGTGATCGGCAGCCCCGCGTATCCGGCGACCAAGGAAGAGCTGCGCCAGCGCGTTGGTCACAGTGTGCGGCGCGCCTACGAGCCGGCAGGTACCGCGCGCCAGTTGCTGGCGATCATCGCCTCGGGCGATCGCCGCAAGTTGTTGCGCACCATCAGCGCGCCAACGCTGGTGATTCACGGCGCCGACGATCCGCTGGTACCCGTTGCTGCGGGCCGCGACACCGCACAGAATATCCCCGGGGCTTCGCTGCTGGTGATCGACGGCATGGGCCACGATTTGCCCGATGCCTTGCTGCCAAGGCTGGCGGAAGCCATCGCCGATCATTGCAGCCGAAGCACTGTCGTGCTGCAAAAAACTGCCGCCTAGCATCGTTCAAACCGGCGGGGTCAACGCCGAAAGCGCTCCTCGGCGATGGCGTCGGCGACCTCGCCCGTGGGCCGGCCCTCCGCGCGAGCACGCGCAAAGATTTCCATCAGATTGTCGTAGATGCCGTCGATATGCCTGATCAGCGCGGCACGATCGAAGCCGATGCGCTCATGGTAGATGTCGATAATGCCGCCGGCATTGACCACGTAGTCCGGCGCATACAGAATATTGCGGCGGGCCAGTTCCGCGCCATGACGCGCTTCGGCCAATTGGTTGTTGGCGGCACCGGCGACGACACTGACCTTGAGTTGCGGAATGGTTTCGTCATTGAGTACGGCACCCATGGCACAAGGTGCAAAGACATCGACATCGAGAGCGAAGATGTTTTCAGTGGCGACCACCGCTGCGCCGAATTCATCTGTGGCACGACGTGTCTGTTCCGGGTGAATATCGGCAATCCATAGCTTGGCCCCGGCCTCATGCAACTGGCGGGCAAGATCGGAGCCAACATTGCCCATGCCCTGTATCGCCACTTTGAGACCGTCGAGTTGATCGCTCCCCAGCCGTTCCTTGACCGCGGCCTTGATGCCGACAAAAGTACCGTAGGCCGTAGCCGGCGAGGGGTCGCCGCTGCGCATGCCCGTGTCGGAAGGCTTGTCGGTAGTGCCTCCTACGTGCTGAGTGAATCGGTTCATGTACTTGATGTCGGCAACGCTGGTGCCGGAATCTTCAGCCGCGATGTAGCGACCGTTGAGATTATCAATGGCGCGCGCCAGGGCTTCGAGCAAGGCCGGGGTTTTGTCGGTGCGCGGATTGCCGATCACCACCGATTTACCACCGCCGAGTTTGAGATTCGCCATGGCCGATTTGTAGGTCATGCCGCGCGACAGACGCAGCACGTCGCGCACTGCTTCTTCTTCGCTGGCGTAGGGCCACATGCGGCAGCCGCCTAATGCGGGGCCAAGATTGGAATTATGTATTGCGACAATTGCCTTAAGGCCGCTCTTGTCGTCGCTACAAAATACGACTTGCTCGTGGTCGGCAAAGTCCTGCATTGAAAATACAGTCATGTGTTTCTCCTGTCTGGTCGAAAGGTGCCAGCCAAAGGCGTTTCTTCGCTTGTGGCGAAGATCAGCCTATGGGCAGCAGGTGTTGCGGATTGAAATGAAACCGGCTTAGCCGGCGAGCACCGCGATTGTCTTGCGTGTAATGCCTGTGGTTGGCGTCAAGGCTTCCTTGCGATGGAATGCGGCCAGCAGTTCGGCCTGGCGCTGCGTGGCGTGTTTTGCGTAGCGTTCACGAATGTGACCGTAGCCGCGAATCTGCTCGGGCAGCGAAGCGAGCTCGATTGCCGTGACATGGTTGCCGGCTTCCAGGCCCGTGATGACTTCCTCGACAAGTTTTTCGTAGTCGGCAAGCAGACGGCGGTCGAGCTTGCGGTCGGCGCTGCCCTTGAAGGGATCGAGGGCGCCGCCACGCAAGCCCTTGAAGCGCGCCAGTAACCCCATGGCTTTCAGCATCCAGGGGCCGAAGCGGCGCTTTTGCGGCTGCCCGGTGGCAGGATCGTTTCTGGAGAGCAAAGGCGGCGCCAGGTTGAAAACCAATTGATAGTCACCTTCGAAGGTGTCGGCCACGCGCTGCAGAAAATCGCTGTCGGTGTAGAGCCGCGCTACTTCGTACTCGTCCTTGTAGGCCAGGAGCTTGTAGTAATTGCGCGCCACGGCCTCGGTCAGCAGAGTGATGCCCGGTGCGAGTTTTGACTCGGCCAGACGCACGCGTTCGATCAGCGTTCGATAGCGATCCGCGTAGGCCATGTCCTGATAAGCCACCAGTAGCTCGCTGCGGCGGCTGATGATTTCGTCGAGTGTGGTCGACAGCCTGTGATGTTCGGGCTGGCCGTGGGGCGGCTTGGCTGCGGCGGCCACCGCCTGCGGGTCGACGGCAGCGCGTCGGCCCCATTGGAAGGCAGCAATGTTCTGCTGCACGGCCGTACCGTTGATTTCGATGGCCTTGAAAATCGCCTCCCGTGTCAGCGGCACCAGACCTTTTTGCCAGGAATAGCCCAGCATGAACAGATTGGTCGCAATCGAATCACCGAGCAGGGCCGTTGCCATTCGCGAGGCGTCGAGCAGTTCGATATTCTCGGTGCCGACCGCTTCGGCAATTTGCTGCTCCATTGCGGCGAGCGGAAATTGCGGATCGTGGTCTTTCATCACATCGCCGGAGCGCGCCTGGGCCGCAAAACCGCGTACGAACTCGCTGGTCATGGTCTGGTCGCTGTTGATGATGGCGCGAGTGAAACCGTTGCGCATCTTGGCCAGCGACTCGTCGCTGGCGGATACCACCAGATCGCAGCCGATCACGGCATTGGCTTCGCCGGCCGCCACGCGCGCGGCGTGAAGTTGTTCCTGACGGTCGGCAATCCGCACGTGCGACCAGACGGCGCCGCCCTTTTGCGCGAGACCGGCCATGTCGAGCACCGATATGCCCTTGCCTTCCAGATGCGCGGCCATGCCAAGCAGGGCGCCGATGGTGACCACACCCGTGCCTCCCACGCCGGTGACGACAATGCCCCAGGGTTCGGCGGTCGACGGCAGTTGTGCCTCGGGTAGCGCATCAAAAATATTGGGTGTGATGCTGGCGGCTTTGCCCTTGCGCAGCTTGCCGCCTTCAATGGTGACAAAGCTCGGGCAAAAACCCTTGACGCAGGAATAGTCCTTGTTGCACGAGGACTGGTCGATGGAGCGCTTTCTACCGAATTCGGTCTCGACCGAGACCACCGACATGCAGTTGGACTTTTCGCTGCAATCGCCGCAGCCCTCGCAAACCAGATCGTTGATGACAACGCGTACGGCCGGGTCGGGGAATTTGCCGCGCTTGCGCCGACGGCGTTTTTCCGCAGCGCAAGTCTGGTCATAGACCAGCGCCGAGACCCCGACCACTTCGCGCAGTTCGCGCTGCACCAGGTCAAGCTCGTCGCGGTGACGTACTGGAACGCCCGGTGCCAGACCGATTGCCCCTGCGTATTTTTCGGGTTGATCGGTGACGATCACAATGCGGCCGACGCCTTCGGCAGCCAGTTGACGCGTGATGATCGGCACGTTCAGCGTGCCGTCATGCGGCTGGCCGCCGGTCATCGCCACGGCGTCGTTGTAGAGCAGCTTGTAGGTGATGTTGACCTTGGCCGCCACTGCAGCGCGAATGGCAAGAATGCCGGAATGGAAATAAGTGCCGTCGCCTAAGTTGGTGAACACATGCGGGGTCTTGGTATAGGGTGCTTGGCCGACCCATTGCACGCCTTCGCCGCCCATTTGGCAGAAGAACTGGGTGGTTTCGGGCGACAGCCAGGTGGCCATGTAATGGCAACCGATACCGGCAATTGCGCGCGAGCCATTCGGTACTTTGGTCGAAGTGTTGTGCGGGCAACCCGAGCAATAGTGCGGCACGCGTTCTATTGTTTGGCGTGGGCGTGCCAGCGCGGCCTCCTTCTCAACCAGAAATTCCAGCCGGTCCTTGATCTTCAGCGAGGTATAGAAAAGCCCTACGCGTGCCGCAATGGCGCGTGCCACCATGGCCGGCGTCAGTTCGCCAGCGGCCGGCAGCAGCCAGTCGCTGTGAGGCAAAGCCCATTCACCTTTTTCGTCGAATTTGCCGATCACGCGCGGGCGGACGTTCTCGCTCCAGTTGTAGAGTTCTTCCTTGAGCTGGTATTCAAGAAACTGGCGCTTTTCCTCGACCACCAGAATTTCATCCAGGCCGTCGGCAAACTTGCGCACGCCCTCGGCTTCCAGCGGCCACACCATGCCGACCTTGTACAAGCGGATGCCGATTTCGGCCGCCACCGTTTCGTCAATGCCAAGGTCATCGAGCGCCTGGCGCACATCGAGGTAACTCTTGCCGCTGGATATGATGCCGAGCTTGGCTTCGGGGCTGTCGAACACCATTTTGTTGAGGCCGTTAGCGCGACAGTAAGCCAGCGCGGCATACAGCTTGTGATGCACCAGACGTTCTTCCTGCACCAGCGGCGGATCAGGCCAGCGCAGGTTGAGGCCGTCAGTCGGCATGTTGAAGTCGGTTGGGATCACGGGCTGAACGGCAAACGGATCAACGTTCACTGTCGCCGAAGTTTCCACTGTATCGGTCAGCGCCTTGAATGCCACCCAGCAGCCCGAGTAGCGCGAAAGCGCAAAGCCGTGCAGGCCGTACTCGAGATATTCCTGAATCCCGGCCGGCGCCAGCACCGGCATCATCATCGCCTTGAAGATGTGCTCGGTCTGGTGCGGCAGGGTGGAGGATTTCGCCGCGTGATCATCGCCGGCAATGGCTAGTACGCCACCGAATTTTGAAGTGCCCGCCGCGTTGGCGTGGCGGAACACATCGCCGGTGCGGTCCACACCGGGACCCTTGCCATACCAAATAGAGAAGACGCCGTCGTAGCTGGCGTTCTTGTCCTGGGTCAGTTGTTGCGTGCCCCATATAGCCGTTGCTGCGAGGTCTTCATTGAGCCCGGCCTGAAAGCGAATGTGCTGGGGCTCAAGAATTTTCTTGGCTTTCCAGAATTCCTGATCGACGCTGCCCAAAGGCGAACCTCGATAGCCGCTGACAAATCCGGCGGTATTGAGACCGGCGGCTTGATCGCGTTGGCGTTGCATCAGGGACAGGCGGACGAGAGCCTGAATGCCGGTCATATAGACGCGGCCGGTGGTAAGCGTGTACTTGTCGTCCAGCGAAACGTTGGGAAGTGTCATGGCGGGTATCCTTTCAGCGTCTCAGAGCTTCAACTGGCAGCGCTTGTGGCGCCCGTCTCAACCCTGCCGACGTCATCTCCTCGTTGGTCTAGGTTTGGGTGCTCACGGTAGCAAGACACCTGTGCGCATTTTACGGATAAGCAGCACAGAAATCATTTCGGATTTGAAATTATTGTGCCTACTGGCGGCGATACCCATGCCGCCCGTCGATTTAGTGTGAAATAACGTGTGCGGAGCGACGGGTGATAGTCGAGCGAAGCGAGCCGACCAGTAGCCCCCGTGAGGGGGATGGGGGGCGGGCCTTCAATTTGCTTTTTGCGTGTTTCATCTTCTGCGGGTGGAGCGGGCTGCTATGAGCTTTAGATGAGACTTCTCAGTTCCCGCAGCACTACGGAAAGCATCGCCAGATCCAGTACCGGACCGGTCTTCAGATCCGTCACCATGTCCCTCAGTCGCGCCAGGGTCGAAGGATTCGCGGCCTCCCACGCGGCGAGCATTTGAGTGGCATCGGTGCCGCTCGGTGACAGTTTGATTACGCTCAGGGTCAGCAGTCTCATCTGCCTTGACAGGTCGTCGCGCAGGGCATTGCGCGCCAGACCCTGCCAGTGGGTATCGGAGGGAAGCGAATTGATCTGGATTCCAAACCAGCGTATCTCCAGTATTCCGACCAGGGCAAAGTAGACTTCGGCGACCCGGTCTACGCTTTGCTGGCTGTGCATCGCAATATCCACGACATCGAGTACAGCGTACGAGGTATCCAGTCCCGCGACTTGTTTCGCGGTGGCCTCAGGCACTCCGGCAGACTCCAGTTCCGCCCAACGCTGGTTGACCGCGTTGAGATCTCCCTCGTTCAGCAAACCGGAAAGTTTGCCGCTGAGATGCGCGACGCCGGGGCGGAAGAGTTCGACGACTTCGCCCATCGGTACTTTTTCGTGACGCGTACGCAAAAACCATAACACGGCGCGCAACAGCAGGCGTCCTGCATCGATCAGCATCTGGTTTTGCAGCGGGGCTGCGATCTTGCCATCCAGCGCCTGGATCTCGGACCAAAGCGACGGAAAATCGAAAATGTCGCGCACCAGAATATAGGCACGCACCACATCGTGAGCTTCTGCGCCGGTGTCCTCGCACATCCGATGCACGAAAACGATTCCGACACTATTTGTCATCGAATTGGTCAACACGGTGGCGACAATTTCACGCTTCAGTGGATGCCGATTCATTACGCTGGCGTAGCGTTTCTGCAAGACCTTGGGGAAGTAACCTCTTAGTACCGGCTCCACGTAGGGATCGTCGACCAGATCGGACGCGACCAATTGGTCGGACAGTACCATCTTGCTGTAGGCCAGCAACACTGCCCGCTCCGGCGAGCACAGCCCCTGGTGTGCCGCGCGGCGCTCGGCAATCTGCTCGTCCGTTGGCAAGTATTCGACGGCACGATCAAGGCGTCCCGACTTCTCAAGATGGCGGATGAATCGCTGCTGCGCATCGAGCATCTTCTCTGCCCGGGTGCCGGTCACGGAAAGACACTGGCCCTGATAGTAGTTGTCGGCAAGTGCCAGCTCACCCACTTCGTCGGTCATTTCCATCAGCAGTTTGTTGCGCTGCTTTTCGGTCAATTCGCCGTCTGCTTCTACCAGACCGAGCAGGATCTTGATATTGACTTCGTGATCCGAGCAGTCGACCCCCGCAGAGTTGTCGATGGCATCGGTATAGATTCGGCCTCCGTTCAGGGCATATTCGATGCGTCCGAGTTGTGTGCAGCCAAGGTTGCCGCCTTCCGCCACAACCTTGCAGCGAAGCTCGGCGCCATTGATCCGCACCGCATCGTTGGCGCGATCGCCGACCTCGGCGTTGCGCTGGCTGGTGGCCTTTATGTAGGTGCCGATGCCGCCGTTGTAGAACAGATCGACCGGCGCCTTGAGGATCGCCTTCATCAGTTCCACCGGGGTCAGGGTATCCGCGGTCACGCCCAGTATCTTTTGTACTTCGGCCGTCAGCGGCAGGGTCTTTGCGCTGCGCGGATAGACGCCGCCGCCTATCGAGATCAGGGACTTGTCGTAATCGTCCCAGGACGAGCGCGGCAGAACAAACAGGCGCTGGCGTTCCTTGTAGCTCGCCTCCGTATCGGGGTTCGGATCCAGAAAAATATGGCGATGGTCGAATGCCGCCACCAGTTTGATATGACGCGACAACAGCATGCCGTTGCCGAAAACATCGCCCGACATGTCGCCGACGCCGGCCACAGTAAAAGCCGTGGACTGGGTGTCTATACCCATTTCTAGAAAATGACGCTTGACCGATTCCCAGGCGCCGCGCGCGGTGATGCCCATTTTCTTGTGGTCGTATCCGACCGAGCCGCCCGATGCAAACGCATCGCCCAGCCAGTGCCCATATTCGGCACTGACCTCGTTGGCATAATCAGAAAATGTCGCGGTGCCCTTGTCGGCGGCCACGACCAGATAAGAGTCGTCGCCGTCATGTCTGACGACATTTTCTGGCGGAACCGTTTGATTGCCAACCAGGTTGTCGGTGATGTCGAGCAGGCCCCGCAGAAAGGTCTTGTAGCACGCGATGCCTTCCTTCAGATAGGCTTCGCGATCTGCCTGCGGCGGCGCACTTTTGAGCACGAAGCCGCCCTTGGAGCCGACCGGAACGATGACCACGTTCTTGACCATCTGGGCCTTCACCAGTCCCAGCACTTCGGTGCGGAAATCTTCCATGCGATCGGACCAGCGCAGCCCGCCTCTGGCCACCTTGCCGCCGCGCAAATGGATGCCCTCGATCCGTGGCGAATACAGCCAGATTTCATACAGCGGCTTGGGCTCCGGCAGTTCGGGGACTTTGGCCGACTCAAGCTTGAAGGAAACATAGGGCTTGCGGCAGCCGGCTTTGTCGCGCTGGTAATAGCTGGTGCGAATCGTGGCCTGGATGACCGCGAGGAAGCGTCGCAGGATGCGATCGTCATCGGCGCTCGCCACGCTATCCAGCGCCTGTTTGATTTTCTGGATCAGCGCGGCCTGAACGGCATCGCGATCTCCTTTTGCCGCCGGATCAAAACGTGCGTGGAACAAGGCAACAAGCAGCCGCGTGATCGCGGTGTTGTCGACCAGGGTCTGCTCGATATACGACTGGCTGAAAGTGAACCCGGCCTGGCGCAGGTACTTGGCATAGGCGCGCAGGACGATGACTTCATCGGTCGACAATCCGGCCGCCAGCACCAGCCGATTGAAGCCGTCGCTTTCAATCTCGCGACGCCAGACCTTGGCAAAGCTGTCTTCGAACAGCGGCCTCACCGTCGAGATATCCGGCAATTCGATTGCGGTGCTCATCCCGAAGTCGTGGATATGCATCGTACCGGCCTCGCCGCGATCGAGCGTGAAGGATTGCTCGTCGAGTACCGACACCCCCATGTTCTCCAACATGGGCAGGCTGGCGGAGAGCGGGATCGGCGCACCCATCCGGTATACCCGCAAGCGCAGGGATTCGCTGCCGGCCTCAACCGGTCGATACAGCCGCATAGTGAGCGGTTCGGCCTCGGACAGCAGCTCCATTGCCTGAATGTCGCGAACCGCAATGCGCACACTGACGGTATCGCGGTAGGCCGGCGGGAAGGCAGCACAATAGGTGTCCAGTAGCTGGTTTGCAATTTCCTCGCCACGGCTCTCATTCAGGGCGAGTCGCAGGTCGTCCGCCCAATCGCGCAAGGCCAGAACGATATCGGCCTCGATGTCGCGCGGATCAACAACCGACTCCTCTTGCGGCGAGCTGCGCACCATGAAATGGATACGCGCCAGCGTGGCCTCAGAAAGTTCCACCGTGAATTCGACACTAAGACCGTGCAGCGCACGTTTCAGAACTTCCTGGATGCGCAGGCGGGACTCGGTATTGAATTTCTCCCGCGGCAGGTAAACCAGACAGGAATAGTAGCGGCCATAGGCCTCGCGGCGGATAAAAACGCGAATCTTGCGGCGGTCTCCCAGGCGCAGGATTCCCAGCGTCATCTCCAGCAAACTGGTTTCGTCGATCTGAAACAATTCGTCGCGCGGAAAGGCCTCCAATATGGTCAGCAGATTTTTTCCCATGTGGCTATTGGGTGCAAAGCCAGCTCTCTCTACCACCGCCGTCGCCTTGTTGCGCAGCAGCGGAATCTCTCGTAGTCGGGCGTGATAGGCAGACGATGTATATAGGCCGACGAAGCGGCGTTCGCCGATGACCTTGCCCTTGGCGTCGAAGCGCTTGATGCCGATGTAATCAAGGTAGCCGGGGCGGTGCACCGTGGCCCGCACATTGGCCTTGGTCAGGACCAGCAGATTCGGTAACCGGGCAAGTTTGCGAATGTTGGGTGGGGATTCGGAAAAGCTGTTTGACATGCCGCCCTGCGGCGCCTCGCGCAGCAGACCCAGCCCGCTCTCGGGAATAATTCTGAGTGAATCTTCGCCGTTCTTCGACAGCAGTTCGTACTCGCGGAAGCCAAGAAAAGTAAAGTGGCCGTCGTTTGCCCAGCTCAGAAAGACCCGCCCTTCGGCAACTTCAGCCTCGCTCAGGCCGGCCGGCGGTGAATCGAGTTCCTTGATGATGCCGCTCATGCGATTCAGCATCGGCTGCCAGTCGGTCACTGTGTGCCTAACATCGGCAAGAACAGAAAGCAGGCTGTCTTCAATTGCCTTCAATCGCGCCGGATCGGTCTCTCTGTCGATCTCGACATGCATGAATGATTCCGACTTTCCATCGGCCCCGCCGTCGGCAATCGTACTCAGTTTGCCTTTCGCATCGCGCTGGGTGGGAAATACCGGATGAATCATCAGGTGCAGGGTATAGCCCAGTCGATTGACTTCCATGGTCACAGAATCAACCAGGAAGGGCATATCGTCGTTGACGATATCGATGACGGTATGCGGCGAGGCCCAGCCGTGTTCCTCGATCTGGGCGTTGTACACCCTTATCTTTGGTGCGCCACTGGAGTAGGAACGCCCAAAAGAGAGGTGGGCCATGGCCGCGCCATAGAGGTCCTCGACGCTGCGCTCCTGCAGATCCTCGGGGTCTACCTGCTCATAATAGATGGCGACGAAGCGCTTTGCTTCGTCATGCTTCGATTGCGGCAAGCGGGCCACGGCCAATTTAAGAACGGCGGCGAGAATATCCTGTTTCTTTTCTTCTAGATGATCCAGCATATGTCCTCCTTGGGGCTATTCGTTGCCAGATTAACAGACGTGGGCTGGCGGACTTAAGGTTCACCGCCACAACTGCAGGTCTAGGGCGGTCGCGTGCCGCGTATTCCGGGTCGCTATGGTGGCTGCCACTGCTTGCAGCGACAAGGACTCAGCTACTTGCCAGTGGGGCAAGACCCAAGTCGAGACCATGGCGTTGCAGTGCCACCGATATTTCGGCGGCGCGGCGCATCTCGCGTATTCCCTTGTAAAGATTCACCGCCTGCGGATAGCTGCGCTGCATCATGCCCAGCCATTGCTTCAGGCGGCCGGGCGATTGATGCGCGGGCAGCTTCAACTGAACCCGCATCCAGAAATCCGTGATCATGTGTTTGATTGCATCCCAGTCGGCGTCGCTGGCGTGTTCGGTGTCGCCGCGCCGAATTCGGCTCGCCAGCAGTGGATCGGCCACCGCGCCGCGGCCGAGCATGACGTCGCTGCAACCGGTGGCGGCGCAGATGTTGCGGTAATCGGCCAGCGTCCACACCTCGCCGTTGGCGATCAGCGGCAGCTTTACCACCTGCCGGATACGCGCCACATGTTCCCAGCGCACCAGTGGCCGGTAACCATCAGCCTTGGTACGGGCGTGCACCACCAGTTCGTCGGCACCGCCGGCTTCCAGCGCCAGGGCGCAATCCAGCGCGCGATGGGTATCTTCTATACCCAGGCGCATCTTGGCCGTCACCGGAATTTCTGGCGGTACGGCTCGGCGCACGGCGCTGGCAATGCTGTGCAGCAACTCGGGTTCGTCCAGCAGCGCCGCGCCGCCGCGGTGACGATTCACCAGCGGTGTCGGGCAACCAAAATTCAAGTCTATGCCGGCCGGCTTGAGCTGCGCCAGATGCGCCGCATTCAGGCCGAGCAGGGTCGGTTCCGAGCCGAGCAGCTGAATGCGCACGGGGGTGCCGCTGGCCGTGCGCGACCCGTTTTTAAGCTCCGGGCTGAAGCGCGTGTAACAACTGTGCGGCAGCACGGTGTTGGTGACGCGGACGAACTCGGTTACGCACCAGTCGTAGCCGCCGGCCGAGGTGAGTACCGCGCGCAGCACGTCGTCGGCAAGGCCTTCCATGGGGGCGAGGATGAGGCGGCTCATCGTCGATGCCGGATGCAGGTGAAAAATTGCCGTATCACCAGCGCCGAGTTTTCAGGTTTTTGCGAAATCAATGCGCGACCGGCGTGATGCTGATCTGCCGCCCTTTCTTCATCTTGCCGACGACGTGCATCTCGCACTTCTTGCAATCGAAGCGCAGCGTCAGTCGCTCCTTGCCATTCACCAGTGTCATCGGCTCCGCATTGACGCCCGTAACCCAGCCCTTGGCTTCCTTCGGGCACAGGCTGTGGCTGTAGCGCAGGCAGTGCTTGGTGATCATCAGCGAGACATCGCCGGGCGTGGTGTCCGCCTCGTAGGCATCGGCGATCAGTTCGACGCCATGGCGTCGATAAAAATCGCGCGCCGCGCTGTTGAGCACATTGGCGAGATAGGAAAGTTCCTTTTCGGGGTAGACGCATGGCGGCTCAAGCGGCGCGGTGCGTGCCAGCCGGGGCCTTGCTGCCTCGCGCGCGGTAACGAGTTTTTCCACCGCGTCACGGCGCAGCGCATTGATAGTCGCGGCGGGCAGGAACCAGGGCTCGCTCAGCACCAGTTTGACTTCGCCCGCCCTGAAGTCGGTGGCGCCAAGTTTGCCCAGACTTTCGCCGAAGCCGACCAGAGCGCGCTGCGGATCTTTCGCCATTTCCTTGGCATGAACAATGGCGGCGCTGGCTTCGATGCCGTCCTCGTCGCGCAGCAGCAGTGCAAAGCCGTCGGCCGTTTCCGTCAGTTCGATGGCAACGGCAATGCGGCGTTCTGCCGAATCCTTTTCCAGCAGGCGTTCGAATGCCTGGTCGCGATTGCGCAGTATCTCGATACCGGGTTTGAAGCCCTCGGGGTCGTCCGGCATCTCGTTGGGGTACAGACGTTTGCCCTTGGCCACATTGATGCGCAAGCCGGCAAGCTTTCTGCCGCGCGACAGATAGCTGATGCCGTCGCCATTGGCGAAGTCTTCCTCGCTGTCGACCTCGAACCAGTCGGGGCCGATGCGCGTGATCGTGCCGCTGGCTTCACCGGCAAAGCTCGGCGTGTCGAAGGCGCCGATGTCGGGCTGGCGGCCGTTGACAAAGTAGTCGGTGGCGCCGCGGTTGAAGCTTTTCTCCGGACGCGGTGTAAAGGTATGGCTACTGCGTCCCGACGAAGCGCGTGAATAATGTGGCACCTCTTCGATAATGCGGTCGAGCAGTTGCCGGTAATGCGCGGTGGAATTTTTGACATAGGCCATGTCTTTGAGCCGGCCCTCGATCTTGAAGGAGCGAATGCCGGCGTCGGCCAGCGCGCGCAGGTTGGCGCTTTGGTCGTTGTCCTTCATCGACAGCAGGTGTTTGTCGAAGGCCACGATGCGGCCCTGCTTGTCTTCCAGGTTGTAGGGCAGGCGGCAGGCCTGCGAGCACTCGCCGCGATTGGCGCTGCGCCCGGTGTGGGCGTGGCTGATGTAGCACTGGCCGGAAAAGGCCACACACAGCGCGCCGTGGATGAAGAATTCGAGGATGGGGGCCGGGTTTGCCAAGCCATTCGCCGTATCGCCAGCGCCGACTTTTACAGAGGTGGCAATTTTCTCGATCTCCAGCAGCGACAGCTCGCGCGCCAGCACGATTTGCGAGAACCCGACATCGGCAAGAAATTTCGCGCGTTCCGGCGTGCGAATGTCAGTCTGGGTCGAGGCATGAAGCTGGATCGGTGGCAAGTCCAGTTGCAGCAATCCCATGTCCTGCACGATCAGCGCATCGGCGCCGGCTTCATACACCTGCCAGGCCATGCGCCGCGCGTCTTCCAGCTCATCGTCGCGCAGGATGGTGTTAAGCGTGATGAAAATCTTGGCGTGAAAGCGGTGCGCAAACTGCGTCAGCCGCTCGATATCGGCCACGCTGTTACCGGCGTCATGCCGCGCACCAAACGCCGGCCCGCCGATGTACACCGCGTCGGCGCCATGGCGGATCGCTTCAATGCCGATATCGGCATTTTTGGCGGGTGCAAGAAGTTCAAGAGTGGTGCTCATTTTCCTGCGACCAGTAGCGATGCGTTCAAGGGATTCATGACTTCGATGTCCGCCGCCAGACGGAAGCTTTCCTCGCCAGGGTAGATGACCAGTTTGCGCGTCGGCTTCAGATCGGCGCAGGCCTCATGGAAGCCGCGCGCGAGCTTCGGCGCGAGACTACGCTTGATTTCAATGGCCCACAATTCACCATTCGGCCACGACAGCAAAAGGTCGATTTCCGCACCGCCGCTGCTGCGGTAAAAATGTCCCTGGACATCGTCAGCGGCACTGGTGAGCAGATTTTCGATAACGAAGCATTCCCAACTCTGGCCGATCACCGGGTGAGACAGAAGGGCTTCCTTGTCAGCGATGCCGAGCAGGGCATGAATCAGGCCGCTGTCACGGACATATACCTTGGGCGACTTCACCAGCCGTTTGCCCAGGTTGGCATGCCACGGGGGCAGGCGGCGCACCAGGAGCAAGTCTGTGAGAAGGTCGAGATAGGCCGCTGCCGTTTTGGCATCCACGCCCAGGTTGCGCGCAAACTGGGCCGTGTTGAGCAAGCCGCCCTGATGATGCGCCAGCATGGCCCAGAACCGGCGCAGGGTTTCGGCGGCGATACGCGGACCGAATTGCGGAATGTCGCGCTCCAGGTAGCTGCGGATGAAATCCTGCCGCCAGCGCAGGCTGCGTGCCGTGCTCGACGCCAGCAGGCTATCCGGAAAGCCGCCGCGCAGCCAGAGTTTATCCGCCGGCAGGTGCTGTGTTTCAAGCCGGTTCAGCGGAGTCAATTCCAGGTAGGTAACGCGCCCCGCCAGGGTCTCGCCGGACTGTTTGAGCAGATCGAGCGATGCCGAGCCGAGCAGCAGATAACGGCCGGTTTTTTTTCCGGTGCGGCGGCCCTTGTCGATCAAGCCGCGCAGTACCGGAAACAGGCCCGGCGCGCGGTGCACTTCATCGAGAATGACCAGTTCGTCGGCGTGATCGCCCAGATAGAGCTCCGCCTGGGCCAGCTTGCCGCGATCCTGCTCCGATTCAAGGTCTAGATAGAGCCAGGGCTGCGTGCCGGCCTTCGCCACTTCCAGCGCCAGCGTGGTCTTTCCCGCCTGGCGCGGGCCGAGCAGCGCCACCGCAGGCGAATGGGCCAGAGCATCAGTCAGGAATGGCGTCAGAGATCGACTAATCATCCATGCAATTATGGAGTTACATTGGCATTATTGCAAGCTTATTGCTGATGCGAGGTGGGCTGAAATTCTGGCTATGTGTTTCGTCGAGCCGCCTGAGAAAGGCGGCCTCAGGTGGATTTCAACCCGGCACGGTCCATGCATCGCATCGAATTCCTCAACCCGTAAAGGAAAGGAACCACTATGTACATTACAGATAGCCAGCTCACGCTGGGGAGTTCGCACGTCCTGGAGGAAAGCAGCGTTTACACCAGTACCCTGGAAAGGATCCGCGACCCGGCTGCGGCAGAGGGGGCCAGCGGCCGCTTCGAGCAGGTGCTGAACAAAATGATGGGTGCGCATTTGCAGCGCAGCACCCTGGATCACATGCGCCCTTGCTGTCGTCCACCGCAGCAAAAACACGCCATGCTGGAAGCCATGTTCGCCATGCTGTTCGGCGCGGACGCACGCACAAGTTCTTCCGTGCGCGAGTTGCTGACGGGCGTCGAGCGCGGCCCGGCGGGCTTCGATCCGGCGCTGCTCTCGCTCAACGCACCACGGCCACGATGGCAACTGACCCAGACGCTGCAGCGCAAGGAAACGGAAAGTTGCGACTTCGCGGCAAGCGGCAAAGTTTGCCTGGCCGACGGCAGCCAGCGGCAATTCGAGGTCGGTTTTCATATGGAGCGCAGCGAAGAGCTCAGCAAGACCGTCAGCAAGACCCTGTTCGACCCGCTGGTGATCGACTGCGCGGCACCCAAGGCCGGCGTCGTGGGCGAAGAGGTCGCGTTCGATCTGAATTGCGACGGCACAACCGAGCAGATGCGATTGCCGGGCGGCGGCTCGGCTTTCCTGTTTCTTGATCGCAATCACAACGGCCAGGCCGATGACGGCAGCGAACTGTTCGGGCCGCAAAGCGGCAACGGCTTTGCCGAACTCGCACGGCTCGATAGCGACAACAACGGCTGGATCGACAGTGCCGACCCGGCCTTTGCCGAGCTGATGCTGTGGCAGTCCGGCGCGGTTGGCAGCCAGCAAGTGCAAGGCCTTGCCGCGGCTGGCATCGGCGCGCTGGCAACCGCTGCAGTGGCGACGCCGTTTGCATTGAAGGCGGAGGGCGAGCAGGTCGGGCAGATGCGATCGAGCAGCATCTGGTTGGGCGAAACCGGCGGTGCGGGCACCATCCGGCAAGTTGATGTAGCAACACGGCCGGTAACTGAAACAGCGGGGGCGGGAACGCCGGCCTGAGCAGTGGTTATTCAGCGCAAGGCGGCCCGGCCTGATCTGGTCGGGCCGCTAGCCTGCCGCGCTCGCTTCCAACAATCTCAGCGTGGCGGCGTCGCGCTGGCCGGCGTAGTACTTTTCCAGCGCAGCGGAGAAGGCGGCGTCCGCGCCGGGCACCGATTCAAACAAGGTCATTGACGAGCGGAATTTCATGTCGTCCGGCGAACCGAATATCTGATGTGCGCTGCGGCCCTCGACGCTATTCACCGCCAGCGTGCACGCCAGCAGCCGCGCGCCGAGTAGCGGATGCTGCAGGTAGGCGCTCGCCTCGGTCAGGCTCCTTATCGCATAGCGTCGCGCCATGCCGCTGTGGCCAAGGCCGTCGAATTGCGGAAACACAAACCATATCCAGTGCGAAGTTTTCTGCCCGGTGCGCAGTTCGCGCAGCGCGTCGTCAATGCGGCCTTCCTGCGCGCTGAGGAAGCGCTGCAGGTCGAAGGGGTCGGAGGGGTTGCCGTTGGTGGAATTGCTCATGCGCGACTCCTGCATTCAATCTGGCGCCGTATCGCCATCCGCTACGGCGAGGAGACCTGCCCGCGAAGCGGAATCCCAGGTCTGCAAAGCTGAGCGTCTTTTGCTCGACCGCCTTGTAGCGCTTTGCTTCATCAGCGCCGAGTTTCCGCCTCAGCCCTTGCGCGCGGCGGCGCCGATGCCGGCTACGATCAGCAAGAAGGCCACGCCGTGATACGGCTGCGGCCATTCGCCGATGACCAGTACCGAAAGCACGGCAGCGATCAGCGGTGTCAGGTTGTAGAACACGGCGGCCAGTGCCGGTCCGCCCTCGGTCACCGCCAGGCCCCAGCAACGATAGGCGATTACCGACGGGCCCACCGCGATGAACACGATGGTTGCCAGCAGCCCCGCGTTCCAGTCCGGCGTCACCGAAGGGGCGACAGCCTCGTGCAGGCCGGCGGCGGCGAACGCAATCACCGTTCCAAACACGCATTGCGCCAGCAAAAATTCCGCCCAGGTCCAGTCCGGCCGTGCCGCGCCGCGCATGCTGGCCGGCGGGCGTGCCAGCATCCAGCTATACACCGCCCAACCGACGATGGCCAGCACCATCAGCAAATCACCCTCGACCAGTTGAATGTTCCACAGCACCTGCGGGTCGCCGCGCGACAGCACCGTCAACACCCCCACCAATGAAAGCGCCGCGCCAGTCAATTGCCGCCGCGTCGGATGCACGGCGTAAAACAGCGCACCGACCAGCATCGACCACAAGGGCAGGCTGGACGCGATCAAGGTCACATTCACCGGTGTGCTGGTGCGCAAGGCCAGGTATTGCAAGCCGTTGTAGGCGCCCACGCCAATCAGGCCGAGAATGCCGAGATACACCCAGCGCGCACGCAGGGCGGCGCGCGCCTCCGCGCTGGCCAACGCCCGCCAGCCCAGCGGCAGCAGAATCAGCAGCGCCAAACCCCAGCGCAGCGCGTTGAGCCACAGCGGGCCAAGGCTCTCGATCGCCAGCCGCGCGAACACCGCATTGGCCGCCCACAACAGCGGCGGCAGCATCAAAAAAATCAGTAATCGCGGAGAAAGGTGCATGAGCTCGGGGCAAGGCCTGAAGAAGAATCGGGCATCGATACTGTGACAACGCAGTCGCGGGTCGAAAACGCGGGCGCGGCATCAGCCTCAATGCCGCGCCCGACACCTGCGGAGGATACCGGGAAGGAAAGCCTTGTGGGCGGCGCGGTGGGGATGGGCTATTGAAAAGCCATGTCGCTGCCGACGCTCCTGGCGTGGCAGCCGGATTGGTTTTCGTCCAGCGCCGTATCGCCAGCCGGCTAATGGGTGACCCCTTTAGTTGCCTTTAGTTGCTTTCTCGCTCGGCGGGGCAGAAGGGGGGATGAAATGCGTCTCGCTTGGGAGATCGAACTGACAACAATCCGAAGCTGATCCCAATAGTTCTCCCGCAGATGACGCATCGATCATCCTGCGGAATTGCTGAAAGAGTGTTGCGCCAAAAAACTTTGCCGGCCTGGTGGCCGGCAAAGTTCTTGTTGCTCGTGCGTCGCACTCGTGCAGCCGATTTATTTCACTTCAATATTGGCAGGGTTTTGATCACATTTTCAGCGGCGGTTTTAATGACCCCGGGGTTGAGCGGTGCTCTGTCGAAACCCATCATTCTTGCCCATTCGCCCTCGACTTCCCCCCGGCCTGCAGCGGTGTCGAGTCGCGCGACACTGAACTCACGCTTGGCCTCGGCTACTTTGGTTTTCAGGTCGGGTCCGGCATTGGCTCGTTCGAGGTGAAGCTGGAACCACTGCGTCATCGCCTCAATCGCCGCATCCACCATAATTTGCGGCCCGAGGGACTTCATCGCAGTCAGCACGACCCGTGCGGTGACTTTGGTTGCGCCTTGTGCCACGGCCTGCTTCAAGACTTTTTGCTTGAGGTAGTCTTTCAACGCGACAGAGAATGCTCCGTGGGCTGCTTCGTGGGCACCGCCGAGAAGGGCGAACCGGGCAGCTTTGGCTTCCGCGGCGGTGCGCCTGAAGATGGTTTTTTGCAGATTGTTCGACAACAAGCCCTTTTCAATAATGAATGCCTGGGTTTCTCCCACCGCCCAATCCTCCATAGTGCCCTTGAGTGTGATCGAGGCGAAATCGGGCATCGGGTTGACACCGTGCTTGACCAGGTCGGTGCCAATGGCAGCCGGCGCCCCAACACCCAGCGAGGCGATGGTGCCGGCAATCAGCAAGGCTCGATACGTATCGTCCCTCTTGTAGTCCGCTTTGTCCCACTCCGTGTAGGCCTGGTAAGCCTGCTCGGCCAGATAGGTTCGATGCAGAACCACTGCCAACTGAAAATTGGCCAGCAAGGTCTTGTCGGCTGCGCTTGCAGTGGCCGGATTAAACGCGGCATTCACTATGTGCTGATAGGCCACAATCATCAGCGGGCCACTCTTTTGCGGTGTATCTCGAATTTCTTCCCACGTTTCTAGAATGGCTTTTTTCTTGCGCAACTCATTTATTTTTGGATCGGATGACGCGGTCTCGGACTGGTGGATTTCCAGGACAATTTCGTCAATCAACTTGGCGTCGTTCTTGATGATTTCGCCGACCACGGCGTCAGCGCCAGCGAGCCCGAACAGGCCGGGCTGCGTGTACGTGGGCATGACCCAACCGATGCCGACCGAATCGCAGGACTTGCTATCCCAGACCGCGGTTACCGAGCGACGGTAGCCGGTAGGGCAACTCCAGCAGGTTCCCCCGTTTTTTGTCGGCACGACTCGGGCAGGCTTGACTGTCCTGTTTTGAGCGAGTATCCGGTTTTTCACTGCAGGGGTGTCTATGCCCGCGAAATCGAAGATCTGATCGGCCGGGCAGCTCAGCCCCGCTACCAGGGTAGCCTTCGAGTAGTCAAAACCCTGCACCGTTTCGCAAGCCTTGGAGCTGGCTACCGAGTAGGTGCTGCGCACTGCATTTTCATCAGGACAGGTATAACAATTCCCGCCCAATTTCGGATTTTTCAGGAAGTCGACAAATTCCCCAGTCTTGCATACTGCCTTGCCTTTGGCCGTAGCCTTGGCTTGCTTACCCGCCACGACGCCCGAGCACGCCGCCGCGCTGGTGATGTGATTACCCGAGCGCACCATTTTCGTAGGGCAGGTATAACAGTAGCCGTCGTAACCATCCCAGAACTGGCCTTTGGGGCAATCCAGACCTTTTGCCTTGCTGTGTTTGACTGCATGGGCAGTGCCCACACTGGCCAGGATGACGCAAGCATCTGCCCAATCAATATGCGCCGCCGAGCGGACATAGCCGGACGGACAGGTATAACACTCGCCATCGCGGATCGGATCGAAAAAGCTGCCGGCCGGGCAGGCCGTGCCGCGCAGGGTGGCCGCGGTGAATTTGGATGGCGGACGATCCAATGCTCGTGCCAACTTTGTTGAACCTTTTCCGGTGTGCGTATTTTTAAAGCAGGCTTTCGGGTCGTCGATGCCGTCAAGCGAGCGTTCGAAGCCCGCCGGACAACTGTAGCAGGCCCATTTTTCCAAATCGAAAAAGCTGTTCTTCGGGCAACTGCCTACCGCGGCGGATTCGAAGATCGCCGGAGCTGCGGCGCATGGGGTTTTCAGCGTGCCGCTGGACGTGATTCCGCCGCAGGTTGAATGACCCTGCGTACCCGCCGGGCCGGGAGCCGTTTGCGACGTTGCCGCGAAAACCCCGCCGGCGAAGGCCAGCAGGAGCGCAAGAAACCAGAGACGGAAGATCCGGGTGGAAGTCATGAAGTGTTTCCTTTGGTTTCAAATACAGTTGAATTGGCGATTCTCGATGCACCCCTGCCGCACCGGTTTCTGGTAACTGTCTACATGGTTCTGGCCTATTGGTTCGTGTTCGTCATATGTTGAAGTCGGGTGCTTCAACGTATGGTGCCGACTATTGATATCCGGTATCCCGGATTTTGTATAAGGCTTAAAAAGTTTGAATTCCAACAAGCCTGCGGGAAGTATGGGTGACGCGGGGGGCGTCGTCAATCAATCATTTCGCATTGGCATGCGCCACGAATTGCAAGATAAAAGCGAAGCAGATTGAATTGAAATCCGACATCACTCTGACCCATTTAACTTCGCGCTTAACTTCGTCAAAACACCGTGCTGTCAGCGCCGACTTTGAGAAAATCAAATGCTTCGAAACCAAACCGAACTCGCCCCCTTTTCGCTCCTTTTCACTAGTCGTTGACTTGCAATGTTCACGAGGGGAGACTTGAAACCAAGCCGGCGTATGCTCGGGGTGCTTTAGCGTTGATGCTGATGCACAAGCAGGGAGGGATAGACAATGAACGCGATACGCGTGCTTGGCTTGTTCGTTTTTCTTTCAAGCCTGCTGTTTTCGGCAAATGCGCAGGCGGGGTTTGTTGCGGCAACTTCCCATGGCAAGGCTTCCGGTTGTTCGAGCGGTGCCTTTTTTGATCCGCGCAACGGCGGTGAGTGCTGGTCATGCCCCAGCGGCTATAACCGGACGCTGCATGCAGTGACCGATAGCAAGGCCTGCTCCGACCTGATTCAATCCAAGGCGAGCTACGAAGGCAAGTCGGGTTGCCCGAAAGGATCATTCTTTGATCCACGCAAGGGCGGTGAATGCTGGAAGTGCCCAAGCAATCGTCCGCGTCGCACAGCCTATGCAGTGACCGACAGCAAGGCTTGCGCCACAAAAAACATCATTGGTGAGAAGCTGTCCAAGGCGACTTTTGTTCGCAAACGTGGTTGCGATGGCGGTGAGTTCTTTGATCCGCGCAAGGGTGGCGAATGCTGGAAATGCCCGAGTGGCTACAACCGCACCGTGAAAGCGGTAACGGACAGCAATGCTTGCTCGAAGGAAAGTCTGAAGAGCGCCTCTTTTAAAAACAAGTTTGCCTGTCCCAGCGGCCAGTTTCTTGACCTGCGCAATGGCGGCGAGTGCTGGTCCTGCCCGAGCGCAAAAAAGTATCGCACAGTCAATCCGGTGACCAGCAACAAGGCCTGCACCGAAAAATTGGTTGAAATCTTCGCGGTAGACGGCAAGGCAATGTGCAAGTCCATTGTTGGTGCGCTCGGGGAGGGCAAAAAAGGCGCCGAACGCCTGTCACGGCAGCTTGATGCCATGATCTCGCCGGTGATGAAGCCGATCGAGAATGAGGCGAGCAAGCTGGCCGGCAAAATACGGTCGCCAGCCGAATTGAACAAGATCTACGACGATGCTGCCAAGCATATGTCTCCTGAACTGGCTTCCGAAATCGCTCGCTTCCAGAGCGAACTAAAGAAAGCCGGTGGCAAGCTGGACAAGGTGCTGCTTGACCCACAGTTGATGTGCGAAGGGACACCGGCGCAGATTGACAAGCGCCTGAGCGATCTGGGGCTCAAGCCCAATCTGGGTCGATCCAAGTCAGGTGCCTGGGATGACTTGTTTATCAGTAGTGCCTACGCTTATTCCGGGCAAGGGGTCTATAGCAGCTACTCGCTCTCATTCGCCGTACCGTTGGGCACAGCCGGAAACTGGAATTTCGGCATTAGCCTGGTCACCAACTTCAATGGTGCGGGCGGCGTTTATTTTGGCCTTGGTCAGTATCTATCGACATCAACCGGCCCATCCGCTAGCGTGGGTGCAATGATCTTCCCGGTAGCAACACTGTCCGATTTCGATGCCCAGCCGATACCGGGGGCGCAAATCAGCTTTGCGGCGGGGGATACCGTCAAGGCCTTCAACAAATACCCCATGTTGCCTAATTCGCTGGATATTTCGTTCGATCCCACCTTTCAGTCGGTACCGGGTTTCGGCTTGAGCAAAGGTATCGGCGGCGAAGGCAACCCTATCCTGGATCTGACCGGATCGGTTGGCTGGTCTTTCCCGCTCACGGTTTGGGGCAGATAGAGGACGCCGTCCCGCCAGCGCCGACTTTTCAAATCACTCTGACACGTTTATTTGCGCGCTCTGTCGTGTGGCTGATCATCGCATGTATGCCGATAAGCGCGAGGCCAAAAGTCTGGCCGGTGGTATTGGATAGTAACAATGCCAGTCACGTCGATTCCTGCGTTCCGCGTTCTTCATCCGGGAGATCGCGGCCAGTACTTTGACCGGGACGGCAATTGGTGGCTAAACTTGGCAGCTAGTGCACCGGAAAGGCTATGCTCCCTTTGACATCCTATGCCGAATCTACCTAACCGCGATCAGGAGCCGGCTTCTTCATCGGTGGAAAGTCCTTTGTCGGAGCGGCGACGGGGAATCGACTATCTGGAGACATCCCCGGCTCAGAGTCGTTTTGTAAGGCGTTTGCAATGGGCCATGCTTCTGGTTTGCGCCCTTGCCGCCATCGGGCTTTTCTTGAAACCCGAGATTGAGCCGATCCGCCTGCTGGGGGTCGCCGGCTTCGCCGCCGTCATTCTCGCAGCCCGTTGGGTACTTCGCTACGGAGCGGAATTCGCGATCAAGTTTCTGTCCCTCGGGCTGTGGCTGACAAACTCCTTGTTCATATACATGTATGCCGGAGTCCATAGTGCCAACGTGCCGGTCTATCCATTTCTGATCGCGCTTGCCGGTTGGGCGCTTGGCATTCGCTGGTTGATCGGAATGACCGTGGCTACCGTCGGTTTCCTGATGGGTCTCGGCCTGACTGAGTTCTGGGGACTGTATCAACCGACGCCACGCGCCAGTTCAATACTGGTCGCGCTGATCCCCACCGGCGTCCTGATTGCCGGTGCCTATCTCGTCTATACGGTCTTCACCAACTTTGCCAACAGCAGGGACCGCCTCGTCGCGACGGGCAAACAACTCGCGGAGCGCAACGCGGAACTTCTCGCAAACAACGCCGCCTTGAACGAAAGCAGAATGCTGATCGAACACGTCGCGGACCACGACGCGCTGACGAACCTGCCTAACCGCCGGCTTTTGACGAATCGCTTGCAACAGGAGTTGGCGTCCGGCAAGCCTCATCGGAAGGGCGCACTACTTTTCATCGATCTCGATGACTTCAAGACGCTCAACGATACCCTCGGCCATGATATTGGCGACCTGCTCTTGAAAGAAGTAGCGGCGCGACTCATCTCATGCGTCAGCGAAGGCGGCATCGTCGCTCGTTTTGGCGGCGATGAGTTTGTCGTAATGCTGACCACGCTCGCCGGGAACGACATTGAATCTGCCGCATTGGCGGAAGCCGTCGGCCGCCGCATCCTCGCCAGACTCAATCAGCGCTATCAACTCTCCTATCACGATCATCACAGCACACCCAGCATCGGTATTGTCCTTTTTGGCGATAGCGGAGACACCATCGAATCGGTCGATGAGTTGTTCAAGCAAGGTGACCTGGCGATGTATCAGGCCAAGGCCGCCGGCCGCAATACGCTGCGCTTCTTCGAACCGGAAATGCAGGCTGTGGTCATGGCGCGCGCGGCGCTGGAAGCCAGTCTGCGAGAAGCTGTCACCAAGGAGCAGTTTTGTCTCCACTATCAGGCTCAGGTCGATGGCGAGGGCCGGCTGACAGGGGTTGAGGCGTTGATACGCTGGCAGCACCCTAAGCGTGGCATCGTGTCTCCGGCCGAGTTCATCCCACTGGCCGAAGAAACCGGTGTAATCCTCCCCCTGGGACACTGGGTGCTGCAAACCGCCTGCGGCCAATTGGCAAAATGGGCGACGCGACCCGAAATGGATCACCTGACCATTGCGGTGAATATCAGCGCCCGACAATTCAGGCTGCCAAACTTCGTTGAAGAGGTGCTGGCCGTACTGGATCACCACGGCGCCAATCCTCAACGCCTCAAAATGGAACTCACCGAGAGTCTGATGGTGGAGGATGTGGAAGATATCATTGCCAAAATGACTGCGCTGAAAGCGCGGGGCATCGGTTTCTCACTGGATGATTTCGGCACCGGATACTCGTCGCTCTCTTACCTCAAGCGACTGCCTCTGGATCAACTGAAGATCGACCAGAGCTTTGTCCGGGACATTCTCTCGGACCCCAACGACGCGGCCATTGCAAAGATGGTGATCGTTCTGGCAGAGAGTCTGGGGCTGTCCGTTATCGCCGAGGGGGTGGAAACCGAAGCGCAGCGAGACTTTCTCGCGCGCCAGGGCTGCCGTGCCTGTCAGGGGTATCTGTTTAGCCGCCCGTTGCCACTCGAAGAGTTCGAGGCGCTTGCGCTGCCGCGATGATCAGACCGGATTGTCGATATCGACAAATTCGTAGTTGATTCCGTAGTGCTCCGCCAGATGCGTTCCCCGCGCCTGCACGCCGTAGCGCTCG